>Ga0335075_10011731_pt1 | contig 13236 bp, 11 predicted proteins | sample Lox_Sample_24_FD_206723 | JGI IMG/M metagenome (GOLD analysis project Ga0335075, IMG submission 206723) | Soil microbial communities from Loxahatchee National Wildlife Refuge, Florida, United States - Lox_Sample_2.4 | ecosystem: Environmental > Terrestrial > Soil > Wetlands | place: USA...
TGGTCAACAAGTGCCATCATCTCTCCACTAGACGATCAGTAACCCTAACGTTCAACTCCTTCTGTATCCAAATCCCCACATTGCTGCTTTGCCAGGGATTGGTCGGATCGATCAACGTCCAGTCGACATTTCTCAACAACTTTAAACAAGGGTGTTAGCCTTTGATTTCGTTATTCCTCCCAAAGCTACGGAACGAAAGGTACACACCTCAAAGAATATTTTATTGAGCTCCATAATTGCAATGCTTTGTCCCAAACACTTATACTTCCCATATGCCCAAATTAGCTCAAACGCGTACTCCATCTCCTTTCTCTTCTTGGGACTAGCTTCCAGCCATCTTTCTGGTCTGAAAACTTCACTGTCCTGTCCGAAATTCTCTGAGCTCCGCAAGATGGCCCATGGATTTGTACCAACGTTCACACCGCCAGGAATGAAGATACCATTAACGACATCTCCTTCTGGTGGCGAGAGTTTGGGCATCTGGCCTGTGCCTGGGGGAAAGATGCGGAGGCCTTCACGAATGACTGCTTGGAGGTACGGCAGTTCTCGCGCCTCAGAGTCTTTGATCACTGGGTCCGAGATTGCGCCAGTCTTCACGGCGTCGTCGATCTCGGCCTGGAGCTTGCCGTATACATGAGGATTGGTAATGATGAATAGCATTGTGGCGCGAATAGCTATTGCCATAGTATCTGAGCCTCCAAGGATTGTAATAATACTCTCGAAAACAGCCTCTTCTTGCGTTATACCATGGTTGATGAAGGATTGCAACATATCCGGCTTCTCAGTCCCTTTTTTGCTTCCAGGTGAGAATCTTTCCGCCACCATTTCCGTTGCGACTCTGTGACTGCGAGTTAGGTGTGACAATATAGAAGTTGCAAAAGAGAGTAGACGACAAACCCGATCACTTTGCCAATTCCATTTTCCTCTGTTGCACTCGGAGAGACAAATTTCCCAATCCATGGGTTCTGTAACAACCTGCCCAACCACGGCACACTCGAAACCATAGCAATTGTAGGCAATGAATTAGCCGTCGATTGCAAATATTCATAACGGTCTTCGTCGTATATTAGATCCCCAAACGGTGCTCCAGTCGCTATGTCCACAACAACATCGAGGGTGAAGTATTGCGCTTTGCGAGCTAGATCCATAGGTCGGAGTGCGGATAATGAGGAGATATACTTTTGGCGGATGAGCGAGATAAAGTTCGTTATGTGATTGTCGATTGTTGATTCAAGGGCAATGTTTTCTTTCCCCGAAAATCCCATGTTCATCTGCGCTCTTCGTTTCGCGTGCAGCTTACCGTCTGTCATAGAGAGAACGTTGTCGACGCCTGGGGCAAGTCGAAATCCCCGATACCAATCAGATCGTGTGTAGGGTGAGCGAGCAGCTTGCATTCGGTGCAGGAGCTCGATATCGGTGGTTAACAGATCATTCGGGCCAATGCGAGCAAGAGATCCTGTGGGAATTCATCCCTCAATCAGTTATAGACTCGTCATAACGAGGATAATTTCCCAAACCATATTTCTTGGATACCTCATACACCTCAAGGTGGCTGCGCTGCCGCCAAATGGCTCCGGCGAGCCACAAGTTCGACCATGCTGCGAGCCAAGGACCTTTGATATGCGATAATCGCTGGTAGGATAGATACTGCTGGGCAAAGAAATAAAATACGAAACTTGATGCAATGAGATAGCGGGAGCTGTAAAGCAGCTCCAAAATCCAGGCAGTACTTGCCATGAAGGAGGAGTAAAGCAAGATAGGCAGAATAATTCGTGTTGTTTGGGTGGAGAATGAGACTGTCTCAGGCGACATCTACTATCTATGGGTGTCAATATGCATATGCATGCAGGCGGGGTATATGCTTAAAGAGGGGTCCCTGGAAGCTCGCCACGACCTTTAAACTTTGATTGGTGATCTTTGCGACTCGCAACAAACGACCCCGTTTGACCCTGGTACTTGTGTCTCCTAATCTCATTAGCTCGAGATGGAGAAAGGGGAACGACAGCGGGGTGCTGCTACGCATAACCTTATATATAGTGTAAGGGAGCACGGCGGGTTTGGCCAACACACCCTACTTTATCATGTCTATCCCGTTCTTGAGCGTGAAATCAGTCTTGGCATAAGGAACATCAAAAGAGGAAGCCGGAACAGCCTGCAGTCCTGGCGATGGTCATCCTAGAATTTAGCGATTGGATAGCCTGAAAAAGCTAAATTAAAGTCTGGTGGATTTTCGCGCTAAATAATATAGTGAAAGACAGTGTTGGGCGAAAAGATGCCAACAACCTAGATGTTATCTAGGTTTTACTTCCCTATAGTACCACAATACACCTACCTAGCGCTCTGTACATGGTATAATAGATAGCGAGCATTCCAATGGGGAAAAGAGGGAGTCTCAGGGTAGTGCACTTGTTGAAATCAATATATTTCCTTTAAAGGCTGTATCTGCTTCACTCCAGGCGGAAGTAATCGTATGGCTTATGCGCAATAATCCTTTTCTTCCCGCAGAATCTCTCCTATAGGCACCTCTAAGTCACTGACATCCTACACTCCCCCCTACCTCTCTGACATCCCTTCAAGGCCCCTTATCCTTAAAATGCACCGGACTCGGATCATAGCTCTCATTCCCATAAACGCTGCCCCCATACTCCAGATACCCCCGGATCTCTTGCAGGGGAACTGTCAAGATCTCCGACGCATTGCCCATCACCCATACGGTTTGCATACCTAGATCACATCATCATCAGCAGCATTTCGCAATAGGATAGAAAAGATAAGAAAAGAAAAGGAAATGATTAATGGACAGGACATAAGAATTGCAGAGACATACCCATAATCATGTGCTGCAAAATATGACAATGCACCATCCAAACCCCCGGTTCCGACACCCTCAGTCTCCATGCCCTCCACCCTATATCGATACCCGGCGTCGTCAACTCCCCATATTTATACAGCATCGTAGTATCGCGCTTCACGGGCTGCACGCCCTTGAGATTCTCCTCATTCGTAACAGGGTCATACGTGCCGTTCCCGCTCCCGAGATCGTAGTAGTGGCCGCCGTGCGCGTGGAACGGATGTGAGTCCAGGGACCCGCGATCGGAGCCTGTGTTTTGCACGATGATCTCGATCACTTCGCCAATGTCGGCGGGGAAGGCACGCGTCACGGGGTCGATGCCGCCGTTGGCAAGGGCGCGCTCGATGGAGGGGAATTCGAGACCGTCATTTTTGTAGAGCGAGACAAGATAGGGTTCTTCGGGGAAGGTATCGAGCCATGGGCTATTGTCTTGAGCCCAGATGACGCTGCTGTTGGTGATCATTTGATGGGTGCGGATTGTGATGCGTCGGGTTACTTCTGTGGAAAGAGGGAAGTCTGGATCGGGCATCAGGGATTCGAGTTTGTAATCGAGCCAGCCCAGTGTGGTATTCGGGAGGGTGAGGGGAGGTTCGGATGGGGAGGAAAGTATCTTGTTTTGAGTGCCTGCGTAGTTTAAGACTGCGTAGGATCGAGTGAGGGTTGGGCGGTCTCGAGTCTCGATTTGCATAAAGAATTGTTCTTTGGATAATGCGCGACGGCTTTTGGTTTTCAATAAGACACTGAATCGCTGACCGCTACCAATTTGGAGATACGAAGTGCTAACCGGCTTTGTGTAGGAACCATCTGCCTCGATAATTGTTAAGGTATCGTGGCCTTCGAATGAAAGTGTCACGAAGGAGAGCGCAGTTCCACCTATAAACCGTAGACGGTATGTCTTGTCAGGCTCAACATCGATCGAAGCAAGCTCACAATCGGAAGAAACCGCATTGCCAGTCATGTGACCTTTTCCATTGACAAGAACGTTCGCTGTCTCGCCGCTCCAGGTAAATGGATTAGCTAGAAGGCCGCTTTCAATCTGCGCATCAGTCTTTTCAAAGACATCTGATAAAGCAATGATTCTTTCGTCATCATATTTGTAGGGTATTGGAGTAGAATCTTCCACTATCAATGGTCCTGCTGCAGTCACGGCTTGAAATCCAACATGGGAATGATAGAAATAGGTGCCGGCCATTCCGATAACAGTTTCGAGCTCGTAGTCGAAAAAATGATTGGGAGGGATGGGCCACTGCGACGCTGCTGGTGTTCCATCGCTGAAAGGCGACACAGCCATACTTAAACCATGCCAGTGCTGCAAGAAGTCAGATTGATCTGACAAGAAGATTTTACAGAGTTTGTTACCATTGTCAGATTTTGGCCTTCCATGTCATTATAGACCCTTATCCAATAAGTCCGGCCTTCGACAAGCCGTATCTCAGGACCAGGAGAAGTACCATTAATTATAGTCACGCCTGGCTTGGTCATGCATGACTGAGTAAATTTCTCTTCGGTGACTCTAAGGATTGCATCTAGACCAAAGGATGAGTCGTGGAGCACGGCTTTTGCTGGGAGGTAGTGAAGCTGTATCAACTCAAATTTCCGGATTAGAACGAGCGCATAGAAATTGCCACACCGTAGCAATCATATCCTTGTAGGGGAAAGTAGACAGCATGACATGTTGTACATTAAGGAAATAGGCCTATAATGAAAAAAAAAAAAAAAGGGATTAATTGCTTCAACATAACCTATATGAAATGGACTGTGTAATCGCGTTGTTGAAGCTCCATCCCACGCTATTGTACGATATACAACAATCTGCTGTATTATTACTGCACTGCAGTGATAGCAGCGAAATCCCTACGAGTTCATAATATAGCGTGCTTCTCTCCTCGAAATGGTCATACCTCAGTATCGATCACATCCTCTGTCTGCAATATTAATTGACTTAGATTCACGTTTGGACCGCGGAAGAGCCAAGTGTAAATGAGCAAGAACCCTATTGGAAAACTCCACAATAAAAGCTTTGGAAAAGTAAGGAAGCTCGCCGCAACCAGTGGTTTTTTCATGGTGGTCCTCCTTCTAGGGCGTATTGTCGTTGGATTAGTCTGTTGACGCCGTGAATTGAGGTCTTGGCACTCATATAGACGCTAGTTCTAATTTGGGCTTACATAGTTGTAGCCTGAGCTGTAAGGTCACTTCGGTTTCCGCCACTCATGCAGCACTGCATCGTGTTCAAGATTGACATGAAGCAAAGGTTTCGCCCACATCTTCTCAGATTTGTCCTGAATACACTATTTTTGAAGCCTCTCTCTCAGGATTATTGCCCTCGGGACCCCAGAACTTGTATCTTTTCACGAATTCAAGGATCAGACTGGAGGTGTACCACCCGGATACATTGCAATTGCAACTAGTCAGATTGGACTGCTATAAGGATGAGTAATGATACCGCATTATCACTAGACTGGTTTCGGACCGAACAAGTAGATTCACAATCGACATCATCTGGACCTGCTTCGCGACACTGATCATATCGTCTTAGGCAGTCCTTCATCTAAATATTCACGGATTGACTAAGTCGCATTGGACCATTTTTGGCGGAAGGTAAAGTGGATGTTTATAGCACTGCTAGTGCTGGGATTCATTACGACTTTGGCAATGAATCAGTTCTTCGATGGCCTAGGATTCTGACGATACGACTGGTCTTTAAGTCATGCATCCTTTGTGGGACGTGGCGGCCTTTGACATCTCAATGATGGCATATACCTCAAGTCATCACAGTCAAACAATATTATGGCCTTTCAATTTCAGAAATTGACTTCATCTCTGAATCTTTGCCGTCAGCAGAGGATCTCCTGGACAGAAGCAAATCACAACTGACTAAAGGCCTTGGAATACTTCAGACGGCATGGTTCATAGACAAATATATCTCAAGAGCACATCGCGTTCTAGCTATGTCGGAGCTAGAAATTGGAACAGCTGCTTTCGTAGCTTGTACGTTCTTGACATTCCTCTACTGGTAGGCTAAGCTGATGGACGCGATAATGGCAACCATATTGGAGACCAAAGCCGTAGATCCGGGCTTAACTATGAAAGGACGAGGACCACCACGAGTTCAGAACTTTGAATGCCACCAATTTTCTGAGGAAGCCATGCCGAATAAATTGGAATATAAGACAGACTCCACCACTAGGTACTACTACGGCTTAAGACAGTTTTTTTTTTTTTTTGTGATTTCAGTGCGGATAAGTATATTGCTCTCTAAGACAGTGTCTTATAGATCGGGTACTGGAATAGAATCTGAGATCGAGAGCGGGACAAGGGTTTTAACTTTGGACCCAGGATGTATACGACCAGCTACTACTTGAATAGTTTGCTGGCCTGCTTCGAGAGAATCAATTTGAGGCATTCTGGATATACCGGGCATTCGAAGTAGCATCAGGTATCATTGTTGAAGAGATTTCAAGGTGGGCTTGGCATGTACTGTACCCACTTATAAGACAGTAGAATCAATTAGAAGACAGTGTTTTTTTTCCCGGCTCAGAGGCATATTGGGCTATAGGATACTGTCTTATATTCCAATTTATTCGGTAAGTTGGTTCTCAACCCGCTAGGATGATCGAGCCGTGGCTAAGGTACTTCAAGTCGTGCCAAATTCCGATTTCTCCTTTTGGCTACTTTGATCAGCACAGTTTTTGGAGCTATACACGTCACTGCATGGCCTTTCCCGTTTCCTATGGCTATGGAGCTGATCATATGGCGTGTATGCGGCCTTCTTGTGATAGCAATCCTCATAGCTATCTTTATCTCCATCTACAGGTAAAAGTGAGAATCACGCAATATTTTATGAAGGTGTTACACATCTTGAAAACATGACGAGTTGGCTCTTCTTTCATTGCATGTCCCTTATCTCATTGCTCGTCTCATTCTTGTTTTCAGATGTCTCTGTGCTTCGGATCAATGCCGGCAGATTGTACGTTGCAGTAGAATAGCTCCAATATGTACAGTACCACATATATAGAACAATGGAATGATTTGCAATTGAAATCTTATCTTCTCGACTTCAAGACAAATATGTTATATTACATCATCCCTACCCCTTAGCAGTCTGAAAGAGCCTCAACGCCCGCTCAGAAACCGCGAAAACGCCTCTCACAGGATATATTGGTATTGCCTACCAACAAAATATGACAATGATAGTCTTAGCCACCCATTCCTAACACATATCTCTGCAACACCGCGTCCTAGGTATTCGAAGCACTCAAACACCACCACCACTTCTCCCTGCCTCAACACCATAATACCTCTGCCTCCCGTCCGCATCAATCGCAGTTCTTTGTTTCGCAGCCTCGCTCCGCGCCATGACCGCCCGCCACTTGAAGCCTACGAAGAGGGAGCCGCCGGCTACGAAGGCGACGAGGAGGAGGGGTGTGCGTTGTCTTCTGCATGTTGGGGCTGGAGTTAGCGAAGTGGATTGGGAATGTGGGTACGGAGAAGAGGTAGGGGAGGAAAGGAGTAAGAGGATGGAAGAGCTAATATTACAGAAATGAGAGTAGGGGGTTAGACAGTAGAAGGGTAAGGAGGCGTACGAGAAAATAGAAGGCCTCGTGGTAGCCATGATTATGACGTCTCCGAGTATCGCTCACTCTGTTTAAACTATCTAGATCTCTCTCGCAAAAGTCTAGACCAGGCGTACTCGTTCAACGTCTATTCTTCCTTTCAAAGAGAAGCAGATACGCTCAATGTGGTTGCGTGCAAAGGCGCAGACAGGCAATCGGATTTGTTGAGGAACGTGGCGAGACGAGACATTAGGCACATGAGCACTGTAGGTTCCCCAGCTTTTTGCGCGGGAGCTTGGACCAAGCAAGTGGGGCGGCGATAAGCGAGAGATTGCCGATCGTGGGAAGTGTTCGCAAAGAGTACACGAACATGCATGCTGTAGCTTGCCAGCTATGTCTATGATATCAGGTCCGAATCTCCGTACTGCAGGGAGACCGTCAGTATAGGACATTTTGAGAAACTTTTGGTAAACTTCGATTAGTTGCCCGAGTAGCTCGTTCTTATCCTGGTTCATTGAAGAAGACCTCTTTGCTAAATTATTGCAGATACGAACGATAGAGTTATGAATTGTATCAAATGTGAGAAGTGGTAATTTGATTTCAGAAGGAAAAGAACTTCAGGTATTTATGAACAGTTTTGAATCTAAAACACATAAAGTTTCAGTATGTCTTGCCGTTCAGGAAATGTGTAGCGGTGCAAGAACAAAGAAATGAAAGGATCCAGGATAAGACGTGAACCACCTAGATGACACTATATGTGAATGCACCAGGACAGAAGCCATGACTGCTAGGTGTAGTAGAACAGATAATTATTTGAGCTGATACTTTGAATTAAATCACCTCTCCGAAAATACAACTGAGAAGCAATGCACAGCATTGCAACACTCTGTAACCTAATATGAGCTCCCTTTCTTCAAAAATGCCTCAATGATGCCACCCTCGGGTGTCTGTCCCGATTCACGACGTGCAACCCCCTTCCCAGCACTACTAGGTCTTCGGCTTCCCTTCTCCTTCTTTTTCCCGGCAACTCGTTTTCCCTTATCCCCATGCCTTCTATCCTCTCCCGTATCAGCAGGACTATTGCCTTGAGTTCTCATCTCCTTAAATTCCCTGACTACTTCCTGAAGGCTCTCTTCGAGCGTTTTCATCCTTGCTAACATCAGTCGTCCCATCATCCGGTCTGTGCTATCATTTCCGGTGCCAGTGCTCTTCATTAGTCCCGTAGCCATTGCCATTTGAGTTGCAAAGGAGGCGGGCACAGCGCCTATAAAGTTGGGATCGGGAAGGCCGAGGTCGGATGTTATGTCCATAGCCATGTCCATTGACGAACGTCGACGTTTGATTTGCTGCTGGTTGAGTTGGGAGTTAAGGTTGAATGGCGCCGGTCCGGAGGGTATAGATTGGAACTGTAAACGATTCGGCACAATTGGTCGCGCATTACTTTTATCATATGGAGGGTTTTTAGTGTTAGGAGTGTGCGTACCCGTGCCAGCCGGGGTTTGCTTTGTCGATCGATGTTTTTGCGGCGATGTAGAGGAGGAGCTTTTTGTGTTCTGTGCCTCAATAGGATTGTAAAGTATAGTGTTTGTAGATGGGTTGCGAGTGTGGGAACGTCGAGGCGTCTTTTGCTTCGATGATGATGGTTTGGTTGGAGTATCAAGAAGTGAGGGTGATGTCCTCTTATTAGTTGGAAACCTGAAATAGTCCTGCTCTTGAACGTTACTGCGAACGTCGCGGCTACTTTTATCGATGGTGGCATTCTCGTCCTCCTCGGTCGTGAGCAACTCGTCATCTCCGTCATCTTCCGTTCCAGCTTCGTTAACAGCTATACCCGGCAACTCTGGTTGCGACTGAGGAAATTTAAGATCTCTATAAGCTTCAACATTGGGCGATATTCGATCGGTTGGACCAGAGCCGTCAGACTTCGTCCCAGATATCTGGCGCCTTAGGCGGTCTCGTCTGATCAAGTTCGCCTTATTCGAAGCCTGCCTCCTCCTCTCTAGACGATCAACTACTGAACGGTCTTGCTCAGGCGGCGAGCTCGCGATACCCTCCTGTTGATCCATCCAATTATTGACAACATTAGACGTCTGCCGGCGCTCATGGCTCTGAACAGTAGATCTCAAATCACCTCTAGGGGCGAGCCGAAAGACTTCATCTAATGCTCTATCTTTCTGGAAGCCAGATACTGATTCTTGTCTCATACGAACACTTGGACTGAAGAGACCCACCCTTTCCGGATTCATAAAGGATATTGTCCGCTTGCGCTCTCTGCCTCGGTTTTCTACAAGGTCGGTTGGTTCATATATCTTGCGTGCAAGGAACAACTTCTCATATGCGAAGATGCTGAAAAGTAGGGGCCAATGCGTGACTTTGATAACATATCGATTCATCTTGACAAATTGACGAAGAGGCATAATATATCGCAATGGGGTGAGAATCCATGCCAGAATATTGGATGGCGCGACGTAGCTGAACAAGGCGTCATTCTTGACCATTGAAATCGTGTTTACTGCAAATACAAATTGATGCTCCTCGTTGGCATTTGACACAATCGCGAGGAACTGTAAACAGTCAGCATCCATCTATCACTTGTTCCTAATGCATTTATAGATACCGAATTTGTTAAAACTGTAATGAGTACAGTTATAATCAAGAAGTGACAAACAATAAGGAAGACGACTAAAATGGCTTTCCCTAAAGGATTGTAGAGTGGCCAAACCTCCCAGGCCGCCGGCGAGTAACCATTGAACATCTGAAACAATCTATACGCAACGCCAGCTGCATTTTCTTCATTATTGCCGAAGGAAAGTGTAAATGCAACAAAAAAGCCGCTACAACTGATAATTATGAGTACGAAGACAGCAGCCAGATCCACCGCCATTAGCCTAAATGCGATCAATAATTGGGAAAAGTACCGTGAATTATCCAAGACGCTAAATACCCTTGGGCATAATAGAACAGCATTGGCTCCTAGCACGTCGTAAGCCATGCTGTTCCAGTCTTCATGACTTTCAATATCGACCAAAAAGATGCCATAAAGACGCATGAAATAGAAAATGACGAGAAACAGTAAGATCCCCAGATCAAAGGCGTTCCAGAAGGATAGTATATAAAGGGAGAACCCTTGTTCATTAAAGCCCACGATTTCATCAAGCATGAAGCCTGCACTCCAGAACCAGAAGATGACTTCCAGGGTAGTTATGTCTGTAGATCGCTGACTCAACACAGCCAGAAACAGAGCGAGCAAAATAACCAGGGAACAGGTAGAAAAGAATTGACGATATCTTGGTACACGGAGTCTAGAGAGTTTGAACAGTGAGGCATCTCGAGGATCGTACAATGTCACTGTTCTTCGCGTTGGGTTGCAAACCGACGGATCATTCTGCCTTGAAAAATTCACATGAGGGCTCTGAGAAGATTTTGCCCCAAAATTTCCTTGATCAGTAGCTCCGTATCCACGATTTAAATTTGGAGCGTTGATAGGCTGTGGGCGATGCAGTTGATCAGCAGCGGAATGAAACACGATAGTCCCAGCCCAGATAGCCTCTAGTTGTTGGACAACCGCAGGATGTGCTAGGAAACGTTTTGCCTGCGCCCGAATAGCAATTTCCAGGGTCGAGATACGAGATACTCCGGGCTTTGGTCCGTGTGAACCCGAGTTTGATCGAACATTAGTCTCTGGATTTTGCAATCCTTGTAAAGGGTAAAAATCGTAAGACAAGGCATCTATAAGCTCGCGTGTGTTGTATTCCTTGAGAAGCTTAATAGCTAATAACTCGCATATCATCGCTCTTGTCCGACTGTTACCAGCGTTTGCTGGATTCGTTTGTGCTTCCTTCCAAAACTGTAGACAATTCGCCATCAACGCGTATAAGGTAGCACGAGAGAACTGTGTTGTTCGAATCTGTTGTTGCATAGGTTTAATGAGGAATTGTGATACTTGCGGAGACCGCAGTTGGTCCCACGTTAAGGTTGTTTCGCTTCGAGGAAGGACAATCATTCGTATCGTGTGTGTAAGATGATAAACCGGTATTGCATCTGTAGTACTTAGCTTTGTCAGGTAGCTGGTAGTGCAGAGCAAGACTGTACCTAGATATGCTGCAGAAAAGATGGGGAGAAGCGGTATCCCTTCATCGCCATCTTCGTGGTCTCCGTTTTCACCGCCTGATTGGTCGTGCCTTGCTTGCTCTTCTTCCAATCCACCTCTAATAGAGTTTTCTTCCTCTGTCTCCTCATCGTTGTCGTCGGTCTCGGTCCAATCGGCAGCAGCAAACCGTGCTTCTGCTCTTTCCCGCACATGCTTGGCAGGAGCGGATTGTTCACCGTAAGGAACGGGAGATGTGACCTGTTCTGGGACGCGTCGAACCCTTTTCTTCGGCCGTAGCAGTGAAGATAGCATTTTCAGCGTATCCTCTCAGAATTTGGCTCCCAGATCACGGAAAAGCACTTATACTTTCAATTCGTGCCATGTGAGACATGTTCAGCACCAGGGATGAGTGCACATGAAGAAGGCTGATGATTTCAGACGCGCTTCGACTCAATCGGAGTCTTTAAAGTACGGTGAGGAATGCTTTCAGCACTAAAGGAACCCACATCGGAACGACTTGCACTCAGAGAAGTGTTCAGATGACCGTTGTTCCTTATCTCAGGGATCACCTAATGATGGTGGTTGCCAGATTGTGGCGGCAGCCGCGGGCATTATGCATGAAGATCTCATGAAGGTTGTCAGGAATGCAGACTGTCCAATGAAAATGTTGCCTGCAGGCATTTTCATGCAAGGCTGATGTGCCTGCCGACAAACCACTTTGTCTCCAACTCGGAATATCTTCATTATTACATTACATGGCAAGCTCAATGATCTCTTAATCTTCGAATAATGATGGGGAAAACCCCGACACATGGCAGAAATGTATATATTTATGGATTGCACATGCTTTCGACCTTTACGGGTGGACTGCTCAGCCTTCAATGGCTTGGCGCTAAGCGAATAAGGCCTCATGGGCGGAACAAGGGTCTTCAAAAGTTTTTGGACATTCTGAGCTCGTGCACTGTAAACTAAAGTCCTACATGCACGCATTATTTGCAGCTGCTATGTCTTGCGTTGCTATTCGTTTAATATAGGGCGATTTTGTAAGACTTGACGACTTCAACATCGAGCTCAAGTGCTTCGCCACTGCCGACACGAAGACTCACTTCAGCTGAGTGCTCACCGCACTTGAGCCTTTCGACGAGAGACAATGGCACGAATTTCATATCCTCCCGTCTCAGCCCAACTCCTCGGTGCTACAGACGAAGGCCTCATAAGTCTCGAACTCCAAGATGGCACGGTATACCAAGGTTATAGTTTTGGTGCGCAGAAAAGCGTTGCTGGGGAGTTGGTATTCCAGACCGGCATGGTTGGATACCCAGAGTCGATCACAGATCCCTCATACCGCGGCCAAATACTAGTCATCACGTTTCCTCTGGTTGGCAATTATGGAGTACCTTCTCGTGAGACGATGGACGACCTCCTGGAAGATATTCCTGCGCACTTCGAAGCCTCCCAAATTCATATTGCGGGGCTCATCACCGCGTCATATAGCGGCGAGGACTTCTCTCATCACCTAGCAACGTCATCGCTAGGAACATGGTTGAAGGAACAAGGCATACCGGCAATATATGGGGTAGATACCCGAGCTCTGACGAAGAGAATCCGCCAAGAAGGTAGCATGCTTGGCCGAATGCTGCTGCAAAAGAAGGACCTTGTGAATGGATACGTTAATGGGGAAAAAGGCTCCTTTTTGCAATCGAAAGATTGGAGAGCAGGATTCGAATTAATAGACTGGGTAA
>Ga0335075_10011733_pt1 | contig 13235 bp, 11 predicted proteins | sample Lox_Sample_24_FD_206723 | JGI IMG/M metagenome (GOLD analysis project Ga0335075, IMG submission 206723) | Soil microbial communities from Loxahatchee National Wildlife Refuge, Florida, United States - Lox_Sample_2.4 | ecosystem: Environmental > Terrestrial > Soil > Wetlands | place: USA...
CCTCGTCGGTGCCGGCCGCCGATCGTTCGTCGATGAGCGCGCCGCGGTGCATGACCAGCACCCGATCCGCAACGAGCAGCAACTCGTCGAACTCGGAATCCACGATCGCCACGGCGAGCCCGTCGTCGGCCAGCCGCCGAATCAGCTGCTGGATGTCCCGCTTGGCGCCGATGTCGATTCCGGCGGTGGGCTCGTCGAGCAGCATCACCTTCACGCCTTCGAAGAGCCACTTGGCGAATACGACCTTCTGGGCGTTGCCGCCCGAAAGCTCGCGCACCAATGCATACGCCGAGCGCGCCTTGATCGACAGCGCAACGATCGCCTCCTCGGCACGACGGATCTCGAGCCCACGGCGTGGCAGCAGCCGCTGCCATGAGACGTGTCCGAGATTTGGCAACGAGATGTTGCGCCAGATCTCCCAGTCGGCGAGCAGGCCCTGACAGTTGCGGTCCTCGGGCACCATGACGAGCCCGGCGGCGACCATCGCGGCCGGAGAAAGTCGGACGCGCTTGTTCCCCACCCGCACCGTGCCCGTCGCCCTGGGATCCGCACCGAAAATGGCCTGCAGCAGCTCCGAGCGGCCCGATCCTAGCAGTCCGGCGATGCCGACCACCTCACCGCGGTGGACGACGAAGCTTGTCGGCGCGAGCTTGCCCGGTGACTGCAGGTCCTCGATCTCGAGGACGACCGGCGCGCTGACCGCCGCGCCGCTCTCGGCGGTGCTCGTGAGCCGGGTGCTCTCCCGCCCGACGATACTGCGCACGAGCAGCTGCTCATCAAGCTCGGACGTCGGGCGATCGAGCACGACGCATCCGTCGCGCAGGACAGTGACGCGATCGGTCAACTGCAGGATCTCGTCGAGCAAATGGGAGACGTAAAGGACTGCCGTGCCGAGCTCGGTGGAGAGCTGTCGGACGGTGCGGAAGACAAGACGGCGCTCCTCGTGGGCCAGCGAGGCCGTTGGCTCGTCGAGGACGAGCAGTGAGGGCTCCTCGGCAAGTGCCTTCAGCATCGCCACCATCTGGCGCTCCCCTACCGAGAGCTCGCTGACCAGCATCGTCGGCTCGATGTGGTAGTCGAGCCGGCTGAGCAACTCGAGGAACTGGGCGCGCCGGGCGGCGGCATTCCACCGCCAGCCGCCACTGGCGCTGAGGTACACGTTCTCGGCGACCGACAGGGTCGGCACGAGCGGCGTGTGCTGGTGCACGGTGGCGATGCCGGCGCGCAGCGGCTCGCTCGGGGTCGACCAGTGGACCTCTCGACCCTTCCAGAGGATCCGTCCCGACGTCCGTTCGAGGGCGCCACTGATAATCTTGATCAGGGTCGACTTGCCGGCGCCGTTGGCACCGACGACACCGTGGACGGTGCCGGCCTCCAGCGACATGCTGACGCCACGCACCGCCACGGTCCCATTGGGGAAGACCTCGGTTACATCCTCCAGTACGAGCAACGGTTCTGTCGCATCGGCCCCCCCGAGAGGCCTACCGACGACCGGGAGCTCCATGTCCTCCTACCACTGCCAGCCGCAGTCGTTGAGGTTCGTTTTGGTGATGATCGGCGTGTTGTAGAAGACGACTGTGCGGCTGTAGTGAGCCTTGCCGGTAAGCTCGGCCACCATCGCCTTCATGACCATCTCTCCCTCGGTCTCCGGCTCGTAGCAGATCGTGCCATAGGCCTTCCCGGACGCAATGTCCGCCTTGACCTGCGATTCGCCGCCAATCGAGATGATCTTCGGGTGGACCGAGCTTGACGCTACGGCCTTTACGCAGCCGAGCGCCATGTCGTCGGACTCCGTATAGACGAGCGCCAGGCTGGGGTGCGCCTCGAAGATCGACGCACATGCCGAGTAGCCGCCGATTGCAGTCCAATCGCCGGGTTGAACCGAGACCACCTTGAAGGCAGAAGTCAGCACCGACTTGAAGCCGTCCTCGCGTTCGGTGACTGCGACATAGCCCGGGGTGCCGGTGATGATGGCGACCTGGCCGCCTTTGGGGTCGGCATCGAGCGCGAGATGACCGGCCTCGACGCCGGCCTGCACTTCATTCTCGTCGATTTCGTAGGTGACACCGGGGTAGGCCGGCTTGGGTCCGGGGCCGGCGTAACCGTGCACGAGCATGATCGGGATGTGGGCCGCGTTCGCCTCACGGATCATCTTGATCGTCGCCCCAGGGTCGATGACGTCGATGATGATCCCCGAGACGTGCTCGGCGACGAGGTCCTGAACGTCGGCTTCCTGTGTGGTCACCGTCAGCTTTCCGTCAAGCACGATCACCTTCACGTGGTCGACGGCGCCGATTGCCCTGACGCCGTTGGCAATCGCCACCGGGAACGGAGCGTTCAGGCCTTCGCTCGCCAAGCCGACAGTCAGGGAATGCGCTGGCGCGTGCCCTGTGCTCTGTGCGCTGGCCCCCGCGGTCAATGCGATCAAGAAGGTCGCCGCAGCGATCCCGACGGTCGTCAAGGCAACCAGCCACGTGTTTTTCAACATCTGATCCCCCTCTTCGATCTCGGATGCCGAGGCAGCAGCGAGCGCACCCCGAAGTCGACGTTGCGGAATTCGGAATAGCTGCAACTACTGCGCAAGAATCCGCTCAAGCCCAACGAGTGGCGGGACCCTCTCGCCGGCTGACGACGACCGCCAACAATCCTGGCGCAACCGTATTGGCGCGCGACGGAGAATGCCGCGCTCTCCATCATGGAGTTGACGAGGCCGCGCAAATACAGCTGCCATGCGACAAGCCAGCGTACGCGCGAAATCATAGCCATTTCCTCCTTGCGGCGCCCATTTGTTGTGAGGACGCTCGGTTGGCCGACAGCGGGGCAGAATCTACATCGCCTTCGCCGGGACCTTTGCCGTACCGCGCATCAGCACCGAGGCAACCTGCCGCGTCACCTCGCTGTGGTGAGCCAGTGCTGCCGGAGCGAGATCCGACTCCGGCCGGCGCTCGGGCTGAAAATGTCCGTAGGCGTCGCTCCCGCGGACCAACATCGCACTGTCGCGCGGGCCGACGGTCTGGCGAACATGGGTCGGGAGGTAGCGGATCGCGAACCCGATGCGCCGGCGGTCAGACGGGTTAGGATCGGACCCGTGGACAAGTCGGACATGGTGCAGCGACATCTCGCCTGGTTGAAGCTCTAGCGCCACCGCCTGGGCCTCATCCACCGCCACCGCGACCTCCTGCCCCCGGCTAAGCAGATTGTTCGCCGCAAATGTGTCGTGATGAGGGATCTGCTCGCGCATGTGCGTATCTGGGACGACACGCATGGCGCCGTTTGCGACGACACTCTCCGACAACGCGACCCAGGCGGTAACGATATCCGCGGGCTCTAGGCCCCAGTAAGTCGAATCCTGGTGCCAGGAGACGAAGCTGGGATCTCGTGCATTCTTGATGAAGAAGCTGGCGCCCCAGCAGAGGATATTCGGACCGATCACGCATTCAACGGCATCCAGGATACCGGGATGGCGGACGAGTTCGTCTGCCCATGTGAGCGCGAGGTGCGTCTTGCTGCGCAAGATCTGCCCGAGAGCCGGCTGTTCCTGTTCGAACCGCTCGAGCTTGGCGCGAAATGCCGCCGCCGTCTCCACCGAAAACGCCCGTATCGGCGCGTAATAGCCGTGCTGCTCGTAGAATCGAACCGCTTCCGAGGAAAGTGACTTCATGGCACCCTGCCACATTCGTCGTTGGTGTGCTTTCTTATATGATTTATGAGTTTCAAGTATGAAATCGCTGCGCCGCCCTGTCAACGATAAAGTCGCTGAGGAAGCAGCCACGCGCTATGCCGCACCGGCACTCGAAAAGGGGCTCGATATCCTCGAGGTGCTTGTGGACCGACCTGGCGGAATCACGCAAAAGGCCCTCGCCGAGGCCGTGGGACGATCTGTCCCAAAGATTTTCCGCATGTTGAACGTGCTGGAAGACCGGGGCTATATCATCCGGGACGCTGCCACCGGCCGCTACCGCCTAACCTTCAAGCTCTTCGAACTTGGCAACCGTCATCCGCCCATGCGCCGCATGCTCCAGGCGGCGCGGCCGGTTATGCTCGAGCTAGCGGAACAGATCGGCCAGAGCTGCCACCTCGTCGTCGCGCACGGCGACCGCATTCTTGTGGTCGAAGAGGAGCGGCCAAGCCTCGCGATGACCTTTGGCGTCCAGCTCGGCGCGAGCTTTCCTTTCGTTTCCCACTTCGTCTCCGCTCGGGTGCTTGCGGCCTGTCAGCCACCGGACCGCCGGGCCGACCGCGCCGCACGAATGGCCGCAGCAGAGGGATTGGCAACGTCGCTGCCCCTCCTCGCACGCCTCGAACGAATCGCGGCGAGCGGGCACGATTCAGCGCCGAGCGAAGTGCACTACGGCATCGTCGATATCAGCTTTCCGATTCTCGACACTGACGGCGTTGCCGTCGCGGCTCTGACTGTTCCTTTCCTTCCCGAGCGCGGCGCCGCCATCGATCACGGGCCGGTCGAAGCCGCACTTGCCGCCGCGGCACGCCGTATCTCCGCCGCGATCGGCGGCCCTGGTGCGGTGCAGACGCCGGCCCGCCCGATCGGACCAGCCGGCAGCTTAGGCCCGGCAAACGTGGTTCGCAGCGCCGGTTCCACCCGTTCCGCTGCGCGTGCGCGCGGCACGATCCCGCTCTCGAGCAGCAACGGCAAGCAAAGTCGCTAGCCCACAATGACCGGCTTCAGGTTTTCGGGTCCGTAGATGACAAACGGCACGTCACCGGGACCGGGGATCTCTTCCACATAGCCGAAGCGATGAAGAAGGATACTGATCGCACGGCGTGCCTGCGACTCGGGATTCTGGTCGATCGTCAGTGTCATCGTGCCTTCCGAAAGCAACCGTCTCGTGTGGACGTTCAGCTCGTGCCCGATGAAAACAGCTTTGCCAGCCAAGTGGGCCGATTTCAGTGCTGCTTCGACACCGCGATTCGCTCCTCCGGCATTATACACGCCAACGACATCTCTCAGACTGCCCATGGCGTCCGACAGAAGCTGAGCCGATAGGGACCGGTCGTCATGGCCTTCCAGGACTGCGGCAATCGTGAGGCCTGAGCCACGATCACTGATTCGATCCCGAAAGCCGCTCACGCGCTGCGCGTGTGCCCGGTACCGTAAGCTGTGGCATAGCACCAGGAGCACACCAGGTGCCCGTGCCATCGCTTCCATGAAGAAAGCTGCCGTCCGGCCGGCGCAATAATGATCGATTCCCACGTAGGCGAGCCGAGGAGAGGTCGGAATGTCACTGACCAGTGTCACGGCCGGGATACCGCGAACCGTTACCGTCGTGATTGCATCGACCACCGCGGCGTCGTCTTCACCAACCAGCACCACGGCCTGGCTGTTCGTGGAGAGAATCCTCTTGGCAAGCGCCTCCGGCAATTCATCGACGAAGCTACGCTGCACAATAACCGAGCGATCGAGCGTACTGGCCGCACTGGCAAAGGCTTCGTTGAGCCTCTGATAAAAAGGGGTGTCCGGCCTGGTCAGGAGTACATCGAGCCGAAGGCCACGACGGTACGGGACAGGCAAGATACGCGGCCACTTAAGCTGCCGTGCCGCTTCGATTACTTTTCGGGCAGTTTCTGGTGAGACGTTGCCGCGCTCGTTGAGGACCCGATCGACGGTCGCGATCCCCACGCCAGCGAGCGCCGCAATTGCCTGCAGGCGGACCCTGCGCCCGGGCCGTGGCGCAGCTGAGCTAGGCCCCTGTTCGTCAGCCTTCTGCGACGTTGTCTGGCTCCAGCCGCAAGGCAAACATCGCGCCTACCGCTCCCACCGCCTCCCGAGAGCCGCTCTCGCTCGCACGGTTTGCCGTAGTCGAAGTGCCGAACAGCGTGCTTTCGCCCCGAGAGATCGAGACGAGAGCGCTTCCGGAGACCGGCTGGATGGCGCAGCGCGGTGGCGGCATCTTGGGTGATGGTTTTGCGACGACCCGGCCTAGGCTGGTAATGCGGCCCGCGGTCACACGATCCCACGCGCGGGTTAGGTGCGAGGCGACAATCAAACTCGCTGCGCGAGGGCGACCCGTTTTCCTCAACCCTCCTCTCCCCCGGCCTCGCTTTCTGATGCAAATCCCTCAGGGGAGATATTGCCGCGGGAGGCAGTGCGATTCTAGCCTTCGGGGGGAAGTCCCCACTGCGGCGGGCAAAATTCTCGATCAGAGAATTCGGGCGTCGCACGGGGCGTTTCGTCGCGAACCGGCTACGAGTTCTCTGGAATCATCAATGCCTCAGGAACCCCGCAGCAAGATTGTCATCATCGGCGGCGGTCAGGCCGGAGGACGGCTGGCGCAATTGCTTGCCGCCGACCCCGGGCGCTTCGAGGTGGCTCTCGTGTGTCGGGAGCCTCATCCCCCTTATCACCGCCCCCCCCTCTCCAAGGGCATCCTGCTCGGTACCGCGAGCTTCGAGAGCTGCCTTCTTTGGCCCGAACGCGATCCCGCCTGGACGATGGTCGAGCGCCACACCGGGGTCTCAGCCGAAACCATCGAGCGCGAGACCAGGACGGTCCGGCTTTCGAATGGGGAACGGCTACACTATGATCTTCTCGCTCTGGCGACTGGCTCGAACGCCCGGCGGCTGATTTCTCCGGGAGCGGAACTCGAGGAGGTCTATCACCTCCGGAGCATCGACGATTCGCTCGCGATTGCCGATCGCTTCGTTGCAGGGAAACGCCTCATCATCGTGGGGGGCGGATTCATCGGCTTGGAAATCGCCGCTTGTGCACGGCAGCACAAGCTCGAGGTCACGGTCGTGGAAGCTTCGGATCGCCTGCTGGGCCGCGTAGTGCCGCCGGAAATCGGTGGCCTGCTGGCGAAACGCCACGCGGCCGAGGGCGTTATGCTGAAAACGGGCACCATGGTGGAGCGATTCATCGGAAACAGCCGAAGTGTCGTGAATGCGGTCGAACTGTCGTCCGGCCAGATTCTCCCATGTGATCTCGCGGTGGTCGGCATCGGCGCCAAACCTGAGACCGATCTTGCCCTTGCCGCCGGTCTGGAGGTGGCGGTCGGCATTCGCGTCGATGCCTCCCTGCGCTCGTCCGATCCGGCCATTTTCGCCTGCGGTGACGTTGCGACCTTCTGGCACCCGCTTTTCGAGCAGCCCATCCGCTTCGAAGCCTGGCAGAATGCAGAGGACCACGGGAGGGTTGCGGCAAGCGTCCTGCGGGGGGAGCCAGCAATCTGCGATTTCGTCCCATGGTTCTGGTCGGACCAATATGACCTCTCGCTGCAGATAGCCGGCCTGCCGTATCTCGGCTCATCGGTGGTGACGCGCAGGTTGAGTGGTGATGCCGTCATCCTCTTTCACCTCGGGCCTACAGGGCGGATCTTGGGCGCGACCGGCCTCGGCAAGGCGGAATCGATCGGCCGCGACATTCGGCGGGCGCAGGCGCTGATCGCCGCTCGCATCCATCCGAGCCCTGCTGCACTTCGTGATCCCCACCAGAGCCTCAGGTCGATGCTCAAGGAACCGGTCCCTGCCGGACCGGCCTCTTTCTTTCCGTAGCCGTTCGCGGGATGGCTCGCTTGCGGCCAGCGGGCGCGCCGAGTCGACGGGCTGCGGAACTCTGCCCCGCCTACGCGATCTCTATGAAAACGCTCCCGGCTTCGACCTTGGCGGGATAGGTCCGAATATCGACGCAGACAGGCGGGCCCTTGGCAGCGCCGGTCCGGTAGTCGAACCTTCCGTTATGCTTCGGGCATTCGATGATATTGTCGATGACGAATCCATCCGCGAGATAGGCATGCTCATGCGTGCACAGCCCGTCGGTCGCGAAGTACAAGTCATCGGGCGAGCGGTAAACGGCAAACGTCCTGCCCTCGTGATCGAAGCGGATAACGTCCTCTTCCTCGATGTCTCCGACTTTGCAGACCTGCACCCATCTCGTCATGCGTGCTTGCTCCCGCCCTTCTCGGCTTGTCCGGCGATCGGTCAGCCTGCCTCGTGTCCTTGCCGTCCCCTCGCCGATCGTATTTTCAGGAAACGCCGATTCATCGCCTCGGTTGCCTCGTCCGTGCCGTCGTGAAACGTTCCGAACATCCGGTCGAACGGCACCAGCCCGTCCCCGTAATTGACCTCGAAGTACTTGTGGTGAAGGTAATGGATGTAATGGTCCGTATTCAGCAGCGTCCCATTCCGCAATTTCACCTTGCCGAATCCGTTGTGACCCTGCGCCGGTGAAAAGGCTAGATGCTGCAGGTGGAAGATCACGTGGACCGGGTTTGAAGGCACGATCCAGTGCAGGAGTACGCCCGAGAAGTAGAGCACGTGCTCGAGCGGATGCATCGCAAGTCCCGACCATGGACCGGGGTTGACATTGTTGTGGTGGATTCTGTGCACGGCCCGGTACAGTGGTGGCCAATGAATGAGGCGGTGAATAAGATAAAAATGCGCCTCGCGGAATACCGGTATCATCAGGAGCAGAAGTACGAAGCCGACCGGATGTGTTCCGAAATCGATCGTAGGTAGATAGCCGTTCGCCTGCGCCCACAGGGTCACGGCCTCGTACGCCGTCCAAATCGGAACTGCGCTTGCAAATGTCCACAACAAGTTGTCCAGAAGCTGGTTGCGGAAAAGGAAGTTGTCGCTGTCCTCTACCAGCCAGAGGCCGCTGTACTTATATTCGGTGCCTTGCGCACGCTTCGTATAGAGCCAGAGATGCCAGGCTCCAACGACCGCGCCGATCAGGCCCACGTTGCACAAGAAGATCTGCCCGACCCACCAGGCCTCGACTGTCCGCATCTCGGCAAGGCGCGGCGTGAGCCAGCACCAGGTGACCAGCGCAATTGCCAGATAAACGAGGTTCCATGGCCAGAGGTAGCCGGGAAAGCCAAAGAACCACTTGAGGAAGGCAGCCGGTCGCCATGGCCACACGAAAAGCGGCGGCGGATTGATCTTGCCCGGCGCGTAACCTCGCGGCCTTTCTTTCCTTCGGGGAGACTTTCGTCTTCCCCCGATAACGGCATCTGGCATCGGCTTTTCCCGATTTCCTGAATTGCACCGAGAATTGCGCCCGGCTACCGAAGCACACAAGCGGAAGCTTGATCGATTCCTATCAAGTCAACCGGCCGGAGCGGACCGCTCAGCCCCTTCGGTACGGCCGGCGGTCTGATTGCACCCGCCGCTGCCGTGCCGGCATTTCATGTGCGGATGACATGGTCGGTCAAGTCCTCGATGGTCGTTTCCTCTTTCGCCGCCTCGAACACCACTTGTCCATGACTCATGACGACGAAGCGGTCGCACACCATGAACGCATGATACAGGTTATGGGTCACGAGGACACTGGAGACATTCTCCTGCTTCAGCCCAGCGACATAGGCGAGTAGGCGCTCCGTCTCACGCACCGAGAGCGCCGATGTCGGCTCGTCAAGGAGAAGGATACGCCGCTTGAAATAGACTGCCCGGGCAATCGCGACAGCCTGCTTCTGCCCACCGGAGAGAAATCCAACTTCAGTATCCGGGTGGTCGATGCCGGCAATATGCACCGCGCTTTGCAGCACATCTACGGCCAGCTCCGCCATCCTCTTATGCCGCATGAAGCCGAACCGACTGGTGATCTCACGCCCCATAAATATGTTGCGGGTGATCGACATGGGGTCCACCAAGGCGATGTCCTGGTATATCGTCTCTATGCCAAGGCGTTCGGAGTCGCTTCGGCTCACGACTCTTACCGGCTTGCCGTCCGCCAGGATCTCTCCGCTGTCCGGCCTGACGATCCCGGACATCATCCTGATCAGCGTACTCTTGCCGGCGCCGTTGTCACCCAGCAGGCCCACCACTTCCCGACAGCCGACATGAAACGTTACCCCAACCAGGGCGCGAACGTTTCCGTACCTCTTCGAGACATTGCGTGCCTCGTAAAGCGGTGGCGGCTCCAAGCCCGTCGCAGGCGCGACTTCCATGACGCGAGCTTCCCCTTGCATCATCACGTCCAGCTCCTGCGGCGAATGCTGTGGTTGAGGATCACCGCCAGCATGATCAAAGCGCCGACAAACATGTCGAAATAGAACCCAGGAGCACGCAGCAGGAGCAGCACATCATTGATCGTGAAGACGAGCGCGGTTCCGAGCACGACCCCGACGATCGAGCCCCGCCCGCCCATCAGCGCCACTCCGCCAATCACGCAAGCCGCAATCGAGCGCAACTCCATGCCCATGCCGCCGCCCGGCTGCACGCTGCTGACCCTTGTCATCGCCACGATGCCGGAGAACGCTGCCAGGCCTCCGGTGATTGCAAACGCGATCAGCTTCACCTTTGCAGGGTCAATTCCAATGGCGACCGCGGCCTGCTGATTTCCGCCGACGGCATAGAAGTGGTTGCCGAGCTTGTGGTGGTGCAGAACAAACGAGCAGACGACCGCCAAGCCGAGAAACCAGAGGAATCCGGAGTCCATCAGCCAGAACTGCCCGCCGAACAGGGGCGCGAACGGTGGTTTTGGCAAAAAGTCCACAGCCGAGGCACCATTGTAGAGCAGAACTCCACCGTTCCATAACAGCATGGTGCCGAGTGTCGTAATAAATGAAGGAATCCCGAACCCGATCGTCACAGCCCCGTTGAGGAGCCCAGCGGCGATGCCGATACCGACGCCGAGGCTCGCGCCGATGAAAGGAGACAGGGGGTTGTTGATGCCGCCGAAGTGGTTGTTGGCCATAGTCGCGGCGAATACGGCGCAAAAGGAATACAAAGCACCAACGGAAAGATCGAACTCGCCGGCGATCATCAGCATGCCGACGCCAAGCGACATGATTCCTAAAGGGGCGACCGACATCACGGTCACGCGGATGTTCGCCGGATTGAGGTAGCGGAACTGCTCTGGAAATATCAGGCCTCCGGCGATGCAGGTGAGTTGAACCAGGACGAACAGAACGGCAATTCCCCCTGCCGGACGCTTTCGAACGGCAGCTCGCAGTCGCTGAATGACGGCGTTCCAGCCAAGCGAAAGGGTGTCGCTGCCCGTGGCCACCTTCCCCGCGAACTTCAGGCGGTCCATGCTGTGCCCCTTGCGGTGCAACGGCTTGGCAGTAGACCTAGCGGGTGATCCCGGCCCACTTCGCTGCGAATCCCGCGTTGGCTTTGGTAATCAGGCTTCGCCCGCCGGTATCGATATCAGACGGCGTGACCCCGAACTTCAGCAGCAAGGCCATTTCGGTAACGGTGTAATAGCCTTGAATGTAGGGCTGCTGATCGACGGTAGCCGCCAGCGAACCGGCCTCGATATTGCGGACTATTTCCGAATCGACATCGAACCCGGCCGCTGGAATCTTGAGCCCCGCCTCCTTGATTGCCGCTACGGCCTGGGACGTCGGCGTTTCACCCAACCCAATGATAGCCTTCGTGTCGGAGTGACCAATCAAATACTGGGTCATGAGACTTAGGGCTCTGGCATGGTCGTTGCCGGTCCCGAGGATCTCCGTCCTGGCGCCCACCTTCGCCAGGGCATTCGCCACGCCGGCATGGCGCTGCACAGCGTATACTGCGGCCGGCGCCTCAACTGGGGTAAATACGAGATCGCCCTTGCCGATGTGGAAGTGTGCGATCATAAATTCGCCGATCGAGTTGCCGGCTACTATGAAATTTTGCCCGACGTAGGCGAGCCGGTAGCTCCCGCCTGCGGCGCCCTTGGAGTTGTCGATGTTGAACGCAATAACGGGCAGCTGCTTTTTCCTGGCGCCATCGAGAACTGCGTTCAGTCCGGTATCGTTTGGGATCGTCGTGGCTATCCCCTTTGTGCCGCTGGCGATCGCGGTCTCGATAATGTCATTCATTCTCGTGAGGTCTTCGTTGCCGTACTTGATATCGACACTTATCCCTTGATCTTTCTCCGCATCCTTCACGCCGTTGACCATAGGTGCAAAAAACGCATTGCTTTCGAAAGACCAGATGAGAAAAAGCATGCGAATCTGCGACCAATTCTGCTGCCTGTTGGGAGCCGCGAACGCCCTTGACACTGGCAGGCTCGCAGACAGTGCTGCCAGCACCGGGAGGGCCGCCAGCGGGCGACGCCGCAGCATAAGGCGGGTTTTCATGACATCCATCGTTTCCTCCCCGTCGTTGTTGGATTACACACCATTAATCTTCGAATCAGGCGCCAAAAAGCTATCGGGGGCTTTTCGTGGGGTCAACAAGATGGCTGATGGGATTCCATCATGAAGCAACTGGAAAGCTCCAGGTTAGGCACACAGAATAGGGTCCTGAAGGCCTCCACCATGCGATGGTAGGTGCCAAATGGCCAAGGTACTGGACAAGCGCGACTATTCTCTGACCGGTCCCGAGAACGCAAAGGCCCTTGCGTCCGGTCTGGCGAATGCGGACTGGTACCGCTGTCCAATTCCCCGAGCGCGCCTGAAAGAACTTATGAAGCGGTCCGACGGACCTGCAACGCGGGATACAATCCTGTGGATCGCTCTCCTGGTCATAACGGGCGGCTTCGGCGCCTGGTTCTGGGGCAGCTGGATCGCGGTGCCGTTCTTCCTGGTCTATGGCGTGCTTTACGGATCGGGCGGCGACAGCCGGTGGCATGAGTGCGGCCACCGCACCGCGTTCAAGACGCAGTGGAAAAACGACGCCGTTTATCAACTCGCCTGCTTTTTCATGATGCGCAATCCGGTCGTTTGGCGCTGGAGCCATTCGCGTCATCACACCGATACGATCATCGTCGGCCGCGATCCTGAAATCATTGCCATGCGCCCGCCCGATCTCGTCAAGCTGGCATTGAACTTTTTCGGCATCCTGGACGTACCGCTGGCGATGGCAGCAATGGTCCGTTACGCTCTGGGCCGGTTGACCGAGGCGGAAAAGGATTTCATTCCGGCCGGAGAGCAGTCCAAGACATTCGGTGTCGCGCGCGTCTGGTTGGCCATCTATATTGGTGTGCTGGGAACATGTGCTGGGACGGGTTCGATTCTGCCGCTCATGCTGATCGGTCTGCCGCGCATGTATGGCGCTTGGCACCATGTGCTGACCGGAGTCACCCAGCATGTCGGACTGGCGGAAGACGTATTGGACCATCGGCTGAACTGCCGAACGGTGTACATGAATCCGTTCAGCCGGTTCGTCTATTGGAACATGAACTACCACGTCGAGCATCATATGTTCCCAATGGTACCGTACCACGCGCTGCGGGAACTGCACAACGACATGCTGCCCGATTGTCCAAAGCCCTATTCAGGCTTTTTGGATGCCTATCGCGAGATCGTACCGACGTTGGCCAGGCAGTTGAAAGATCCTGCATA
>Ga0335075_10011734_pt1 | contig 13235 bp, 16 predicted proteins | sample Lox_Sample_24_FD_206723 | JGI IMG/M metagenome (GOLD analysis project Ga0335075, IMG submission 206723) | Soil microbial communities from Loxahatchee National Wildlife Refuge, Florida, United States - Lox_Sample_2.4 | ecosystem: Environmental > Terrestrial > Soil > Wetlands | place: USA...
CGTCAGCACAGGGGCCTCCAACCAGCCAGATCGGTCTGACTCTCACACAACTCCCCCAGTACCACGGCGGCCAGCCCAAGCCACACCATCCCTTCCAGCCCGCAGCAAAGCCACCCACCAAAGTGCTGAAAACCAGGTGGAAATGAAAGAGTTACTGAACGCTATGCCCGCTGAGCATCAACCAGAACGGAAATGGGAGACAGATACGATGAGGTGTGCCAGCGAGTACATCAACTTCCTCAAGCACAGGCTTTCCAATGCCTACGATATGATTACGATAATGGGTGTCAAGGACGAGTCTCTGACGGCTATGGTACACAAGATGGACAATGGAGCTGATGTTGCGGAGGCCATGCGGGACGGGCTTGAGTGGGATGATGTGGGTCCGCTTGGCGAGTTTGGGCTACCGGAAGACGAGTCTGAATAAAGAACGAGAGCATGAGTGTATTCCTAATACCATTAATTCCAAATAGTGGCGGTGAGAAGCAAAAGTGAGAATTCCAGAATTCCGAAATTCCTCCCAAAAAAATCTCTTCAATTGACTCAGATCTCCGAGCACCGTACACCGGTTCGGGTAGTTGCGCCACAATAATTTTTCCTTTTTTTCCTTTTTCCCTTCCCCTTTTTTTGACTGGAGGTTGAAACCACGAATTTTCGCCATCGGAACGTCATTTTCTTGGTTACATCAGGATCATCGATGGCGGCAGTCGTGCGACAGGTACAACCACCACGATGGAAACAAAGCATGGGCCAAAAATGAATTCCCGCAGCAACCCTCTTAGAATGGTGTGAGTGTACTGCATTGGGGACGTAACCGAAGACGAAACTTGCAAACTACACGCAAGAGCGTCTTGGATCAGGTTTGGTCCTGCGAATTGAGATGAGGTGTGCAGAGATTTGACAGGAGGATTCAGGAGGTAGCCGGGAGGGCTCGGAACTTGTCGATCGTTGAGTAACAGGTTAACGCTGTTAAAGCATATGTCGCCTAATTGGCGCTTTGCTGATGAATTTTACAGATCCACTTGACAGGTAATCTATGGTGGAATCATCCTGCAGACTGTGGTGTTGACCCGACTGTAGTCCCTTTCCTTGCGGCGAAGCTAGTTGCTAAGCTAAATAAAGTAAGAGAGGGCTGCTGGGCTAATAGCCATTCGGGAGGGTGGTTATAGGTAAGGTGAATCAGGAACAACGCCAAATTTTGAATTGGATGGAAGGGGAATGATTCGTGAACGATTTCATGTGGCGACTCATTGTTCAAGTATCCCCCCTTTCTCCACAGGCTGTCGAGATCGGAGCGGTCGCCTGCTCGAATTCATTTTATCTCAACAGTATACCCTGAGACTCCATCAAAGCTTTTCGTAGAACTGTGCATCGATTTGGTAAGGTTCTGTCGCTTCTTCAATGGTAGCCACACAGGCCGCGCTCATCATTTCACAATATCTTAGACGTCTGAACTGTCCAGCTCCGTCCATTCGCATCGTGCAGGCTTTGGGGAAGACAAATGAAGTGGTTCGACCCCCTTTGCAGCTCTCTGTAACCTTCGTGCCATTTCGATTCTACTTGTCTCGTCTTCCACATGTAGCATGTCCAGTATCGCTTGCTCATAGACCTGAATATACACCGGTAAATAATCGCCCTCAATGTACTTGCCAACACATTCCAGTGCGTTGAAGAAAGCCTCAGCAGCCTCTTTTGCACTGCCTCGCCGGTCGGCGACCATGCCTTTCCAATACCAGCACTTAGCATTCAGCGGCCGGTAATCAAGGGCATCCACAAAACCAAGCGCTCGATCAATGAGTCGCTCTGCACGCTCAATGTGTCCGCACTGAACAGCGAAATGAGTTCGATTGATCAGCATGAGGATATTGGCCTCGAGACCAGCATCGGGCAAGTTGCGGTACAGTGTACCGACACCGGAGCCTTGAAGCTTTTGTCGACTCATTCTGGCACCTCTCTTCCGCTCATGCTTGTCTAGCGCCTTTGCAATCTTGTTCTGCTTCTGCAATGCTTCTGGAGTGTTTGCTTGAGAGTCAGGAAGCGAGTACCAGTCGAGCAGTGGGGCTATGATTTTCTGTAGTACAGTGTCGGCTTCATTGCGTGATTTGGGTCGGCGCGGCGTCTGGCTTGAGTTGTCGGGCTGGGCGGAAGGAGGCCATGAGGGCTCGTAGAGATGCGTGCGGTTGCTGGATATGGAATCGCCATAGACACTGTTAAGATACGTCTCTCGGAGATAGGCTTCAATTTCCAGCCTGAGCCTTTTGCGCATCCGAGCGCTCTGCGGTTGTCGCTCGCGGACCTCCGGATTTTCCGAAGCGTATGTTGGATCTTCTGGTGCCGAATCTATGTCTGGATTTATATTGGCATATGTTTGTTGCTGAGAAGTCTCGATGCTGTTCTCTCCGGGTTCCCGCATGTCCTTGTCGCTCAAATGCATGGCTTTGGCGACCAGTCGTGTGCCTCCTAGCTCCGATGATGTCTGAGCCGCATTTGCATCGTCATCTCCGCTGTCTCGACTAGTAGGCTGGCCGAGATTCAGAGGAAGTAAAGATTTACCGCCGGTGAAGAAACTCCTACGGGGTTCACCTGCTGGTCGGAGGGCCTTGCTTACTGGAGATAATCTTCGCAAGCGGCCGTCGCCTTCGCTAGTAATGTGCTGCCTATCCATCAAATTCAAATGTTGTTATGATGATTGTACATACCACACTACTTTTCAGTGAAGCGGCTTTGCTGTGGGCAAAGTTGCATGATCATTAGCGGCCTTCAACGGCATCACTTAGATCAAGGCGCTCATTTCCTTTGTTCGTCTTTCCGCATGCGGAAGGAGATGGACATGCGAAGCATTTGGGGAAATAAAGGTGAATCACTGGAGCATGGAACATAATGAGAATGTTACAAACATTTTGAAATAAGCGTGTGAATGGAACGAGTCAGCTATGGGACAAGAAAGCTCTAATAGCCAGACGGGAAAGGCGGAGAAAAGTAAAACAGTGGTGAGCGCTGTCATTGTTAGGAAATCCCCTCCTGAGAAGTATCAAGAGAGAGATGATCAGGAAATGATTGTAGCACAGCCCTGAACCACATCGTTTGGGCCTGGCACCGGCATATTTCTAAGGATCCTTGAGCAGCGAAGTCAGTGTGGTAGTCGCTTTTTCGAATCTGAACTCTTCCAGCGGGACTTGGATGTGAGGGTCAAGTTTCAACACAGCCCGGTGATTTGAAGCTCGTTCAGCATGCCGCTGGTCGTCGCCTGCGTCCATAGTCCGGCTGGAGAGCCGATCCTTCGCGTCCTGATGTAGAACGCAGTTTTCCGTGTAATCTTGGAAATGTTTCACGTGCTCATGGTAGCCCGGTGTGAATACAGCGAGGCTGAAATCCCAGTAAGCTTGACGCAAGCTTTTGATCTCGAGAAAAACGCGCCCCCGGAGATAGTGTGCAACCCCAGCCAGATCCTTATACTTGAAGTCGTTTCCACACTGACGCAACGCATCGTTAGCACTAGCACATGCCTCTTCGGTTCTCCCAGCATCTAGCATGATGGCAGACACTAAGAGGTTGCATTTTATTCTTTCGCTCTGCTTGGTATTGCCGCTGAGGACCTTTCCGATAATATTGAGCGCCTTCTGAGGGTTCGCCATATTTGCCTCCCACGCAGCCTCGGCCGCACCAAGGAGAGCTGCATTGCTTGGTTCTGACAGCCAGATGTCCCTAAGCCAGTGGCTAGCCGAGGTTGATTCGGCTATAAGCTCGAAGGTATGCTTGGTGATTTCCATTTTATCTGCCACTTTTTCGAATGCCTCATCGCCATGGGACTTGAGGGCATTTATTTCCATCTCTAGAAGATTGATGGTCTCCTGTGCTTGAGTAACCTTGAGCCGCAACCGATCCCGGTCATTGATCAGGGCTTGGAAGGTATCGCAGAGTTCCTGCTTCAGAGAAGCCATGGCTCAACGGCGTAAGGGGAAGCTTTTCGAGCGAGATTCGGCGATTTAGTGGTCTGCAGTCGGAATCTGCATATTCGTAGTCGTCTGGCATTAAATGCAGCCCATTGACATTCGAACAAAGCGAACTTGCGTTACTTGGCTTTATTCCGCATCCGGCAAGAAGATGCGCAAAGGTCTCGCTTACAGAGCCGCATGTGGGAAGGGTATTGTCGGTACAGTCTTGTAGCAAGTGTCTCGGACCTCTACTCAAGCCTCTATTGTCAACACCTACGACACTGAAGATGACTTACCTTCCACTAGCTTCAGTGACAGACTTACGTCCTAGGTGCTGCTTCTCACAGCTGCAACAGCTTGCTCTTATCGGAAGACGCGTCTGCAGCTGGAAGCTGACACACTCCGAAGCTCACTGCATGAACGATCAATGGAGGTTGTAACCGGACCGGTGGGGAAGCGTGTGGTGAACTGTGGTGTCTTTCGTCCGCCGCGTTGATTCCTGATTATTGCATGCCCCAGGAGTGATTAGATCATCAGCTAGTCCGATCAGGACATAGCGTATGCCGCTTGGTTCTCATCTCGAGAATGTTTGTCATGCTCGCTTCCACAGCGAGAAGGGGTTTTCTCCGATTCAGGCATTTTTCAGGGCTTTCGCTGCGTGGAATGTCTCTCTTTGATTGGGCGGCTGGCCTTCTCCAAATTATGCCTTGTAGTGGACCTGGCCATTCAACAATCACCTACGTCAGGAGACCAACTATCAATGCAATGACACTTTCAAAAGTGCGCCTTTCACATGGGCAGGAGACGATGAGAAAAGGCACGGCCTATAATCATTACCAGAAAGACCCCACTTGCCCCATCCATCCCTGGAGTGTGATCTGTGATCCATGACACTGTGTCCTGTACCTGGACGAATGTGGGGTAACTACTGTAGGAAAACCCATGCGCAAACCACTCCTCTTCGCGTCTTTCCTCACGTTATTGGATGCTGACCTATCCATGACCGAAGCCTTACCTCAGCCTTTCGCTCTGATGACGAGAGGTTTTTGCTGCGATCGGAAATACCTAAGCAACTGGAATCATTGAGGTTGATACTCCATGTCCCATGACATAACTTCTCTACATCTTTTGGTACCTTACCAGGATCTTGAGATAAGAACTAACTGTCCCTTTTCCCACATTGGCGCATGCTGTTACTACCGCTGGCTCCCCTCAAATAAAGCAAACACTCCTGATTGCCCAAGTGCTCGTCTATCAATCAAAATGACTATTCGTAGCCCTCATCATGTGGACATCGTCGACATCCGTCGCGACAAGCCTGACGAGTCTCTGTTGCAGCTAATGCTTAAAGGTCTCCAACCAGCCAAAGCGGAAGCAAGACAGCTGCCAACCTTGCTTCTCTATGATGGTATTTTCGAGTTGTTGCAGCATCCTCAGGAGCTTACCATGACACAGAACATGGTCTCAAGCTTTTTGAGCAGATCACATATCTGAAGGAATACTACCTCACCAATGCCGAGATTGAGGTTCTCGAGACTTGTGGCGGCAAAATTGCCGAACGCATTCCCAAAGGTTGTCGGCTAGTGGAGCTTGGAAGCGGGTATGTTCACACACCTTGGCGCCGCCGTAAGCCGGAGTTCTGAAGCCATGACAGGAACTTGAGGAAGATCAACATCTTGCTCAATGCTTGCGAGCGTGCCGGGAAGGCTGTCGAATACTTTGCATTGGACCTTTCGCTCTCAGAGCTGGAGCGCACGTTCTCCGAAATCCCTGTGAACGATTTCCGTCATGTCAAGTTCTCGGCCCTCCATGGAACCTATGACGATGGACTCGCCTGGCTCTCCAAGACGGTCAGCCCCACTACCCCTACCTGCGTTTTGACCCTTGGGTCCTCCGTCGGTAATTTTTCCCGAGAGGAAGCGGCCAGGTTCTTGCAAAGCTTCGCCAACGTTCTTGGCCCTGCCGATTTGCTTCTAGTCGGTCTCGACGCCTGCCAAGTGCCGGAAAGAGTCTACAAGGCCTACAACGACGATCAGGGCCTGACGCACAAGTTCTATCGCAATGGCCTTGACCATGCGAACAAACTTCTTGGCTATAAAGCTTTCAAGCAGGAAGACTGGGAGATCGTGGGACGATACAATGAGGTTGAAGACCGTCATGAAGCATTCTATCGAGCCCTTGTAGATGTCTCGGTATCAGAATCGAAATTCAAGAAAGGAGATATGCTCAAGTTGGAAGACGCGTATAAGTATTCTGCGAATCAGAGCGACAAACTATGGCATGCGGCCCGTTTGGTAAAGCAAACGGCTTTTGCAAACCAGTTGGATGACTACCGTAAGTGGCAGTTACTAGTTCGTGCTCGCGTATACTGACCTTATAAATGTGTAGATATACACTTGTTATCTCCTGCTAGAGTCATCTACCCCACCGATCCAGATCAGTACGCTGCACGGCCCGTTCCCACTGTTATAGATTGGCAGGACTTGTGGGTTGCCTGGGATACTGTGACAAGGGCCATGATTCCGAAAGACGAGCTCATGGACAAGCCAATCAAGTTGAGGAACAGCCTGATCTTCTATCTTGGGCACATTCCAACCTTTGCGGGCAAGTTGACACAGCATTATCTTCTAACCTGCAGAACTAATCGTTATCAGACATTCATATGACGAGAGCCACTGCAGGCAAGCCTACCAAGCCAGCATATTACATGTCCATCTTTGAGCGTGGCATTGACCCAGGTACTTTTGTACTGCGAATATCAACTACTGCCTGACTAACCTTCTTTTTTCGGCAGATGTTGACAACCCTGAGCTCTGTCATGCTCACTCGGAGGTGCCTGACACTTGGCCTGCCTTGGAGGAAATGCTGGAATACCAAGCACGAGTCCGGGAGAGAATTCGTCAACTCACCGACATTGCTGATTCTGATCGAAAGGTGGGAAGAGCGTTATGGCTGGCATTTGAGCATGAGGCGATGCATCTTGAGACATTCCTTTACATGCTCTTACAGTCGGAGAGAGTACTTCCGCCGCCAGGGCGGGCTGTTCCTGACTTCAAATCCTTGGCTGCAGAGGCGCGCAGGAACCGTGTGGCCAATAGGTGGCATAGGGTGCCTGCGAGTACCATAACTCTTGGTCTGGATGACCCAGAGAATGATCTTGGCCCTGATCGCTTCTTCGGCTGGGATAATGAGAGACCCTCCAGGAAAACTGCCGTTGCGGAGTTTGAGGCACAAGCAAGACCGATTTCGAACGGTGAGTATGCTCGATTTCTGGAGCAAAGTGGATTCGAGCTTCTTCCGGCATCATGGTCTATCGCAGTCAGAAACGGGACATCGAACGAAGTCAATGGAATCCTTTCCAAGGGCTCGGAAACTAGGTATGCAAATCACACCAGGAGCGAAGAACCTAGCGAAGATTTCGTCCATGGAAAATTCATTCGCACCGTTTATGGTCCCGTACCTTTGGCATACGCTCTCGACTGGCCTGTCATGGCGTCTTATGATGAGTTGGCCGTATTTGCCAAATGGTCCCATGGACGTATTCCCACTCTGGAAGAAGTTCGGAGTATCTACAGTTATGTCGATGCAACCAAAAAGGAAGCTGCCAAAGTATCCAGCTCGCTGATCTCTGCTGTGAACGGGTTTGTCAAACGAAGGGAATGAAAAGATCATGAACTAATCTTTCGCAGGCACCTGTCCAATAATGGCGTCGAAGAGACGCCTCCGCAAGGCGATTCTTGCAACGGCTTCCCACATGGGAAGCAAAACCTCAATCGAGAAGATCTCTTCATAGATCTGGAGGGTTGTAATGTTGGTTTTCAGCATTGGCATCCTACTAGTGTGACACACAAGGGCGACAACCTCTGCGGACAGGCCGACACTGGCGGTCTTTGGGGTATTGCCCAATTTCTGTTCGCGTGGGTTCGTTCTAGCTGACAATATCTACAGAGTGGACCAGCTCCCCGTTAGCTGATTTCCAGGGATTCAAGCCCATGGACCTGTACCCCGGATATACAAGCGACTTCTTTGATGGGAAACACAACATCATCCTAGGCGGATCCTGGGCCACTCACCCTCGTATTGCCGGACGCAAAACTTTCGTCAACTGGTATCAACGAAACTATCCCTATACCTGGGCGACCGCAAGGCTAGTCCGCAGCATCTGATCCAAAGCCACGTCCGAGGCGTGAACTACGAATAAGCCCACACAATGAGCTTCTAGCTAATCGTCTATCCTTCAGCTATGTCCCTCGTTACAGCTTCTAGTTTGAATGCAAAGCCATTTTCCAAGACATCCCCAGATTTTGCCCGTGTTGCGGGCTTTCGCCCGTCGTACGCTTACACCCGACGTGAGTCGCACGTGTGGAGTTTCGTGCCCTGCTTGCCCAGTTGTGGATACATGACCACACCGTCCTCTCTGCAGTGCAAGTCAGTCCTTCAATGATAACATCACACTCTCCGAAGAAGAAGAGAGCGCTCTAGGGTGTGTTCGCAAGAAATTGTGCCGCCCTACACCGTGAGATTAAGAGAACACTCTCAGTGATCTTGTAACCGGCCCATTCACGTCAATATTTATTTCTCATTTTTACGAGTAGTCCCCAATCAATTCTGCACACACACTCTCTAATCACAACATTCTCTAGCGTACTCCATCGATACTAGTAGTACCTGAATCGCGCCGACCATGGAGTCAAAGACATTATTTCGTTGGGAGCAAAGTCCTGGTCTTGGTAAGCTGCTTCGCACTTTTGTCATCCTCACTGCGCGGTTGCTGATGGGACTTCCCGCATAGAACATTCATGTGGTCGTTGCAAGTGGGTTAAGTTCCAACTGCTTTACCTTCATTCAATCCCTGACAACGCACATATTAGGACGAAACAGCATGACCCCAAAGCTAGGCAATCATGCTTTGGAATCCATACCGAACCTTGTTCGCGCTACCATCAGATCATGTTCTTCTTGGGCATGTCGCATACCTGCTTTGCTTGCCGGCTTTCGAATGAGCAGCACGAGAAGCGTCACATCGGAGTACGCCATGTCGCTAGTCCACCCCTTGAAAAGTCGGCTCTGAAGCTAATAGTTGGGGCAGATTGCAGTGTTAGTCAGTGAATACCAAAGATGCGAAGATAGCGAAAGACTAGCAATGACACCGATCAGACAAAGTGGGGGGCAACGTCGATTTAACAACGGCGCCATAAAGCCCTTGGGTGCTAGTACTACGAACACCGAAGATACTGGAGAAGACGAAAGAAGAGATTGCCAGACACATCGCAGGAATATCAATTTCTCTACTATTCGCCAACCTTTGAGTATAACACAAAAGCGAGCACTAAAGAAGGAGATAAAGGCCGAGAAATCGATCAGCAAGGCTTCCAAGAACCAACAGAAGCACACAGTCTCGGTCCGCAGGGAAGATATTGAAGCCGTAGCGCGAGCCATCCATGGTGACGACTTTGGAGCCACAAGCAATGACGGCCATCCTTTGGGCACGGACAAGACTATCGAACAAGTAGTGAAAAGGAATCTCGGATTCGTATCAGCTATCCAGGAGCATAGATCTGCTCTTCTCGAGTCATTGGCAAAGGAGAGGGATATCACCTCGAAGAACAGACAATCGCAAAGGTCTGAAAATGACGAAGCAGAGCTGCTGGATATGAGGGAACGTATGGAAGATCTTGTGGTGGCAGTCTTAAGAAAGATAGGGGTCCATTCAGCATCGCCAACGCTTGCGTTCAATGCTCCTGCCACAAATGGTTTTGGTACTCTGGGGAGCGGCAAAAGGACCAAAGCCGCCATCGTGCAGAAGCTCTCGGCGGCTATTGCAGAAGACATTGAGAACCACGAGAATGAACAAAGGCAAACCTATCAAAGAGCTGCCGGCTTTTGGCGGTATGCAAATCACGAAATTCTCGTTCGATTGACAGAGCACGCGAAGAAAGTCAACTGGGCAACTGGTGAGAAAATAGTGAGGAAGGACAGTGGTTATGGACAAGACGGCGCTGGAGACAGGTGAGGGAATCTGGTGACAGACATGAGATAATGGAAAGGACGAGCGATGCAGGAGCGGCAAGGAGGGTGCGAAAGAACAAGAATGCAGTGATCGACCGAGAGGACACTGAAGGGGCAGGTTGGACCTCCTCGGGATGCATACACTCTCTTCATATATGGATATCGTTCTGCGGGCGGGACTGGAGAGTATTTCGAGCGCAGCGGGAAGCTCCCCGGCATACCACGGCGGCACGTTGTCAGCCTTACGAAGCCTCTTCCAGAGTCAAAGCTGCAGTTCACGAGTGATGATTTTGGGTATCCATTTCTCGGGCGTTTCCGGGCGTTTCATGGGCGATTTAGTCGTGCATTCAATCATCATTGCAAGCAAACCCCCCGACACACAGTGCTGTTCTTGAAGCACATGATAGATGTCGTGTCTGGATCGCTCTCGCAAGGCAAGGATTGGAACCAAATCTGGCTGCAGTAGCCTGAACGTGAGAAGGTTTTCCAAGAGCTCGACCACATAATCAGCGATGCCGCAGCCAAAGAGCCTGGGGCCATAGACGACGGCCACAAGTTTGTGACGCCCTCTGGGAGCAGACGAAGCTCGTAACCTAGCGGATGAATGTCTCGCTATACCGCAACGTTGAACACATCAACAACAAATTCATGTTACATCTCGGCTCAGCACTCAGCGGTTTCAACATTCTGGATGATCGGTGGCGACTTCCAGCTCCCCCTATTCTCCATCTTCAACTTCATTTTTGTTGCCCAGGGCGTTACTAATCAGCCTCAGCCAATGTTTAGAGATCGCCGCGATATCTACGAGACCTGCAAGAAAAAGTCCAAGATGAACTCCTGGCGGGCATTCGTCACCGGCCTCATCGCCTCAGAGATCCCCTACCTTTGCATCTGTGCTGCCTTCTACTTCACGTGCCGGTATTACACGACCGGCTTCCCTCGCCGACTCCAGCAAATCCAGCGCCACGTTCTTCATCATGCTCACGTACGAGCTTGTCTACACCGGGACCGGTCAATTCGTCACCGCGTACGCGCCCAACGCCATCTTTGCATCCCTCGCCAATCCACTCTTCATCGGCATCCTGGTCGCCTTCTGCGGCGTCTTGGCCTCTTATGCTCAGATCCAGCCCTCCTGGCGTTACTAGATCTACTACCTTATGGACCACCTGTTGACTTTCTCCCTGTTCGACACAGAGGTCCAGTGCACAGAGTAGGAGTTTGCAATCTTCGACCCACCCAGCGGCCGGACGCGTGCCATGTACCTCACGGACTATCTCGCTGGAATGGTGCGAGGACGAATCTCGTCAATCCGGAGGCTACGGCTGCGTGCAGGGTGTGCGAGTACAGAAGAGGGAGCGACTATTTGTACGCCCTCATCATCAAAAGATTATTACTACGGCTGTAGAGATGCGGCGATTGTCGTCATCTTTGCGCTCAGCTCTTATACCATGGTATACCTGCTTATGAAGCTAAGGACGAAGGTGTCGAAGAAGGCACAGTGATGCTGATTTTGGCTTCTCCCCTTTGTCCGTGTCGAACTGAAGGAGTTTGGGGGGAAACATTGGCGAATGTTTGTCGAGTTCCACTCAAAGAGTAGTGTCCGCTACCTAATTTTACTGTACCTTTGGTTCTCCATGCGCAACTATGCAAGTTCGAAATATTCTCTATTCGCACTACTTGTGAGCGATCGGATGTTCGCTTTACTAATGTAGGACAGAATTTTGCACAGGCTCTCACTCGCAGATTGTTCTAGCTTAACGAAGCCGGCAGGGTCAGGGGTGACATGCGGTGGAAAAGTAAACGCTGGGGCAGTTGCACGGACGACCGTGTCTATCGCGTGAAGGGATCTTTTCATTCATCGTATAGCATCACCTTTACCACACCTCTCTGTCTAATAAGACCGTCCGAACAAACACCATTGCTTTGCCAGGTTCTTGCAGTTTGGATTGGTGCACTTGGTGCCTTCCTCCAGTTTGTCCTGCTCGAAAGGAATGCACAAACTCTTCGCACCCATACTAGGAGCCTTTGCATCTTGTGCCACACCCGACTCCTCCTCTGCCTTCCGCGCACTCAAGTCCTTGACTTCGTCTTCACACTCCTCCGTCAAACAATGCGGAATGAGGCATATATTCTTTCCGTTCAGTGCTGGAACGAAGTCATCCCACTTCGTGATTTTCTTGATATGGGACTTGAACTTTTCATCTGCCCGGTCGTACAGGTCTTTGTGGATTTTCTCGAGGAGTTCTGGAACAGCGGTGTTAAGCTCTGAAATGGGGATCTGTGACTTGGCCTTGTCTTTGTCTGCAATGTCTCTTCGAGAGGTTGTGACATAATGGCCCTTTGACTCTCCCGGTCCGAACTCGAGCCGAAGGGGGACGCCCTTCATCTCCCAGTCGTTGAACTTGTATCCAGGACTGTAACCTTCTCGGTCGTCCCACTGAGCTCGCACTCCTGCAGCCTTCAGCACTTCGACGATGGCTTCTATCTCCTTGTACAGTGCCGTTCTATCATCCTCACCCATCTTTGCAGTCACGCCCACTGGAACGACGATTGTCTGTACTTCCACCACTCGTGGAGGCAAAACAAGACCTCGATTGTCACCGTGAATCATGACCATAACGCCAATGACACGAGTGGATAGACCCCACGAGTTCTGCCAAACAAATAGTGGGTCCTTCTTCTCGTCTCCCTTGGCCGAGGGGTCTTCGACAGTGATGCCAAACATTTTGCTGAAATTCTGTCCCAAGCAATGCGAAGTAGCCCCTTGAATACCGCGTCCTGTCTCAGGAATGTAGCCTTCGACTGTCGTGGTGTAGAAGCCTCCAGCAAACTTCTCTTTCTCCGTCTTCTTGCCCTTGATAACGGGGACTGCAAGTAGCTCCTCATAGACACCAGCATAATAGTCCAAAATCTCGAGAACTTCTTGGCCTGCGCCTTGCTCTGTCAGATGTGCAGTGTGGCCCTCTTGCCAGTGGAATTCGCGTGTTCGAAGGAATGGCTGAGGGTTTTTGAACTCCCATCGCACAACTGAATTCCACTGGTTTAGTCGTAAGGGCAAGTCTCGATGGCTGCGAATCCACTTGGCATAGTATGGATACATGACTGTTTCGGATGTTGGACGAATGGCGATCCACTCTTCGAGAGGAGTGCTGCCACTTCATGGAATGTCAGTAAGAAGCTGCCTGATCACTGGCACTGTGTCACTTACGCTTGGGTAACCCAAGCTACTTCCGGAGCGAAGCCAGCGATATGGTCTTTCTCCTTCTCCAGCACCTTCTTCGAAATGAACAT
>Ga0335075_10011735_pt1 | contig 13234 bp, 17 predicted proteins | sample Lox_Sample_24_FD_206723 | JGI IMG/M metagenome (GOLD analysis project Ga0335075, IMG submission 206723) | Soil microbial communities from Loxahatchee National Wildlife Refuge, Florida, United States - Lox_Sample_2.4 | ecosystem: Environmental > Terrestrial > Soil > Wetlands | place: USA...
GCGGTCGTTTTGCCCTTGCCCGCGCCGGTGTTGATCAGAATTAATCCTTTCCTCGCCTCCGCCACTTCCCCTTCCTTCCCTTTGCAGCCGCCAGCCAGCAGCTTGCAGCGATCTGCTGTCAGCTATCCCGCTATCCGCTTCCTGGCTGGCCTTTAACTCCCCGCTTCACGAGGCGACCGCCCCTCAGACGCGATGATACGGATGCCCATTCAAAATCGTCAGCGCTCGATACACCTGCTCGCAGAGCACTACCCGCGCCAGTTCATGCGCCATCGTCATCGACCCCAGCGACAGCAGCAGGGCGTCCCCGCTCCGCCGCGCCACTCCTGAGCTCTGTGCTCTCTGCTCCTTGCTTTGCGCCCATCCATCCGCCGGACCCACGGCAAAGACCACCAGCTGCCGCCCCGCATCCCGCTCGTGCCGGAGCCATGCCGCGAACGCCTCCGACCCCATCGACTTGCCGCGCTCATCGAGCAGCACCAGAAGCGGAGCTGTGCGCGCCCGCTCGCGCCCCACCGCCTCCCACAGCGCACCCTCCGAACGAAATATCGGAGCTTCCATACCGACCTTCCCGCCGGCGCCCGGCAGCAGCCGGGCAATACGATCCAGATACATCCGCGCCAGTTTCTCAAACCCCTCGCGCGGACGTGTCCCGACCGCAGCGATCCAGATTCTCATTCCACCAGTCTATGCAAGGTGTCGATTCATGGCGCGTCACCGCCCTGCGATGCGTGCCCCTCCGAACGCACGGGCAACCGTCGGGCATGCGGCAACCACCTGATATAGTGAAAAAGGTCGGTTTCTCGCGACCGACCCCCATCACACGGCGCCATGGTGTAATTGGTTAACACGCCGCCCTCTCAAGGCGGAGAGTTCGGGTTCGATCCCCGATGGCGCTACCAAACCATCCTTATTTATCAATAGCTTCCAGTTCCGTTCCCCATCGATCCTGCAAAATGTCGAATTAGATGTCGAATAAGCGCCGTATGAGGCGCTGCGCTTGGAAGACTGCGAGCGCTCGCATTGCCGACCGAAAGCATGATGCGCCATGCGACCCCCCACCCCCCGGTATTCAGGCGCGACCGGCGCGGGGGGCGCTGTCGGCAATCCCGGTCACACAAGGAAAGTCGGTCATGCCCCAATAACGTAGGAATATAGCGGATTGGCACAGAGCATCCCTTATACTCGCGCCATGAAGTCCATCAGGATGATCTATCGAGCGGCGATTCTGAGCATCGTTTTGCTAGCGGGCATGAACTTCACGATTCCAGCACATGCCGCCCGTGGCCAATCGTGGGTTTTTAAGGGCACATGCAGCAAGGGTGATATCGCTCAAAGCGACGGCGTTCAAACAGGCGCAGCCAGCGGCATGATGAACACCAAGGATTATTTCGCACTGATGAAACGGGCGAAATCGGCGCATCTGACACTCGGTTCGGACGGCTTCCTCTGGACAATAAAGCAACTCAAGTGTGACTCCGCTATCGTATGGGTACAAGCCAATGCCAAAGGAGATACGCTCGTCTCATTTTCAAATGGTGACCTTAGCAAGCCGATCCTTGGTTTTACGGGCATCCCTATAGATGGCAACGGCCCCTTATTCTTTTCAGACGCCGTTTACCTTGGGGATGGAAAACCAGCAACTCTGCTCAATCCAAATGGCAATGGGCAGTCGTGTCATTTCTATTTTTCAGATCACGGGACGTTCACACAAGGTTGGGAACATCGTTTGACCGCGATTGAATGCAACGTGAGAGTGAAGATGCAAAATGGATACCTCATCAATGCAAGTGCGACTTTCGATGTAGTCCAAGCGCCAATCTCGCACCCATCACGAGACCCTGCCATCGACCATCCGTGACTCCCCGGGGACATCTCTCGTTTCGGGTATGGAACACTTCACGGAGGAACGCATGTCTTGGCTTCAACGCTTATTCCAGCCATCTACGAAGCGAGCGGAAATCAAGTCCGATTCTTCAACGCTGAGCAAAAGCGTCAAGGCAAGCTTACGAAGAAATGTCGATTCAATTGAGGAAGTGGGAAGGCAGCACCGTCGAGAGATTTATGAACTCGCATTACGCTCGCTGTTGACAAGCGGAGGGCTGCATCTGCTAGCTACCGAACTGATGAGGATTGAGGGAATATCTAAGGAACGGGCTGCTGACATTGCGTGCTCGTTGCACGCCAAAGCCAGCGTTGTCATGGAGCGAGAGCGCCGAGCCTCCCTTGGAATCACTCACGCAACATGGATTTACGCAAACGCGCCGTGCATGAAGAATCCATTCCACTCTACAGATGCGGAGATTCGACGGGATGCCGCGCATCGGGCAGCTAATGGGAAGCGATATGAAATCAGCAAAGGCTTGTTTGTGAACGGAAAGTGGACATGGCCAGGAGCCGAGGATAACTGCAAATGTGTCTCGCGAGCGGTTCTGCCGGGGTTGGAACAGTAACCAACGCCATTGCTGTCGCCAGATGAAGCCGATTCTCCCCACGCCCACATCGCAATGATTTTCAAGCATCTGGATTGAAGAGGGATCGCAGGATGAGCCGTTACGACGAAATCTGTGCCGTAGCCTCTGACGCACGAGAGCAGTGGATTGCGAAGAAGGATCGCTGCTATCAAGCGATCAATTCTCTCCTGTTCGGATTGCGGGACTACTGCACCATTCCAGACGAGCAGATTCTTTATCTACGGTGGAATGGCTACAAAGACGGCGCATTTTCGTTACCGGGAGACGGTAGTAAATATACACTGCTGGGCGCAATTGAATACAGCGAGGATGATGATGAGTGGAACATCGGTGTATGCATTTATCTCAGCAAAGCTAACGTCGTTTCTAGATTGAGGATAACTTTTGGCCTATTTGTGACTGAAAGGGACGGGAAACTGATGTGGCGGGTGGGGCCAGACAAGTGGCGCTCCATCGACATCAATGTCCAGAACCAACGGGATGAATTCTTCAAGATCGTCGTCGAACGAATGAAGGCGAGCTTCCATGAGTCGAGGAAGGAATCGAAGACACATGGTTTCGAATTTGAACCTGATCCCCGATGAGCGGGAATGGTTCACTCAACCATACATGTCCGCCTGAGTCTTTCCACAGAAATGCCCTTGACACACGCCGTATCTTGCTCCACTGTCTCTAAAGCGCAGTCGCGCTCCCGCATCATGTAGCACCCTCGCAGTCGCGAGCGGAGCCTGCCAGTCGGCAAGCCTCTGAGATGTGAAAATCCCATCCCATTCGAGGCACAGTCATGGCAGTTACACAGCTCTCCGATGTAATCGTTCCCGAATACTTCGCCGAATACATGGCGAACAATTCGATGGTCAGCACGGCCTTGTTTCAGAGTGGCGTGCTGGTCGGCAACCGATTGATGCAGGCTCAACTTCCGATGGGCGGCGACATCCTCAATATCCCCGCGTGGAACGATCTTACTTCGCCTGCTGATCCGGGCGGCGCTGATCCAAACATCAGCAGCGACAATCCTCTGGACGTTTCAACGCCGGGGAATATCAACGCGGTGAATCAGCTTGTTCGCAAGAGCTACCTCAACAATAGCTGGGGAGCTGCTTCGTTCGCTGGCGAACTGGCGGGCAGTGACCCAATGCGGCGCATTGCCGAACGCATCAATGCGTACTGGAATCGCACCTATGAATGGAGACTTGTTCAATCGCTCATCGGCATTCTGCTGTCGAACGTGGCGAACAACGCCGCAGACATGGTCGTAGACATTAGCGCAGCGACCACCAGCAATCCCGTGACGATAAATGGGGCGCAGTACACGAGTTCCGCATTTGGTCGCAACGCTGTGATCGATGCAGCGTACACAATCGGGGATCGTATGTCCGATTTCCACGCCATCGCAATGCCCAGCGCAGTTTTCCGCGAAGCATCGAAGAATCAAGAGATTGAATTTGTACGCGACGCCGAAAACAACATCCTGTTTGCGACCTATGCCGGACTTGCGATCATTCAGGATGATTCGCTGTACATGCCGACCGCAGGCGTATACGTCACTGTACTGTTCGGGGGCGGAGCCGTTGGATTTGCGGAGGGTGAGCCAAGGACGGGATTCGGCTTAGAGTATTGGAGGTTTCCCGACCAAGGTAACGGCGGCGGCGTTTCAACGCTCTACAGTCGTCGCAGCAGCATCATTCACCCGCTCGGGTTCTCGTTCACGTCGGCGTCGGTTGCAGGGCCATCCCCTGCAAGCGCCGAGCTGGCGCTGGCCGCAAACTGGACGCGCGTGGTGCCGCAGCGTAAGCAGGTTCCGCTGTGCTTCCTCGTAACGCAGTAAGGATTTCGCTACGGACATAGCGAATAGGGCGGCGCGTCGAATCTGGCGCGTCGCTCGCCTCCCCATAAGGATCAAACATGGCAGCGCCGAGAAAATATCCGCCTCCAAACATCGATGAATTGATCGAACAATACGTTGCGGGCGAAGGTGGATCGACCGTGATTTTAGGGCGGGCTATAGGCGTGTCTGATTCGACAGTTCGCAAATGGTTTGCTGAGGATGACAAGCTGAAGGAACGTTACGAAGGTGCCCGCGAAGCATACATGCACAAGCTGTATCTTGAACTCTTACAGATGTCGCGTGCAGGCAAGGGGAACATCGCGGGATTGATATACACCCTAAAGGCGAAATTCAAGCAATACGACATGCCGGGTTCCGGCAAACTCGTAGATGTGAACGTGAACGTGCCGCAGCCGGTTCTCATAGTGCGCGATCACGGCACCGATGAGGAATGGGCAGCGAAGGTGGCGGAGCAACAGCGGAGGCTCGTTACGGATGCCGCAGCGCCCATGCTGGCCGCGCCTCAGTGTGCGCCTCAGACGAACGGGGAGCCGGGCGGCGATGGTTTGCCTGCCCCGGCTCCCGCATCGCTCGCAGCGCCAATCTACGCGCCAGCGTGGAGGCAACCGGCCTTAGCGCAAACCGAACCTACGCGGTGAGGGTTTCTGCGCGGCGACGGATGGGCGTGGCTGGGATGCCGCGCCCGAAGCGCCGGACGCCTTCGACGCGATGGTGATAGCACGAAACAGCTTGGAGTGGGGATGCTTCTCATCCAGTAGGAGCGACTTCAATGCTTCCTGCTCGAATGGAACGGCCTTCCCTTCCTTCTGAATCGGCTTCCCATCGGCAACTGATACCACTGTTAGCTCGCCGTTCGCCAGTTCCAAACGATAGCTTTTGCCGAATTGTTCAATCCATACTTCGGGAACCGTGCTGATTGATTCAGCCATTGACTTGAGCGGAGCCCCGATGGTGATTTCGTGAATCGTTGCGCTCGCCGTCGTGAGCTTCGATTGCAGGTCTGCGACGGTCGCCTCTAACTCGCCGATGCGCTGCTTGCGGGTCCCATTCTTCGTCACAAGCTCCGCATTAGTGCGACGTAGTGTTTCCAATTCATCGTTTGATGTCTGCTGTTGTGCTTGCACTGCCATTACTCACCATCCTTCAAATGGTCAGTGTTGATCGACGGATCACTCCAAAACTCGCGAAAAGCGTCGGCGGTCACTTTTCTCTTGGTGTGAGCCATGTGCATCTGAAACAGCTTCCAAAGGCGCTGCTCAGCGACGGTAAGCAGCCCAGCGCGCCGGGTTGCCAGTTTGAAGAAGCGGTCGGCCTCATCGGCATCCCACAAATCGTCCATCCACAGCGGGGGCTGCTGGGCAGGCCAGCTACCGGGCATTGGCTCGTTCTTCATCGCGACTGCATCTGCGAGGGTGCGCCGCACTGCCCATTCGATGAAGCTGGACCGAGTACGCACTTGTTCGCGCGCCGCGATACCGGCGAGGTAATAGAGCTTAGGATCGAGGCGGACGGTAACCGTCTCCGACCTGGACGTGTTGGCGGGTTTCTTGGGCGCTGGCATAGGGAACCTTTTCCTCTCTGAAATCAAAATACACGAATATGTGTTGCATTGCAATCTGTGCTATGTTATATCTCGTTTATCAGGAGGGAACCCAATGCCAGAAACCAAGAATCAGCTACCTTGCGAATGTCCTTACTACATGCTGCGGTGTCAAGACTGCGGCTATGAAACCATGGCCTGTCGGCACTGTCTCGAAAGTGGTAACTTGCCAGACTGTCCCCGATGCACCGAGAAGGAAAAGCCTACGCGAGTCAACTGAGCGCTAACCCGACTCTCCGCAAACGCGGGGCAGTCGGCTTTTCAGCATCCATCCCCGGAGAGCGGAACCCATGAACCCATCCCTTCTGATCAGCATTCCTGAAGCTCTCGCCCGTACCGGCATTGGGCGCTCGTTTCTCTATGAGCGACTTGCCGAAGGCTCTATTCGCAGCGTCAAAGCCGGTCGCAGGCGTCTCGTTGACGCGGGAAGTCTTGAGGCATGGGCAGCATCTCTGCCTGAATCCCAGCTCAAGCAAGCCGCGAAAGAGACGCAGCAATGACGATCAATCCCGATCTCATCAAACGCGATCTTGACGGTGAAGAATACTCGAACGCCTGCCCAACCATCGGCATGTTAATGGTTGCTCATTTCTCCACGCCAGAGCGTCACCGCAGCGACATCTATGGCGCAGATGAACTTTTCTTCAGCACGCGCCCTGATCGCAGAACCTACCTGCGTCCTGCATTTCGGAATGAATACGACATTGACGAACGCGAGACAGAGAACGTTGAGCGTCCGATGCTTTGGGTTTTAGTGTCGCAGCTTGCGCCGGGGCGACACATGATCTTGCCCGTATGGAGAGGCCGCAACTTTTGGAACGGTCCCGATTGCAGCACGGATGAAGGTGTCGCAGCGATCCTGCTACACATGTGCTTGCGTGGTGGGCTCAATCTGTCGGAGTGGATGTCATATATCTACGATCAACGCGCACGCAAAGCGCCGATCAATGCAGCGAAGCCGAAAAAGCAAAGGGTCAATTGATGCAGTCCGCGAATCGAGACGCAGCGCTCTCTCTGGTGCGCGCGGGGTTCCGTATTTTCTTGTGCAGACCAGACAAAGTGCCGATGATCGCGGGATGGGAAGCCGCTGCGAGTAGCAGTCCATTCCAGCTTGGCATCTGGTGGAATGCCGCACCCGGAGCATTGCCCGCTATTCCAGTAGGAGCGCACGGCATCGTAGTGATCGACTGCGACCGCAAGCGAGCCGGCGTCGATGGCGTCGAAGCGTTTCATGCGCTCTGTGCTGAGTATCGTATCGATCTATCCAATGCGTTTGTCGTAGAGACGCCATCTGGCGGATTGCATTTCTATTGGCGTTCCGATGTTGCATTTGGAAATTCGCGCGGATCGCTGCCCGATGGTATCGACGTGCGCGGAGTCGGCGGGTACGTCATTGCGCCGGGTGCGACTCTGCCGGACGGTCGGAGCTATCGGCATCTGGCGGGCTCATGGAATGCAATACCGGCCCTTCCTGAGCCTCTGGCGCAATTCCTCAAGGCGAAACGCCCTGCGACCGCTCCTGAGCCCCCTGCGAGCCATCCCGAGCCCACAGAGCGAGAGTATGCATACGCAGAGACGGCGCTGGCCGATGAATGCGAGGCGCTGGCGTCCATGCGACCGGGCGAAGGCCGGAATGCGGCTCTGAATCGCGCTGCCCATTCCATCGGCACAATGGCAGGAGCAGGGTGGATTGATCCCGAGACGGCGGCGCTGGCGCTGTGGGAAGCCGCAGATCGCAACGGATACAGGGCGAAGGATGGCGACGCTGCGGCATTGAAGACGCTGCACTCTGGATTAGATAGCGGCATGGCGAAGCCGCGCGATCCGTTGCCAGCGTGCGACGTTCCGCAGTTCATACGCGATTCAGTCGCAAACATGCTCGCCGCGCACAAGGCGAAGCCGCAGACCGCAGCGGCCAATCAATCTGGCAAGCGCAGCGTAACGCTTGTGCCGTTTTCTGCTATCGAGGAAAAGCGCGTCGATTGGCTGTGGGATCAATACCTGCCACTCGGCAAGCTCACGCTATTAGCCGGTAGCGGCGGAACGGGCAAATCGACAATCGCGTTCAATTTCGCAGGGATCATTTCCAACGGTGGCGCATGGCCGGACGGTTCGCGCTGTCGCAGCGTTGGCAATGTCATCATCTGGAGTTCTGAAGACGATCCCGCCGACACAATCAAACCCCGCTTGCTTGCCGTAGGGGCCGATGTAAACCGCTGCGGCATCGTACAGGGCGCGACGGATGAGCATGGCATTAGCTGCCCATTCGATGCCGCGCGCGATATGGACGCGCTGCGCGTCGCAGTGGAGCGCATCGGCGGGCTCTCTCTACTCATCATCGATCCAATCGTCTCTGCCGTTACTGGCGACATGAACAAAGCGAATGAGGTTCGCCGCAGCTTACAGACGATTGTTGATTTCGCAGCAGAGGCGAATTGCGCCGTATTGGGGATCACGCATTTTGCGAAAGGTACGGCGGGCAAGAATTCGGCGGAGCGCGTCATCGGATCAACGGCGTTCAAAGATTTTTCACGCATGACCCTTGTAGCCGCGAAGGATGAGGAATCGAATAACCGCGTCTTCACCCGTGCCAAATCGAACAATTCAGCCGATACGGGCGGATTCAGCTATGGAATCGAAATCGTTGCACTGCATAGCGGCATCACAGCAACGCGCATTGTGTGGGGCGAACCGTTGCAGGGATCGTCGCGTGCAATTCTGGCTGAAGTGGAAGGCGACGGCGACGGTGAAGAGAGCAAGCTTGGAATCGCAAAGAAGTTCCTAATTGAAATGCTTCGCAATGGTCCTGTTGCGTCAAAGGAATTGTTTGAACATGCTCGCGAAGGGTACGGGGTTTCAATCAATACCCTTCGCAGAGCACAAAAGGATTTGGGGATCGTAGCGACTAAAGCGACGTTTGCAGGTGGTTGGATGTGGAGTCTGCCACTCGCCAATCCGTCGCGTTGATTTCATGCCAAGAGAGTTGATACGGGTACGGCTTGCTATCGCCGCGCTGACAGACAAGCTCACCATCAACGACGCGCATTGTTGTGTCGGGCTCCATCTGATCCCGTCGTACGGCTCCATTGCTTTCCAGCGTGTCGATCATTGAGACAAAGGCAGACATAATCAGTCGATCTTTCCTTTCAAAGCCAAGTTGTGTTGATGTGCTCTGCCTAACCTAGCCGAGATGGTTTCCTAGTTCAAGCATTATTTGACTGAGTTAGCGAAATTCCTTCTATAGCCTACATATCGTGTTAATTGATCCATCGACGCGATATCAGGTCGTACCCGAATCATGCTGCTATCTGACCGCCGCGCGTCAACTTACCCAAGATGACAAGGAACATGCCTATTAGGTTTTGGTGAGCATCTTGGTATCTTCGCATAGCCCGAAGACGCTCAGCGCTATTACTCTGAGTCCTTTATATTCCCAACACACTCATATAAAACTAATCCGTACCTTGGTGAGCAAATTGGCAGAGAGACGGAGGGGAGCCCTTCGCCACGCGCACAACACGCCAACGTAAAAAGAGCCTGCACCGATGGGATGCAGGCTCACTAAGTGCGACGCATGAATGCGTTACGCCGATGTGGTGACAAGCTGGGGGCCACGTTTGAATCCGAACGACGGCAGGTTTGCTCGCAGCGTGTCGGCAACGTAGGACGGCGACAAGTGGCCGTAATGCTTCTCCGTCATGCGCGTGTCAGCATGTCCGAGTAGCGCAGCGATTACTGGCATCGGCGTTCCATTCATCGCAAGCTGGGAAGCGTAGGTATGGCGGAGAATGTGAAACCCGATTGCAGGCGCAATCTTCGCCGTCTCGCACGCTTGCAGCATCCAGTAACGCTGTTGTGAATGCTCCCACGGCTCAAGCGCCGGTTTGCCGTCTGTGGAGGGCTCAGCCTTCCTGTGTGACTGCGGCGCGTGCGTAAACATCGGATCACTCGCTTTGCGCTTCCCTGCGATGCTGGCAAAGAATGCTGCGCCTTCCTCTGTTAATGGAATGTAGCGCCCTTTGCCGCTTTTGCTGCGTTCAATGTGGATGGTATTGGCGTGTGGATTGAATGCGTCAACGCGCATCGCCGTCAATTCCCCGTACCGGCATCCTGTGTACAGTGCGCCGCGCACCATCGCGCGGAACTCGGATGGGCAGGCATCAATGAGCGCCTTGCACTCTTCCACGGTCAAATATCGGACCCTTGGAACGTCAACCTCACGAAATGGCGTGATCTTTTCCCATGCCGCTTTGCTTCCTACACGGTTTTCCCTGTAGGCGTGATTCAGTGCGGCCTTGAGTACCGTTAAAATGCGGTTCGCCGTCGCTTGCCGCTTCCTCAGCGCATCGGGATCGTTCGGATCAATCTCCCGATACGCCTGTTCCGTCGCGTTCGGCTTATTGCGAACGCGCGGCTTCGCCTCTGCGATGGCGTCACGCCACGCCTTTACCCTGCCGTGCGTGAGCTTCGCGAGTTCGAGATGGCCCAGCGCCGGGACAATGTGCGTATCGATCACAGAGCGCGTCTGGCTCAGTTCCTTGCGTCTGACACGCTCCCGATCCTTGAGATAGTCAGCCATCGCTTGAGCGACCGTGTACGGGCCTGAGACGATCTGGCCGGAGTCTTCCTCCGCCTTATGTCGAAACCACTTCCGCGCCGCCTCTTGAGCCTGATCGAAAGACAGAACGTTGATGCCGTTCGCGTCCTCACGGTCGTCTGCAATCCCGAGCTGCCCCCGTTCATATTCAGCATTGCCGATGTAGCGCCGTCCATACCATGTGCTGTCTTTCAGTCCCTTGTAGTAGTCGAGAAAGAGGCCGTTAAACAGCTTCGCTGAATAGGGCTTGCGGCGCTGTTTGAGGTTGCGGCGAGCGTTGCGGCTGCTGAGAGGGGCGGACCTTGTTAGTCGCGGCATCTCCAAAATATATCCAATAGGCGTATACCGTGCAAGAGAATTCGCCAGCGTCCGCGATTGTCTTCGTTGCATTTCATCCTTTGTTTATGCGGCGTTTCTAAACCATTCTGAATTCTTGAGCGTCCTCAGAATTGCACATTTGCGACCCTCTCAAGGCGGAGAGTTCGGATTCGATCCCCGATGGCGCTACCATAAAATCAACAACTTAGCTGCTAGACGGTCGGCTCGTACGTCATGCGTACGTCATAGAACCTCTCGGCGCTGCTATTCGGATGCTGAGAGCGCGCACCATGCGACCGCGCGTGAGAGCCTGTCAGCGGGCACCCCCACCCCTCCTGAAGCGCTCGCGATCCGGCGCCGGGGCACCCTCTGACAATGGATGGCCACATAAGGAAATTCGGTCACGCCCCGATAGCGTAGGATCTAAATCACATAGGACCGATGGAGCTTTATGGGCAATGAGATGGGCACAATTGTGGACGTTCTCAACAATTGGTATACCCGCGTCGACGCGGCGCAGAAGGCTCACTACTCGTCGTCAAATACGTATCGCAGTTTCTCGTTTTTGCTAGGCGTACCGACGGTCATTCTGTCTCTTTTTGTGGGCACATCAGTTTTTGCTTCGCTACAGACGAAGCCAAGCGTGACCCTCCAAGCCATCGTTGGGTCATGTTCCGTACTTGCAGCCGTGCTGGCCGGATTACAGACTTTCTTCGGTTTTGCTGAGCGGTCTGAAAGGCACCGACTGGCCGCTGCTAAATATGGAGCGATTGGCAGAGAGTTGGAGATTTTGCGTTCTTCGTCAGGGTCAATCGATCAGAAAACGATCGACCGCTTGCGAGAAAAGATCGACTCACTAGGATTGGAGTCCCCTGTCAACGCCGACCGCATTTACAAAAAGGCGCTCACGTCTTCGACAAAACCTTAACCCCCGGCTCAGATAAGGTAATTTGTTATGCCCCAATAAGGCAGCGACAGTCGCGGATTGCCGCGCTAGGATGGGCGAGGGGCTCAAATGAAATTTCACCTTGAGCAGTACGTCCGGGTGATCGCATCGAGCAGGATCGGAAGAGTTGAGCAGTGGACGGAGGCCACCAACCAGTATCTTGTCGAATTCGACCGGGATTCGAGTACGCGGGAATGGTATAAGGAAGCCGAGCTGGAAGCCGCCCAAGGATAACCCATACGAGACTCGTGACGGCGGCACGTCGCATTATTTCGTACAGCTTCGCCCTTTGTTCCCCTATACTTCGTTCCAGCGAGGTCAGGGTTTTATGGGCGAACCAATGAACCGCTCCAATCTCGTCTTCGTCGAACTTGGACCGTTTGAACGCGCTTTCCCTCTATTAGAGAGCGCCATCGTGGAGTTCACCGAATTCAATTTGCACTTAAAAGGGCGCTCGGGGAAATGGCGCGTCGAATGGGACGGCGGCTTGATGAGGTGCGGAAACGAGCGATGCCGCCGCGGTGGCTACGAATTCGATTGGGAAATTCACCAAATGGTGCGCGAGAAGCTCACCGAAAAGATGGTACGGATAGAATGCCCCGGCGACGAAGGCAGTCCGAAAGGGCTGAAGCGCGGACGCCGCTGCGAACGCTATATCAAGGCGAAGATCGTGGTTCGATACAAAGACCAATTTACACCCGACGTGTGATCGCGTTATCGGAGCAGCATAGTGAACATTCAAACTGGACGACGTGTGGCCTTAGCTGTGGACGCTCCGTGGTACAACGCAATTCAAGAGCACCGTTTTCTGAAGAATGGCCAGACTAATAAGGAACATCCTACAGATTTGTTGACTGGACAGATTGAATCTCTGGATGATCCGAACGGATTATGGATCAAGCCAAGTGAGTACAGCTCCGATTATCCCGCTGCATCGCTGTTTGTTCCCTGGCGTTTCATTGTCGGAGCGATGCTGCTGGGACCAGACGATGAGAAACGCTTTCCCGGTTTCGATGTCGTGCCACATCGAAAATAGAGAGTTGACTCGATGGAGAGTTCGGGTTCGATCCCCGATGGCGCTACCAAACCCTGCCACTGTATCCGTCGGCTCGACGGTCGTTTGCCTTTGCCGGCGGCGCACTGAAGCCCCCTGGGAAATCTTCACAATTGCGGAACTTCGCCCGCGTCGCCCGCCTCGGGGGCCGCAGTCGCTCACATTCCTAACTTCTCAGCGGAGCGGCGTGGCTCCTCCCTTGACGGTCCCGTTCAGCACTACGCTTTGCGGAGTGCCAGTGCCGTTGTCCGCCACAGAGAGGCGCGCGGTGAAAGCTCCCGCCGCAGCCGGCTTGAATGCCACTGAGATTGTGCACGAATCTCCGGCGGCCAGGATTGCGTGGCAGGTGGTCCCGGCTTCCGTGAAGGCGGCCGGTTCACTTCCGGTAATCGCAAC
>Ga0335075_10011737_pt1 | contig 13234 bp, 9 predicted proteins | sample Lox_Sample_24_FD_206723 | JGI IMG/M metagenome (GOLD analysis project Ga0335075, IMG submission 206723) | Soil microbial communities from Loxahatchee National Wildlife Refuge, Florida, United States - Lox_Sample_2.4 | ecosystem: Environmental > Terrestrial > Soil > Wetlands | place: USA: Florida...
TCCGCCGCGGCCAGCCCGCGGGCGGCGGCCAGCCCGGCGATCCCGGCCCCGACCACCACCACCCGCTCGCCGGGCCCGGCCAGCGCGTCGACCACGCGGGCGGCGGCAGCGCCTGATTCGTAGGCGCTATGAGCCATGGCCGGCGCGGCCGGGTGGATCGCCTCACCGGCCAGCACCAGCCGGTCACCCGCCGGCTCGGCCAGCTGCGCCCGGTCAGCCGCCGTCCCGCCGACGAGCAGTCCGGACCACGACCCGCGCGCCCAGGGATCCTCCGCCCAGTGCGACACGGCCCAGGCGATGGGCAGCGGCTCGGCCAATGTGTCCCCCAATGCGGGCAACTGGCGCCGGTCAGCCGGAAGGCACGCGTCACGGGTGATATAACCCGATCAGGTCAGGGTACAGCTGCACGCACGCGGCTCGCATCCCTGCGCCGCAGGCCCGGATAGCCGCGGCGAGGCGGCGGGCGCCCGGGCCATCCCGGAGCCGCGGCGAGGCGGCGGGCGTCCGGGCCATCCCGGAGCCGCCGCCGTCGGTACGCCCGCGACCTGAGCCGACGGCCCGAAAGGAGTAGCCGCGATGTCTTTTTCAATTGCCGCGGCGCATGCAGCCAGCTCGCGTACGTAGCCAGTCACCTTGTCTTGAGCGAAGCGTGCTGTGGGCATGGCCAGGGAGATGCCGGCCAGAACCTGCCCGTGCGGTCCGCGCAGTGCGACGCCCAGGGCGGTGAGCCCGGTCTCGGTCTGCTGGTTGTTGATCGCGTACCCGTTGCGCCGGGCGGCGGCCAGCTCGCGCCGCGTCCGATTGCGGTCCCGTTCGTCCAGCCCGTCCAGCATCGAGCTCACCCGCTCGCTGGCCATAAGCGCCACCATGGCCTTCCCGGCGCTGGTCAGCAGGGCGGGCAGAGCCTTGCCCGACCGGTCTCCGACGCGCAGCACCTGCGTGCACTCGACAGTGGCAACGAACCGGATCTCATCGCCCGCCAGCACGACCAGGTTGGCCGACTCGCCAGTCCGGTCGACCAGTCGCTCCAGGTGGGACTGGCCGACGCGACGCAGCAGCGCCAGCGGCGCCTCGGCCGCGCTGGAACTGCGCAGCGCGGGCCCCGGCCGGTACAGGCGGTCGCGGCCCTGCTCGGCGAAGTCGCGGTAGACCAGCATGGCCAGCAGGCGGTGCGCGGTGGAGGGCGAGACGGCCAGGTGCCGCGCGGCCTCGGTCACCGAGAGCGTTCCGTCCAGAAGCAGCAACTGGGCCAGCCGGAGCGCGTTGTCCACCGACTCGATCGCGTACTGGGGCTTATTCTTCACAGCAGAAAAGCCTATTCCAGTAAGCGGGACCGGCATGAGGGTGGAAGGAGCCCGCCAGAGCCCGCCAGGGGCCCGGGCCCGAGCACAGGAGCCGCCCGTTATGGCCATCGAGAACCTGCTGTCACCGCCCGCTGAAGACGCCGGCGGGCTGGCCGAGCTGTACGACGGATTCCGGCGGGAGCACCTGGTCGCGCTGTGGACCGAAATCGGCGACCTGATGCCGGCCAGCCCGCGGTCCCGGGCGGTGCCGCACCTGTGGCGCTGGCGCGATGGGCTGCTGCCCATGGCCCGCCGGGCCGGGCAGCTCGTCCCGGTTGGCCGGGGCGGCGAGCGCCGGGCCATAGCCCTGGCCAACCCGGGCCTGGGTGGCGCGCCGTTCGCCGCCCCTACGCTGTGGGCGGCCATCCAGTACCTCAACCCCCGGGAGGACGCGCCGGTGCACCGGCACACGCAGAACGCGTTCCGGTTCGTGGTGGAGGGCGAGGGCGTGTGGACCGTGGTCAACGGCGACCCGGTGGCCATGCGGCGCGGTGACTTCCTGCCCCAGGCGGGCTGGCACTGGCACGGCCACCACAACGTCAGCGAAACGCCGATGGCCTGGATCGACGGGCTGGACATCCCGTTCCAGCACTACGCGGACAGTACCTTCTTCGAGCCGGGACCCGACGAGGTGGAGACCAGGGACGCGCCGCCGCGGTCACGGTCCGAACGGCTGTGGGGCCACCCTGGCCTGCGCCCGCTTACCCGCCTCGGGCCGACGCCGGCCACGCCGCTGCTGGCCTACCGGTGGGAGCACACCGACCGTGCGCTGGCCGAGCAGCTCGAGCTAGAGGCCGAGGGCTATCCGGCCACGGTGGAGCCCGGCCACGCCGCGGTCAGGTACGCCAACCCCGCCACCGGCGAGGACGTCATGCCGACGCTGCGGGCCGAGTTCCACCGGATCGCTCCCGGGGCGAGTACCGCGCCGCGCCGGGAGACCGGATCCTCGGTGTTCCAGGTATTCGACGGGACCGGGGAGGTCAACGTCGGGGACTCGGCCTGGCGGGTGGAGCGCGGCGACCTGTTCGTCGTCCCCTCCTGGCAGGCCATGACCGTGGCCACCGACGGCGGCCTTGACCTGTTCCGCTTCACTGACGCTCCCATCCTGGAGAAGCTGCACCAGCACCGGACCGAAACCGGGGAGACCGCGTGAGGCTGGCCACTGCCGAGAGAACGACATGAACGGCGCGGACGTGATCGTCGTCGGCGGCGGAATCGGCGGCCTGGCCAACGCGCTGGCCCTGGCCCTGACCGGCCAGCGGGTGCGGGTCCTTGAGCGGTCCAGCGAGTTCACCGAGGTGGGCGCGGGCCTGCAGATGGCGCCCAACGCCACCCGGATCCTGCGGCAGTGGGGGCTGCTTGACCGGGTTACGCAGGCCGGGGTGAGCCCGCGGCGGCTGGTATTCCGGGACGCCGTCGACGGGTCGGTGCTGACCAGCGCGCCGCTCGGAGCCGAGTTCACCGAGCGCTACCAGGCACCGTACGTGGTCATCCACCGCAATGACCTGCTGACCATCTTGTACGACGCGTGCCGGGACGCGGGCGCGGCATTGGTTCCGGACTGCGCGGTGACCGACGTGACCGTTCATCCGGATCACGTGGAGGTGGCGACCAGCGCCGGTCCACAGCGGGCGGCAGCCGCCGTGGCCGCGGACGGGCTGCGGTCGGCGCTGCGCCGGAAGTTCAGCGACGACGAGGCGATCTGCTCCGGGTTCGTGGCCTACCGGGGCGCCTTCCCGGTCGCCCAGCTCGACCGGAAGCTTGAGTCCGGTCAGCTGGAAGAGGTCGTGGCGTACATCGGACCCGGGCGGCACCTGGTGCAGTACCCGCTGCGCCGCGGGGAGATCTTCAATACTGTGGCCGTGTTCGCTTCGCCGGCTTATCGCCGCGGCGAGGCGGAGTGGGGCGGGCCCGAGGAGCTGGACGAGGCGTTCGGCGGGTCGTGCGAGGCGGTGGTGCGGGGGCTGCGGTCACTGTGGCGCGATCGCCGCTGGCCGATGTTCGACCGGCTGCCGATGAACCGCTGGGTGGACGGGCGGCTGGCGCTGACCGGGGACGCGGCGCACCCAATGCTGCAGTACCTGGCCCAGGGCGCGTGCCAGGCCATCGAGGACGCGCACTGCCTGGCCGCGGAGGCGGAGAAGGCGGCCGGTGACTGGCCCACGGCCCTGGCCAGGTATGCGGAGATCCGGTTCCCGCGCACCTCGCGAGTGCAGGAAACGGCCCGGCTGTGGGGCGACATCTGGCACGTGGACGGGGTGAGCCGGCTGATGCGCAACGAGCTGTTCCGGGCCCGTGAGGACACCGATTTCAGCCGCGCTGACTGGCTGTACGCGGTCTGAACTCCGGCTGCCCGGAGGCGGTGACTACTGTTCGGCGGCACGCTGATGTGGATCAACGGCCCGTTTGGCGGGGGCAAGATTGCGAGCTCACTGCGCCGGTATGCCACCACCCTTCGCCATATCCGGTTCGACTAGCCGTCGCCAGGGGTGACGGCCCGAGGGGCAATGGGCGGAGACGTAATGTGGGTGACATGAAAAGCCGGGCGGGTCGCAAGGTTGTGGTGCTTGGCCCGATCCCGCGCGACCAGATCGTGACCCACGCCGGCGAGCGGTTCCACAAGTACGGCTGCGTCTTGTATACGGCGGTTGCTCTCTCGGCTCTGCTTGATGCCGGGGACACGGTCGTGCCGATTTCACACGTCCGCCGGCAGGACGAGGGTCCGATCAAACAGATCCTCGGGTCCTTCCCGAATATCGACACCTCCGGTATCACGTCGTCGGCCGACCAGGGGGACGTGGTCGAGCTGCGTTATCTCGACCAGAATCGTCGCGTCGAGCGGCAGACGAGCTTCATGAACCCGGTCCTGCCCGCCGATGTCGACAACGTGCTCGATGCCGACATGTTCGTATGTGTCCCGATCACTGACTACGAGGTGGGTCAGCCGACGCTACGGCACATCAAAGAGCACAGCGGCGCAACCGTGGTGCTGGATGCCCATGGCCCGGCCACGGCGCTGAACCGCAGCGGCGAGCGCCACCCACGGGTGTGGGCTGACCAGGACGTATGGCTTCCGTATACGGACATCCTGAAGATGAACGTTGACGAAGCGAGCTCGGCGTGGCTCGGTGGGGCAGGGGAGGTGGCGGCTGACCCGCCGAGGCTGAGCGATGAACAGCTGTGCGACCTGGCGCATCACTGCCTGGACCGCGGTGTCGGGGCGGTATGCGTGACCCTGGACGAGCGCGGCTGCGTGACCTTCTACCGGGACGGCTCAGGCAAGGTCGCCAAGGAGTTCGTCGATCGCATTGAGGTGGAGCACGTCGTCGACACGACCGGTGCCGGCGACTCGTTCGCGGGCGGACTGGCCTACGGCTACCTCGCATACCGGGATTACGTCGTGGCCTGCCAGTACGGGAACGCAATGGGCGCGCAGCGCTGTGCCGGCACCGATCTGAACGTCTACTTGTCACGGCAGGAAACCGAGCGGCAGATCCTCGCGGCGTACGGCCCTCGCTCGCGGTAGGAGGTAATCCGCCGGGTGGCGGTGTGGACGGCGTGGACCGGGTACACCTTCGGCACGGGCGGCTTCGGACGGGTGGCAGGCAGGCACAGCGTGCAACGAGGAGGGGTCATGGATGGTTTCGTGCTCGCCTATGACGGCTTTGATCCCGGGTCGGAGGGGCTTCGCGAGGCGCTGACCTCGACCGGCAACGGCTACCTGTGCACGCGCGGCGCGGCGGAGTGGGACGAAGCCGACCGCGTGCATTACCCCGGCACCTACGTGCATGGCGGTTACAACCGCGAGACGACGATCCTGGGCGGCGTGCCCGTGCTCAACGAGGATCTGGTCAACTTGCCGAACTGGCTGGTTCTCCAGCTGAGTATCGAGGGCGGGGACGCGATCAGGCTCGCCGACGTGGACCTGCTCGAGTACCGTCACGACCTGGACATCCGGCATGTGGCCGTTGTCCGCCGTCTCCGGTTCCGCGACCACGGCGGCCGTGAGACGGCGCTGTACAGCCGGCGGTTTGTCAGCATGGCGGACCCGCACCACGGCGGGATCGAGTGGACGCTGGTGCCGGAGAACTGGTCCGGGCGGGTCGGGGTGGTCACGGCGATCGACGGCCGGGTGAGCAATGCGGGCGTCGCCCGCTACCGGCAGCTGGAAGGCCGCCACCTGAACCCGGTGGGCCCGCGGACGCTCGGCCCGGAGGTTATCGCGCTGAAGGTCGAGACCCGGCAGTCGAATCTGTACGTGAGCCAGGCGGCCCGCACGCGGGTCTTCCGGGGAGATGAGCCAGTTCAGGTCGAGCGCAGGCTCTACCAGATGGAGGACTATATCCAGCAGCTCCTTGTCTTTGACGTGCGCCAGGGCATGGCGGCGCGGGTGGAGAAGCTGGTGACGTTCTTCACGTCGCGGGACCCGGCGGTCAGCGACACGCTGGTGCGGGCCGCCACGTCCGCCGCCCGCCACACCGACTTCGCCGCCACGTTCGAGCGGCACGCCGCGGCGTGGGAGGAGCTGTGGCGGGTGTGCGACGTGCAGGCGTCAGGTGACGAGCAGGTGCAGCTGCTGCTGCGGCTACACATCGCGCACGTCCTCCAGGTCTGTTCCCGCAACACTGCCGACCTGGATGCGGGGCTGCCCGCCCGCGGCCTGAACGGTGAGGCCTATCGCGGGCACGTGTTCTGGGACGAGATCTACGCGTTCCCGTTCTTCAACTTCCGGCTGCCCGAGGTCACGCGCGGGCTGCTGATGTACCGCTACCGGCGGATAGGCGAGGCCCGGGCGGCAGCGCGGGAGGCAGGGTGGCGGGGTGCGATGTTCCCGTGGCAGAGCGGGAGCGAGGGAATCGAGGAGACCCAGCGGGTCCACCTCAACCCGCTCTCGGGCCTGTGGGAGCCCGACCTCAGCCGCAACCAGCGGCACGTCAACGCGGCCATCTTCTACAACATCTGGCACTACTACCAGACCACCGGCGACCAGGCATTCCTGCGCGACTACGGCGCCGAGATGATGCTCGAGATCGCGCGCCTGTGGGCGTCGATCGCCCGTTTCAACCCGGAGCGGGACCGCTATGAGATCCAGGGCGTGATGGGCCCGGACGAATTCCACGACAAATACCCGGACGCGGCGGCGGGCGGGTTGCGCAATAACGCCTACACGAACGTCATGGTGGCGTGGCTGTGCGACCTCGCGGGGAAGCTGGTGGCGCTGCTGCCCGCCAGCCGCGCGGAGGCGCTGCGCGAACGGCTGGGCATCGGAGACGACGAACTGGCGGTATGGGAGGATATGAGCCGCCGGATGTTCGTCCCGTTCCATGGCGATGGGATCATCAGCCAGTTCGAGGGGTACGAAGAGCTGGACGAGCTGGACTGGGACGCTTACCGGGCCAAGTACGGCAACATCCAGCGGCTGGACCGGATCCTGCGCGCCGAGGGCAAGGACCCCAACCGGTACAAGGTCACCAAACAGGCCGACACGGTGATGCTGTTCTTCCTGTTCAGGAACGACGAGCTCGGCGAGATCTTCGGCCGGCTCGGATACCCGTTTGATGCGGACACGGTGCGACGGAACGTCGCGTATTACGACCGGCGTACCTCGCATGGCTCGACGTTGAGCTTTGTCACTCATGCCGGGGTGCTGGCCGCCATCGACCCCGAAAGCTCGTGGGAGAGGTTCCTGGTCGCGCTGCATAGCGATGCCGATGACATCCAGGAGGGCACGACCAAGGAAGGCATCCACATGGGTGTCATGGCCGGGACGCTCGACCTCGTGCAGCGCTGTTATGCCGGCACCTTCGTCCGCGACGGCGTTCTGTACTTCGATCCCCGGCTCCCGAGCCGGCTCGACGACCTGTCGTTCCCGATGCAGTTCCGGGGGACCCCGCTCCAGGTGACGCTCGCCAGCGATCGCCTGACACTGGCCGTCCACCCTGAGGGCGTCAGCCGTCCCGTCCGGGTCGGTGCCTGCGGGGACGTACGCGAACTTTGCCCGGGCGAGCGGACCGTGTTCCAGCTCGGCCGCGGCCCGGCGACCACCGGAACCTCCGCCCGGTGCTGAGAAAAGCCCCCACCGGGTTCCTTTGGGTCGGCCGGTGCCCATCTGGAGGCAGAGCGCCGCCTCATCCTGCTCCGTGAGGCGGGCGGCCGGAGTCCGGGTTCATCGAGGCGGACACCCTCAAGGGAGTTGCCGGCTGATGACGATGGCGCACCGCTGGACCGGACACGGTCCGGCGGGCCAGTATGGCAGGGTGCGCATACCCTGGATACCCGGCGAGTACGAACGAGTCTGCCGGGACTGCGGGCAGGCTTGGCGGGTGCCGTGGGCGGCGGCCTGGCGACGAGGCAGGACGGTAACCGCCCCGGCCGAGGTGCTGGGGCCGACGCTGCGGGACAGTCCGGCCGCGGCCGCGCGCGGAACGGCGTGCATGGGCAGGCCGGCCAGGCTCAGGGCAGAGGTGGCACCGGCGCTCGCGGTCAGCCGTGCGGCCGGCGAACTGCGAACCTGCCCGCGCTGCGGGGCTTGCCAGTTCAGTCAGCACCCCTTTCGCCGCACTGACAAGGTCAGATGGTCCAGTTGACCGGGTAGTTGACGATCGGGATGAACGTCACGCCGACCGCCTCCATCTCCCCGCGCGCGATGACGGTCATCTCCTTCAACTGGCCCATCTGCGCCGCATGCTCGTCGGAGTCCCAGACGCTGACGTTCACGATCGAGCCCTCCGGCGAGACGCCCGCGTACCAGTGAATGAGCCCAGGCAGCCCGCTGATGGCCGGGATCAGGTACTCCGAGACCTTCTTGTTCACGGCGTCGACCTCGGCGAACCGGCTCGGGTCGAAGCTGCCGCGCGAGACGCGGACAGCCGCGGTGGTCGGCAACGACTCGGTCATGATGATCCTTTCCCTCGGCGAATTACATTACGATAGACCATCAGAATATAATGAACCATCCGCAGACGAAAGCTGGACGGCCGAGGAACCCGGCCCTGGACCGAGCGATCCTGTCGGCCGCGGCCCGCCAGCTCGGCGAGTTCGGCTACGCGCGCATGTCGCTGGAATCGGTGGCGGCCGCCGCGGGCACCACCGTGCCCAGCCTCCGCCGCCGGTACCGGAACAAGGCGGAGCTTGTCGCCGCGGTGATCGGCTCGCTACGGGTTGAGGAACCCCCCGCCAGCGCCCCGACCCCGCGCGCCCACGCCCTGGCGATCCTGGAAAACTTCCACAGCAACCTGCGGGCCATCCCCGCGCTAGCCATCCTCGGCTCACTGCTGGCCGAAGAGGAACGCCACCCCGAACTGCTCCAGCTCTTCAAGACCCGCATCGTCGAGCCGCGGCGGGCGCTGCTCCGGCAGGCGCTGGCGGCCGGCGACCTCCCTGAGTCCGCTGACCTCGACGCGCTCACCAGCATCCTCATCGGCTCCTTCTACGGCCGCTACGTCACCGTCGCCGGCATCCCCGACGACTGGCCGGACCGCGTGCTAAGCGTCATATGGCCTAGCCGGTGACCCGTGGGTCCGGGAGGGTGCCGCCCTGGTGAACCCGCGGCCCAGCGTCCATGCCTCGCAGTGTGCCATAGCGGCGTCCTGCGGCCGGGCCACCATCTGGGCCTGCGCGAGCGGGTGCGCAAGATCAAGATCTCCGCATTCTTCGCTGCTCAGGGGCGTTTCATGGCAGAAACCAAGATCAGCAGGATTTCACCAGGTACCGCTTTATGCGGATTTCATCTTTACGTCCCGCCGGGACCCCAAAGTTGGGCAAAATTGGCTCGGGGCCGTGAAAGTGTCGTTAATCGCATACGAGGGAAGGCTTGTGCAGGAACTGCAGGCCGGCGATCCAGCGCTGATCGGGCCATATCGGGTTGTCGGGCGGCTGGGCAGCGGCGGCATGGGCCACGTGTTCCTTGGCCGGTCACCGGGCGGACGGCTGCTGGCAATCAAGGTAATCCGTGCTGAGCTGGCTGGAGACCCGGAGTTCCGTATTCGCTTCCGGCGGGAGGTCGCCGCCGCGAGAAGCGTGAGCGGACTGTTCACGGCGCCCGTGGTGGACGCGGACCTGGATGCGCCGGTGCCGTGGCTGGCAACCGCCTACATCGCCGGATCATCGCTGGCGGATACCGTAGTCCGCCACGGGCCGTTGCCCGCCGCGTCGGTGCTCGCGCTGGCGGCCGGGTTGGCTGAGGGTCTGCTCGCGATCCACTCGGCAGGCCTTGTGCACCGTGACCTCAAGCCATCGAACGTGCTGATGGCGGAAGATGGCCCGCGGGTCATCGACTTCGGGATCTCCCGTGCCATGGAGGCGAGCACGGTAACCAATACCGGGATGTTGGTCGGCTCACCCGGCTTCATGTCGCCAGAGCAGGCCGAAGGCCACGAGGTTGGCCCGTCCAGTGACGTGTTCAGCCTTGGCGCCGTCCTGGCCTTCGCCGCAACAGGCGAAGGACCATTCGGCACGGGGTCAAGCGTCGCCCTTATCTATCGCCTGGTCCACAATCCACCCGACCTGGATCGACTACCGATCGAGACACGCCCCTTGATTGAGCGCTGCCTGGACAAGGATCCCGGCAGACGGCCCAGCCCGCGCGAACTCCTGGCCGAACTCGGCGGCGCCGACCTTGAGCCCGGATGGCAGCCCCACGGATCACTCGTCGGGAACGTCAGCTCATCCGGACCAGCCACGCCTGTTCCATCCCTCGCCATGTCCGCTCCTCCCGCCTTCGGCTCCCCCGTGCCGCCACCCTCCGCTGTGTCCCCGGCAGCGCCCAACGCCTTCCCGGCTACATCTGGCCGGCCCGGAAGCGGCGGCGGCCCGGCGCCAACCTGGGACATGATCGCATCCGCCGCTAGGACCGGTGCGCCGGTTGACCCTCCGACCGTCCCCCCCGAGCGCCTGAACTCGCCTATGGTGCCGCCTCTTTCCGGGGGTGTCTCCGACGTCATGCCGCCTGGCGGCCGGGCGCCACGCGGTCGGCAACTGGCCATAGCCGGACTCGTGGCCGCGCTGGTGGCCGTGGCCGGCGGGGCGACCGCCGAGGTTCTGATTTCGCATGCCAAGCACTCGACCACGCAGGGCGTGCTGAAGGCCCGGGCCCAGGCGACCGCGTTGCCTTCCCTCTCGGCTGCCGCCTCGCTGCCGGCCGCGCAGCGCCAGGTTGGCAGCGGCAAGCGGAACGGGCACGAAACACCGACCGGGTCGCCCACGGCCACCGCTACAGCCACAGCTAGAGCCACTTCCAGCGCGAAGGCTTCGCCGACCGCACGCGCCACCAAGCAGGGATCCGGCCTCAATCCAGCGAGCCTTAACGGTACCTGGACCGGTACCTACTTCTGTCCGCAAGGCTGGACAGGGCTCCGGTTGGTGCTCACAGCGACCTCAAGCGGCGGCCTTACCGCGACTTTCAGCTTCTACCCTACCGGGAGCAATGTCAGTGTTCCATCCGGTAGCTTCGTGCTGACCGGCAGTTACTCCGCCAAGGGATTCCAGCTCACGCCTGATCACTGGATCAGCAAGCCGGAAGGATATTCCATGGTGGGTCTCACCGCCTCGGCGCCCAGCAAGGACGACACGGTACTGAACGGCGACATCGTAAGCCCCGGATGCACCACGTTCTCCGTGTCACGATAGCGGCCAGGCGAACACAGCCGAGGGCCCGGACGCTGCATGCTAGCCGACCGCCGCCTCGGGCTGATCCAGTCGAAGGCGCAACTCGGTTGCGTCCGGGTCGCCGAGCTCGTCGAGGATGGCAACCGTCTGCTGCCGCAGCTGACCCCGGAACCGGCGGGTGCGGCCGGCATGTCCGCACCCGCCTGCTCAGGTCCAAATATTTCATCCGAACGGACCCTGGCTCACGCGGCTGTTACCCGCCCGTGCCCGGCCCTAGGTCAAGCTGCCTCGTCCTTGACACCACCGGCTGCTCGGGGCGTTTCATCCGAGTGTCGTCTCCTCTTCCGCGGCTGGCTGGGGCCGACGGCCGTCGGCGGTCGCGTCGGTGATGGCTGCCCCGGTGATCTCGGTGGAGCCGGCCGGTTCGCCCTTCGTGTTTGCGGCCCGCAGCCCGATCAGCACGACGGCGGCCAGGAAGAACGTGGCCCCGAGCAACGCCCGTGCGTAGCCGCCGGCCAGCGCGTGCGCCGGTGTCGCGTGGGCTGAAAGCAGCTGATTCGACCGGGCGGCCCGCAGAGCCGAGAGAATGGCCAGCCCCAGGGCCCCGCCAAGCTGGAAGGACGCGTTGATCAGCGCTCCGGCCAGGCCCGCCTTGTCCGCCGGCACCCCGGCGTTGCCGGCGATTTGGACGGCGACGAACACCAGGCCGAGGCCGAGTCCCATGATCATCATGGGCGGGAAGATGTTGGTCCAGTAATGGCCATGCGGTGGTATCCGCGACAGCCAGTACACGCCGCCCGTCGCGATGACCGCACCGCAAACGATGAGCGGGCGGGTTCCGACGCGCGGGATCAGCCCGGAGCCGCCGATCGAGCCGACGGCTACGATGGCCGCGACCGGGACGTACGCCGAGCCGGCCCGCAGCGCGGAGAAATGCAGGATCTCCTGCATGTAGAGGGTGAGGAAGAAGAACACAGAGTAAAACCCCGCGATCGCGAGCACCTGCGACGCGTCGGTGGCGGCCAGGCCCTTGATCCGGAAGATGGACAGCGGCAGTACAGGATCGCGGTGCCGCAGTTCGTTGACCACGAGCGTCACGAACAGCGCGCCCGCGCCTACCAGCTCGCCAATCGTCGCGGCCGATGCCCACCCGCTGTCGGGTGCTTTGACCAGGGCGTAGACGAGCAGCAGCATGCCGCCGGTGCCCAGCAGGGCACCCGGAGTATCGAACGAGGCCAGCCGCGTCCGGCGCGGCGCTTCGCCGCCGACGAGACGGTACGCCGCGATGATCACGAGCAGGCAAATCGGCGGGTTGATAAACAACACCCATCGCCAGCCTGGTCCAGAGGAGATAACGCCGCCGAGGAACACCCCGAGGACTGAAGCGAGGCCGCCCATGGCGCCCCACGCGCCGAGCGCCTTAACCCGGTCGGTTCCGGTATTGAACCTCGTGGTGAGGATGGACAGGGCGGCCGGAGACATCAGCGCCGCGCCGACCCCCTGGGCGAGCCGGGCACCGACCAGCGTCCCGGCGTTCGGGGCCGCTCCGCCGAGGGCCGAGGAGATCCCGAACAGGACGGTCCCTGCGACCAGGGTCACTCGCCGTCCGAGCAGGTCGGCGAGCCGCCCGCCGAGCAGGAGGAACCCGCCGTAGGTGACGATGTAGCCGCTGAGGACCCACTGCAGGTCCTGCTGGGAGAAGTGGAGGGCGCGCTGGATGGACGGGAGCGCGACATTGACGATCGAGGCATCGAGGAAGTCCATCAGCGCGACCACACACACGAGGGCAAGAGTGAGCCTGCCCTTCCGGGTCGCGAGGAAGGACGTTCCCGGCGGAGCTATCGCTTCCGGCATGGCCGTAAGTCTCCTCGTAATCTTGTAATCAGATTCAGTCAGTTACCTAACTTACTCGATGCTCGCGACAGACGTCTATACTTCTCAGTGAGATGACTGACTCAGAACTAGGCATGGAGCAAGGCATGCGCCCACACCCGGAGGGCAAGCGCGACCGGCTCGTCGCAGCGGCCAGCCGGATGCTGTATGAGCAGGGCGTCGAGGCAACGACGCTCGCCGACATCGCCCAGGCCGCGGGGATCCCGGTAGGGAACATCTACTACTACTTCAAGGCCAAGAACGACATCATCTCCGCCGTGATCGACGCGCAGGCGGGTGAGATCTGCGGCCAGCTCGGCATGATCGAGGCGAGCTACCAGGAGCCGGCTGAGCGGCTGAAGGCGCTGTTCAGAACACTGGCCGGGCAGCGCGATCTGGTGGCGCAGTTCGGC
>Ga0335075_10011738_pt1 | contig 13232 bp, 10 predicted proteins | sample Lox_Sample_24_FD_206723 | JGI IMG/M metagenome (GOLD analysis project Ga0335075, IMG submission 206723) | Soil microbial communities from Loxahatchee National Wildlife Refuge, Florida, United States - Lox_Sample_2.4 | ecosystem: Environmental > Terrestrial > Soil > Wetlands | place: USA...
GACGGCGGTAGCGCGGCGGGACGGCCGACGGTAGCTGTAGTCGACCGCGCCAGTCGTGTCGGCGACCGCTTTGCGGAGCTCAGCCGCCAGGGCCCGGCGCCAGTCGATCTTGGGCGCGAGTACATCACCGGCCCAGCGCAGCAGGCCTGCTGGCACGTTGCCTGCCGCCTTTGCGGCGAGCACCTGCTGTGCGACCAAGCGCTGCAGCAGGCGGGCTTGCCAGGGCGGCAGCACTGCGGGCTGGCCGGATTCCCACGGACGGCCGAACCCGTCAGCGCCGCTGCCGCAGTCCAGTTCGCCGGCCCCTCCGCGACTGCCGGACTGTGCGCCGTCGTAGTCGACCGCTCCGAACTGGCTCCGATCGGCTGTGCGGCTGGGGCCTGCGATGAAGTACTGCTCGGCCAGTTGTCCGGGCTGACAGCCCAGATGCTGCGGCAGTACCGGGTCGCCAGGTAGCGTCAGCCCAGCCGGGACGAGGTCGTCGTTGATTTCGGCGTCGGCGCTACGGATCCACGTCCTCGCGTCGTCCGGCCGCACTCCTGCGATCCCGGCTCGCGGACCGTGCTCGCGCAGCAAGTGACAGACATGATGGACGAGCACACTGCCGAGTTCTGCGGCCGTCCAGTTCGCGGTCAGCTCGGGGTCGGCCCAGAGGCGCCAGCCCGGATCGACCGCGACTGTCCCGATGCCAGGTGCGGCGACGACTCTGGCACCGAAGATGCCGCTGGCCAGGTACGGGAAGCGGGCAGCGGCCCACAGCCGGGCGGCAGCAAGTCCAGCGATCCCGCCGCCCGCGTCCGGTGTCGTCATTGCCGACTCCTTGCCGTCACCCGCCGCCCCTGGCAACTCGATGCAGAACTCAGCCGTGCAGCAGCCCGGCGTCGCGCAGCACCGGCGCGAACAGCCGCACCTCGGCGGGCAAAGGCACGCCGTCCGGCCGGCACCGGGCAAGGACCCGCGCAGCCACGGCTGCCACGTCCGGTGCGGAGTTCGCCGCAAGGCCGAGTACCTGCCAGCCGGCCTGCCAGCGCTGCGGTGTCGGGTCGGCCTCGACTACTGCGGCGACGGCCGCGACTGCGGCGTAGGCCCGGTCGGCCCGCTTGGGCAGCCGGAACGAGGACGGGTCTGCAAGCACCGCTTCGGGGTCGGGCAGGTCCATTTCCATCAGCCAGGCCAGGAACTCGGCGCCCGCACCGTCACCGACGGCCCCTACCACGAGCGCCGAGCGGGCCTCGCCGGATACCCGGGCAGCGCCGCTAGCAGCCCAGAGCCTGGCGGCCATCTCCCAGGTCCGGGGGCTCGGCCAGCCGCGGCCCGCGCTGGCGGCGTCGGCCGGCGGTGCCGAGGTCAGGGCTGGCCGAGCATGCAGGAACGCGGCGACCAGGGCCAGTGCCAGGTGCTGCTCGGCCTCCCAGCCGTCCGGCAGCGCGGGCACTTGCGGTGCAGGGAATCCGCCCGCGAGCCCGTCGGCGACGGCAAGCGGGTCTATATCCCACGGCAGGTGACACAGGCGATTGGCTAGCGGAGCAGACAAGTCCCAGCCATCCGCCGCCTGCTCCGGCGGGTTGGCCGCAGCTACGACTGCCACGTCGGGGGGCAATTCCAGATCCCCGACGACGCGCTCCAGCACCACCCGGAGCAACGCTGCCTGGACCGCAGGCGGCGCTGTCGACAACTCGTCGAGAAAGAGCAGGCCATGTCCCGCCTCGGCCAGCCGACGGGCCCAGGCCGGGGGAGCGAACCGCACGTCCTGCCCAATGACGACTGGCAGGCCGGCGAAGTCCGATGGTTCCCGTATCGAGGCGATCACGGTCTCGCACGGCCAGCCCGTCGCGCGCGCCATCGCGCGGATGGCGGAGGTCTTCCCGGTGCCTGGCGCTCCCCATAGCAGCACCGGCACACGAGCGGCGACGGCGACGCCAAGCGCCTCAGCCGCTGCGCGCTGCCGCGCGGCCCGTCCGGTCTCAGCCACGTGTCCTCCCGATAGTCCAGCGGCCGCGCTGAGCGCTACCGCGAGGTAATGCTCCAGCGCCTCTTGTCATGGTGGACTGCGAGCTCCACCGGATCACTGCCCGGTGCACGAAGCGCCAGCACTCGGGCCGCGGGCCAGGTGGCATCGAGCACGCTAACGACCAGGTGCCCGTCGACGACAGCGAGGCCCGGTGCCCAGACCGAGGCGAGCCAGCCGACCGGGAGTCGCGCAGTTAGCCGACCGGTTTCGCCGGTCTTGGTGAGTGCAAGCTCACCCCACCCAACGCCGTCGTGGACGTTCACCTCCACCTCATCCGGGTCGATGTCCAGCCAGTTCGCCGCCGCAGGCGCCAGCCGGCCAGCTAGCGCGGCCGCCAGCGTAGGGCGCGCGCGATCGGACCGCCCGGCGTTCGCGCCGTCAGCGGACCAGACATGCGCGACCGCAGCGGCCAGCCGGAACTGGAACGGTGCACCAAGCGCGAGCAGCCTGATCAGCTCGGCCCTGGCCTCGTCAACCTCGGGGCGGCCCCAGCCAGCAACTAGTCGCGCGTGCATGCCGACCGGCGCGTAGCCGGTCCAGCCGCGCGCCCTGGGGGACGTTCGCGGCCGGGCGAGCCGGCTGGCGGTGGCCCTGATCTCGCGGCGGATCCGGCGCTGGTCCAGCGCCAGCACGCTGCCATGTGTGCGGAGCCGGGTCAGGACCTGTCTTATCCAGTCGCGGTCCTGGAATCCGTGATGACTTCTGACCCGGCCGGACCTGCTGGCCTGCGCGGAGTAGAAGCTGACGCTCGAATGCTGGCTGACCGTTCCCCCGATGGATACGGCGTGCGCTGCCGGGTTGCCGAGCAAGTGGTATCCGCCGCCGCTGACGGCCGTGAGCTCGGCCAGGACCGACGCAGGAATCGTCAGCACATCAGCGGCCGAGCGCGGGCCGACCGCCAGCACGGCGAGGTCGTCACAGTGCTTGCCCCAGGCGGCGATCATGTCGAGGCACGGGCTGGTGTCGCCGCCCAGCGCACCCAGAACGAGTTCGCCTTCGGCATCGGGGTGGTCGAGCGCATGGAGCGTCCCGTCCGCCCACCGCAGCCGGTGCTGGGCACCGCCGCATCGCAACTGCGCCTCGGCCGGCCCGAACGCAGCCCACCACGCCGGGTTCACAAGGCCTCCTGCCAGTCCAGTGGCACGGAAACGGTGACCTGCGTGGTAGGTCCGGTCAGGATGATGTCCAGGGCACGTGCCTGGGGATTGATGGCCGGGGTGATCTCCAGGTCCAGGTCCGTCTCACCGTTGTGGTCGTTCCAGCCGCCCTCGCCGACGAAATAACGCCCGCCGAGATTGTCTCGCGCGCTCCACCAGATCTGCTCGTTACGCGTGCCGCGTGGATGTCGTGGCTCGGGCCAGCCGCGAGCATATACCTGCATGCTGGCCATGTCGTCCTCGGAGACGAGGTCCCCGAGGACGCATTGCACGCCGTCGACCTCTGGCAATACGACGGCGATCGGGATCGCACCGGTCGGGCCGTCCGTGCAGCCGGCTCTCGAGACTGTGCTGAGCCAGTCGGCTGGCAGGTCTGTCGGCTCAATGCCAGCGAGCGATTCGGGCAGTTGAGCGCCCAACCGCGCGGCTGCCGCCGCGAGCCTACGCACCGACGGGCTGTCAGTACCGAGCACGCCGGCCGCTACGAAGTGGCCTGCGATCTGGAACAACGGTGGTTGGTCGCAATCGCCGTCAGATACCCACCGCAGATCCGCCGGCTCGCTACAGAGCAGCTGTATCGTGTCGTCATCGAGGAAGTGGTCGGCCGCACCGGTCGTGGCCGGTTCGGTGATGATCCGCAGGTCTCTCGGCGGCGCATCGAGCCGCAGCCGGCACGGCGGGGCACCCGGTAGCGTCATGTCCAGCCAGCGCACGCCCGGTGGTGGCGCGGGGCTCATCCGCAGCCGACCGTACCACTCAGCGCTTCCGCCGCCGCCGCTGAAGTCCGCCCGATAGGTAGCGCTCCGGTCGTCGACTGCGCTGATCTGGTTCAGTGCGTCATAGACCGGGTCCATGTGGCCGTGGTCCTGCTCTTGCAGCTCGGCCGGGAACCTGACGTGCACGGTCAGCGTGACGCCGCTGCGGTCGAACACGAGAACACCGAGGTAGAAGCGGACCCGGACACCCTCGATCTCGCCACTCGCAGACGCGCCGACCGGGATAGTGCGCGGCGGCCCAGCTGGAGCTGCGGTTCCGCTGGCCATTCGGCGCATCGGGTGGCCGCCAGGTCCGCTGGGGCTCTGCACAGCGACGCCACCGAACGTGTGGTAGTCGAGCAGAGCGTCCTGCTCGATGCGGCCGCGGGCGGCCAGGGCAGCGCGGAGGCCGCCGACGACATCCTCCTCGGTCCGGCTGGCAATCGCGCCGACGGCGGCAAACACTCCGGCCAGCGTCTCCACACGCTCAAGGCAGGCCTCAGCGGGTGGCGGCTCATATCCGCGCCGACGCCGGAGAAACCGCCGCGAGAATTGCCGGCGCAGCCGCCAGGTCGCCTCTTGCGCTCTGGCACCGAACTGCGACGTAGCTCTGGCTGCGGCCGAGAGCATTGTGGCTGCCGGCGCGGCCACCGCAGTGCGCGCGCTGTGCAGCGATCTGGCCGCCTGGCGGATCACCGCCGGCGCGGCAATCGCCCGTGCCAGCGGTACGGACTGGCTCGCATGCGAATTCTGATTACCGGCGCTCACTGAGCCCGCGCCTTGCTGTTGCATGGCCCGCTGCACGAGAGCCCGACGACGCCGCATCAGGCGCCTGCGCGCGAGCAGCCCGACCAACTGGCCCAGCATGCGCTCACGGGGCGGCTTGTATTCCGGCATGGCGAGCGCGCGCCGCAGTTCAGCCTCGGCCAGCAGCCGCAGGTAGGTCTCAGCGCGCTCGCGGTCGGGCGCGGCGTGCTCGCTTGCGGCCGTCACTGCGACCCCCGATCGCCGCCGGAAACAACACGACGATATGGCGCGAACCATCCGACCGCAACGCGGTTGGGCATCCGCGGACGTCGCGGCCGCAGCTAGTTCGCGGTATCTGTCGCATCACCGTCGGCGGGGAATGCGACGACACGCCGACCCAACATGTGGTACCCAAAAATGTCAGGCCTCCCACATATCGTGTCCGTGCAGCGCGAGTTATGAGCGGCTAGCGGGAGGAGCAAGACAGATGGCAGCGACTATGCGGGTGCGCAAGCGCAACGGCGACGCCGAGCCCGTCGACGTCAACAAGATCGTGCGCGCAGTGCAGCGCTGGGCCGGAGATCTGGACGACGTCGATCCGATGCGGGTGGCGACGAAGACGATCAGCGGCCTGTACGACGGCGCGACCACGGCCGAGCTGGACCGGCTCTCGATCCGGACCGCGGCGGACATGATCGCAACAGAGCCGCAGTACTCCCGTCTCGCGGCGCGGCTGCTGTCCGGCTACATCGCCAAGGAAGTGCGCGGCCAGGGCATCGCGTCGTTCAGCCAGTCGGTGGCGCTCGGCCACGCCGAAGGCCTCATCAGCGACGACACCGCCAAGCTTGTCAAGGACAACGCCCGCAAGCTGGACTTCGCCGTCGACGACGACGCGGACCTGCAATTCGAGTACTTCGGCATCAAGACCGTGTATGACCGCTACCTGCTGCGGCACCCGTCGAGCCGGCTGGTGCTCGAGACGCCGCAGTACTTCCTGCTCCGCGTCGCGTGCGGGCTGTCCGCGACCCCGGCCGAAGCAATCAGCTTCTACCGGCTGATGTCCGCGCTGGATTACCTGCCGAGCTCGCCGACGCTGTTCAACTCCGGCGCGAAGCACGCGCAGCTGTCGTCCTGCTTCCTGGTCGATTCGCCGCGCGACGAGCTGGACTCGATCTACGCCCGCTACGCGCAGGTCGCGCGGCTGAGCAAGTTCTCCGGCGGGATCGGGATCGGGTGGTCGCGAGTCCGCTCCCGCGGCGCGCTCATCCGCGGCACGAACGGGCAGTCCAACGGCATCGTCCCGTGGCTGCGCACGCTCGACTCGTCGGTCGCGGCCGTCAACCAGGGCGGCCGCCGCAAGGGCGCTGCGTGCGTCTACCTCGAGCCGTGGCATCCGGATATCGAGGAGTTCCTCGAGTTGCGCGACAACACCGGCGAGGACGCCCGCCGCACGCACAACCTGAATCTCGCCAACTGGATCCCGGACGAGTTCATGCGCCGGGTCGAGGCCGACGAAACGTGGTCACTGATCGACCCCGATGTCGTGCCCGAGCTCCCTGACCTGTGGGGCGAGGCGTTCGATCAGGTTTACCGCCAGGCCGAGGCTGATGGCCGCTACGTCCGCCAGGTACGTGCGCGCGACTTGTACGCGCGGATGATGCGCACGCTCGCCGAGACCGGCAACGGCTGGATGACGTTCAAGGACAGTTCCAACGCCAAGTGCAACCAGACCGCCCAGCCCCAGAACGTCGTCCACCTCTCGAACCTGTGCACCGAGATTATTGAGGTAACGAGTGATTGCGAGACGGCGGTATGCAACCTGGGCTCGGTTAACCTGGCCCGGCACCTGACGGCGGGTCAGGACAGCGCAGTAGCGGTCGACTGGGCGAAGCTGCGGCAGACAGTGCGCACGGCACTGCCGTTCCTGGACCGGGTAATCGACATCGGCTACTACCCGAGCGAGCAGGCGGCCGCCTCGAATCCGCGCTGGCGGCCGGTCGGGCTCGGCGTGATGGGCCTTCAGGATGTGCTGTTCGCGCTGCGGCTGCCGTTCGATTCGCAGGCCGCCCGCGAACTGTCCACCCGGATCGCCGAAGAGATCTACCTGACTGCCCTCGAGGCGTCTGCTGACCTGGCTGAGCGGTACGGCGCGCATCCGGCGTTCGCGCTGACGCGCGCTGCCTCCGGTGAGCTGCAGCACGACCTGTGGGACGTGACGGGCACGCAGCCGGAGCGGTGGACCGAGTTGCGCGCCCGAATCGCGGCGACGGGGCTTCGGAACTCGCTGCTCATCGCTGTCGCGCCGACGGCCACGATCGCCTCGATTGCCGGGTGCTACGAGTGCATCGAGCCGCAAGTGTCCAACTTGTTCAAGCGCGAGACGCTGTCCGGCGAGTTCATTCAGGTCAACAACGCGCTGGTGGCCGAGCTCAAGGCGCACGAGCTCTGGACGGACCCGGTCAGGGACGCAATCAAGCGGGCCGACGGATCCGTGCAGGGCATCGCGGCACTGCCAGCGGAGTCCCGCGAGCTCTTCAGGACGGCCTGGGAACTGCCGCAGCGCGCGCTGATCGACATGGCCGCGGCACGCGCGCCTTTTGTCGACCAGAGCCAGTCGCTGAACTTGTTCCTGGCAGCACCGTCGATCGGCAAGCTGTCGTCGATGTACCTGCACGCGTGGAAGTCGGGACTGAAGACGACGTACTACCTGCGGTCGCGGCCCGCCACCCGGATCGCGCAGGCTACCGTCGCGCCCGAGGTACCCGTGGCACCTGAAACGGCAGTGGCGTGCTCGCTGGAGAACCCGGAGACCTGCGAGGCATGTCAGTGACCACTGAATTGCCAGTGAGCACCGAGCTGCCAGTGAGCACTGAGCTGCCAGTGAGCACTGAGCTGCCAGTGAGCACTGAGCTGCCAGTGAGCACTGAGGCGCCGGTGACCGCGGATCTGCCTGCGCCGGCGGACCAGGCCCTCGCGGGCATGCTGCTCGATCCCGGCATGAACCTGACGTTGCGGCCGATGCGGTATCCGCTGTTCTACGACCGCTTCCGGAACGCGATCAGGAACACCTGGACAGTCGAGGAAGTCGACCTGCACTCCGACCTGACCGACCTGTCCAAGCTGACACCGGCCGAGCGCCACCTCGTTTCCCGGCTTGTGGCTTTCTTCGCCACCGGAGACTCGATCGTGGCGAACAATCTGGTGCTGAACCTGTACCAGCACGTCAACTCGCCGGAAGGCCGCCTCTACTTGTCCCGGCAGTTGTTCGAGGAGGCGGTCCACGTGCAGTTCTACCTGACGCTGCTGGATACGTACGTGCCGGACGCGGCCGAGCGGGCGCAGGCCTTCGCGGCGGTGGAGAACATCCCGTCGATCCGGCGCAAGGCCGAGTTCTGCTTCCGCTGGATCGACTCGATCTACGCGGTGCGCGAGTTGCGTACCGCTGCCGACAGGCGCTCGTTCCTGCTCAACTTGATCTGCTTCGCCGCCTGCATCGAGGGACTGTTCTTCTATGGCGCGTTCGCGTATGTGTACTTCCTGCGCTCGCGCGGCCTGCTGAACGGGCTCGCGTCCGGCACGAACTGGGTGTTCCGCGATGAGTCGATGCACATGGCGTTCGCGTTCGACGTGGTGGACATCGTCAGGGCGGAGGAACCTGAGCTGTTCGACGCGGGACTAGCTGACCAAGTGCGCGACATGCTCGCCGAGGCGGTCGAGTGCGAGGTGCAATTCGCCGCTGACCTGCTGGGCCAGGGCCTGCCCGGCTTGTCGCTGGCCAGCATGCGCGAGTACCTGCAGCACGTGGCCGACCGGCGGCTGGCCAGGCTCGGCATGGAGCCGCTCTTCGGCTCGGCGAACCCGCTGGCCTTCATGGAACTGCAGGACGTGCAGGAGCTGTCCAATTTCTTCGAGCGGCGAGTGTCGGCCTACCAGGTCGGCGTGACCGGGAGCGTGGCCTTCGACCAGGACTTCTGACCGGCGCTGAGCGCCCGCGCGGTCAGCGTCGCTGGACGACGATGATGACGAGGTGCACCGCGACGGCGGCAATCACGACGGCAAAGAACCAGGGCGTACCCTTGGCGACCGTGCCAGCGACGACGACGGCCACGGCCGACAGGGCGGTAACCAGCCAGCCCTGCCAGGTCTGCGGCCGGTAGCCCCAGCCGATTCTCTTGGGCCCGAACCACGGGCGCCTGCCGTTGAAACCGCGGTCGCTGCGCAGGGGGCCCCCGAACCCGGAGTTGCCGGAGCCGGTGTTTCCGGACTGCTGATCAGTGCGCATCGCCGTCTGCCTCCTCGGGCGTTCGTTCACGCTTACTGCTGTGCCGCTGGGCGGATGAACAGGCCTGCCACCTTGCCGTCGGCATCGAAGGTCGCCTGCCCCGTGGCCTCGCCTGCCTCGAAATGCAGCGGGATGTCGACAACCGTGTGCTCGCCTAGCGCGTGCGCGAACGGCTCGCCCATGCCTTCGTAGCGGCCGATCAGGCTGGCAATCTGCGCCCAGCCGTCGGCGAGCCTGCTGGCGCTGACCGCTTCCAGCATTTTCGGGCCGAAGTCTGCGCGCGCTGCTTCCCAGTTGCCCGCCGCGATGTCGGCGAAGATCGCGATGGCTCGCTCCGCCGCGCCGGGAAGCACCGTGTTGGTCATCGGCTCGCCCGTCCGCGGGTCCACCGGCCGGCCGAACCGCTGGAACGCTGCCTGCCTGGTCGTCTGGAGTACATCGCCGATCTCCTTCCAGCTGTGGCCGGCCGCCCGGGCCCGATCGACGGCTGTCTGCAGCGCAGCGTTCGCCGCCGTGGCCAGCTCACGAGCCGAGGCCATCGCGGCGAGCGGTGACCCGGCCCCTGTCTGAGTCAGCTCGGCTGCAAGCTGGCCGGCCACGCTTTTGATCCGGTCTGCAGTCAGCCCGGCCGGGTCGTCGGCCGCACTCATGACGTCAACATAATCCTGACGGGTGCGTGGTGTCAACGTGGTCTTGACAGTTGGGCTTATGGTGCTGGCGCGCTTGCGCGCGCGACGTCCGGAACTGCGGCAGGTGGCGTCACAGTACTGTCTGCGCCGGCCTCTACCCTGCTGGTTCGGAAGTGCTCGCCCGCAAGCAGCGCATACTGATGAGGTGGTGTTCGTGCTCATGGATTTCCGTGCCTCGCCTAATTACGTGCTACCGACTCTACCAGCATCGCCGGTGAAATCGTGCTGTAGACAGCACGTAAATAGCTGCAGTCACAGCCTTGCGGCCGCGAGGCTACGCCTGGGGCTCCCAGCTATCGGCTTGGTGGCGGAGAGCGAAGATCGCCGCCTGAACGCGGTCTTGAAGGCCCAGTTTGGTGAGGATGCTGCTGACGTGGGTCTTGACGGTCTGCTCGCCGATCGCCAGCTCCCGGGCGATCTGCCGGTTGCTGTGACCACGGGCGATGAGCCGCAGTACCTCACGTTCGCGCGGTGAGAGTGGCTCCAGCGGGTCTGGCGGCGGCGGCCGGCGGAGCGCCTGGGTGAGCCGGGTCAGCAGCGCGGGGCTGAGGCTGGCGGTTCCGGCGGCGGCGTCACGGACGGCGGTGATGACGTCCTCGGCCGAGGCGGTCTTCAGCAGGTAGGAGGTCGCGCCGCCGTGCACCGCGCGGACGAGGTGCTCATCGTCGGTGGCGGAGGTGAGCACGACGACGGCAGGCAAGTGGGGTGCGTCGTGCAGTGCGGCGAGCACTGCGTGCCCGTCCAGCTCGGGCATGTACAGGTCGAGTAGCAGCACGTCCGGGCGGGTGGCGGCGACCACGGCGACTGTTTGCCGGCCGTCTCCGGCTTCGCCGGCGATTTCGACGTCTGGTTCCTGGCTCAGCAGGTAGCGCAGTCCGTCCCGGACGACTCGGTGGTCGTCGGCGATCACTACACGGATCGTCACGGCACCGGCACCCGGACTGTGAGCGCCGCGCCCTGCCCGGGCGTGCTGTCAATGTGCACGGTGCCGCCGAGTTCGGCAACGCGCTCGCGGATGTGCGCCAGCCCCGAGCCGGCGTGCGGGGCGGCGGGGTCGAAGCCGGTGCCGGTGTCGCGGACGGCAAGCTCGACGTGCCCGTCCTGGCGGGTCATCGACACGTCCAGGCTGCGGGCATTGCCGTGCCGGACGGCATTGGAGCACGCCTCCTGGGTGATGCGCAGCAAGGCATGCTCGACCGGAGGGGGGACGGTGATGTCGGCCAGGCTGGCATCGATCGTGACGCCGAGCCGGTCGTGGTAGGCGGAGCAGATCTCCTGCAGAGCTGGCGCAAGCCCGGCACCGTCCAGGCTCGGCGAGCGCAGCTCTATCAGCAGTGCCTGCACGTCGCGCAGCGCCTCCTCGCTGATGCGCTCGATTGCCTCCATCTGCTGATTGCCCGGGTCGGCCCGCCGCATCCCGGCAGCGATCATCCGCAGGGCGAACAGGTGCTGAGAGATCGCGTCGTGGACCTCCCGCGCGATCCGGGCCCGCTCCGCGGTCCGCGCGTCACCGGTGGCTCGCTGCCGTTCAGCGGCGAGCGCGGAGCCGAGCTGCCGGGTCATGCTCGTGAAGTTCGCCTCCAGCTGGCCGACCTCGTCCCGGCCGGAGACAGGCAAAGTGACGGCATAGTCGCCGTCGGCGACCGCGGCGGCGGCTCGTTCCAGGCGGCGCACTCGGCGGACGAGGCGTCTTGAGGTCAGGAAGCCGAACAACACGCCGACGGGCACGATGGCGACCAGAAGCGCGAATGGGGCCGTCTGCAGCAGCGGGCCGGTCTCGCCGAGCTGACCCAGCTCTCTCCAGGCGCGGACCGGGTTGATGAACCCGGGTGACCACGGCGCCTGGACGTAGACGTAGGCGACCGGTGCCGGAGACTTGCCGCCGGTGCGTGCGACCCGCCAGACCCGGTAGAGCACGCCCCCGTACGGCGTGGGGTGCGGCGTGGTCAAGGTCGTGCTGCCTTTGGTAGTGAACCTCATCCCGCCTTCGATTGCCTGAGCCGCCGGGACGGGAAGCTCGCTGTCCGCAGCCCGTCCGGGCGGGTACCGGGATGGCGCAGAAGACGCGACGACAGTGCCGTTGGCGGCGACCGCCACGACCGCCGTGACTGCCAGGCGGCTGTGGATCGGACCGGTGATCGCCGGAACGATCAGCGTGCCGTCCGGGCCCGGCAGGGCCTGGCCGGGCCGCGCCGGCTGGCGGCGTTCGCCGAGCACGGTTCCGGCCGGCAGGCGCTTCTCGAGCTGCTGGCCGTAGCTCCTCGCAGTTTCGTCCACCTGGGCCTGCAGCTGGGCGGCGTTGACCACCGAAGGCACCTGGAAGCCGAGCACGAGCGCCTCGACCAGCACCACGACGGCGAGCGTGACGAGAATGTAGGACGCGATCAGCCGGCCTGGCAGCCCCCACACCCAGCGTCGCACCCGGTCCAGCACACCTGCACGCTACCTCCGCGCAACGCTCCGCCGTATCCCTCCAAGGAGGGACCTCCGCTACCTCCAGTGCGTGATGTGCCCGCTGCCGCCGGACCGGGACGCTGGCTGCCATGAACCCACAGCTAGAGCTCCAGCGAGTGTCCAAGGTCTACGGTCACGGCGCTGCTGAAGTGCACGCCCTCGACCGAGTCACCCTGTCGGTGGACGAGGGTGCGATGGTCGCAGTGATGGGGCCGAGCGGATCGGGGAAGAGCACGCTGCTGACGATCGCCGGCAGCCTGGAAGAGCCGACTGAAGGCGAGGTGCGCGTACGCGGTACCGCGCTGGCGGGCATGTCACGCAACGACAAGGCCCGGCTGCGGCGGCGCACGATCGGCTACGTGTTCCAGGATTACAACCTGCTGCCGGGGCTGACGGCCGGGGAGAATGTGAGCCTGCCGCTCGAACTGGACGGGTCGCCCGCGCGGAAGGCCCGGGCCGCCGGGCTGGCGGCGCTGGAAGAGCTAGGGATCGCCGATCGGGCAGACCGTTACCCAGACGAGCTGTCGGGCGGCGAGCGGCAGCGGGTGGCGATCGCCCGCGCCGTTGTCGGTGACCGGCGACTGCTGCTGGCTGACGAGCCCTCCGGTGCACTCGACTCGGGCAACGCCGCGGCAGTCATGCGCCTGGTGCACGAGGCGTGCAAGAACGGCGGGATGGCCGCAGTTGTGGTCACCCACGACGCACAGCTTGCCTCGTGGGCTGACCACGTCGTATTCCTGCGTGACGGCCGGGTCACCCAGCAGACTGTCTCCGCACCGGGAGCGGAGTCCCTGCTCACGCCCGGACGACCGCAATGAGCGTCACCGTACGAGAGCAACACGGGCGCGCGGCGGGCAGGAATGGTGGCGTCCCCGCCCGGCGGGCGATCGTTCGCTGGGCCTGGCGGCTATTGCGCCACGAGTGGCGCCAGCAGTTGCTGATCCTGGCGCTGATCACCGTCGCCGTCGCGGCCACTTTCGTCGGCTCGGCGGTGGCCACCAACACACCGACCCCGCCGGGCGCCGGCTTCGGTACCGCGGCCGACATTGCCACGCTGGGTCCGAGCCATGACCTGTCCGCCGAGATCGCGGCGCTGGGCCGCCGGTTCGGCCGGCTCGACGTAATCGAGAACGAGAC
>Ga0335075_10011739_pt1 | contig 13231 bp, 11 predicted proteins | sample Lox_Sample_24_FD_206723 | JGI IMG/M metagenome (GOLD analysis project Ga0335075, IMG submission 206723) | Soil microbial communities from Loxahatchee National Wildlife Refuge, Florida, United States - Lox_Sample_2.4 | ecosystem: Environmental > Terrestrial > Soil > Wetlands | place: USA...
CACTCTGGTCTACCACCAGAAGCCCGATATCCGGCAGATTCTGCCACGTCTCCCGGATCAGCCGCGGCCCCCCGAGCCACGCCACCAGTACGGCCAGCGCCGCCACTCGCCATGGCCAGCCGCGGGCGCGCCTGAGGACCGCGGGCAGAGCCGCCAGCACCGCCGCCGCGCCCAGTCCCGCGATCAGCCAGAGCGGAAGGACCGGATCAAAGGAGAGGATCGCGATGCCATGCCCGATCGGCATCATTGCCCCAGCCGTTCCAGGATCGCGGGAAGATGCACCTGGTCGCCCTTGTAGTTTCCCGTCAGCGCGTACATCACCACATTGACGCCGAAGCGGAAGGCAAGCAGGCGCTGGTTCGCTCCACCCGGAACCGAGGCATACGGGTAGTTCCCGTTTGCATCGACCGCCCAGGCTGCGACCCAGTCATTGGCACCGACGATCACCGGGCTGACATTGTCGTTTCGATTGGCGGGATCGCTCGCAATCCAGATCGGCGCCCCATCGAACCGTCCCGGAAAATCGCGCAGCAGATAGAACGTGTGCGCCAGCACGTTCTGGTACGTCAGCGTCGTCAGCGGCGGAATTGCCAATCCCCGTGACACCCGGACGAGCGCCGCCGCAGCACCCGGGGCAAAGCCCGCGCCCGAGCCGGACGCATCGGCATCGCCTCCCTCGGTATCCATCAGGATGATGCCGCCATTCGCCATGAAGCGGTTGAGCGCACTCACCGCTGCCGGAGTGAGCGCCGGCGCGCTTGAAAGCACTGGCCAATAAAGAAGCGGATAGAAGCTGAGGTCGTCACGTCCCGGGATCACCCCCTTCGGTTCGCCCAGCGTGACCGCCGTCCGTGCATTGACGAACTCGCCCAGTCCGCTCAGCCCCTCGCGACTCAGCGCATCGACCGCCGCCTCCCCGGTCAAGACGTAAGCGATTCGCGTCACCAGGGCCGGGTCGTTCGCGGCAATCTCCGCCTCGGCGCGGCCAGGCAGGCCAAGCGGAATGAGGAGCGCAAGCAGGACGGCACCGGTCTGGGAAGCGAATCGACCCGGCCGTCCCAAAAGGCCGCGCAGACCGAGCGAGATCAGAAGGTCGAGGATGAAAAGCGCAGCCGCCAATCCCAGAAGCGGCGGGCCGAATGGCTGGTCTCGTCCCAGCCCCTCCAGTGCTTTGAGCCTCGCACCGGGAATCGCCGGCATCAGGCTGAGCGGCGGCAGGGCGGATGAGAGATTGAGCGCCCGCCTGCCGTCCGGAGGTCCGTAGAGGCCGGGCGGATGCCGGGGCGAGGGCAGAATGGCGTGCCCCGGGTTCGTCGTGAATTGGTCGGCGCGTAGCGCGCTCGCCGCCGCGCCGGGCGTCTCCAATGTCCCGAAACCGTCCAGCGCTTCCGCCGGTGCCAGCATGGCACGGCCCGGGGTCTCTGCCACTCCGGCCGACAGCGCCACCAGCCGGTGCAGCATGGAAACGAACAGCCCGGAGAGCGGCAAGGTCGACCAGCTCGTGTTCGCCGTCACGTGAAAGAGGACAACCCTTCCCGCCCCGAAGCGCGCCGCCGTCACGAGCGGCGTCCCGTCCGCGAGCGTCGCCCAGGTGTGCTCGGCAAGCACCAGGTCAGGCTCCGCAAGCACCTGGCGCGTGACGGTCACGTCGCTCGGCACGGTGAGCCCCGCGAAGGGCGAATCGTGCGGAAACGGGGCCAGCCGCTCGGGCTTGCTCCAGGTCAGCGCACCGCCCAGCGCACGCTCGCCCGCCAGCAGGTGCACCGGCAGCAGCCCGTCCGGATGGGCGGCAAAGAGCGGGCCTGCGAAGCGGATCAGCAGACCGCCTTGGCGTACCCATTCCGTCAGCGCATCGGTCTCCGGGCCGGGCGGCAGGACCCGGTCAACCAGAACCATGGCCGCGAGCTTGCGCTCCAGCAGCGCCGCCAGCTCGCCCTGGAAGATCTGGGCGTAAGGCGCGAGCGCGCGCTTGAGGTAATAGAGGTTGCCGACGAAGGGCAGGTTCGCGTCCACCGGGTCGCCGGAAATGAGCCCGACAGGACGGCGGCGCCAGCGTTCGTCGAGCAGCACGACTCCCGCGCCCGTGCTCGTAGCGGTTGGGCCGTCAGCCGCCAGGCGGAGCGCGCTCAGCCGGTTGGCCAGCTCGCGCGGCAGCGGCACAGCCGCCTCGCCCGTTGTCGCGCCAGCCGGAATCGGCACCTCGAAGCGGGCCAGCACACGCCCGCCCGGTGCTTCGGCCAGCACGCTTGCCCGCTCGCTGATCGGTTGCGGCAACTGTACCACCTGCGCAACCAGGCCCGTCGCATCGTTCCTCGGCGGCAGCAGGACGCGAACGTCGGCAACGCGCGGCGCAAGCTCCGTCACCGGCCTCAGCCGGGCCAGCGCCGCGGCAAAGGCGGCATCGCCCCCGCCCCCACCGGCCAGGCGGTCGGCAACATACACCGCGCCCCCGCCTCTCGCGCCCCATCGCTCGTGCCAGGCGTCCAGCAAAGCGGCCGCCGCGGCACGGTCCGCCGGCCACGGTTCCGGCCTCAGCAGGGCGAGCCGGGCACGAAGCTCGTGCACCGGCATCGGCGGGGAGATCGCAAGCCGCGCACCGGAAGGGCCGGGCGCGGTCGCCAGCAGAGCCACACGGGTATCCGCCCGCGCGATCTGGTCGAGCGCCGAATCGGCGGCGGCGATTCGCAGAGACCACTCCCCCGCCGCCGCCCAGCCATTGTCGATCACCAGCAGCACCGGCCCGCGGCCCAGGGGCAGGCTTGCCCCCTCTCGGGCCGGACCGGAAAGACCGATGATCACCAGCGCCGCCGCGAGCAGCCTGAGCGCAAGCAGCCACCAGGGTGTGCGGGCGGTCGTCTCCTCGGTCGGCAGGATCTCGCGCAGCAGGCGGACCGCCGGAAAGCTCCGCCGCCGCGGGGCCGGAGGTGTGACGCGCAGCAGCCACCAGAGCAGTGGCAGGGCGAGCAGCGCGGGCAGAAGCCACGGCGCGGCAAAGCTCAATGGAGCGACTCCCGCTGCGGTGCCAGCGCAACGTAGAGCGCAAGCAACGCCGTCTCCGGGGGCCGATCGGTCACGTGAGTCGCAAAGCTGAAGCCAAGGCCCCGGCAAATATGTGCCAGGCCCTCCTGGTGGCGCGTGAAACGCTCCGCATAGGCGCCGCGCACACCTTCCACACGTGGAACGAGCGCCTGTCCGGCATCCTCGAGATCGGTGAACCGCACCCGGCCCTGGAACGGCAAGGCGCGCTCTGCCGGATCGATCACCTGCAGCACATGGACCGAAACCGGGACTGCCGCGAGTTCTGCGAGCACCGCCTGTACTGTGGCCAGCGGCGAGAGGAAATCGCCGAACAGGACCGCCGTGGCATGCGGCGGCAGGGGCAGCCGCGGCGGCAGGCTGGAAGCAGGATCGTCAGACGGAGCGCCGGCCAACCCGCTGGCCAGCGTCTCGAGCGCCTCGCGCCCGCTTTGGGATACCACGCCCGGCACCATCAGCCTGATGCGTTCTCCTCCCCGCAGCAGCAGGGAGGCCAGGGCCAGCAGGAGAAGTCGCGCCCGCTCCGCCTTCGTCACTGCCGCAAGCTCCGAGCGCCAGCGCATGCTCGGCGAGCTGTCGGCCCACAGGCAGACGGTTTGCGCCGCCTCCCATTCGGTTTCCCGAACGAAAACCCGATCGGACTTGCCCGACTGGCGCCAGTCGATACGCAGGACCTGATCGCCCGGCAGGAACGGGCGAAACTGCCAGAAACTGTCACCCTGGCCGACCCGGCGCCGGCCGTGCACGCCTTGCGCCACCGTCATCGCAACCCGCCGGGCGGCGATCAAGAGCGCGGGCAGGGAGGCTCCCAGCGCCTCGGCGCGTCTTGCCTCGCGTGGCGTGTCGATCGTCCGCTCGCCACCGAGACGAGAGGGGGTCATCTCAATCGCTCCAGCAACCCCGCGATCAGATCGGCCAGCCCAACGCCCTCGGCGCGCGCGGAAAAGGAGAGCGCCATCCGGTGGCGCAGAACCGGAAGGGCAAGCGCCACCACATCGTCCACGCTCGGTGCGAGCCGCCCGTCGAGCAGCGCGCGGGCGCGGCATGACAACATCAGCGCCTGCGCCGCTCGCGGCCCCGGCCCCCAGGCCACGTGGCGGGCCACCGCCTCATTCGCGGCGGTTTCCGGTCGCGCCCCGCGCACGAGATCGAGGATCGCGTTGAGCACCGCTTCACCCACCGGGATGCGCCGGATCAGCGCCTGCGCCGCCAGCAGCCTCTCCGTCGAAAGAATCGGGACCGGGCGGCTGGTCTCCGGGCCGGTGGTGGCAAGAAGCATCATGCGCTCCGCCTCGAGATCGGGATACGGCACACGAATCTCGAGCAGGAACCGATCGAGCTGAGCCTCCGGCAGAGGGTACGTGCCTTCCTGCTCGATCGGATTCTGCGTGGCCAGCACATGGAACGGGCGCGGCAGCACGCGGTCCTCGCCGGCCACCGCCACCTTGAACTCCTGCATGGCCTGCAGAAGCGCCGACTGCGTCCGCGGGCTGGCCCGATTGATCTCGTCAGCCATCAGAAGCTGGCAGAACACCGGCCCGGGGACGAATCGGAAGCTGCGCCTCCCGTTCGCATCCTCCTCGAGCACCTCGCTTCCCAGGATGTCGGCCGGCATCAGATCCGGGGTGAACTGCACGCGCTTGGCACTGAGCCCAAGAACGGTGCCGAGCGCTTCCACGAGCTTCGTCTTGCCCAGTCCCGGCACGCCGACCAGCAGCACATGCCCGCCGCAAAGCAGCGTGATCAGCGTCTGCTCGACCACCGCGGCCTGCCCGAAAATGATCCGTCCCAGTTCGGCGCGAACCGCTTGCATGCGGACCGCCAGCGCCTCGATCTCTGCCAGCACCTCTGCGGCCTGGTGCTGTGGGGGCGAAAGGCTGGCGGACATCGGCGATATTCCTTGCGACTGGCGCGTCTCGCGCACTTCCCTTGAGGTGGGTACGATCCCTATATCACGTCCCGTTCGGGATTGTACGAACCCCAGAGGCGAAGGCAGCGGAGATCGAACGGACGTGACCGATGCCATCTCTCGCGCCGAGAGCACTTGCGGTGGATCGCCCGCCGTCCCTGTTCTCCCAACCCAGCCGGCGGCCGCTGCCCACCGCCAGCGCCGTCCGCACGATTGCGGACAGTTGCCGTTCCTCATTCGTCGTGACGGAACATGGCTTTATCGGGGCAGCCCGATCGGCCGTAAGGAATTGGTCTGCCTCTTCGCAAGCGTGCTCAAACGCGAGAGTGACGGCTCCTACTGGCTCGAGACGCCAGCGGAACGAGGCCGGATCGAGGTCGAGGACGTGCCCTTCGTCGCCGTCGAACTCAAATGGTGCGGCAGCGGGCAGGGCCAGCGACTTTCCTTCCGCACCAACGTCGATCAGGTGGTGACCGCGGATGCGGACCATCCCATCCGAGTCGCGCACGACCTCCTCACCTGCCGCCCCACGCCCTATCTGCTCCTCCGTCCCGGCTCAGATGCCACCGCGCCGATCGAGGCGCGAATCAGCCGCCCCGTCTATTACGAGCTGGCGGCACTGGCAGAGCCGGGATGGATCGGCTGCCGGCGCGTCCTCGGTGTCTGGAGCTGCCGCTCGTTCTTCACGCTCAGCGAGTTTCCAGCCGGCGAGCCTACATTTGCCGAAACCTGAGGTTCTCGACGAAGCGGGACTTTGCTTCCGCCTCTCCGGTCTTCCTGATGCGACGTCGCCCCTGCCGGATCCCCGGCCGCTGATTCCGGCCGCGGTCCTGGTGCCGATCATCCTCTCCCATCCCCCAACCATCCTGCTGACCAAGCGCAGCGCGACCCTGGCGCAGCACGCAGGGCAGGTGAGCTTCCCCGGCGGCCGGATCGAGCCCTCGGATCCCTCTCCCGGCGCCGCCGCACTCCGCGAAGCCAGGGAGGAGCTCGCCATCGACCCCGCCCGCGTCGTTCTCCTCGGCCGCCTGCCGGACCGTGCGACCGGCACCGGCTTCCTGATCACTCCCGTCGTGGGACTCCTGCCGGCCGGTCTTCACCTCGCGCCCTCGGCGGATGAGGTCGAGACGGCGTTCGAGCTGCCGATTGCAGTCCTGCTCGATCCGGCCGCGCCAGAGCGCCGGGGGGCATGGCGCAACGGAATCTGGCGCGAATCCTGGGTATGGCCTCAGCCTGAGCACGAGATTTGGGGCGCCACCGCCGAAATCCTGTTGCAGCTCGCCAAACGGCTGCGCACCCCGCCCGGACGGGCGGGCCGCGACGCGGCCGGGTCGGCCGCGTAACAAAGCCGCCCGCCGTCGCACCGGGCGACCATCTCCGTCCCGGGATCACGCATCCGATTCAGGGCGCCCCGACGCGCAGGCCGACCGCGCTGAAATCCGCGTAGAATCGTGCCAGCGCCGCGACCGTCTCTTCGAGCAGCGCCGCTCCCGCTTCCGCCGTTGCGGCGGCCGGATCGCCGATATAGCCGACGTCGCCGCTCTGAAAAATCACCGCCCAGGTCGCGCCCGCCGGCTTCAGCGGGTCGGCTCCGGCGCCCTCGAGATAGGAAGGCTGAAGGCGCGGCGGCAATTCGCGGATGCGAAGCGCGATGCGCTCGGCTTCCGCCGGCGCGCGCAGCGCAAGTTGCAGCGCCGTCTCATAGGCGCAGGCGTGGCCCACTCCGCGCAGTCTGCCAGGAAGCTTTTCCAGCCACTCCGTCTGCCCGGGCGAGAAATAATTGACAAAGCCCACACCAAGTCCGCGGCTGACCAGCGCCGTGCAAGCCGCCGTGAGCGGCCCCTGGTTGCCGCCGTGCCCGTTGACGATCAGGAGACGCCGGAATCCCGTCCGCTGCAGGCTCTCCGCGACATCAGACACAAGACCCACGAAAGTCTTGAGCGAAAGCGTGATCGTGCCGGCAAAGGCCCGGTGATGCGGCGAGAAACCGAAATTCGGCGGCGGCAGCACCAGCACGTGCGGCTCTGCGCAGCGCGCCGCCGCAGCCAGCGCTACCCGAAAGGCGGAGACACTGTCGGTATCCACCGGCAGATGGTCCGCGTGCTGCTCGACCGAGCCAACCGGCAGGACCGCCAGCGCGCCGCCATCCCTGGCCGCGGCAATCTCCGCGCGCGTCAGGCTTCCCCATTCGTGCGTGCGCCGCCAATCCGCGCTCATCATCCCCTCCGCATCCGCCCAGGCCAAGCATGCAGGACGCCGAATGGGCTGCCCAGCGTCTCTTTGGCCAATGCTTCTTTAGCCCGTGACCGCCTGAGGCGGAATCGGCCGGGCTGGGTCAGCTCCGCCTCGCCGGCTTGTCGCGCCCCACCCCGGCCGATTCTGCCGCCCCCCGCATCCGCCCCTCGGCATTCACCATCCAGCACCCGACGCCCGCGACGATGAATCCCAGGATGGCCAACAGGCGAAGCCGTTCCCCCAGCAGGAGCCAGGCGATGATCGCCGTCGTTCCCGGCACCAGATAGAAGTTCGCGGTGGCGCGGGCCGCGGTGCCGTTCTTCAGCAGAACGAGATAGAGCGCCATGCCGCCGAGCGATACGGCCAGCGTATTCCAGGCCGTGGCAAGAATCGCCGCCTCCGTCCAGTCCGCCCGCCGCTGCTCGAGCATCGCCGCGCTCAGAATGGCCACGGCGGCAGCCCCCAGGAACTGAGCGGTGGCGTTTGGCAGCAGCGGCACGCCACGACAGAAGCGGCCGAAATAGACGGTGCCCGAAACCAGGCCCAGGACCCCGAGGCCGGCCAGCAGGAGGCCGTCCAGCCGGGCCGTGCTGCTCGCCGCTGCCAGCCCCACGATCAGCGCCACGCCGGCAAAGCCAAGCGCCATGCCCAGCCATTGCATCGGCCGGAGCCGCTCGTTCAACGCAAGCCCGCCGAGCGCGGCCGTCAACAGCGGTGTCAGTGACTGCACGAGCGCGATCGGCGCCGCCGCCTCCATGGTCAGGCCGACATGCGGGCCCAGCAGCCCAACCCCGTTGATGAGGGCGCCGGCGACCCCGCAATGCAGCCACCGCCATTTGCCAAGCTCCGCCCAGGAACGGCGGGACAGCAGCATCAGGATCGTTAGAACAGAGGCGCAGGCGGACAGCCGCACGGCCACGAAATAGAGCGGGCTCAGATAGCGAAGCCCGACCTTGGCCCCGATGAAGGACGAACTCCACAACAGCACGAAGCCGAACGGCGCCAGCCGAAGCAACCACGCGCGCGAAACCATTCGCTCTCCTCCTTTTGGCGGGATATCCTTGTCGTGCCGTCAGAACAAGCGGGAGGAGAAGGTCCCCATGGTGCGCGTCGTCGGCATCGACCACTTGGTGATCCGCGTGAGTGACTACGAGAAATCGAAGGAATTCTACGGCAGGCTGTTCACCTTTCTCGGCTTCGAGGTGTCCGACGAATACCCCGACGCCATCGGCTGGACCAACGGCAAGACCCGCTTCTGGATCGGTCCGGCCGATGCCGAAGGCTGCAGCCATCCGCACCGGATCGGCGATATCGGCTTTCACCACTATGCATTCCAGCTCCGCAGCCGTCGCGACGTCGATGCCCTGCAGGCGTTCCTCAAGGAAAACGCGGTCCCGATCGTCGATCCTGCTGCGGAGTATTACGATGACTATTACGCGGTCTTCTTCACCGACCCCGACGGTCTCAAGCTCGAAGGCATGAAATACGGCGAACGCCACGCCCGTGCCGCGCGCGCCCGCGCCAAGGCGCGCGCCGAACGCAAGAAATCAACGGCGCATCCGGTCAGGAAAACGCGCACCCCGTCTGCTCGAGCGAAAGCCTCCACAGCCGCTCGCGCACGCCCTCGTCGTGGCTGAGCGGTGAGGCGCTGCATCCAATAAGAGTCTTCGCGGTCCCCCATCGTTCGTTGCAACGCCGACCTGATTCGTGGCTCATGCTGAGTCGCTCGCATCTCTCCGCCGCCCCCATAACGACAACACGCGTCACGCTCGTTCCACGGGAACTTCGCCCGGCGCGGCCGTGACCGGTATCGTGGAACGGCGGGAGCTGCGGAACTCGTCGCCACCAAGTCAATTCGCGGCCGGCGATGTCCTTGATCGCTGCGATGGGATCGGTTTGCTTCTTGTACATCAGGCTGATGAAGCCCACGGCTGCTCATGTCGTATGCGCGGGATCTGGAGGAAGAGCAGAAATCGGACGCCGATTCCGAGCTCAGCCTCATGGCGGCCCGTCGATCAGCGCATCAACTCGACAGCGTCGCAGGAGCGCGGCGCGATCGTGGATCGAGATTTCTAATCCCTGCACGTCGATCGCATCGGTCGCGAGGCTTGCGAACGCGCGAGAAAGGCTCTCACGGGTCATACCAAGCTCCGCGGCAACGGCCCCTTTGTCATAAGGGAGAGTGATCACTTTCGTCTTCTGGCGCTCTGCGAGGTCGAGAAGGAAGCAGGCAAGGCGCTCGGTCGTGGTCCTGAGCTTCAGGTTCTTTACCTGGCGCGTCATGCGTCGGAACTGGCGGGCAAGGCAAGAGAGTAGGCCGAGTGCGAGGGAGGGCTCGATCGCCACGGCGGAGCGCAGAGAAGTGGCGGGCACCAGGAGCAGCCGGCACGCCGTGACCGCCCGCGCCCGAAGCAAATAGGGGGACTCCTCAAGCACCGCGGCGGGAAGAAGGAAGTCGGGTGGCAACACCGATTCGATCAGCATTTCCGGTCCCTCGCCGATGCGTCCAGAGAGGTGGACGATGCCTTCCACCAGGATCACCTGCGCGGTGGGCGTCTCGCCCTGATCGAAAATGATGGCCCCGCGGGGCAGGCGCATCATCATTGCCTGCCCGGCGAGCGCACTCAGCAGCGCGGCGTCGATGCCCGCGAACGGTTTGAGGGAGGCTAGCGCCTTGGTGACGTCATTGCCACTCACTGGCGACCCGTCCGCCTGTCTATCCGAGCGAAAGCGACGGAAAGGACAATTGCAGCCGCGCTCAGCACGACATACGCGGCGAATCCTCCAGCATAGCCGCGCGCGCCGAGGGCACCGGCAAAGAGCCCCAGGATGGGCGGCAGGATGAAGCCGCCTAGTGCTCCGAGTCCGCCGACCCAGCCGGAAGCCCCGCCGACCGCGTGTGGGACATATTTTGGCACGAGCTTGAAGACGGCCGCGTTGCCGAATCCCATCCCGATCGCAATCGCAAGCTCGCCCGCAAGATCAAGGTCGAAGCCAACATAGGCGGTGAGCACCAAGGCGCCCAGAAGGACGAGGCTGAAGGCCGCGACGGCGAACCGCTCGCCGCCCACGTGCTCGGAGAGTGCCCCGCCGAGAACGCGCGAGAGTGCAGCGAGGATCGAGAAACCGAGACCGCCAAGAAGGCCCGCCTCCTTGAGCGCGACATGGTGGAGGTTGATCCAGTAGGTGGGGAACCAGGCGGTGAGCGCGAGAAAACCACCGAAGGAAACGAAGTATAGGAAGACGAGACCCCAGGTCCGCTCTTCTTCGGCGGCAATAAGAAGGGCGCCCCAGACCGATTGGGTTGGAAAGAGCTCCTGGCCCTGGGCGGCACCGACCGCCTGCGCAGCCGAATCGGATGCGCCCTGATGGCGGAGCTGAAAGTACCAGGCGTCGCGCGCGAACACGGCATAGACCACGGTGCCCGCGATCAGAAACACGAGCCAGGCGAGATAGGAACCGGCAAGGCCGAAGGCACCGATCGCGAAGGGAAGGAGGAGCGTGAAGAAGCCAGGAGCGAGGTTGCCGACCCCGCCGTAGATCCCGAGTGCCGTCCCCTGCAGCCGGCGCGGATACCAATACGAGACCTGCGGGATCCCGACCGAGAAGGAAGCGACGCCGCAGCCGCTCATGAAACCGAAGAGCAGGACGACCGGATAGAGGCGAAAGGTTACGTGCGGAGCCGTGAAGAGGATGTAGACCAGACCCCACATCCCGACGATTGAGATTACGAAGAGAACGATCATCGGCAGCTTTCCGCCGCCCTTGTCCACCCAGGCACCGAAGGGGATTCGCAGGAGCGATCCGGTGAGCTGGGGTGCTGCAACGAGCAGGCCGAGCAGAAAGCCCGAGATCCCCATTGATGTTTGAAAATCGTGCGCGGCCGGTCCATAGAGGGCAACAGCGGCGAAGCCGATGAAGAAGCCCCAGGTGCCCATCACGAGCCCACCGCGCGGGGTGCCCGCGAGTGAGTACCGGGCCGAAGGTGCCTCTGGGACGTCCACTGCTGGCTGATCCGGCAAGGTTGCCTCCTCGGTCCGATGTGCGAGCCAAGGATGACGCCTCATGTCAAGTCATTCTTTGACCTAAATCAAGGCCCATCGTGCCCGGACGGATCAAAGTTTTGCTGTTGCCTGAGTGCCAGACTGCGGGGGCCTGCCGGCATGAGCCAATTCCTCGATCGCCTGACCTTCTTCCGTCGTCGGCCACAAAGCTTTTCCGGCGGACACGGGATTACCACCACCGAGGACCGCTCCTGGGAGGACGCGTATCGGGGCCGCTGGCAGCACGACAAGATCGTCCGTTCGACCCACGGGGTGAATTGCACCGGCGGGTGCTCGTGGAAAATCTACGTCAAGGGCGGGATCGTGACGTGGGAGACCCAGCAGACCGACTATCCACGCACGCGACCCGAGATGCCCAATCACGAGCCACGCGGCTGCTCGCGCGGAGCCAGCTATTCCTGGTACCTTTACAGTGGCAACCGCCTGAAGCACCCGATGGTCCGCGGCCGGTTGCTCCGCCATTGGCGGGCAGCGCGCGAGAAATTGCCTCCGGTTGCGGCGTGGGCGGCGGTCGTTTCAGACCCGAAGAAGCGGCGGGACTATCAAAGCGTGCGGGGGCTCGGCGGCCTCGTCCGCGTGTCCTGGGCAGAAGCAAACGAGATCATCGCGGCCGCCAACGCCTACACGGCGAAGACCTATGGGCCGGATCGCGTCGCCGGCTTCTCCCCTATTCCCGCAATGTCGATGATCTCCTTCGCGGCGGGCAGCCGGTACATTTCCCTGCTCGGCGGGACCAATCTTAGTTTCTATGATTGGTATTGCGATCTGCCGCCCTCATCTCCCCAGACCTGGGGTGAGCAGACGGATGTGCCCGAGAGTGCCGACTGGTTCAACGCCGGCTTTCTCATGCTCTGGGGCTCGAACGTTCCCCAGACCCGGACGCCGGATGCGCATTTTTATACTGAAGCGCGTTATCGCGGTACCAAGAGCGTGGTCGTCTCGCCGGATTACAGCGAGGCATCGAAATTCGCCGATCTCTGGCTTGCTCCAAAGCAGGGAACCGATGCGGCACTCGCTCTTGCCCTCGGACATGTGATTCTGCGAGAGTTCCACCTCGACAAGCCCGAGCCTTATTTCATCGACTATTGTCGGCAATTTTCCGATCTTCCTTTCCTGGTCCGGCTCGAGGAAACACCTGCCGGACTAGCCCCGGGACGACTGCTTCGTGCCTCGGATATCCCGGGAGCACTTGAAGAGAAGAACAATCCGCAATGGAAACCGCTGGCCCTCGACGAGATTTCTGAGAGCCTGGTCGCTCCCCAAGGATCGATCGGGTTCCGCTGGGGGGAGAAGGGGCGGTGGAATCTCGAGCCCAGGGCGCAAAAACGTGAGGTTCGACTGGCACTCACGCTTGCCGGGCGTGCGGAGGAAACGGCGGAGGTCTGCTTCCCCTATTTTGGCGGCCGCGCTCATCCGCGCTTCGCGCGTACGGACCATCCGGAGGTGCTGGGCCGCAGCGTGCCGGTCCGGCGTATCGCCACCGGCGAGGGCGAGGTCCTTGTCGCGACCGGGTTTGATCTTCTCTGCGCCCATTATGGGATCGAGCGCGGCTTCGGGGGCGGGAACGTCACCCGAGACTATGATGCCGACGTGCCCTTCACACCGGCGTGGCAGGAGAAGATCACCGGCATCCCGCGCGAGAACGTAATCGCTGTCGCACGCGCTTTCGCCCGCAACGCCGCGGAGACCAATGGCCGCTCCATGGTCATTCTCGGTGCCGGGCTGAACCACTGGTACCACATGGACATGGCCTACCGTGGCATCATCAACATGCTGGTGCTGTGCGGCTGTGTCGGCCAGTCGGGCGGCGGTTGGTCGCACTATGTGGGGCAAGAGAAATTGAGGCCGCAAACCGGCTGGCTGCCGCTTGCTTTCGCGCTCGACTGGGTGCGGCCACCGCGGCAGATGAACAGCACGTCGTACTTCTATGCTCATACCGGCCAGTGGCGCTACGAGACGCTTGAAGTCTTCCACCTTCTCTCGCCCA
>Ga0335075_10011740_pt1 | contig 13231 bp, 12 predicted proteins | sample Lox_Sample_24_FD_206723 | JGI IMG/M metagenome (GOLD analysis project Ga0335075, IMG submission 206723) | Soil microbial communities from Loxahatchee National Wildlife Refuge, Florida, United States - Lox_Sample_2.4 | ecosystem: Environmental > Terrestrial > Soil > Wetlands | place: USA...
ATGGCCGGGCTGTTCTCGCGTTCGCGGTCCGTCGGGTCTCCGATCCCCAAGATGCGGCGGACGCGCTTGCCGAGACCTTCCTGGTGGTGTGGCGCCGCCTGGATTCGGTGCCGCCTGGCGAGGATGCGCGGCTCTGGCTGTATGGCGTGGTCCGGCGCGTTCTCGCCAACCAGCAGCGGTCCGAGCTGAGGCGTCAGCGGGTCGCGGAGCGGCTTCGCCGTGAGCTGCCCGCGGCGCTCGCCGAGATCGCGGGGACCCACAGCGGGGATGGCCCAGCATCCGTTGCGCTCAGCCGACTCAGCCGCGATGACCAGGAGGTTCTCCGTCTCGCTGCCTGGGAGGAGTTGTCTCCGGCGCAGATCGCCGTTGTGCTTGGCGTGACGCAGGTCGCGGTCCGGTCTCGGCTGCACCGGGCTCGGCGCCGTTTGCGCGCCTTACTCGAATCCGCGTCGACGCAGCGGCTCGACTCCACGGCCGTTCAGGAGGTCCGATGACCCAGCCCCAGCTTGAGGCGGCGCTCGCCGCCGCGAACCCTCTCAGCGATCACGAGGCGGTCCGACTGCCGCTGCACGGTGCCGAGATGGAGCTGATCGAGGAGATCGTCTCGATCCCGGTCAGTCGTCACCCGTCGCTCACCGTCAGTGCGGCGTCCCGTTCGACGGCTCGGTCTGTCCGGCGGCTCGCCCTCATTCTGGCTGCGGTCGCGGCGATCGTTGCCGGGGCGATCATCACGTTGCCGGGAGGTGAAGGGGACAGCCCGGCGCCGGCATTCGCGGCGCCGCTGGTCCGCTTCGCGCAGGCGACTCCGCTCGCTCTTCTGCGGCTTCCTGGCTGGCATGTGTCCTACGCCGACGAGGAAACGGGTGGGTTCGGGGAGCTCAGCTTCGTCCGCGGCCCAGCCACGCAGGACGGTTTCCCGCGCGCAGCCGGGGGCACGTCCGAACGCCCGCTGGTCGACAAGTACGCCTCGCTTGACTGGTCAAGGCCGAACGCGATTGCGCGGCGCTACGTGCTCGCGGGGCACGTTCACCTGAGCACCGGCCTCGGGGTCATCGTCCACCGACTCGTGGGTGAGGGCCGCGGCCGCGGCTGGCTCGACGTCAGTGCGTTCATGCTCGCGGCGGGTCGCGAGCTGCGGTTCCGCGCGACCGTCAGCAGCATGGCCGTGTTCGACCAGGAGCTGGCCGCACTCCATGAGGTCGATGTCTCCACGTGGCTTCGCGCGATGCCACCCAGCGTCATCAGATCTGCCGATAGCGGCGAGGTGATCCGCAAGATGCTCAAGGGGATTCCGCTGCCTCCCGGGTTCGACGCGGCACACATCCGCGGCGCGCACCTGGTCCACAACCGCTACCAGCTCGGCGCGGCGGTGACTGGGACCGTCGCATGCATGTGGTTCGCTGACTGGATCCACGCGCGCCGCGTCGGCGATTCGGCGACCGTCAACCGAGCGGTCGCGGCGATGGCGACCGCGCCCCGCTGGCCGATCCTCAGGCAGATGGCCCGGCAGGGCGGATGGACCCAGGTCCTCACCGGCTACGCAAAGTCCATGCGCACCGGCAACTGGTATGGCCGACCCATCGCTACGGAGCTGAACGACGGGCTCGGCTGCGGCCCCAGCTGGGGCGTCAACCTCAAGCGGTGAACCCCACACCCAAAAGAGTCAGGGTCCCGGCGCAATGCGAGTTGTCGCGCCGGGGTTCTCGACCACGATCAACTCGGGTTGGCGTCGACGCGACGCGCTTCTGCTACAGCGTGGACTGGCTGAGCTGAGGGTCGCTGGCGGCGGCCGCGGTGGCGTTTGCCTCCCAGAGAACAGCGGTGATCCGAGCGGTCATCTCCAGACGCTGGCGCAGCTCGATGGGCTGGAAGTGCTCCCCATCAACACGCTCTCGGTAGTCACTCAGATCGAGTACGCAGGCACGAAGCTCCTCGTCGGTGAGCCGGACAACCGCGTGCGCGCGAGAGCTCGCCATCGGCGCGAATCTCTCCACGAGCTCGGTCTGCTGGCGCAGCGCCAGCACGTCCTCAGGACTCGTGATCAGATCCCGGCGCCGGCGGTCAAGCTGCTCTGAGAGCGCGATGAAGATCGCCTGGCCCGCCTCGGCCGTCACCGCGGCGGTGATCGTCACCGCGCGCTCTGCTCCATTGGCGCGCACTTCAAGGATCTGGATGGGATCGTCCGGCATGGGTTCGTATCGGTCGTTTCGACTCTTCCCTGAACCTAGTCGACACCAACATTGCCGCGCCGTGAGCTCGGTCACCAAAGAAACGGCCGGCAGCCGAGCAAACTAACGCGGCCGTCGCAGATAGCCGTAAGCTTTGACTCGTGGCGACGGCGCGAAGCTTTGATCCGGAGAGCGCAGGCGCTCAGCATCTGGTTCGGACCTGGCTTCCACTGCTGGAGGTCTGGCAGGTGAAGATGCTGCGTGGCCCGATCATTCAGTCCGACGGCAGCGTGGTGCACGAGGACGACGTGATCGAGGTCACTTCGGACTACGGACGCCAGCTCGTGGCGGATGGCTCCGCGGAGTTCCTCCGCCGCCGATTCGCCTCGGCTCACGAGTAGGTCTGTCCGGCTCGTCCGAGCTCAACCAGCGCGTCGGGCGCGTTGATCGAATCGGGGAACCCGTCGAGGGCCGACGGCGTTAAGAGTGGCATGCCCGCTGAGCATCGCTGGACACGCCAGGAGGTCGAGTTCCGCGAGTTTGTCGCGGAGTGCTCGCCGCGACTGCTGCGCGCCGCCTACCTGCTGCTGCGTGATGTTGAGGTGGCCCAGGATGTCGTGCAGACAACCTTGCTGCGGACGTTTCGCCATTGGCGTCGTGCACGGGAAGCTGCCGAGCCCTACAGCCGGCGCGTGCTGATCAACGTCTGCAACGACCACTGGCGCTCGCAGGCACGCCATCCCGAAACGTCCCTGGCCGACGAGAGCGTCGGAATCGACCCGGTTGTCTCAGACCCGGAGTGCCTCGAGGATCGCCTGACGCTCGACGCGCTGCTCGGGGAGTTGCCGGCACGCCAGCGTGCCGCGCTCGTCCTGCGCTTCTACCTCGACCTCTCCGTTGCAGAGACTGCCGCCTTGCTCGACCTGCCGGAGGGGACCGTCAAATCCGCAACCCATCGCGGCCTTGCCCGCCTGCGTGAACTACTCGACAGCCAACCTCAGGAGGTGCTGAAGAAATGCTGACCGACGACCAGCTCGGCGATGCCCTCGGGCGAGAGTTGCGAGAGCTCACCGACGAACTCTCTCCCCGGCCTGACCTCGCCGATCACGTGATCTCGACCACGCGCGGACAGCGGCGCAACCGGTTGGCCGCCGGCAGCGGCAGTCTCATCGCAGCGGCCGCCGTGGCCGCAGTGGTGCTCGCGATCGGAGGCTCAGGCACGGCGCGGCGAGGATCTGGGGCGCAGCTTCGCCTCGCGGCCTACCGGTTCTCGATGCCGCACGGCTCGAGACTGGCCGGCCCGGACACCGTCGCGGCGACGTCTCCGTCGTGTGCGATGGGAGCTCTCGTCGTCTACACACCGGGCGCAGGTGAAGGCGCGTCAGATGCTGACCAGCCGGCGATCCAGAGCGCGGTCACCAACAGCGGAGGCTGCGTCTCGATGTTGCTCACTGATCCGTTCAGCCCCGGCGCAGCCAACGCGCCACGACCGTTCTTCTACCCGGTTCAGACCAGCTCGGTCATGATCGATGGCGACACCGGGACGATCGGGACCTACGAGGTGCTGGGCGGAAACGGCCTCGAGATCCACGGCGTCCCCGTGACCAACGGCACCGAAAACACCGAACTGTTCCTTCAGATCCCGACCACCGGCGGGCAGGTGCAAGAGCTTGAGATCGCCGCCGCCGGGATCAGCCAGACGCAACTTCAATCGATCGTCGCCGCGGGTCTCACGGCCAACTAGATGGCGACGGGGGTCGTGGCCGTCGTCGCGCTGGTGATCGAACGGCGCGCCGCGGGGGAACACCGCGCGAGTCGGTAACGGCTTCGGGAGTCTGCGAGTCCCGGGAGAGGACGCCGGCCGGACCGGATCTGGTCACAAGTACGCATCGAGCGGGAACTGGTGAGTAGTGGCCGACCGACGCAACGACAGTGATGAGGCGTTGCTTGCCCGCACCCCGGCGGATGTCGAGGCGTTCGCGGAGTTCTACCGGCGGTGGGAGCGGCCGGTCGCGGCGTTCTTCATGAGAGCGGTCGGCCGCGGGGAGGTCGCGGCCGATCTGACTGCTGAGGCGTTCGCTGAGGCGTTGGCTTCAGCCGCGCGGTTTGATCCTGACCGCGGCCAGGCTTCGGCGTGGCTGTTCGGGATCGCGCGTCATCTGCTGGCACGCAGCCGCGAGCGGGGTCGGGTGGAGAACCGCGCCCGTGCGCGTCTGGGGATGCCGCCGCTGGCGATCGACGACGAGCTCATCGCGCGGGTCGAAGCGGCGGGCGATGACGCGACCTTGAGGCTTCTCGCCGGCCTGCCGAACGATCAAGAGCGCGCGCTGCGGGCTCGGGTGCTTGAGGAGCGCGGCTACGAGGAGATCGCTGCGGAGTTGCAGTGCTCAGAGAGTGTGGTGCGCAAACGGGTCAGCCGTGGCCTGGCCACTCTTCGAAGCAAACTCGGAGGGACACGATGAACCAGCTGATGCCCGACTACGAGCGCCAGCTCAAAGACGCCGCACGGCGGCTGTCGGCCCAACGCGACCGCGCCTCCTCGCCCTTGAGAAGTCTCTCTTCGGCGCTGCTCGTGGGGATCACCGCCGCGGTGGCCATCGCGATCGCCGCGCTGGTGCTCGTGCTCGTGCATAGCTCGAACCCGACGGGGACCGCCGGCCAGGCACTCCCGGCGGTCCAATATGACTGCGGCGCCCGGGAGATCGTGCATGACAAGGGACCGCTTGTGCCGATCGCGCGCGGCACAGTCGCGGGCATGCCGTGGCTGCTTGAAGCAGACAGCGCGCGTTACGGCCTGCTCAGCCTGCAAGCCGGACATCTGCGGATCGACGGGCACTCCTACGGCTTCTGCCGGACCCGCCTCGGGGTGGAACTGATCAACGCCGGTCCTCAGGGCGTGGTTTACGGCCTCGTGGCTCAGCCGAATCGGCCGCCGCTCCAGGTCGAAGGGTTCCCTGCGCACGTCACCGCTGCACATCCGCATGCACAGAACGCCACGGTCAACGTCACGCGCGTCCGCGGCGCATACCTGTACGTTGGCTCGCTCCCGAGTTCGGCGTGCACCTACCAGAACCTGGTGATCACTGCCACGGAACGCCCCCGCGAAAGCGTGCTTGGGGCAAGCAGTCTCTTCGTCGCTACGTGTCTCCCTGGTCAACTGCGCCAAACCAAGGCCAAAGGCTCCGGGTCGCCAATGGCGGGCATCAACGCGCCCACGAACCTCTCGCCGCGTGGGCGTGCCGAGTACAACGCCGGCCGAACCGAACTCAGCCAACTCGGATGTCTGGCCTGCCATCAGATCGGCACCGAAGGAAACAATGGACCGGGCCCCAACCTCACGCACATCGGCCAGATCCTCCACTCGCAGGCCCTGCGCTCGTCGTTGATCAACCCCACCGCGCCGATGCCCTCCTACAAAAACCTCTCAAGCCGACAACTCCGCGCGCTCGTGTTCTTCCTGCAACACCTGAGCTGACCCAGCTGCCGATCGAACTGACGCACGACGGTCTTTTGGCCGCCCGTGGTCGCAGCCTTCACTCAGGAAGGTGCGCGGCTACTCATCCGCGCCCGCCTCCCGCTTGAGCTCATCCGACGCGTTGAGCGCCTGACGGGTCAGTTCCGCATCGCTGAGCGGCTCCACCGCATCGGCGAGCCGGTGCCGGCGCTGCTCTGCGGCGAGGTCGGCATCGCGCAACAACTCGACGGCGGCGTCGTGGTCGCGCGCACGGACCAAGATCGCGGCCCGGACACGGTCGACGGCCTCTCCGGGAGGTTGCAGTCGATAGAGCTTGGCACCCGAATCAGGGATCACGTAGGGCTCGGCGCGTACCTCGATACCGGCCCGTTCCAGCTCGTCGATCACCTGACGGGCGCGGGGCGAGAGCAATGTGTGGTCGCTCTCGACGGCGACCGCCGTCACCCGAACCCACGCCTCAAGGTCCGGAACGTTGCCCTCGAGGCCCATCCAGTGCCGCCAGCCGTGATGCCCCGAATCAGCGTCCTTGCCTCCCACGAGCAGCAAGCGTAACGGCCGGCCGCTGTGCCGGCGGCGCTGTATCGGTCTGTACGCCGAATACCGACTCATGGGAGGCTGGCGCCATGCGGAAACTGATCTTTGGCATGAACGTGAGCCTGGACGGCTACATCGCAGCGCGCGGCGACGACCTCGGCTGGAGCATCCCGAGCGACGAGCTGTTCCAGTGGTGGTCCGACCGGGTGGGGGCGACGGGCCTGGCGCTGTACGGGCGGAGACTGTGGGAGACGATGAGCTCGCATTGGCCGACCGCCGACCAGCAGCCTGGCGCCACACCGGCGCAGATCGAGTTCGCCCGCCGCTGGCGGGAGATGCCGAAGGTGGTGTTCTCCTCGACCACCCACACGGTCGACTGGAACGCCCGCCTGGTCACCGGCGATGCTGTCACTGAGATCACTCGGCTCAAGACTGAGGATGGCGGTCCCATGGACGTCGGCGGCGCCACCCTCGCCGCGGCCGCCATGCGGGCCGGTCTGATCGACGAGTACGCAATCGTCACCCACCCGGTCCTGGTGGGCGACGGCACACCGTTCTTCACGGCTCTGGACGACTGCGTGAACCTGAACCTGGTGGAGACCCGGGCGTTTCCGGACGGCGTGCTCCTGACCAGGTACGAGACCAAGCGTTGAAAGGCGGGTTTGCGCGACCAGGGACACTGTCCGAGCAGTCCGAGGCGTTGCCAGTCGCCCTGGCCCGATTCACGGACTCGCCGCCTGGGCGCGTTGGGTGATTCAGGCGTGTGCGGCGTCCGCGGCCGCGACGACCACCCGGCCGTGCCCGCCGGCCTTTGCCCGATACATCGCATGATCCGCGCTCGCCAGAATTGCCGGCGCGGCCGGGCTGCCGCGGTGGTAGAGCGCCACCCCGCAACTTCCGCTCATCCCCGCCGGCCCGAGCTCCTGAAGCGCGTCCAGGAGCTGCTGGGCGACCCTGTAGGCGGCGGCCTCGTCCACCCGAGGCAGGATCACCGCGAACTCATCGCCGCCCAGGCGAGCCAGAAAGTCGGTCTCGCGCAGGCGTTCACGGAGAGCAGAGCTTGCCTGGGCGAGCAGGTCATCACCCGTCTGGTGGCCGTAGCGATCGTTGATCTCTTTGAACCCGTCGAGGTCCAGCAGCAGGACCGCACCTGACTCGTCGTGACGACGCGCCTCTGCGAGGCGGTGCGACATCTCCTGATTGAGACCGCGACGATTCGCTACGCCGGTGAGCTCGTCGTGAACGGCGAGGTGACGAAGAAGCTCTTCGGTGTGCTTGCGTTCGGTGATGTCCTGGAACTGACCGAGCCAGCTCAGCGGCCGGCCCTCGGGATCACGCAGGAAGACGAGGTTGGCGATCGCCCAGACGACCTCCCCGGTCGGACGGACGAAGCGCTTCTCCGTCTGCCAGATGTCAAGTTCCCCGGCGAGGATCCGCCATGCCGCGTCCACGTCGGATTGGCGATCCTCGGGGTGCGTGAACTCCTGGTCGCGACGTCCGATCAGCTCTTCCCGCGAGCATCCGAGCAGCCGGCACAGCGCATCGTTGACCCGGACGTAACGCCCGCTCGTGTCAAAGACGGCCATGCCGATGGGCGCGAGCTCAAACGCCGCATCAAGATAAAGCTGGGACTCATGCAGGAGCTCCTGCCCGGCAAGCGCGCGGATCACGCAGGTGAGGCCGGTACCACGCTCCGTCGCTGCCCGTGCCTCGACCGTGACGATCATCGGGACCAGATCCGCCCGTCGGGCCTGCAGGCGGATCGGGACGCCAGTCTGGGCTGCCCGCTCGAGCCCCTCGAGCACCGAGCGCTCCTGAGGAAACCACTCTGAGATTCGTGATCCCGGCATCTGTTCGGCGCCACCGCCCATGAGCTCTGCCCACAGCGGGTTCGCCCGGCGGATGCAGCCCAGCGAATCGATCTCCACGACGGCGCAGGCCAGCGGCTCAGGCGTCGTGGCGGCCATGATCGGTTGCGCTCGCACACCTGGTGCATCGGCAGCCCTTCGCCTGGGCTACAGCGAAACCCCCGCACCTCGACGAGCTGGCGGCCGACCCATGCCCGGGCGACGGGCGGACGATCCTCCGACGCAGCGTCCGGACATCAGCGAGTCAGTTCGAGATCGTGCCGGTCGCTCGTCGCGTCGACCAGCGAGACGAACTGTTCCACACTCATGGGGGCGAGTTGTTCGCCGGTGCGCAGTCGGACCGAGACGGTCTGGTCATCGACCTCGCGCGGCCCGACGATGGCGAGGTAGGGGATCTTGCGTGGCTGGGCGTTGCGGATGCGGGCCCCGAGGGTCGCGTCGCGCTGGTCAAGCTCGCTGCGAAGGCCATGATCTGCCAACTGCTGGTGGACGGCGCTGGCGTAGGGGCGAGCGCCGTCGCCGGCGGGGAGCACGAGCGCTTGGGTCGGTGAGAGCCAGACGGGGAGCGCGCCGTTGTGGACCTCGAGCAGGTGAGCGGTCATGCGCTCCAGGGTTCCGATGACCGAGCGGTGGATGATGATCGGCCGCGGCGAGCGCTCTTCGATCCGAAGGCCGAACCGCTCGGGGAGGACCAGGTCGATCTGGATGGTCGACAGAGTCTCCTCGCGGCCTTGCGGATCGGTGACCTGCAGATCGATCTTCGGCCCGTAGAACGCGGCCTCGCCCTCGGCTTCAACGTAATCGGCGCCGACTCGGTCGAGGGCGCGACGGATCATGGTCTCGCTGCGCTCCCACACGACGGGATCGGCGACGAACTTCGGACCTTTGCCGCCGCGCGAGAGACGGATCCTGGGCGCGGGGATGTGCAAGGCCGCATAGGCGGCGTGGACCATCGCCAGAATGTCTGCGACCTCGCCGGCGACCTGCTCCTCGGTGCAGAAGATGTGCGCGTCGTTGAGGGTGGCCTGTCGCACCCGGCTCAGACCGCCGACGACGCCCGAGCGCTCGTTGCGAAACATGGCGCCAACCTCCGCGATCCGCAGTGGGAGCTCTCGCATGCGTCGCGGCCGCTGGTCGTAGATCAGGATGTGGTGCGGGCACAGCATCGGTCGCAACACCAACTGCTCGGCGCCGACCTGCATCGGGGGATACATGTCCTGCTGGTAGTGAGCCCAGTGCCCCGAGCGTTCATACAGCTCGCGTTTGGCCATCACCGGGGTGCTCACCCGGTGATAGCCGTGCTGGCGCTCGACGTCCACCACGAACCGCTCAAGCTCATCTCGGATGACCGCCCCCGCAGGTAGCCAGAACGGCAGGCCCGCGCCGCACTCCTCTTCGGTCGAGAAGATGTCCAGCTGCCGGCCCAATCGCCGGTGATCGGCAAGATCCATCGTGTCTCCTTTCAAACGGCCAACGGCCGCCGAAAGACACGAAGGTCGCCCGAGGCCATCAGCCCGGGCGGATAGAGCGTGCTGTCGCTACGCCTCCACGCCGGGAGAACCCGGCGTCGTCGTCGACGAACAGAATTGCCACCGCATCAGCACGCACCGAAATGTAGCCTCGGCGCTCATCGCCCGCAACACTCCCACCGACCAGCCAACTCCAACAGACCTGCGCGGAGTGCATCCCCGCAGAGATCAGCTACGCACGGTGGACGCGCGTGAACGGCGCTGAGGACGACGAGATTGGCTTCGAGGAGCTCTACTCGGAGGCCGGCGGCCAGCTCGACGCGGTGCCGTGGGCCTCGCTGGCCCCCAATCCGGCCTTGGTGTCGTGGCTGGAAGACCGGCCGGTGACTGGCAGTGGCGTGGCATTGGTCATCGGGTGCGGGTATGGCGACGACGCCGAGGAATTGCGTCGCCACGGCTGGGAGGTCGCGGCATTCGACATCGCCCCTACGGCCATCGCGCGGTGTCGGGAGCGGTTCCCGAACTCAACCGTCGAGTACCGGGTTGCGGATCTGTTCGCCCTGCCCGCCAGGTGGCACGGCGGTTTTGATCTGGTGGTGGAGAACCGGACCCTCCAGTCATTGCCGCTCGCTCAGCGTCCGGCCGCAGTATCGGCGATAGCGCGCACGGTTCGGACCGGAGGGACGCTCTGGCTGCGCTGCCTTGCGCGCGCCGACGGTGAACCGCTCGGACGACGTCCCTGGCCGGTCAGCCGCGACGATCTGCACGGCTTTCTTCGCGCCGGCTTCCGTGAGCGCGAGTTCCTCGAGGTGGCGCTGCCCGCAGGCGCGGGGCGCGTGTTCACCGTCACCTACTCTGCACCGCCTCCGGACGTTGGGGCATCCGGCTCAAGCTGACGCGGGCCCCTCAGATACGGCGTGCAGGGGAGACCGGCCCAAGATCGACTCTTCCGCCAGTTCGCGCAACCCGCGGACCGGTCCGGGAGTCCGGTCGCGGTTTGTATTGGCCAGGTGGGTGGGTAGGTTGTCGGCGCCATTCCGTGTGGGAGGAGGCTGATGTCGATGTCGAGGATCGTGCCCAGGAGCGTCTTGCGTTGGGTTGCCGGTGTGGGTGGCGCCGTTGGGATGTTTCTCCTCGCAGCCTGGCTTGCGGCGCCGGCCCCCGCTTCGCGGTCCGCTGCCGCTGCTGATGAGGCGGCGCCCGGCGGACCAGGCGCCACGTCCTACTTGGACGTGGCCCGCAAGGACTGCTTCGGCACGGCGCGCAACACCACCTCGAAGGTGTGGTTCACCGTGGCCGACGGTGTGCTGTCGGATGTGTTCAGTCCCACCATCGAGAACACGAACGTGCACACGCTTCAGTACATCGTGACCGACGGGCGGACGTTCACCGCTCTGCAGCAACGCGATATGACCTACCGGGTCAGCTCCCCGGATCCCAGCGGCATGGTCTGCCGGGTGACGAGCACCGATCGTGCGCACGGCTTTCGCCTGATCAGCGACTACATCACAGATCCGGCGCGCGACAGCGTCGTCGTGCATACGAGGTTGGCTCCGATGGGTGGGGACGCCCGGGCGATCCGTGATCTCAAGGTCTATGTCCGCTACGACGCGACCATCGACAACACCGGTGGCGGCGGCAAGAAGAACGGCGGTCCGAACAACGCGATCGTCGACCCGGCGACGACGGCCCTCGTCTCCTCCGACACCAAGGCACCGACGGGTCCGTTTTCGGCGCGGGTGGTCGGGGCGCTCGTCGCGAACCGTGCCTTCCTGGCTGAGTCCAGCGGGTTTGTCGGCACCTCCAGCGACGGGCTGCGTCAACTCGACGCACACCACCGTCTGGTCAAGCAGTATCGCTCAGCGGCCGACGGGAACGTCGTGCAAACCGCGCAGGTCGACATGACACCGGGCCGGCCGTTCACGCTGGCGCTCGGCTTCGGCCGGAGCGAGCGCCAGGCGATCGTCGCCGCCCGCGCGAGCGCGACTCAGCGCTTCGCGCAGACCCTCAGCCGATACATCGCCGGATGGCACCGGTACGACGCCTCGTTGCGCAGCCCGCCGCGCCGGCTGGCCGGCCTCACCAGGGGCCAGGATGCTGCAATGGACCGCACCTACTGGGTATCGGCGAACGTCATCAAGGCGGCCGAGGACAAGACGCATCTCGGTGCATTCGTGGCATCGCCGACGGATCCGTGGGGACAGTCGGTACCGGCCGCCACCACCCACGCCGGATGGACCTACCGGGAGGTGTTCGCGCGCGACAGCTACGAGACGTTCACCGGACTGCTCGCTGACGGCGACACCGCCAGCGCGCGGGGTATGACGCGGTTCCTCTTTGACCATGCCCAGCTGCCTGACGGGAGCTTTCCCCGTGACTCAGAGCTGAATGGCGCCGTGGCTCCCGACACGTTCGGCCTCTCCGAGATCGATGAGGTCGCCTATCCGCTGCTGATGGCCTGGGAGGCAGGATTTGCGGGAGAGAAATCCTTCTACCGGCACCACATTCGACCGGCGGCCGATTACATCGTCGACCACGGGCCGCAGACGGGCGCCGAGCGTTGGGAGGAGCATCCCGGATACTCCCCGTCGACGATCGCTGCCGAGATCGCCGGGCTCGTGGCGGCTGGCAAGCTCGCCGCCGCAGCTGGCGACACCGCGCGCGCTCACCTCTACGACGCGACGGCCGACGACTACCAACGCAACGTCAAGCGTTGGACAGTCACCACGACGGGGCCTGACGGTCCGCGGTACTTCATCCGCGAGTCGGTCGACGGCAACCCCAACACCGCCCAGACCTACGACCTCGGGAACGGCAGCCAGAGTGATGTGGATCAGCGTTCGATCATCGACGCGGGTTTCCTGGAACTGACCCGGCTGGGCGAGCTTTCCGCCCACGACCCCGACGTCCAGGCGTCGCTGGGCGTCGTCGACTCGGTGCTGGAGCGCCACACCGCCTCCGGTCCTGGTTGGCATCGCTACGGGATCAAATCCCGCGGTGCGACCGACGGCTACGGTGACTGCTACGTGCCGGATCCGACGAGTTGCTCGCCCACGGGCAAGCCGTGGTTCACGCATGCGGACGGCTCGGGCCACCTGTGGCCATTGCTGACCGGCGAGCGCGCCGAGCAGGACCTCCAAGCCGGCGATCGCGCCGCCGCGTCGCTCCTGGCCGTCGCCATGCAGCGGATGACCTGGGGCTTGGGATACGTTCCCGAGCAGGTGTGGGAGGACCCTGACGTGCCGGCATCTCCCTACGGCGCAAACCCGACCACCGCCTCGATCGGCTTCCAGAACGGCAAGGCGGCCGGCTCCGCCACGCCGCTGATCTGGGGACAGGCGCAGTACGTGCGACTGGTGCTTGACCTGGGGGCCGGCAGGCTTCTCGACCAGCCGAGGATCACCCGCGCCCGATACCTGGATCCGCACGCGCCGAGGGCCCTGCCCCTGACGATCGCGACGCCCGCAGACGGAACGAGTGTGACCGCCGCCCACACGACCGTCGCCGGGACGACGACGCCGGGAGCACAGGTGCAGATCGCGGCCGGTCAGCCTGGCTCCGCGGCCAACAGCACCGTCGTGGTGACGACCGTCGCCCACTCAGATGGCAGCTACGCGGCGCCGATCCCAACATCGGCAATGCACAGGGGAGTCCTGATCACCGTGGCGGCCACCTCTGGCGCGCACGCCACGGGATGGGCCCAGGAATCGATCAAGG
>Ga0335075_10011742_pt1 | contig 13230 bp, 10 predicted proteins | sample Lox_Sample_24_FD_206723 | JGI IMG/M metagenome (GOLD analysis project Ga0335075, IMG submission 206723) | Soil microbial communities from Loxahatchee National Wildlife Refuge, Florida, United States - Lox_Sample_2.4 | ecosystem: Environmental > Terrestrial > Soil > Wetlands | place: USA...
AGCAGCGCGAGTTCGCCGCGTTCCTGGAGCGGTTGCGCTTCGCCAAGGACAAGGCGGAGTTCGACGAATTCATGGACTCCAGGCGCCAGCCACCTGCCTCACCGGAGCCGCCGCCCGCAGCCTGAACACTGGCCTGCCACCTCTCCCGCCGTGCGGGAGAGGGCTTGCCGGTACTTGATCCATGGCGGGCTCGCGCAGCGAACCAAGTGGGGGGTCAAGCCCAACCGGCTCGGACCCCACGCATCGGAGCGGGGCTCAACTCCGCTCCGGCGCGGATCCGAGGGTCGCGGCCGGCAACGGCTCCAAGCTCGATGCCGCGCAAGCGGCGCAGGTGCATCGGATGGGGCGACCATCCGCGACACCGTAACCAGATCGCCGATCTACTTATCGACAGCGACTGCAGCGCAGGGGTTATCCCCCTCGATGTGGCCGAAGATCGCGTCGAGCTTCGCGCTTCATTCTCGGCAGCGCTGTGAAGTGCCGCTGTGCCCCGCTTGGCAAAATGTGCCTCCGGGCGGGTATCGTCCAGGGCTTGAAGCACCTTCGCCCGGAACCAGGCGTCGTGCGCCGCCGGGTCGGTAGCAGAGGGGAACGGCAACGCCCCCTCGTTGGCGATCCGAGTCAGCAAGATGCGCACGGCATCCGAGATGGTTGGTCCCTTCCTCTCCAGCACCGCTGCCGCGCATTCCTTCAGGGCAGGGTCGATGCGTGTTTGCACCGAGGTGGTCGCCGCCATCGCCGGGAGTCCTCGCTTGCCGCCACACCCCACGTGATTCACCCGCATGACCGAGGCAAGCACAGCCCCGCCTGCTGACCGCGGCCCCATGCGCCCCCGGCAACGCAGCGCGGTAACCGTTAGACTCTCCCCCACCCGGCGTTTGCACTATCTACCGCTCCGCGAGACCTATTCGGCCCGGCCGGTCGGGCGGGCCTATCAGCAGATGGATGGAAAGGGCAGACGATGGCAGGCGTCGATATCCTCGCCTCGGCCTTCAGCGGCGCGAACGCAGCCTTCCTGGGCGAGCTCTACGCCCGCTGGGCGACCGCCCCCGACACGGTCGATCCCAGCTTCGCCGAGCTCTTCTCAACCCTGAACGAAGAGTCCCGCGCGGTCCTCGAGGAAGCGACCGGCGCATCCTGGGCGCCTCGCCCCCCGGCTTTCGGCAACGGGGCCCCGGCGCTGGCGACCCCAGCCACCGCCGCCGAGCAGATACGCGCCGCCATCATCCCCTCGCTCCGTGCGCTGATGCTGATCCGCAGCTACCGCGTACGCGGCCATCTGGAGGCGCAGCTCGATCCCCTCGGCCTGCAGACCCCGAAGCCGCACGCCGAGCTCGACCCCGCCACCTACGGTTTCGCCGCGGCCGACTGGGACCGCCCGATCTTCATCGACAACGTGCTCGGCCGGGAAACCGCAACCCTGCGCGAGATCGTCTCGATCCTGCGTGAAACCTATTGCGGCCACGTCGCCGTCGAGTTCATGCACATCCAGGACCCGGAGCAGAAAGCCTGGATTCAGCGCAAAGTCGAAGGCGCTCCCTGGAAGCACCTGTTCGACAACGCCGCCAAGCGCACCATCCTTCAGCAACTTACCGAAGCCGAGGGCTTCGAGGCCTTCTGCCAGCGCCGCTACGTCACCACCAAGCGCTTCGGCCTGGAAGGCGGCGAGGTCACCATCCCGGCGATGCAAGCCATCATCGAGGTTGCCGCTGCCGCCGGCGTGACCGAGATCGCCATCGGCATGCCGCATCGCGGCCGGCTCAACACGCTGGTCAACATCGTCCGCAAGCCGCTGACCGCGCTGTTCAGCGAATTCGGCGGCGAAAGCTTCAAGCCGGACGACGTGCAGGGATCCGGCGATGTAAAGTACCATCTCGGCACCTCCACCGATGTGGAGATCGGGGGCCACTCCGTCCACCTATCGCTGCAGCCGAACCCGTCGCATCTGGAAGCAGTCGATCCGGTGGTGGTCGGCAAGGTGCGCGCCCGCCAGGACCAGGCCGGCGACACAAGGGACCGCCGCTCGGTGATGGCGATCCTGATGCACGGCGATGCTGCCTTCGCCGGCCAGGGGCTTGTGTATGAGACGCTGGCGATGAGCCAGCTTATCGGCTACCGCACCGGCGGGACGGTGCACGTGATCGTCAACAACCAGATCGGCTTCACCACTGTGCCGGCGCACGCCTACTCGGGCCTCTATTGCACCGACGTCGCCAAGTCGATCCAGGCGCCAATCCTGCACGTCAATGGCGACGATCCCGAGGCCGTTGTGTTCTGCGCCCGCATGGCAGCCGAGTTCCGCATGCGCTTCGGCTGCGACATCGTGCTCGACATCGTCTGCTACCGCCGCCACGGTCATAACGAAACCGATGAGCCGGCGTTCACCCAGCCGATTATGTATCGCGCGATCGACGCCCGGAAGACGATCCGCACCCTCTACGCCGAAGAGCTTGTGACCGAGGGCGTGCTGTCCGCGGAGGAGTCGAAGGCGCAGTGGGACGAGTACGTCGCGAAGCTGGATGCCGCGAATAAGGCTGCGCAATCTTACAAGCCGAACAAGGCAGATTGGCTGGAAGGTCACTGGTCAGGCCTGTCGCCCGAGGAAGGTGAGGCCGAACACGCCGAGGAAGCAACCGGCGTGGATACCGGCGTGCTGAAACAGATCGGCAATGCGCTCGCGCATGTGCCGGACAAGTTCGACGTGAATCCGAAGATCGCCCGTCAGCTCGAAGCCAAGCGCCATATGATCGACAGTGGCGACGGGATCGACTGGGCGACCGGCGAGGCGCTCGCCTTCGGCTCGCTGCTTCTGGAGGGGCACCGGGTGCGCCTGTCAGGCGAGGACAGCCAGCGAGGCACGTTCAGCCAGCGGCACGCGGTGCTGGTGGATCAGACCAACCAGAATGAGTATGTGCCGCTGAACAACATCGCGCCCGACCAGTCCAGGCTGGAGATCTATAACTCGCTGCTGTCGGAGGCCGGAGTGCTCGGCTTCGAATACGGCTACACGCTCGCCGACCCACGCACGCTCGTGCTGTGGGAGGCGCAATTCGGCGACTTCGCCAACGGCGCGCAGGTGATCATCGACCAGTTCCTGGCCAGCGGCGAAACCAAGTGGCTGCGGATGTCGGGTCTGACGCTGCTGCTTCCCCATGGCTATGAAGGGCAGGGGCCGGAGCATTCTTCTGCCCGGATCGAGCGCTATTTGCAGCTCTGCGCCGAGCATAATATGCAGGTCTGCAACCTGACCACGCCAGCCAATTATTTCCATGCGCTGCGCCGCCAGCTCCGGCGCAACTTCCGCAAGCCTCTGGTCGTGTTCACACCGAAATCGCTGCTGCGCCACAAGCTGGCGGTATCGCCGCTGCACGAGATGGCGACGGGCAGCGCCTTCCAGTTCGTCATCCCGGAGATCGACCTGATCGCGCCCGCGGGGGACGTGCGCCGGGTCGTGCTGTGCACCGGCAAAATATACTACGACCTGCTGGCGGAACGGCGCGAGCATGGGATCAACGACGTGGCACTGCTGCGGCTCGAGCAGCTTTATCCGTTCCCGGAGAAGACACTGGCCAGGTTGCTCTCGCCGTATCGCAATGCCGAGGTGGTCTGGTGCCAGGAAGAGCCGGAGAACATGGGGGCCTGGAACTTCGTCGATCGGCGGATCGAGAGCGTTTTGAACCGGTTGGACGGGGTTGCGAAACGCCCGCATTATGTCGGCCGCGCGGCGGCCGCCAGCCCGGCCACCGGGTTGTCGCGCGCCCATGCTGCCGAGCAGGCGGCGCTGGTCGCCGACGCGCTGGGCTCAAGCTGAACTGAAGGAGGAGCGTCGTGGCAACCGAAATCAAGGTCCCGGCGCTCGGGGAGAGCGTCACCTCGGCCACCGTGGCGCGCTGGCTCAAGCAGGCCGGCGATCAGGTCGGGGCCGACGAGCCGTTGGTTGAGCTTGAAACCGATAAGGTCACGGTCGAGGTGAACGCCCCGGAAGCCGGCGTGCTGACTGCCATCGCGGCCGAGCAGGGCAGCGAGGTGGAAGTGGGCGCCCTGCTCGGTACGCTGGAAGCTGGTGCCGCTGCGGCCGCCGAGGCGTCGAAGTCGCCGCCCCCACAAGCTGCCCGGCCACCGAAGCCAGCATCGCCACAGGCTGCCTCGTCGCGTCCTGCCGAAATGCCGGAAACGCGTGCCGCCGCCAATCCGCCGCCGGGGATAAACCCGCCGCCGCGCCCCACGGGCCCGGTCGCGCGACCCGCCACGCCGCCCGTCGACATCGCGGCGCACGCCCCGATGCCCTCGGCGGCGAAAATCATGGAGGAACACCACCTCTCGGCGGCTGATCTCGGGCCGGGAAGCGGCAAGGACGAGCGCATCACCAAGGGCGATGTACTGGCATTCCTGAACCGTCCGGCCGCAGCCGCGCCACCACCCACCACAAAGCCGCCGCGCGAAGCCGACGCGCGCGAGCAGCGCGTGCGCATGACGCGGCTGCGCCGCACCATCGCGGTGCGACTCAAGGAGGCGCAGAACACCGCCGCCCTGCTGACCACCTTCAACGAGGTGGACATGTCGGCGGTGATGGCGCTGCGATCAGAGTATCGCGACGCCTTCGAGAAGAAGCACGATGGTGTACGGCTTGGTTTCATGAGCTTCTTCGTGAAGGCCTGTGTGGTCGCGCTGAAGGAGTTCCCGGCGGTCAACGCCGAGATCGACGGCGACGATCTTGTGTATCGGAACTTTGTGCACATGGGCATCGCGGTGGGCGGTCCGGCGGGGCTTGTCGTGCCGGTGATCCGGGACGTCGATCGTATGGGGTTCGCTGAGATCGAGCGCGCGATTACCGATTTTGGCCGCCGTGCACGTGACGGCGCGCTGAAGCTGGAAGAGCTCGCCGGCGGGACTTTCAGCATCACCAATGGCGGCGTGTACGGGTCGCTGATGTCCACGCCGATCCTCAACCCGCCGCAATCGGGCATTCTGGGGATGCACAAAATCCAGGAACGGCCGATGGCGATCGACGGCAAGGTCGAGATCCGGCCGATGATGTATCTGGCGCTCACCTACGACCATCGTGTTGTCGATGGCCGTGAGGCGGTGTCGTTCCTGGTGCGGGTGAAGGAGGGCGTCGAGGACCCACGCCGGTTGCTGCTCGACCTATAACAGGAAGCGTTGCCAATGATCCTCGATCACATCGGTCTCAGCGTGCGCGACTTCGCTGAAAGCAGGGCGTTTTATCTGGCTGCTCTGGCCCCGCTCGGCATCCGCATCGTGAAGGAAGGCGACGGCTTTGCCGGATTCAACCGCGAAGGTAGGGGTGGGTTCTGGATCGGCAGCGGCGGCGAACCGGCCACGCCGATCCATGTCGCCTTCGTGGCAAAGGATCGCGCGGAGGTGCGCGCGTTCTATGCCGCCTCGCTCGCCGCCGGCGGACGTGACAACGGCGCGCCGGGCCTGCGCCCGCAATATCACGCGGACTATTACGGCGCCTTCATCCTCGACCCGGACGGCCACAACATCGAGGCCGTCTGCCATGCTCCGGAAACGTCGGGTGGCTAACCGAATTGTGACGACTTTGCCGGCAGGCTAGTGTCGGGACCGATCTCAGAGAACGCCATGGACCAAGCAGCACAGGATCCGGCGCTTGAGGCTCGAGTCGGGCGGCTCGAGGTGGACATGCACGACGTGAAGTCCACGCTCGACCGCCTGGAACCGCTGATCGTCAGTATCCATGCGCAAATGCCGTATCTCGCGACCAAGGGGGAGTTGGAGCGGGTGCGTGGAGACCTGGCAGCGAAGATCGAGGGTGTCCGAGGCGACCTGGAAGCGAAGATGGTGGGCTGGCGCGGCGACCTGGAAGCGAAGATCGAGCGTGCCCAGGGCCACCTGGAAGCGAAGATCGAGGCTGTCCGCGGCGACCTGGAAGCGAAGATCGTGGGCAGAACCGGCGACCTGGAAGCGAAGATCGTGGGCAGAACCGGCGACCTGGAAGCGAAGATCGTGGGCAGAACCGGCGAGCTGGAAGCGAAGATCGTGGGCAGAACCGGTGAGCTGGAAGCGAAGATAGAAGGACTGCGCGGAGAAGTCCGGGCCGGTCTTGCCGAAAAACCCAGCATACTGGGGATGTGGATGATGGGGGCTACACTCTTCGCCCTCGTCGTGGCTGGCATTACCGCCGGCGCTGCCTATCTTCCGGTCCTCGCGCGCGCATTCCACGCTGGACCATGAGCGACGGTTTCGACCTGATCATTATCGGCGCCGGCCCCGGCGGGTATGTGTGCGCGCTCCGTGCCGCCCAACTCGGCATGAAGGTGGCGTGCGTCGAGAAGCGCGCCACTTTGGGTGGCACGTGCCTCAACATCGGCTGCATCCCGTCGAAGGCGTTGCTGCAATCATCGGAGAACTATACAGCCGTAACCCACGACTTCGTCGCACACGGGATCGAGGCAAGCTCGGTAAAGCTCGACCTCGCTCGTATGATGGCGCGCAAGAAGGAGGTCGTCACCGCCAATGTCAAAGGCGTCGAGTTCCTGTTTCGCAAGAACAAGATCACCTGGTTGAAAGGCGAGGCCTGCATTCTCGCACCGGGGCGAGTCCAGGTGAACGACGAGACGCACGAAAGCAAACACATCGTCATCGCGACGGGCAGCGAAAGCATGCCGCTCCCCGGTGTCGATGTAGACGAGCAGCGGATCGTCACCTCCACCGGCGGGCTGGAGCTGGATGCCGTACCGAAGCGGCTGACCGTCATCGGCGCCGGTTATATCGGGCTGGAGCTTGGCAGCGTTTGGCGGCGTCTCGGCGCCGAGGTCACGGTGATCGAGTTCCTCGACCGGATTGTGCCAGGCATGGACACCGAAGTGGCGAAGTCGTTCGAGCGGATCCTGACGAGACAAGGACTGAAGTTCCGTCTAGGCAGGAAAGTGACCGGGGCACGGCAGGGCAATGACGGCGTCACGCTTTCGGTCGAGCCGCGCGATGGCGGAGCAGCGGAGGAACTGACGGCAGACGTGGTGCTGGTTGCCGTCGGCCGCCGCGCCTTCACCGACGGGCTTGGCCTCGACGTGGTCGGCGTGGAGCGGGACGAGCGTGGCCGGGTCAAGACCGATCCGCACTATGGGACCAACGTTCCCGGCATCTACGCGATCGGCGACGTCATTGCCGGCCCCATGCTGGCGCACAAGGCAGAGGATGAAGGTGTGGCAATCGCCGAACTGCTGGCCGGTCAGGCCGGTCATGTGAATTATCAGGTGATCCCCGGCGTGGTTTATACGTGGCCAGAAGTTGCCGCGGTCGGCCAGACCGAGGATGAGCTGAAGGCTGCCGGCGTCGCGTACAATATCGGGAAATTCCCGTTCACGGCGAACGGCCGCGCGCGGGCGATGGGTGACACCGACGGCTTCGTCAAGATCATTGCCGATAAAACCACCGATCGTATCCTCGGCGCCCATATCGTTGGCCCGGATGCCGGCACGCTGATCGCGGAGCTGGCCACCGCGATGGAGTTCGGGGCATCAGCCGAGGACGTGGGGCGCATCTGTCACGCACATCCGACGCTAAGCGAAGCGGTCAAGGAGGCTGCCCTGGCCGCCGATGGACGGGCGCTGCATATCTGACCCATGAAACCGATTGCACTGACCATGGGCGACCCCGCCGGCATTGGCGGCGAACTGACCTTGCGGGCATGGATCGCGCTGCGTGGTCGTGGACCGTGCTTCGTGGCGCTCGATGATCCTGGGCGCCTGGCTGCGCTCGCCACTCACCTGCGGCTTGAAGCGCCTGTACGGGATGTGCAGCAACCGGACCAGGCAACGTCGGTCTTTCCCGACGCCCTGCCGGTCCTGCCGGTTCGTCTGGCCAACTCGCCGTGTCCCGGCACACCGGACGCCGCCAACGCGCCGGCCGTGATCGGCTCCATCGAGCGCGCCACTTTACTCGCCGCACGGGGCAAGGTTGCCGCCGTCGTCACTAACCCAATCAACAAGGCGGCGCTTTATCACGCAGGCTTCTCCTATCCTGGCCATACTGAATTCCTCGCCGCGCTGACCGGCGCGACCGGGAAGCAGGTTATGATGCTGGCCAGCCCAGAGCTGCGCGTCGTGCCGGTTACGGTGCATGCCAGCCTCCGCAACTCGCTGGCGATGCTGAGCACCGAACTGATCCTGTCCACGGCCCGAACGGTGGCCGCAGCGCTGCGGGCGGATTTCGGTATCGCGCGTCCTCGGCTCGCGATGGCCGGGCTTAATCCTCATGCCGGCGAGCAGGGCGCGCTCGGCGATGAGGAAACCACGATCATCGCGCCGGCAATTGCCGCCTTGCGCGCCGAAGGGGAGGGCGTCTCCGGCCCCTGGCCGCCCGACACAATGTTCACCGCGACCGCACGCGGTCGCTACGACGTGGCGATCTGCATGTATCACGACCAGGGTCTGATCCCGCTGAAGACGCTGGACATGAATCACGGTGTGAACGTGACACTCGGCTTGCCGATCGTGCGTACCTCGCCCGATCATGGCACCGCCTTCGACATTGCCGGTACCGGACGCGCCGATCCGTCGAGCCTGATCGCCGCCCTGGAACTGGCGGCCGAGATCGCCGCCCGGCGGAGATGACTGACACGCCGCGCGCGCATCGTGGACGTCGTGCCCACGCATTGGGCGTTGCCGCGGAAGCAGCAGCCTCGGCTGCGCTGGAGCGCGACGGCTGGAACGTTCGCGCCCGACGCTTGCGCACCGGAGCCGGCGAGGTGGATCTGATCGCCGAGCAGGATGGGCTGCTCGCCATTATCGAAGTGAAGGCGCGGCCGACGTTGACCGGCGCGGCCTCCGCACTGACTGAACGGCAGCGCCGCCGACTGCTTGCGGCAGCAGAGATAGTGCTAGCCGGACATCCCGAATGGGGCGCGAAAGGTGTGCGGTTCGATATGCTGTTGGTCGATGCGTCAGGAATGGTCCGACGCATTGCCGATGCGTTTCGCCTTGAATGATGGGTCGCCACAGAATCACCTCTCCCGCTCCGGGGGAGAGGTCGCCACGCGCGGCGGGTGAGGGTGCCCGTGACTGGCGGGTATGCCGCCTCGCGCGCAATCTCACAAAGCTGTGATTGCGTGATTCCGCGACGGGTGCGTAGCTTCCCCCACTTATCCAGGCAAGCGGCATGGCGGGGAGAAAATGGACCAGCACACCGACATGGACAGGCTTGCGATCAACACGATCCGCATGCTGGCGATCGACGCCGTCCAAAAGGCGAAGTCCGGTCATCCTGGCACCCCGCTGGATGCCGCACCGACGGCCTACGCGCTCTGGCAGAACGTACTGCGTTACGATCCGGCTGATCCTTTATGGATCAACCGCGACCGTTTCGTGTTGTCGGCCGGGCACGCCTCGATGCTGCTCTACAGCCTGATCTACCTGACTGGGATCAAGGCTGTTCACCCAGCGTACGAGCAACTTGGCCGCGACGCGGTGACTTTGCTGGATATCGAGACGTTCAGGCAGGCCGGTAGCCGCTGCCCTGGGCATCCGGAATTTGGCTGGACCTCGGGCGTGGAGACCACCACCGGACCGCTGGGCCAGGGCGTGGCGACCAGCGTTGGGATGGCCGCGGCGGGACGCTGGCTTGCCGCCACCTATAACCGGCCGGGGTTCGAGCTGTTCGATTTCAACGTTTATACGTTATGCGGCGACGGCGACATGATGGAGGGCATCTCCAGCGAGGCCGCGTCGCTCGCCGCACATCTGCGGTTGAGCAATCTGTGTTGGATCTATGACAGCAACCGCGTGACGATCGAGGGCCACACAGACATCGCCTTCACCGAGGACGTTGCCGCGCGCTTCCTTGCTTATGGCTGGAACGTTACGCGGGTCACCGACCCGAACGATGTCGACCAGTTGCGGCGTGCCTATGCCGAGTTTGGCGCCACGCATGACCGGCCGCTGCTGATCCTGGTGCACAGCCATATCGGTTATGGCTCCCCGCACAAGCAGGATTCGCCGGAAGCGCATGGCGAGCCGCTGGGCGACGAGGAAGTGAGGCTGACCAAGAAGTTCTTCGGCTTCGACCCCGACAAGTTCTTTGTAGTCCCGCCTGGGGTGCGCGAGCATTTCGCCGCCGGGATCGGCGCTCGTGGGGCGAAGCTACGGGCGGACTGGATGGCATTGTTCGGGCGGTATCGGACGGAATATCCGGATCTCGGCCGCCAGGTCGATTGCATCATGCACCACGAGCTGCCGGAGGGCTGGGACAGCGCCATCCCCACCTTCCCGGCAAACGAGAAAGGTATGTCCACCCGCGATGCATCGGGCCATTTGCTGAACGCGATCGCCCAGCACATGCCATGGCTGGTGGGAGGTGCCGCGGACCTTGCGCCCAGCACCAAGACACGCCTGACCTTCGACAGCGCTGGCGATTTCGAGTCACCCGGCGCGATCGGGGGCTATAGCGGGCGAAACTTCCATTTCGGCGTTCGCGAGCACGCGATGTGCGCGATGGTCAACGGCATGACGCTGACCGGCTTGCGTGCGTTTGGGTCAGGCTTCCTGATCTTCACCGATTACGCGCGTGGTGCCATCCGGCTCGCGTCGCTCATGGACCTGCCGGTCATCCATGTGTGGACACATGATTCGATCAGCGTGGGCGAAGACGGCCCCACCCACGAGCCGATCGAGCAAATCGTGTCGTTGCGGGCGATCCCGGGTATGGTGGTCATCCGTCCGGCGGATGCCAATGAGATGGCGGAGGCCTATCGCGCTGTTCTGCGCTTTACCAGCCGACCGGCTGCGGTGATCTGCTCGCGGCAGCCGCTGCCGATCTTTGACCGCAGCAAGTTTGCCGCGGCCAGCGGCTTGGCGCGCGGTGCTTATATTCTGGTTGACGCTCCGAACGGCAAGCCGGACGTGATCCTGATCGGCACCGGCAGCGAGGTCTCGCTGTGCGTCGCGGCGCGCGAGCGCCTGGCCGGCGAGAACATCGCCGCTCGTGTCATCAGCATGCCGTCCTGGGAGCTGTTCGAGGAGCAGGACACGGCCTACCAGGACAGCGTGCTGCCGCCTTCCATCACCGCCCGGGTCACGGTAGAGGAAGCAGCGGCGATTGGCTGGCACCGGTATGCCGGTCGGCGCGGGGTCGTGCTGGGCATGCATACGTTCGGGATGTCGGCGCCGATCAAAGTGGTTGCCGAGCATTTCGGGTTCACTACGGAAAAAGTGGTCGAGGCGGCGAAACAGGCGATCGCACGCCGAGTCTAAGCACAGTAGGGGGAGAATAGCCGATGCAACTGGGCATGATCGGCCTTGGCCGGATGGGCGGCAACATGGTGCAACGTCTGATCCGTGCCGGTCACGACTTGCATGTCTATGACGCCCACGCTTCGGCGGTGAAGGAGTTGGTCGACAAGGGTGCCAAGGGCAGCACCGACCTGCGGGCGTTCATCGAATCGCTCACCAAGCCGCGCGCGGTATGGCTGATGGTGCCGGCGGGCGTCGTCGATCCGGTGCTGGCGTCGCTGACGCCGCTGCTCTCGCAGGGCGATATCGTGATCGATGGTGGCAATTCCTACTATCACGACGACGTGCGTCGTGCCGGCGAGCTGAAGGCAAAGGGCCTGCACTATGTCGATGTCGGGACCAGCGGCGGCGTGTGGGGCCTCGAGCGCGGCTACTGCATGATGATCGGGGGCGAGAATGACGTGGTGCAACACCTCGATCCGATATTCAAAGCGCTGGCGCCGGGTGTCGGCGACGTACCGCGCACCGCTGGTGCCTCCGGCGAGCCGAGCGCCGCTGAGCAGGGCTACCTGCATTGCGGCGCGAACGGTGCCGGCCATTTTGTGAAGATGGTGCACAATGGCATCGAATACGGCGTGATGGCGGCCTATGCGGAAGGACTGAACATCATCCACAATGCCGATGTCGGCTCGCGCCAGCAGGAAACCGATGCGGAAACCACACCGCTGCGCGAGCCCGAGTTGTACCGCTACGACATCGACGTATCGAAAGTCTCCGAGGTCTGGCGCCGCGGCAGCGTCATCGCCTCATGGCTGCTCGACCTGATCGCCAGCGCGCTGAAAAAGAGTCCAGATCTCGCCGAGTTCCACGGCCGGGTCTCTGATTCCGGTGAGGGACGGTGGACGTTGCAGGCAGCGATCGACGAGGGCGTGCCGGCCCCCGTTATCAGCGCGGCGCTCTATGCCCGCTTCAGCTCGCGCGGCGAGGCCGAATACGCGGATAAGCTGCTGTCGGCCATGCGCTATGAGTTCGGCGGCCATGTCGAGAAGTCCGGCGGATGAGCCCGATGGATTCGGCCCACTCGGACGCGCTGGTGGTATTCGGCGCGACCGGCGACCTTGCCTATAAACAGATATTCCCGGCGCTGCTGGGTCTGGTGCGCGACGAGGGTCTTGCGACACCCATTATTGGTGTTGCCAAGCAGGGCTGGACGCTCGACCGGCTGAAGCAGCGTGCGCAAGATAGCCTGAAGGCGCACGGCATCAGCGTCGATGGCGACGCCGCCGGCCGGATGATGAACCAGCTTCGCTATGTTGATGGCGATTACAATGATCCGGCGACGTTTGCCGAACTCCGCAAACAACTGGATCAGGCACAGCGCCCGCTGCACTATCTCGCCATCCCACCGAGCCTGTTCGGCGTCGTGGCCGGTCAGCTCGCCAAGTCGGGATGCGCGGAGCACGCCAGGCTGGTGATCGAAAAGCCGTTCGGGCACAATGGCCGGACCGCGCGCGAGCTGGACAGTATCCTCGACGAGTATTTTCCCGAGGATCAGATCTTCAGGATCGATCATTACCTCGGCAAGGAGCCGGTGCAGAATATCCTCTACACCCGCTTCGCTAACCCGTTATTCGAGCCCCTGTGGAACCGCGTGTATGTCCGCAGCATCCAGATTACGATGGCCGAGGATTTCGGCGTGGAGGACCGTGGCCGGTTCTATGACGAAACCGGCGCCATGCGCGACGTGGTACAGAACCACCTGCTGCAGGTGCTGGCGCACCTGACGATGGATCCGCCGTCCGGCGAAGACCATGAATCGCAGCGTGACCAACGGGCCGCCCTGTTGAAAGCGGTGCGTCCGCTTGACCCGGCGCGTATCGTGCGCGGCCAGTACGCCGGCTATCGCACGGTGGCTGGCGTACGCCCGAATTCCACGGTCGAGACCTTCGTCGCCCTTAAGCTGGCGATCGACAACTGGCGCTGGGCCGGCGTGCCGATCTACATCCGAGCCGGCAAGGTG
>Ga0335075_10011743_pt1 | contig 13230 bp, 10 predicted proteins | sample Lox_Sample_24_FD_206723 | JGI IMG/M metagenome (GOLD analysis project Ga0335075, IMG submission 206723) | Soil microbial communities from Loxahatchee National Wildlife Refuge, Florida, United States - Lox_Sample_2.4 | ecosystem: Environmental > Terrestrial > Soil > Wetlands | place: USA...
CGTGACGATCGCCACCAACATGGCCGGTCGCGGCGTCGACATCAAGCTCGGCGAGACCGTCCCCGAAGCGGGCGGCCTGCACATCATCGGCACCGAGCGCCACGAGTCGCGCCGGATCGACAACCAATTGCGCGGTCGCGCCGGACGCCAAGGAGATCCCGGCAGCACCCGCTTCTTCGTAGCGCTCGAAGACGAGTTCATGCGCCTCTTCGGCGGCGACCGCATGACCAACATCATGGATCGGGTCGGCTTCACCGACGAGACGCCGATCGAGCACATGCTGCTCACCAAGTCCATCGAAAATGCGCAGCGCAAGGTCGAAAACCACAACTACGAGATTCGTAAAACCGTCCTCGAATACGACGACGTTATGAACAAGCAGCGCGAGGTGATCTACGCCGAGCGCCGCCGCATCCTCAAGGGCGAGTCGGTCCGCGACTTCATGCTGCAGACGTTGCAGAAGAAGATCGACGACGCGATCGACCAGAACGCCCCCGAGAACGTGCATCCCTCCGAGTGGGACCTCGATGCGATCCTCACCGAGCTCGAGCCGATCTTCCCCGTGCGCTCCGCCGTAACGGTGGAAGATCTCGAGAAGTACGACCGTGAGGAGATGAGCAAGCGGCTGTACGAAGTCGCGCTGGCCGCGTACGAAGCCAAAGAACAAGAGATCACGCCCGAACTGATGCGGATCATCGAGACGCAGTACATCATGCTGCCGATCATCGACCGGCTCTGGGTGGATCATCTCTACGTGATGGATGCGCTCAAGACCGGCATCGGCTTGCGCGGGTACGGTCAGAAAGACCCGCGCGTCGAGTACGAAAAAGAAGCCTACGAGATCTTCGAAGATCTCAAGAGCAACATCGCCGACGAGGCGATCAAGGCCGTCTTTCACGTGCACGTCGATCGCAACGCGCCGGCTGCCGGCGTTCCGAACGAAGCACCGGAGGCGCCACAGCGGGTTGCTCCCGCGGTTGCCGAGGCTTCGCCGTTCGAACCGATTCCGAACGGTTCGCTCGCGCCGCAGCCCTCGCGTGTCGATCCCGTCGTCGCGCAGAAGCTCCTCGGGCCCGTCCCGGGCGCAGAGCAAAAACGCGATCTGCACACCAATCGCGAGGAAGGCCAGCCGAAAAAGCCGGCGCGCACCGAGGAGAAGATCGGACGCAACGAACTCTGTCCCTGTGGATCGGGGAAGAAGTACAAGCGCTGCCATGGAACGGCGGCATAAGCGATGAGCGATCTGCAGCGCGCCGTCATCGGCAAATCGTCTGAGCGTCTCGCTGGGCTCAAGGTGCGGCTTTGACTACGCACGCAAATCGCGTGCCGTAGCAGAACTCGAGGAGCGTTCACGCGCCGACGGCTTCTGGGACGATGCCGAGGCCGCACAGAACGTGATGAAGCAGCTTGCCGAGTTGCGCGAAGAGCTCGAGGAGATGGACCGCGTGGATGCGGGGCTGCGAGACGCCACGGAGACGCTCGACGTCTTCGGCGATGAAGCCGGGGCCGAGTCTGAGGTCGACAGCCTCTTGGCGCGCGCCGCGACGGCGCTCGATGCGCTGGAGATGGCGGCCAACTTCGACCGTGAGTACGACGGCCACGGGGCCATTGTCGCCATCAATGCCGGTGCCGGCGGCGTTGACGCCGCCGACTGGACGCAGATGCTCGCGCGGATGTACCTGCGCTGGGCCGATCAGCGCGGCTTGCGTACGGCGGTCATCGACGAGTCGCCCGCCGAAGAGGCCGGTCTCAAATCGATCACCTTCTTCGTACGGGGGCGCAACGCATACGGCATGCTCGAGAGCGAGCGCGGCGTGCACCGCTTGGTGCGCCTCTCGCCCTTCGATTCGGCGCACCGGCGGCATACCTCGTTTGCGCAGGTCGATATCATTCCGGAGATCGAAAGCGGTGAGCAGATCGGTCTGGACATCAAACCCGAAGACCTCAAAGTCGAAACGTACAAATCCGGCGGTGCCGGGGGGCAGTACGTGAACAAGACCGAATCCGCCATTCGCATCACACACCTTCCGACGGGGCTCATCGCAGCTTCGCAACAGGAGCGCTCGCAGATGCAGAACCGGGACGTGGCGATGAACATGTTGCGCGCTAAGCTCGTACAACGCGAACTCGACGAGCGCGAAGCAAAGCTGGCTGCGCTGCGGGGCGAGCGGCGCGCCAACGAATGGGGATCGCAGATTCGCTCGTATGTCTTGCAGCCGTACACTCTGGTCAAGGACCACCGCACGAACGTCGAGACCTCGAACGTGCAGGCGGTCCTCGACGGCGAGATCGACACCTTCATTTGGCCGTATCTGCAGCAACGCCCGCGGCTGAGCGCCGCGCTCTGATCCTCGTCTGGGTCGCGAGCGCGATCCAGGCGGCGATCTTCTTCGGTCTCGGGTACGTCCGCTACGCAGCGCACCGCGCGCTCGTAGATACTGGATTGTTTACCCAGACGATCGCCAGCGCGTTCTCCGGTTTCTCCAACACGTTCGAGGGCGGCAGCCACTGGGCGTTTCACTTCTCGCCGATCCTCTATCTCTGCGCGCCGCTCTTGCTCTTCACGCATTCGGCCCTGACGCTGACGGCGATTCAAGCTGTCGCGGTCGCGCTGACCGCCCCGCCGGCGTATCTGCTAGCGCGTCGGCGCACCTCGCTGCGCCGGGCGCTTGCGCTGGCCGCAGTCGTGCTCATCTATCCGCCGCTCGCGGGTGTGGAGTTCGCCGACTTTCACGAGAATGCGTTCGTGCCCGCGACGACGATGTGGTTGCTCTGGGCGATCGACAACCGGCGCTGGCCGTTCGCCTATGCCTTTCTCGCGCTGGCCTTGGCAATAAAAGAGGATCAAGCGCTGATCTTGGGCTTCGGCGCACTCGTCGCGCTCGTCGTCTTCTTCCGGCGCGACGACCGTGCCGGCGTCGCCTTCGCGATGACGGCGCTGTGCGCGTCGGTGCTGGTCTTCGTCGGGTATTTCGCGTGCATTCGTCCCTTGACGGATCTCGCGCGCCCCTGGCAGCCGACGCGCTTTTTCGCCTGGACGCCGGCCGACCTCGTCAATCCCGCGGCTATGCTCTCCGATCGCCTGGGCTATGTGGCCTTGGCACTCGTACCATTGGCCTTTATCCCGCTGCGCTCTCCGCTGATCGTTTTAGCGCTTCCCGGCTTTGCCGAATGTGTGCTCTCTCGCGAGCACGCGACCTACACGATGGGGCAGCACTACGCCGCGGTTTGGATCCCGTACGTGCTTGCGGCCTTCGTGGCGGCAGCGGCGAAGCTGCGCTCGCCGGCCCCGATCCGCTTCTGCATGCTGCTCTGCGTTCTCAATTACGTCGTTGCCAACCCGTTGCACCCGGGCGACTTTCTTGCGATCCCGGGCGCGCGCGATGCACGGTTGGATGCCTTCCTGGCGCGTCTTCCCGCAGATATGAGCGTTGGAACACAAGAGGAGGCGTATACGCATCTTGGATTCGATCCGAATGCACAGATCGGTCTTGCGGGCGAACCCGACTACGTGCTCGTCGATCGGGACTTTCCGAGATCGATTCAGCTCGTCGCGATGGAGCCCGAGCTTGCGCGCGAGATCGCGGCGGGAACCTACACGCTCGAAGAGCGCGACGGCGGCATCGAACTATACCGGCGCACGCTCTCGACGGCCGCCAAGAGCTGAGCGATCGCACCCGCGGAGTACGGAAGGAGCGGGACGAGCTCGCTGGGCGTAGCCCAGGGCGACCAACGCGCCGTCTGAAGCATGAAATCTTTCGCACAAAAACAGTCGACTACCGGTGTACCGATCATGCCGGCGATGTGAGCAGCGCCGGTGTCCGGCGTGATCAGCAGCGCCGCCGACGCGATGGCGCGCTTCCACGGTAGCAGCTCATCGAAGATCTCGACGTCGCGGCCGTCACCCATCGCTTGTGCGAGCGCTGCGTCGGCGCGGGGCGCCAAGAGGCGCACGACTGCACCGCGTCTCAAGTTTGCCGCCAGCTCGGCAATCGCCGCGGGCGCAAGGCCGAGTCGCTGCCATTTGTCTGTCACTTGAATGGCGATCGTGCCGGGGTCGCGCGCGACGTCGTCGACCAGCAGCGGCCGCAGGACGGCCGTCTCCTGCGGCGGGTGGGGCGCGACGCCGAGCCCTTCGGCGAGACGATACTGCACGTGCGCCTCGTGCATCGGTTCGCGCAGAGAGGCGGGCCGGTAGATCGTGCTCGTGCAGAGCAGGCGCACGAAGAGGGTTTTGACCGGCTTCTCCGCTCCATTCTGAAAACCGCGGCGGTGTGGGATGCGCGCCGCGTGCGCCAGCCGGTACGCCGCCAGCTCTTCGGTCGCGATCAGCGCCCAGTCATACGCCCGTGCGCGCAGGGTTGCCAGCAACGGAGCGAAGTCGCGCCCGACGTTTCGAGTCTTCCAGGCACCCCACGGGACTGAGAACGTGCCGTCGAAGACGCCGGGCAGAAAGACGTCCCGGTTGCGATCGGAGAGCACGATATCGAGCCGGTGGCCGGCGCCCCGCAGGCCGGCGACGAGCGGTGCGAGGATGGCTGCGTCGCCGATACCGTCGAAGCGAACGATGAGGATGTTTGCGATGCGAAACGCCCCTTTGCGCGGAGGCTACGCCGCCGAGCCGCGGAAGCCATCTCCATGCTTGACCCAGCGGCGGTCGTGACGTTCGGAGATGTCGACGGATTCCGCGTCGTTCGCTCACTTGGCACGGCTTACGGCGAAGCGATCCTTCCGCGTAATTTCCTGCGCGCCACCCTGCGTTCCGTCGGGGCCTTCATCGGCTTAGCACCCGTAGACTACCTCACCGATTCAGAGCGCGCACGCGCCGACTGTGTGACGTCCCTCTTGCGTAGCGCCGAACGGCTGGGCGCCAACGGCGTCGTTCGCGTGCAATTCGAGGCGCTCGAGATGCACGACGGTGCGACCTGTCTGCGCGCCGTCGGCGATGCGGTGCTGCTCGAGCCGCCGCCGCGCGGGCTCCGGCGATGAGCGTGGCGCAGCGTGCCGCGCGCGAGGAGGCGCTGGCACGCGCCGCCGCGGTGGTGGAGGAGTGCCGGCGGTGCGCGATTGGATCGACGCGGCGCAACCCCGCATACGGCGAAGGCGATGCGTGTGCCGCGCTTATGCTCGTAGGTGAAGGTCCGGGTGAGACGGAGGATCGGCTCGGGCGCCCTTTTGTCGGGCGCGCGGGCGAACTGCTCGATCGGATGCTGGCGGCTATCGATTTACCGCGGGAAGACGTCTACATCTGCAACACCGTCAAGTGCCGGCCAACGCTGAACGAGGAGGGGAAGCTGCGCAACCGTGCACCCGATCCCCTCGAGATGGCCAACTGTCGTCCGTATCTCGACGAGCAGATCGAGATCATCCGGCCGCACGTGATCCTTGCGCTTGGAGCGCCGGCGGCGCGCTCGTTCTTCGGGCCGAAATTTTCGATCACACGGCAGCGCGGGCAGTGGTTTGCAGGCCCACACGACATACCGACCATTGCGACCTTTCATCCCGCCTATATTTTGCGCCAAACCGGCGGTGAGCTCACGGCGGTCAAGCGTCTGGTGTGGGACGACCTCAAGGCCGTCCGGGCTCGTCTGGATGCGTTGCGAACGGCTCCTCTCCCGGAACCGGAGCGATACCAGGGCTCGCTGTTCGAATAAGGGTATCATCTATCGAGATGAAGACCGAGGAGCAGCGGCCGCTCGACGTTTGGATTGGTCACAAGGCACGGCGAGCCGGATATGCCGACGCTGCCGCTTTTTGCACAGCGCACGATCTGCGGCCATATCGCTTGACCCAACTGTACCGTGCTGCGACGCGAGAGCTCGTCGAGGACGTGGAAGCGATCACGGTGTTGCCGAAGACGTTGCGCGCAGCGCTTGCCGCCGAGCGCTTCACGATCGATTCGGTTGCGCCCATCGTGGTGCAGCGCTCCTCCGACGGGCAGACGTCGAAAGGTCTCTTTCGTGTGCACGGCGGCGCCGAAGTCGAAGCGGTGCTGATGGAGCACTTCGGGGGACGCAACACCGTCTGTATCTCGAGCCAGGCCGGATGCGCCTACAAGTGCGCCTTCTGCTCAACCGGGCAGGCCGGCTTTACGCGTCACCTCGATGCCGACGAGATCTTCGATCAGGCGCGCTACTTCGCGCGCCAACTCGCGTCTGATGGACGCAAGATCACCAACGTCGTCTTCATGGGGATGGGCGAGCCCTTTCACAACTATGACGCCGTGATGGACGCCGTGCGCCTTCTCAACGATCCACACGGCTTTGGGCTGGGCCACCGGCACATCACGATCTCGACGGTTGGCCTCGTCCCGCAAATCGAACGCTTTGCGGACGAGGGCGTTCAAGTCAATCTCGCGATCTCGCTGCACGCACCGACCGATGAGCAGCGTTCGGCGATCATGCCGGTCAATCAGCGGTATCCCCTCGCCGATCTCATGCGCGCCTGCGCCGCGTACGTTGCCAAGACCAATCGGAAGATCTTTTTCGAGTACGTGATGCTCGCGGGCGTCAACGACGATGACGCCTCCGCTCATGCGCTGGCCGCATTGATGCACGGGAAGTTGTATCATGTCAACTTGATCCCGTATAATGCGACGCCCGACGCTGCGCTCAGGGGAAGTGCCACGGAGCGAATTTGGGCCTTTGCTGCAATCTTGGAAGCACAGGGAATTCCGACGACGGTGCGCACCCCGATGGGACGAGACATTGCGGCGGCATGCGGCCAACTACGGGCGCAGACGCAGCCGAAAGCGTCAGCGTACGGGGCGCCGGCGGTCGCTGGCTAGAGACGCCTCCCGGATCGCCTGCTCCTGCGTCATCGCGGCGCCGGCAATCAGGAGATGCGTACGTCGTTGAGCAGGCAAGGCCGCTGCCAGCGCATCGTGAATTCGCTTCGCCTCCTCTTCCTCTGTGGGGTCACGGCCGTTTTGAAACGGTAAGGAGGCGTCGACGAAACCAATGATGCGCGCGGCGATCTCCAGATCATCGTCGTCGAGCGGCTGCAGCGCGGCGATGGCTGCATGATGCTGCAGCGCATAGGTCAGTAGCCTCTCCGACTGGGCATCGCGCGCCAGTTCCAGCGCTTCGCGGGCGTACACGATGGCCTCGTCAAAGCGATTCAGGGCGACGCAATATGCCGCGATGTTCGCGTTGTGCGTCATCGTGCCGCAGTTATAGTCGGCCGCGCGTGCGACCGTCAAGCCTCTGCGCGCGTGTTGCAGGGCCGCCTCCACGTCGCCGGCGTGATACTCCGCCTCGGCGAGGTTGTTCATGGCGTCCGATATTCCGACGGTATTGCCGGTCGATTCGAAGAGGTCGAGTGCCTCCGCGAGATATGTGCGAACGCTGGTGATGTCTGCGGCTATGGTGCGAACGAGCGCGAGGTCGTAAAGCACCGCGCCGAGCAACTGCGCATTCCCCAAGTGCCGGACTCTGGCAAGAATCTCACGCAGCAGCTGCTCACCTTCATCCGTTGCGCCAAGGCGTACGAGCGAGTACCCGACCCGCACTTGAGCCCGCGTCGCGCGTTCTACATCGCCGGCTTGCTGATACCAGGCGGCGGAACGCCGCGCGGCATCAAGGCCTGTCTGTACGTCTTGTAGATTCGTGAGGGCCAGCTGCGCCTGCACGTATTCGAGCTCCCCGGCGACCGCCGGCGGCGTGTTTTCGTCAACCATGTCGAGTGCGACCCGCAACCACTCGACGCCCTCTTTGTACGCAAGGTTCACCCACAACGGGTACAATTCGCCGACGAGGCGTTGGCCGACCGTGACGCAACCGCGCGCACGGAGGGCAAACTCGAGGGCCGCGCGCCAGTTCTCCAGTTCTGCTTCCGCGAGAGCGCGCCACAACGACCCCTGTTCGGCCAGCCACACGCGCCGCAGGCGTTCGGCGAGGTCCAAATAGACGGCGGCGTGGCGACTTGCTAGACGCTCCCACTCGTCTCGCGCCGCGAGCTTTTCGCGTGCGTAGTGGCGCGACGACTCGAGCAGGTTGTAGCGCACGTCGCCTCGAGCGGTATCCACCACGACGACCAGCGACTTGTCGACTAGCGAAGAGAGCGTCTGGAGGATGTCGAGTTCGTTGGGTCCCTCGTCGCATAAGGCGGCGAGCGCCTCGAGCGTGCAACCTCCCGCGAACACCGCAAGCATTTCGAAGAGGCGCCGTTCGCGCTCACCGAGCAGATCGTAACTCCAATCGATGACCGCGCGCATCGTCGTATGACGTGGTAACACCGAGCGAGGGCCGTTACTCAAGATTTCGAAACGTTGATCCAGTCGGGCGAGCAGACCATGCACGGACAAGACGTTCAATCGTGCAGCGGCAAGTTCGAGCGCAAGCGGAATGCCGTCCAGACGGGTGCATATCTCCGCCACCGCCGGTGCGTTCTCGTCAGTCAATCCGAACCGGTGGTTCGTAGCGCAGGCGCGCTCGACGAACAGGGTAATAGCGCTATACGTCGTTGCCTCGCCGGCGCGTAGCGTGGCGAGCGCCGCGCGAGGAGGTATGCTCAATGAGGGAAGACGGTAGGTTCGTTCTCCGCCGATGCGCAGCGGCTCGCGGCTCGTGGCCAAGATCGACACCGCTGCGCAAGCGCCGAGCAAGGCCGTTACCGCCTTGGCAACGCCGTCGATCAGGTGCTCGCAGTTGTCGAGGATGAGCAGAACCGGTTTTCCCTCGATAGCCGCGACGACTTGATCGAAGAGCGGATGATTCGGCGACTCGCGCACGCGCATCGCGTGTGCAATGGCGCCCCAAATCCGCGAAGGCTCGCGTATCCCCGCCAATTCGACGAGCCAGACGCCCCCCTCGATCTCCTCGCGCAGTTCAGCTCCGAGCTGGAGTGCCGTCCGCGTCTTCCCTACCCCGCCGGTTCCCAGGATCGTCACGAGCCGATCGCTCCGGAGTGCGCGGGATATCTCGGCAATCTCCAGCGAACGTCCCACGAGCTTCTTTGCCTGGTGGGGGAGATTCGTGTTGAGCCGGGCGTCGGCCGGAATTTCCAGTGCGCGCAAGGCGGCTGCCACTTGCCGGCGCGACTGGATGCTCAGTTTATTGAAGAGATTCGCGACGTGGGTTTCAACCGTCCGTTCGCTGAGCGAGAGCGTCTCGGCGATCTCTCGATTGGAGCGGCCTTGCACGACCAGCGCCGCGATCTCCGCCTGACGAACGGAGAGCGGCTTGACCTCGGGCATCTCGACCGTCTGCATCAGTTTTGTCGCGTCCGGCTGGCGCGCCGGACGGGGCGCGGCTCGAAGAGAGGAGACTTCTCTTTCATATGTGCTCGATGACCAAGCTCGCACGGATGATACGAAATAAACAAGAGGCGAGCTCCACTCCTACAAAAAGGTTCAGTACTCTCCACGGATGCGGCTGCCCCCTGCTGTCGCCTATGCTGGTCGAGCCGGCCTCGTAGCCCTGCGGGCTCGCGGGCGCCAGCGCTCCTTCTTTTGTCTGGGAGGTTCAGACGCATGTACCGCTCCGCGTTGCGCCGACGGGCCCGGTCACTCGGTGGTCCGTAGCTCCGCGTTTGTACCATGAAAAGCGACGCTGCCCACGCCGTCTTCCGCATTCACCTCTTCGCTCAGACGCGATTCGTCTTCGACGGAAATCCATTCAAATTCAGCGCGCCACCGCGTACACTTCCGCTGCTGGCGTATCTCGTCATGCATCGAGCGGCCTATCTGACGCGCGAGCAGATTGCATTCGCGTTGTGGCCCGACGATAAGGAAGACGAGGCGCGCGAGAAGCTTCGCCGTCACATCTACCATTTGCGGCGCGCGTTGCCTCGGAGTGAGACGCCTTGGATCGTGGTCGAAGATCGTACCGTTCGCTGGAACGAGCGCGCGGATGCGTGGATCGACGTCAACGCATTTGAAACGTGTCTCTCCGCCGCTCGCATGGACGAAGCTGCGCAGCACTACCAAGGTGACTTGCTGCCGGCCCTGTATGACGATTGGATCCTCGCCGCACGCGAGCGGTTCCGCAGCCGCTATCTGGCGCTGCTCGTGCACCTCGCGGAAGAGGCAAGCAGACGTGGGGACGTGCACGGCGGCGCCAGCTTCGTGCATCGGTTGCTCGCCGAGGACCCTTGGCGCGAAGACGCCCTGCGCCAGTTGATGCGGATACGCTACAAGGCCGGCGATCGCGCCGGAGCGATCCAAGCTTTCCGGCACTTCGAGGAGCGTCTGCGCTGTGAGATGCGCTGCGAGGTCATGCCGGAGACGCGAGCGTTGCGTGACGCCATTGCCGGCAGCCGAGGGCCCGCGCGCCTCCACGCGCCGCCGTATGATGTGATTTCGGATCCCTTCGCGGAACTCTCGGCCAAAGCACGACGGCTCGCCGAGATCGCGGCGACGATCGGCGTCTCGTTCGACATCGAAATATTGCGTGAGCTCTGCGGATGGAACGAATGCGATCTTCTCGATGCGCTCGACGAACTGCAGGATCGCCGGCTCGTTCGGGAATCTCCCTCTCGTGCGACATTTGATTACGAGTTCAGCCATCGGCTCGTCTACGCGGCGGCCTACGCGCTAGCGCCGCCGGAACGGCGCCGGCGGCGACATCGGCGCATCGCCCGCCTTCTGCAGCGCTTGCATCCCAATCACCCGCAGATCACACACCTTCTCACACTCCACCGTCAACAAGCGGAGTCCGTTCCCGCGGTCGCGCGTACATCGCCGGGCCCGGTGGGCGTAGTCGCCAACGCGTATTGATTTCGATCGGTTCCGGGAGCGTGCCGGAGGGAGCCGTTGCAACTGAGCGCAAATGCAAGCCGGGTGACGCAAGAGGTAGCAAGCTCGCGGGTCGGCTTGGACGAGATCGCAGCGCTGGCAAAGCGCCGCGGCTTTATTTTTCAGTCGAGTGAGATTTACGGGGGCATTGGGGGTTTCTGGGACTACGGCCCGCTGGGCGCCGTGCTCAAGCGCAACGTGCGTGACGCCTGGTGGCGTGAGATCGTCACCTTGCGCGACGACGTCGTGCCGTTCGATTCATCGATCGTGATGCATCCGCTCACGTGGAAGGCGTCGGGCCATATCGACGTTTTCGCCGACCGGATGGTCGATTGCCGGAACTGCAAACATCGCTTCCGTGCAGACCATCTCGCATCGCTCGAGAAATGCCCGGACTGCGGGATGGCGGGGACGCTGACCCAGCCGCGCCCGTTCAATTTGATGCTCAAGACCTTCGTCGGCCCGATGGAAGACAGCTCGGCGGTGGCGTACTTGCGCCCGGAGACGGCTCAGGGCATCTTCGTGAATTTCAAGAACATCTACCAGAGCGCCCGTAAGAAGCCGCCGTTCGGTATCGCGCAAGTGGGCAAGTCGTTTCGCAACGAAATCACGCCCGGAAACTTCACGTTCCGCTCGCGCGAGTTCGAACAGATGGAGCTGGAGTATTTCGTTCCTCACGATGGTCAGGATATGGCCTGCTTTCGCGCCTGGGTCGAGGCGCGCAAAGCGTGGTATTCCAAGTATGGCGTGCGCCCGGAGCGCGTGCGCTTCTACGAACTCTCTCCAGAAGAACGGCCGCACTACGCGCAGGCCTGTGTCGACGTCGAGTACGAGTTTCCCTGGGGTTGGGGTGAACTCGAATCGATCGCCCACCGTGGGACGTACGACCTCGACGCGCACATTAAACTCTCCGGGAAAGATCTGACGTTTTTTGACGAGGCGAGCAAGAGCAAATACGTTCCCATCCTCATCGAAGCATCTGCGGGTTTGGACCGGACGACGCTGGTGATGCTCGTCGACGCATGCGAGCAAGAGACCATCATCGACGAGGAATCCGGAAAAGAGTCGAAACGAACCGTGCTCCGCTTTCATCCGCAAATTGCGCCGGTTCAGATCGGCGTCTTTCCGCTCGCGCGTAACAAAGCCGATCTGGTCGAACGCGCACAGACGGTCGAACGTGAGCTGCGTCCCTACTTTCGCTCGCAATACGACGAAGGAAACGTCGGCCAGCTGTACCGCCGCCAAGACGAAATCGGCACGCCGTTCTGCATCATGATCGACTACCAGACGCTCGCCGACGGTACGCTGACCGTTCGCGATCGCGATTCCATGAAACAAGATCGCGTCTCACAAGATCAGCTTCACGCCTTTCTCACGGAGCGAACCAGGCCACCGACGTAAAGCCGGTGAGCGTTCTCAGACCGGCTACGGAGCCGGGGACGCCGTAAGGTATTGCCGCAGAAAGTGGAGCGTCTGAACGTCGGAGTCGGCCGCAGCGGTCGCGTCGTATCCCAAATGGTGCCCGAGGACGACTCGGTCGGGGCCTTCGAAATTGAAAGCGTGCTTTGCCCCGGGATACGTCGTAATGGAGACGGCCTTACCCGCCGCGGCCGCTGCCTTGGCGAAATCCTGGCAGGCCTGCGGAGGGATCCAGTCGTCGGCATCGCCGTTGAGGATGAGCAGAGGGGCGACGACGCTCTGCGGATCGCGATTATGGCAGGCGGGATAGTATGCAATTGCCGCCTGAACGCCGGCCGCGCCGGAGGGCATCCGCGGGACCGCGAGGTTGAGGACGGCGATCCCGCCCATGGAGTAGCCGATGACGGCGAGGTGCCCGGCATCGATATACGGTTGCGTCCGCATCCACGCGATGGTCGCGCGGGCGTCGTCGGCTTCGATGTGGGACGCCTCTGCCACCCCCGAGCATGCATTGCTGATACCCTGCGGTGCGAGCGTGTCGATGGCGATGCCGACGTAGCCGTGGCTTGCGAGCCAGTCGGCGACTTTTGCCAAACGATCGCTGTAGCCTTCGCAGCCGTGGAGGATGAGCACGCCGGGGGCCGGGGCGGCTCCGTCCGGCTTGGCGATGTAGGCGGGGATCGTTGGCGTGGTGTCGGTCGCGGGGATGCTGGTAGTCACGCCTGCGAAAGCACTCGTCGTCAACAGGCCGATTTCGCAGAGCGCTAGGGTCAACACGCGTGGCAATTTCATCGCCTCGATTTAAGCACGGTTTCCGTGGCCGGCACAAGTAGGGACAATACCAAGAGGAGCGTCTCCCAAACGCTCCTCTTGGGTTCGGCCGGCATGGTTGGGGGTCGTTACGCCGGCGCGACGCTTGTCTCGCCGATGCCGTCCAACTCGGTTCCGTGCATGATCGGCTTCTTGCCACCTAGTTCGAAGCGGGTGTTGATGTCTTCGAGATCCGCCTCGATTTTTTCGATCACGTTTCCGGCGCGCTTGTTTTGAATGAAGAGCCACGCGCCGCCGAGGATCAT
>Ga0335075_10011744_pt1 | contig 13229 bp, 12 predicted proteins | sample Lox_Sample_24_FD_206723 | JGI IMG/M metagenome (GOLD analysis project Ga0335075, IMG submission 206723) | Soil microbial communities from Loxahatchee National Wildlife Refuge, Florida, United States - Lox_Sample_2.4 | ecosystem: Environmental > Terrestrial > Soil > Wetlands | place: USA...
CGGGCTCGTCCCGGGCCCGCATCGTTGCGCCGCAGTGTTGATGGCGCCGCGCCTCAGCGGGCTCGTCCCGGGCCCGCATCGTTGCGCCGCAGTGTTGATGGCGCCGCGCCTCAGCGGGCTCGTCCCGGGCCCGCATCGTTGCGCCGCAGTGTTGATGGCGCCGCGCCTCAGCGGGCTCGTCCCGAGCCCGCATCGTTGCGCCGCAGTGTCCAGGCCGGCACCCAGTGCGTGACGGTCTTGCGCTTGGACCCGTAGGCGACCGGATAGGTCACCAGCCCCCACCAGTCGCCCTGCTCGCAAATGCCCCAACAGGTCAGCCGCCCCTCCACGACCTTGTGCAGCTGCAGGCCGTTGGCGTGATACCGCCCCCCGCGGTGCGGCTCGCGCGGGAAGAGCACGGTCAAGTCGATCAGCACCGTGATCGGCGGGCGCACCACGCGGAAGGGATTGCGGGCCGGCTGGCCGTTGTATCCGATCGACGCGAGGTCTCCCACCGATCGATCATACGTTCGATTAACCGACCGGCTGAAGAGTCTGACGATTACGAGGGTTCGTCGGAACTCGCGCAGATCACCGCGATGTGGAGGGGTGCGTTAGTGCGTAAATCGTCGAGATCACCGTGATCACCAGCGCTAGGGTCCCTATCGCGATCCCGCTGATCGCCATGCCGCGTCCGTTCTCCCCGGTTTGGTTGATCTGTTTGAGGGCCATGACGCCGAGCACGATTCCAACGGGGGATCCGATGAGGCAGGGCAAGCCGATCAGCGACACGAGCAGGGCCGAAATCGCAAGCGAGTTGTTGTCGGCGAAAAACGAGCGGCGATGTGGCGGTGGGTGCGGCGATGCAGGTCCCGCTGCTGGAGGCGGGAACGCGGCGGTTCCGGGAGCTGTTCCCGCGTGCGGTGGCGCCTGCTGCTGCCACGTCGAACGGCCCTGGCCAGTCCGGGCATCGTCGCCTAAGTAGCGAAAATCCGCACCGCCCGACGGATCCGCCTGTCCGCCTGGCTGATTCGTCGCGAAACGTCCACCGGTGCCCGGATTGTCCAGTCCTCGCAACTGCTCGATTCGTCGGTAGACATCGGCGTAGAGGTCTGAGCGGGCGCTGAATCGCTCGAGGGTCTCGCGGCCGCCGCGGCGCTCTTCCGGGTCGGCTGCGCGAAGGGCTTGGTCCAGCCGGGTCAAGATTTGGTGTTGCTGGTCATGGTTGAGGGGTTCGGTCTGGGTCGCCTGATCGATGAGGTCCGACAGATACGACAGTGGGACGGCGGGACGCTCTGGTAACGGCTCTGGCAGCGGGCGCAGTGGCCCCAGGGACGCCAAAGCACCCGCCAGTCGCAGTGCCGCTTGGTCGCGAGTGCGCGAATCGGAGTAATCGACGATCTGGCGGACCATGATGCGGCGTGGCATGGCCATCCCGGCCGGTTCCAGTGAGACAGGCAGCACAGCTTTGCCCAGCCCTTCGGCCCAGTCGAGTTCCCGGCTACAAGCCGTCGATCGCAGCGAGGCCTGCGAGACTGCAGCGATGAACACATCGCACTCTTCGATTCGCCGCAGAATCTCATCCCACCAGGTCTGACCGCCGCGTAGCGACGAATCAACCCAGGCCTCGTCGCCGAGCAACTGAAGGTGGCTTACCAGCTGGTCGACCTCAGGCCTGTTGTCGCGGGCGTATGAGATGAAGACTTTGCGCGGCATGGTCACTCCCGAGGTGCGAATTTGCCAGCTCAGTATCGAACCCGTTGTGCCCTTCGCGGGTTGGATCGAGCAGCTACCTTCGTCACAAGCGTTCGCTAACCGGCAAAATTCGCTAGAGTTGAGCGGAACAGACTCAACCTTGACGGCGTTGAATATCGCGACAAGCATTTTTCTTTGGCCCCTCGTGGGCCCCTTTTGACCCCGAATGGAGGTGTCGTGGACTCTTTCAACCCGACAACCAAGACGCAGGCTGTCCTGACATCGGCCCTGCAGGCGGCGACCGCCGCGGGCAACCCCGAGATCAGGCCTGCCCATCTGCTGTCAGCGCTGCTGACGCAGAACGACGGGATCGCCGCGCCGCTACTGGAGGCTGTCGGCGTCGAGCCCGCCACGATCCGCACCGAGGCCCAACGCCTCGTCGAGCGGCTGCCGCAGATCAGCGGCGCAAGCTCGCAGCCGCAGCTGTCCCGCGAGTCGCTCGCGGCCATCACCACCGCGCAGCACCTGGCCACCGAGATGGACGACGAATACGTATCCACCGAACACCTGATGGTCGGCCTGGCCACCGGCGACTCCGACGTCGCCAAGCTACTGACCGGGCACGGCGCCTCGCCGCAGGCGCTGCGCGACGCGTTCGTCAAGGTCCGCGGCAGCGCCCGCGTCACCAATCCCGACCCCGAGGCGACCTACCAGGCGCTGGAGAAGTACTCCACCGACCTGACCGCCCGCGCCCGCGAAGGCAAGCTCGACCCAGTCATTGGGCGGGACAACGAGATTCGCCGCGTCGTGCAGGTGCTGAGCCGACGCACCAAGAACAACCCGGTGCTGATCGGCGAGCCTGGCGTCGGCAAGACCGCCATCGTGGAAGGCCTCGCGCAACGCATCATCGCCGGCGACGTACCGGAAAGCCTGCGCGACAAGACCGTCATCAGCCTCGACCTGGGCTCGATGGTGGCCGGCGCCAAGTACCGCGGTGAATTCGAGGAGCGGCTCAAGGCCGTGCTCGACGACATCAAGAACTCCGCCGGGCAGATCATCACCTTCATCGACGAGCTGCACACCATCGTCGGGGCCGGTGCGACCGGCGAGTCGGCGATGGACGCCGGCAACATGATCAAGCCGATGCTGGCCCGCGGCGAGCTGCGACTGGTCGGCGCCACCACGCTCGACGAGTACCGCAAATACATCGAGAAGGACGCCGCCCTGGAGCGGCGCTTCCAGCAGGTGTTGGTCGGCGAGCCGTCGGTGGAGGACACCGTCGGCATCCTGCGCGGGCTGAAGGACCGCTACGAGGTGCACCACGGTGTGCGGATCACCGACTCCGCGCTGGTGGCGGCGGCCTCGCTGTCCGACCGCTACATCACCGCGCGGTTCCTGCCGGACAAGGCGATCGACTTGGTCGACGAGGCCGCCAGCCGCTTAAGGATGGAGATCGACTCGCGGCCCGTCGAGATCGACGAGGTCGAGCGGCTGGTGCGCCGGCTGGAGATCGAAGAGATGGCGCTGGCCAAGGAATCAGATGATGCGTCGCGCGACCGCCTGGAGAAGCTGCGCTCCGAACTGGCCGACCAGAAGGAAAAGCTGGCCGAGCTGACCACCAGGTGGCAGAACGAGAAGAACGCCATCGACGTCGTGCGCGAGCTCAAGGAGGAGCTCGAGACGCTGCGTGGCGAGTCCGAACGCGCCGAGCGCGACGGCGACCTGGCCAAGGCCGCCGAGCTGCGCTACGGCCGGATCCCCGAGGTGGAGAAGAAGCTCGACGCCGCCGTCCCGCAGGCCGAGGCCCGCGAAAACGTGATGCTCAAGGAAGAGGTCGGTCCCGACGACATCGCCGACGTGGTGTCGGCGTGGACGGGCATCCCGGCCGGGCGGCTGCTGGAAGGCGAGACCGCCAAGCTGCTGCGGATGGAAGACGAGCTGGGCAAGCGCGTCATCGGGCAACGGAAAGCGGTGACCGCCGTTTCCGACGCGGTGCGGCGTTCCCGGGCCGGGGTCGCCGACCCCAACCGGCCGACCGGGTCGTTCCTTTTCCTCGGCCCCACCGGCGTCGGCAAGACCGAGCTGGCCAAGGCGCTGGCGGACTTCTTGTTCGACGACGAGCGGGCGATGGTCCGCATCGACATGAGCGAGTACGGCGAGAAGCATTCGGTGGCCCGTCTGGTCGGCGCCCCGCCCGGATACATCGGCTACGACCAGGGCGGTCAGCTGACCGAGGCGGTGCGCCGCCGGCCCTACACGGTCGTGCTGTTCGACGAGGTGGAGAAGGCCCACCCGGACGTGTTCGACGTGCTGCTGCAGGTGCTCGACGAGGGTCGGCTCACCGACGGCCAGGGCCGTACGGTCGACTTCCGCAACACGATCCTGATCCTGACGTCCAACCTGGGGTCGGGCGGCACCGAGGAGCAGGTGATGGCGGCGGTGCGCTCGGCGTTCAAGCCGGAGTTCATCAACCGGCTGGACGACGTGCTGATCTTCGACGGCCTCAACCCCGAAGAGTTGGTGCGGATCGTCGACATCCAGCTCGAGCAGCTGGCCAAGCGCTTGGCGCAACGACGGCTGCAGCTGGAGGTGTCGCTGCCGGCCAAGAAGTGGCTATCGCAGCGCGGGTTCGACCCGGTCTACGGGGCGCGTCCGCTGCGGCGGTTGGTGCAGCATGCCATCGGTGACCAGCTGGCCAAGATGCTGCTGGCCGGTGACGTCCACGACGGCGACACTGTGCCGGTGAACGTTAGCGCCGACGGCGACTCGCTGGTCCTGGGCTGACGCCCGGGACCGAAGCGGTAGCAAACATTAATTGGGTTGTGACCTGCTGGCATTCCCGGTTGGGGGGTGTCAGCGGTTAGGCTACGTGGCGATGGTTCCGCTCTGGTTTACGCTCTCCGCGCTGTGCTTCGTTGGCGCGGCGGTGCTGCTGTACATCGACCTCGACCGCCGCCGCGGCCGGGGCCGTCGTCGTAAGTCGTGGGCACGGTCACACGGCTTCGACTACGAGCAGGAATCCACCGAAATCCTCAAGCGCTGGAAGCGCGGCGTGATGTCGACCGTCGGGAGCAACATCCCGGCCCACAACGTCGTACTCGGCCAGATCCGCGGCGAAGCGGTGTTCATCTTCGACCTCGAAGAAGTCGCCACCGTGATCGCCCTGCACCGCAAGGTCGGCACCAACGTCGTGGTCGACGTGCGGCTCAAGGGCCTCAAAGAGCCTCGCGAGAACGACATTTGGCTACTCGGCGCGATCGGCCCTCGGATGGTGTACTCGACCAACCTCGACGCCGCCCGCCGGGCCTGCGACCGCCGCATGGTCACCTTCGCCCACACCGCACCCGACTGCGCCGAGATCATGTGGAACGAGCAGAACTGGACGCTGGTCAGCATGCCGATCGGCAGCACCCGTGCGCAGTGGGACGAGGGCCTGCGCACCGTGCGCCAATTCAACGACCTGCTGAGGGTGTTGCCGCCGGTGCCGCAGACGGCCGGCGCCGCCGCCGGGACGCCGCAATCGGCCGGACGTCGCAAAGCGGCGCCGAGCCGACCGCTGGCCCCGGCCGGCCGCGCCGACGCGCCGCAGCAAGCCGGCAGCTCGCCTCCGCCGCGGCCGGAGCCGGTTCGCCGCGCACCGGCCGAGCCGACGCGGCGCGACCCCGCAGGCGACGCATCGCTGCGGCGCCCACCGCCCGGCCGTAACGGCCACACGGCGACCCACTTCCAGCGCTGATTTCGCCACTGTCACACGACTTTACGGTCTCGGCGGCTACCAATGTGCCCGCCTTGTAGCGATTTGCCGGGCTAGTCGCTCGGAGGCGGGCAAATCGAGTGGTCCCTGCTAAGTACACTGGCGCCGTGCAAAGCCACGTCGCCCTGATCACCACGAGCGTGTCCGGTCGGGGCCGTGGCCGTATCTGAGCGCGACGAGTTGGCCGACCTGGTCCGCCGCCTGGCCGTGGTGCACGGTCGCGTCACGTTGTCGTCGGGCAAGGAAGCCGACTACTACGTCGACCTGCGCCGGGCCACCCTGCATCACCGGGCCGGGCCGCTGATCGGCCGGCTGATCCGCGAGCTCACCGACGATTGGGAGTACGCGTCGGTCGGCGGCCTGACCCTGGGCGCCGATCCGGTCGCCACCGCCGTCATGCACGCACCCGGTCGACCGATCGATGCGTTCGTGGTGCGCAAGGCGGTGAAAACCCATGGCATGCAACGTCTTATCGAAGGCCCCGACATTTCCGGCCGACAGGTGCTGGTGGTCGAGGACACCAGCACCACCGGCCAGTCGGCACTGACCGCGGTGCACGCCGTGCAGGAGGCCGGCGGGCAGGTGGTCGGCGTGGCGACCGTGGTCGACCGCGCCACCGGTGCGGCCGAAGCCATCGAAGCCGAGGGCCTGCCCTACCGCAGCGTGTTGGGGCTGGCGGACCTCGGGCTGAGTTAGCCGCCGTGCGGACCTTCATCGCGCTGGTGGCGACGCTCACGCTGTGTGCTGGTTGTTCGAATTCTGCTGTGCGCCAACAGGTCTACGGCGCACAAACCGCTCGGCTGGGCGAGTCGTCGGCGGTGCTCGGCTGGAACATCTCGGTGTCGAACCTGCGTTGGCAAGACGACTATGTGCTGGTCGACGTCGACGCGGCGCCGACCGATCCGGCCAAACCCCACGCCGACGCCCGCGATGTCCGCTTCGGCCTGTACGGCGCGCTCGCGCATCCCATGGAGGCGGCCGGCATCGGTAGCTGCGACAACGTGAAAAACACTGTCGTCCAAGGGCTTTCCGCGCCCGGCGGGGCACGGCTGACCGGCACCGTCTGTCTGGGTCCGCTGCAGGACCGCAGCGCCGTGCGCGGGGTGTACATGTACTCGCCCCGCGACCGGATCGCCGACACCGTCGCGGCCTACCCGGCGGCGTTCCCGGTCGGGGTGCTGCCGACGAAGCAGAACGACACCGGCCTGGTGGTCAAGACCACCAGCGTGGCCGCGTGGCGGGCCGACGGAACGCAGCTGACCGAGGCCTCGCTCGGCGACCCGAATGCCTTCAGCGGCGACGGATACATGCTGCTCGGGTTGGACGCCGACACGATCGCGGCCAAGTACCACGACGACTCGCAGGCCCGCGGCGGTCCGATGATGCTGCTCGCCACCCCGACGTTGCCCCCACCCGGGTTGAGCCCGGCCTGCGCCGCGTATGGGTCGTCGGTGCTGATCCTGCCCGAGGCGTCGCTGGACGCCGTGCACGTCAGCGCGTCGCTGTGCACGCAGGGCGAGATCAACCAGGCGCTGCTGTATGCGACCGTGTCGATCGTGGGGACCCACGCCGCGCTGTGGACGACGCAGTGACCGACACGCCCGGGCCCACCGAGTGGGGCGTTTCGGCGGGCGGAGTCGGCCCGTGGGTCGGACCGCCGCCCGACGACCCGCGGTACGACCCGGCGCTGCTGCGCGACGGCGACACCCGCAACGTCGTCGACGCCTACCGGTACTGGACGCGGGAGGCGATCATCGCCGACATCGACACCCGCCGGCATCCGCTGCACGTGGCGATCGAGAACTTCGGCCAGGACGCCAACATCGGCGGGGTGGTGCGCGCCGCGAACGCGTTCGCCGTCGACACCGTGCATATCGTCGGCCGTCGCCGCTGGAATCGCCGCGGTGCCATGGTCACCGACCGCTATCAACGCCTGCGCCATCACGACAACACCGCCGAGCTGATCGGCTTCGCGGCCGACGCCGGCCTGACGGTGGTCGCCGTCGACATCGTGCCCGGTGCGGCCCGGCTCGAACAGACGACGCTGCCGCGGGACTGCCTGCTGCTGTTCGGCCAGGAAGGCCCAGGCATCAGCGACGACGCCCGCGCGGGCGCTGCGCTGACCGTGTCGATCGCCCAGTTCGGGTCGACGCGCAGCATCAACGTCGCCGTCGCTGCGGGTATCGCGATGCATGCCTGGATCAGCCAACACGGGAACATCGCGAAGGCCTGGTAGGGCAGGATATTCAGACATGGATCAGGTATGGCTCAATCGGGCGGTCAGCGCAGAAGCGGCCGTCGAAGGGCGGCATCTGAAACGACTGTGGGCGCTGCCCGGCACCCAGCTCGGGGTGGTGGCCTGGCCCCCGACCCGGCGCGACCGATGGTTCGGCGGCTGGCACTACTGGTGGCAGGCGCACCTACTGGACTGCCTGGTCGACGCCGAACTGCGCGACCCTCAGCCGGAGCGGCGCATCAAGATCCACCGCCAGATTCGCGGACACCGACTGCGTAACAACGGATCCTGGGTCAACAACTACTACGACGACATGGCCTGGCTGGCGCTGGCGCTGGAGCGAGCATCGCGCATCGCCGGCGCAGACCGCGACCGCGCGCTGCACAAGCTGAACGACCAACTGGTCAAGGCATGGGTGCCGGAGGACGGCGGCGGCATCCCATGGCGCAAGCAGGACCAGTTTTTCAACGCCCCGGCCAACGGACCGGCCGGGATTTTCCTGACGCGCTACGGCGACCGGCTGCGCCGCGCCCAGCAGATGGCGGACTGGATCGACGACAAGTTGCTCGACCGCAAGACTCACCTGATTTTCGATGGCATCAAGGCGGATTCTTTGGTTCGCGCGGAGTACACCTACTGCCAGGGTGTGGTGCTCGGCCTGGAGACCGAACTGGCCGTCCGCACCGAGGACGACCGGCACGCGCCCCGGGTGCATCGACTGGTTGCGGCCGTCGACGAGCACATGGCACCGGGCGGGGTGCTGCGCGGCGCCGGCGGCGGCGACGGCGGGCTGTTCGCCGGAATCACCGCTCGCTACCTGGCTTTCGTCGCCAACACGCTGCCGGGGGACTCGGGCGCCGATGTCAGCACCCGCGAAACTGCCCGCGAGATCGTGCTGTCGTCGGCCCAATCAGCTTGGGACAACCGGCAATCCGTGCAGGGCCTGCCGTTGTTCGGCGCGTTCTGGGATAAGCCCGCCGAACTGCCCAGCGACGGGGGAGAGCAGGCCCAGTTCGTCGCTGGTGCGGTCAGCGAATCGGCGACACCCGAGCGGGATCTGTCGGTGCAACTGTCCGGTTGGATGCTGATGGAAGCCGCGTACGCCGTGACCGCCAATGAAGGGACCAGCCATGAGTAAAGTCCACCCCGACGCCGTGTCGGCGCTGCACGGCCTACTGAGGGACGGCATCACCATCGCCGCAGGCGGATTCGGCCTCTGCGGCATTCCGGAGAATCTGATCCAGGCGCTGGTGGACAGCGGGGTCAAGGACCTCACGATCGTCGGAAACAACGCCGGCGTCGACGATTTCGGCATGGGACTGTTGCTCAAGGCGCGACAGGTGTCGAAGGTGATCGCCTCCTACGTCGGCGAGAACAAGGAGTTCGAGCGCCAGGTGCTGGCCGGTGAACTGGACCTCGTGCTGACGCCGCAGGGCACCCTCGCGGAGAAGTTACGCGCAGGCGGCGCAGGCATTCCCGGCTTTTACACCCGCACCGCCTACGGCACCAATCTGGCCGAGGGCAAAGACACTCGTGTGTTCGACGGCACCGAATACGTTCTGGAAGAAGGCATTAAGGCCGACGTGTCCATCGTCAAGGCGTGGAAGGGGGACACGTCCGGCAACCTGATCTACCGCAAGACGGCGCGTAACTTCAACCCGATGATCGCCACCTGCGGCGCCGTGACCATCGCCGAGGTGGAAGAGCTCGTCGAGGTCGGTGAGCTCGACCCCGACCTGATTCACACCCCGGGCATCTACGTGGACCGCATCATCGAGGGCCCCAGCTACGAGAAGCGCATCGAGTTCCGCACCACTACCGGCGGTGCGGCGGTCAAGAAAGACAGCCCGATTCGCGAAGTCATGGCCCAACGCGCCGCACAGGAACTGCGCGACGGCTACTACGTGAACCTGGGCATCGGGATTCCGACGTTGGTGGCCAACTACATTCCCGAAGGCATCAAGGTGACGCTGCAATCCGAGAACGGCCTGCTGGGCATCGGTGCTTATCCGACCGAGGACGCCGTCGACGCCGATCTCGTCAACGCGGGCAAACAGACCGTCACCAGCCTGCCCGGGTCGAGCTTCTTCAGCAGCGCCGACTCATTCGCGATGATCCGCGGCGGCCACATCGACCTGTCCATCCTTGGTGGCCTGGAGGTCGCCGAGAACGGCGACCTGGCCAACTGGATGGTGCCCGGCAAAATGGTCAAAGGGCCTGGCGGCGCAATGGATTTGGTGTCGGGTGTCAAACGGGTGATCGTCGTGATGGATCACACCGCCAAGGACGGCAGCCCGAAGATCCTCAAGCAGTGCACGTTGCCGATCACCGGCAAGAGCGTGGTGGACATGATCATCACCGACTTGTGCGTCTTCGACGTCGAGCCGGGCCGCGGTCTGACGCTGGCCGAATTGCACCCGGGGGTGACGGTCGACGATGTGCGGGCCAAGACCGGCTGCGATTTCAAGGTGGCCGTCTAAGAAACCCGCCGTATGGTGGAAACCATGACGACTCGACGCAACGTCCTGCTCGGCGCGGTGTTCGGTGTCCTCGGCGGCGCCGGAGCGTGGACCGCTTACACCGCCTCCGGTGCGCCGAACAATTCGACCGACACCTTCCCGGTCAGCCACACCGACGCCGAGTGGCGGCAGCTGCTGTCACCGGCGGCATACGACGTGCTGCGCAATGCGGGCACCGAGCACCCCTACAGCAGCCCGCTCAATGACGAGCATCGGACCGGTACCTTCGCGTGCGCCGGCTGCGGCCAGGCCCTGTTCTCGTCGACGACCAAGTTCGACAGCGGCACCGGCTGGCCCAGCTTCTACAAGCCCATCGACGACAAGGCCATCATCGGCCGGCCGGACAACAGCCTGGGGATGGAGCGCACCGAGGTGCTCTGCAGCCGCTGCGGCGGACATCTCGGCCACGTCTTCGACGACGGCCCCCCGCCGACCGGTCTGCGTTTCTGCATGAACGGCGTGGCGATGACGTTCCAGCCGGCCTAGTTAGTCGGCGACGGTCAGCTCCGGATTTTCCCGCGCAGCGCGTCGGCGCTTCACGAACGCCCGGCCGGACGCGATGAACGCGGGGATCATCGAGATGAACAGGATGGCCAGCACGATCTTTTCCAGGTTCTGGTGGATGGCCGGCACGTTGCCCAGGAAGTAGCCGGCGAGCGTGACACCGCCGCCCCACAGGATGCCTCCGACGATGTCGAACGCCAGGTACACCGGGTAGCGCATGTAGGACACCCCGGCGACCACCGGTGTGAAGGTCCGCACGAACGGCATGAACCTGGCCAGGATGATCGCCGGGGGCCCGTATTTCTCGAAGAACGCGTGCGACTCGGTCACGTGGTGCTGCTTGAAGAAGCGCGAGTCTTCCTTCTTGAACAGCGCGGGCCCGATTCGGCGGCCGATGAAGTACCCGGTCTGGTCGCCGAGGATCGCGGTGAGCGCGACCGCGGGCGCCAGCACCCAGATGTTGAGCGTGCCGTGGGCGGCCAGCAGGCCGCCGGTGAACAGCAGCGACTCACCGGGCAGCAGCGGGAACAGCAGACCGGTTTCGACGAAGACGATGGCCAGGATCGTCGGCAGGACGGCCGACGCGAACAATCCCTGAGGACCGATCCAGTACATCGGGTCGAGGATGTTGGGCATCGCCAGCACGGTGGTGCTCACGGTGTTCAAAGATACCGGCCTTGTCGCAGGAGCTTCACCGGGCGGCCTGCAGGCGACCCGACCTTGTTGCGATACTGATGCGACACCTCAGGAAGGAAGCCGCATGCCCATCGCAACGCCAGATGTCTACGCTGAGATGCTGCGACGAGCCAAAGACAACTCGTACGCCTTCCCGGCGATCAACTGCACGTCCTCGGAGACCGTCAACGCCGCGATCAAAGGCTTCGCCGATGCCGGCAGCGACGGCATCATCCAGTTCTCCACTGGCGGCGCCGAATTCGCGTCCGGGCTGGGGGTCAAGGACATGGTCGCCGGCGCCGTGGCGCTGGCCAAGTTCACCCGCAGCATCGCGGCCAAATACCCGATCAACGTGGCCCTACACACCGACCACTGCCCGAAGGACAAGCTGGACACCTACGTGCGCCCGCTGCTGGCGCTGTCGGCCAAGCGGGTGGCGGCGGGCAAGGATCCGCTGTTCCAGTCGCACATGTGGGACGGCTCCGCGGTGCCCCTCGACGAGAACCTGCAGATCGCGCAGGAGCTGCTCAAGGAGGCCGCGGCCGCCGAGATCGTCCTGGAGATCGAGATCGGCGTGGTCGGTGGCGAGGAGGACGGCGTCGCCCACGAGATCAACGACAAGCTCTACACCACCCCCGAGGACTTCGAGAAGACCGTCGAGGCGCTCGGCCACGGCGAGCACGGCCACTACCTGCTGGCCGCCACCTTCGGCAACGTCCACGGCGTCTACAAGCCCGGCAACGTCAAGCTCCGCCCGGACATCCTCGACCAAGGTCAGAAAGTGGCGTCGGCGAAGCTGGGCCTGCCCGACGGCTCCAAGCCGTTCGACTTCGTCTTCCACGGCGGCTCGGGCTCACTGAAGTCCGAGATCGAGGAGGCGTTGCGGTACGGCGTGGTCAAGATGAACGTCGACACCGACACCCAGTACGCGTTCACCCGTCCGCTCGCCGCGCACATGTTCACCAACTACGACGGCGTGCTGAAGGTCGACGGCGAGGTGGGCAACAAGAAGGTCTACGATCCGCGCAGCTACTTGAAGAAGGCCGAGGCGTCGATGACCGAGCGGGTCATCGAGGCCTGCACCGACCTGCACTGCGACGGCAAGTCCGTCTCCGCGAGCTGAAAAGACTTCAGCCCGAACTGGATTCGCAGATCTTCCACTGGTCGTCGCGGTACTGCAGGTCGAAGCTGCGCGTCGAGCGAATCTGCGGCGCGTAGGCCATGAACGCGGTGACGTTGGCTTCGGCGTGGTTGCCGTTGACGACCACCTGATCGATGTTGGCGACCACCGGATACTGTTTGGCCGCCGCGACCCGACGGTAAACGTCGTTCCATTCGCCCTGGTTGTAGTTGACGTAGTCGTCGCGCATGTTCCCGCAGGTGATGCTGCGCAGCGTGGTGAGATCGCCGGTTTGGACCGCGGCGTCGAAAGTCTGGATGGTGCTGCGGACCTGATCTTCCTGGGAGGCCTTCGGCTTTCTGTCGTTGCGGGTGAGCAGCACGGTGCCGAGCACCGCGACCGCGGCCAACGCCAGAATGATCAGGATCAGCGCCAGCACCCAGCCCCAGCTGCGCTGAGTCGACGGACGCAGCTTGGCGCCCAGCCGGGGCGGAATCAGTTGCGGCATGGCGGTTCTCGGCCGTGCGTCGTGCGGTCCGGGCGGCCGGCCCGGCTCGAAGACCTCGGTGGCGGGTTCGTTGGCGGCGTTGATCACCGCGGTCTCCCGGGCGTCGAAACCGGGCGCTGTGTAGCGACGCTCACCGCGCGGACGCCGGAACTTGGGCGCCGGCTGCTCACCCTGCGCGGGCGCGATCACCTCGGTCGCCGGCTCGGACCCGCCCGCGGGCGCCTGGTGGCTCTCGGTCA
>Ga0335075_10011745_pt1 | contig 13229 bp, 9 predicted proteins | sample Lox_Sample_24_FD_206723 | JGI IMG/M metagenome (GOLD analysis project Ga0335075, IMG submission 206723) | Soil microbial communities from Loxahatchee National Wildlife Refuge, Florida, United States - Lox_Sample_2.4 | ecosystem: Environmental > Terrestrial > Soil > Wetlands | place: USA: Florida...
CGGGGCGGGGGCGGTAGAGGTCGGCGCAGGCGCCGGCGACACCGGTCTTTTCGCGATGACCGGCACGCTTGCGATCGGTGCCGACGGCACCGTCACGCTGGGCGGAGCAGGTGCGCTGGTGCGGGCAAGCGCAGTGACGGTGGCGCAGGGCGGGACGCTCGCGGGTGCGGGCACGCTCTCAGGCGTCGGCGGCGGCAATGACACCGTGATGCTGGCGAGCATTGCCAACGACGGAACGATTGCGGCGAGCGGCGGATCGCTCCTCGTGTACGGTGCCGTCAGCGGCAGCGGCACGCTGATGGCCACGAGCGGATCAGAGCTTACGCTGCAGGCGGGGGTTGCCACGGGCCAGACGCTCCAGTTTGGGCAGAACGCGGAGGTGACGCTGAACGATGCCGGGGGGTTCGGTGCCACAATCGAAGGATTTTCGGCCAGCGACACGCTCACTCTTGGATCGATGCCGGCCTTCCAATCCGGGACCGCGACGCTCGGTGCCAACAACCTGCTGACGGTTACCGAGGGCAGCCAGACGGAGCAGCTCCAGTTCGATCCCGGGCAGAATTTCTCGGGGGACAGTTTTCAGCTCTCCGCAGATGGCTCGTGGGGAACCAGCATCACGCTCTTGGATCCGTCGGCACCGCAGTTCAGCTATGCGGACACGGCGACGGGAACCGAGGCGACCGTGTACGGCCAGGAATACACGGGTCCGGATGCGGGCTTGCAGGCCGAGTACGTCGACGGCAGTGCAGACAACGCCGTGATATCAGCCGAGGAGTCGAATGCGTTCATCGTCGCCGGGACCGGCACGGATGCGGTTGTGGCGGCCTCGGGAAACAACGTGCTGGCGACAGAGGGCCGGGCGGCGTGGTTCGTCGGCGGCAGCGGCAACGACACGTTCTTTGCCGCGGCCTCGAAGACGGAAGCGTCGTGGACCACGATCGTGGATTTTCATTCCGGTGACGATTCCATTCTCTGGGGCTTCATTCCCGGCGCCTCTTCCTATTCCTGGTCGGCCAGCAACGGGGCGCCGGGGCACCAGGGGCTGACACTCGAATCCATGAGTGCTGCGGGCGTCCCCGACTACGTCACATTCGCGGGCCTGAGTACGGCCGACCTCGGCCACCTCAGTGTCAGCCAGGGCTCGATCGGCGGCCAGGATTATCTCATGGTGCACAATTCCTGAGGCGGCGCCTGGCCGGAAAGAGGACGGTTATTTCTTTGGCTGGCGCGCGCGCCAGGCTTCGTATTCGGGGCGGGCGGCCTCGGAGAGTGGGTAGTAGCGGCGGAGGTCGCCGCCTTCGCTGAGGCGGAGGCGCGAGAAATCCTCCCATTCGTGATGCGTGTTTGCGAGCTCGAGCGTTTTCTCCGCCAGGGCTGCGGGAACGACCACCGCGCCGTCGTCGTCGGCGACGATGATGTCGCCCGGCATGACGAAGCAATTGTTCATTGCGATCGGCACGTTGACGGCGTGGGGAAAAAGGCTGGTCTGGGTGTGAAAGTTGGGCGTGACGCCGCGGAGCCAGAGGCCGAGGCCGAGCGATCTGACGTGCGAGAAGTCGCGGATGCAGCCATCGATGACGACGCCGATGCCGCCCCGGCCCTTGAAGTAGGTCAGCATCATTTCGCCGAAGATGCCGCTTGTCATGTCGCCGCGAGCATCGACGACGACGATATCGCCGCCGCGGACGTGATAGAGCACATGGCGGTGGAGCTGCTTTTCCGGATCCGCGTATTCGTCGCCGCCGTAGATGTCCTCACGCTTGGGCATGAATTGCAGCGTGAGGGCGGGGCCGGCGATCGATTTGCCTGGGGTCCAGGAGGCCGGGCCGGTGATATGGGCGTTGCGGATGCCGAGATGGGCGAGGGTGCTCGAGGCGGTGGCGGCACCGATTTTGCCGAGCGCGGCGACGAGATGCGATGGCGGCCGCGTGATGTCGTGGGTCTGGATCATCGGGCGTTTCCTTTGCGGCGAACTACCCTCCGGCGGGAGGCGGCGGTCGGGGCGGCGTCGGGCCGCTGAACGGCTGGCCAGCCTTGCGGAAAAATTCCGACGCCATTCGGGCCGCGGCCTGCGATCCGCACGGGAGAGACATGAGGGGATGCATGATAACGAGAAATCTCGGCCGGAGGTGAGGATCACGGTGGCTGCGTCGGGCCATGAGCAGGAGCGGGGAGAACTGCAGCGGCGGAATGCGCTGATGCCGCGGCCGTGAGGATGAGGCACGCGGCGCTTGCAGGCGGGTCCGGGCAGGCGGATAAAAGGCCGAGAGAGCCAGAGGAGATCGGTCATGCCGGATGACGCCATGCCAAAGGCGGCGATGCCCGGAAGTGCAAGAGGAAGCATGCACGCGGCGATTCCGTTCGATCGGGCGAAGCTCGACGCGCTGATGGAAGAGGCGGGGCTCGATGCGCTGCTTGTGACCTCGAAGCACAACGTGCAGTACCTGCTGGGCGGACACCGCGCGCAGTTCTTCAGCTTCATGGATGCGCTGGGGATCAGCCGCTACCTGCCGATTCTCGTTTATCCGAAAGGCGCGCCGGAGAATGCGGCATATATCGGGCATCGGCTGGAGAAGTACCAGATGGAGGTGCGCGCCTTCTGGGTGCCGGAGATGCGGACGATCGCTCACGGCAGCGTGGATGCGATGGAGCATGCGATCGAGCACGTGCGGCGGCTTGGGCTGGCGGCTGGGCGGATCGGCGTAGAGCGGCCGTTCCTACCGATGGATGCGGCCGAGGCATTGAGGGGCGGCTTGCCGGACGCCAGGATCGGCGAGGCGCTGGTGGTGCTGGAGCGGCTGCGCGCGATCAAGACCCCGGCGGAGATTGCGACCTTGCGCGAGGCTTCGGAGCGGATCATTGCCTCGATGCTGGCGGTGATCGGGCGGCACGGGCCGGGGGCGACGAAGCGAGAGATCGCGGAGGATCTGAAGCGCGAGGAGCAGAGAAACGGGCTCGATTTCGAATACTGCCTGATCACGGCGGGAACCAGCCTCAATCGCGCGCCATCGGAGCAGGCGTGGCGGATGGGCGAGCCTTTGTCGCTCGATTCCGGCGGCAATTATCAGGGCTATATCGGCGATGTTTGCCGCATGGCGGTGCTGGGCGAGCCGGACGCGGAGCTTCAGGAGCTGCTCGGCAAGGTGGAGGAGGTGCAGCAGAAGGCATTCCGGACGATTGAGCCGGGACGGCCGGGCGGGGAGATCTTCGCGGCGGCCGAGCAGGCGCTGGCTTCGTTGCCGGAGCATAACCAGGCGCACTTCATGGCGCACGGGATGGGCATGATCAGCCACGAAGCGCCACGGCTGCCGACGGGGCGGCAGATGTCGTATCCGGCGGTGGATGCAGAGCGGCCGCTCGAGCCCGGAATGGTGCTTTCGGTCGAGACGACGCTCGCGCATAGCCGGCGCGGCTTCATCAAGCTCGAGGACACGGTGGCGGTGACGCCGTCGGGGCGGGAGATCCTGGGCGAGGGGGCGCGCGGGTGGAATCGCGGCGGGACAGGCTCGGGCTGAACGCCACAGGCTGAGCACCGCGGGCGGATCGCCCGGGCCCGGGCCCGGGCAAGCCGGCGCGGTTCCGGCCGCTTGGGGATCGTTACGTCGCCCGATGCCGAGCTGTTGCCATCGGGCTCCTTGCGACGACTTGGTCGGGACCGGCGAGGTGGGGGCGGAGCGCGATGGCGGGAACGATTGCCGATCTGGTGGCCACGGCGCTGGCGAGCGCCGGCGTCCGGCGCATCTGGGGCGTTACCGGGGACAGCCTCAACGGGCTGAACGACAGCCTGAGAAGGCTCGGGCGCATCGAGTGGATGCATGTACGGCACGAAGAGGTGGCGGCGTTCGCGGCGGGTGCCGAGGCGGCGGTGACGGGGCGGCTGGCCGCGTGCGCGGGAAGCTGCGGGCCGGGAAACCTGCATCTGATCAACGGGCTTTACGATTGCCATCGGAACCAGGTGCCGGTGCTGGCGATTGCGGCACATATTCCCTCATCCGAGATCGGGCGCGGGTATTTCCAGGAGACGCATCCGACCGAATTGTTCCGGGAGTGTAGCCATTACGTCGAGCTGATTTCGGCACCGGAGCAGATGCCGGGTGTGCTGCGCACGGCGATGATGCGGGCGGTTTTGAACCGGGGCGTAGCGGTGATCGTGCTGCCAGGCGACGTTGCGCTGAAGCCAGCCCCGGAGACGGCGCGGCCGGGTTGGGCGGTGACCGCGCCGGCGGCGGTGCTGCCGGAGGAGCGGGAGCTCGACCGGCTGGCCGGGTTGCTGAACAGCTCGGCGGCGGTGACCATGCTGTGCGGCTCGGGGTGCGCGGGGGCGCATGAGGAGGTGGTGGCGCTGGCGGATATGCTGGCGGCGCCCGTGGTGCATGCGTTGCGCGGCAAGGAGCATGTGGAGTGGGATAATCCGTTCGATGTCGGGATGACCGGGCTGATCGGCTTCAGCTCGGGCTATCACGCGATGGCCTCGTGCGACATGCTGCTGATGCTGGGGACGGATTTTCCGTACCGCAATTTCTATCCGATGGACGCCAAGGTGGCGCAGATCGATCTCAGAGCGGAGGCGCTGGGGCGACGCGTGCACTGCGACCTGGCGCTGGTGGGGGACGTGCGGGCGACGATCAAGGCGCTGATGCCGCGGCTTGCCGGCGGCAAGGACCGGCGGTTCCTGGAGGCGGCGCGCAAGCACTATGCGGCGGCGCGGGCGGGGCTCGACGAGCTGGCGCAGCCGAAGCCGGGGGACAAGCGCATCCATCCCCAGCACGTGGCGCGGGTGGTGAGCGAGCAGGCGGCGGAGGATGCGATCTTCACCGCCGATGTCGGGACGCCGACGGTGTGGGCGGCACGCTATCTGGCGATGAACGGCAAGCGGCGGCTGCTCGGCTCGTTCAACCATGGCTCGATGGCGAACGCACTGGCGCAGGCGATCGGCGCGCAGGCGGCGATGCCGAAGCGGCAGGTGGTGGCGCTTTGCGGGGATGGCGGCTTCTCGATGCTGATGGGCGATTTTCTTTCGCTGGTGCAATTAGGGCTGCCGGTGAAAGTTGTCGTGTTCGACAACGGATCGCTCGGGTTCGTGGCGATGGAGATGAAGGCGGCCGGATTTCTCGATACGGGAACGGACCTGAAGAACCCGGACTTCGCGGCGATGGCGACGGCTGTGGGCGTGCTTGGCGTGCGCGTGGAGCGGCCGGAGGAGCTCGAGGGCGCGGTGCAGGAGGCGTTCCGGCATGATGGGCCGGTGCTCGTAGATGTGCTGAGCGCGAAGCAGGAGCTGGCGGTGCCGCCGAAGATCGCGCTCCAGCAGGCGAAGGGTTTTTCCCTCTTCATGCTGAAGGCGATCATCAGCGGTCGCGGCGAAGAGGTGGTGGAGCTGGCGCGGACCAATCTCAGGGTGTGAGGGGAGGGGAGCGGAGGGGCAGGCTGAGTACGATACGCCAGGAGGATTTCGTCGGCAGCATTGCAGACGCGCTGCAATATGTCTCGTACTTTCATCCGCCGGAATTCATTCGCGCGATGGCGCGCGCCTACGAGCGGGAAGAGGCGCCGGCCGCGAAGCATGCGATCGGGCAAATTCTCGCGAATGCGCGGATGGCGGCGCTCGGGCACCGGCCGATGTGCCAGGACACCGGAATCGTCACGGTGTTTCTGGAGATCGGCATGCAGGTGCGGTGGGCGGATGCGACGATGGGACCCGAGGAGATGGTGAACGAGGGGGTGCGGCGCGCCTGGCGGGTCGAGGAAAATCCGCTTCGGGCCTCGATCGTAAGCGACCCGGCGGGGGCAAGACGGAACACGGGGGACAATACGCCGGCGGTCATTCATGCGCGGGTGGTGGAGGGCGGGCGGATTGGCGTGCGGGTGCTGGCGCGCGGCGGGGGCGGCGAGGCCAAGGCGAAGTACACGATGCTCGAGCCCTCTGATTCGATCTCAGAATGGATCGTCGCGAGCGTGCCGGGCATGGGTGCAGGGTGGTGCCCGCCTGGGATTCTCGGGATCGGGATCGGAGGAACGCCAGCCAAGGCAATGGAACTTGCCGAGGAGGCACTGACGGAACCGGTCGATATTCAGGCGCTTGCGATCCGGGGATCGCGCAGCAGACTCGAGGAATTGCGGCTCGAAATCTACGAGAAAGTGAACGCGCTCGGAATCGGTGCGCAGGGGTTGGGCGGCTTGACGACGGTGCTGGATGTGAAGATCCGCGATTATCCGACGCACGCGGCGCTCAAGCCGGTGGCGATCGTGCCGAACTGCGCGGCGACGCGGTGCGCCGGGTTCATGCTGGATGGGACGGGGCCGGCGGAGTTTCCGCTGCCGGATCTCGCGGACTGGCCGGATCTTGCAGGCGAGACCCGATTGGCCGGGAGGCGCGTTTTCCTGGACGGAATGACGAAGGCGGATTTTGCGGAGTGGAAGGCAGGCGAGGTCAAGCTGCTGAACGGCAAGATCCTGACCGGGCGGGATGCGGCTCATCAGCGGATCGCGGAGATGGTGGCGCGCGGCGAGCGGCTGCCGGTCGATTTCACGGACCGGTTTCTCTATTACGTCGGGCCGGTGCCGGCGGCGGCGGGCGAGGCGGTGGGGCCGGCCGGGCCGACGACGGCGACGCGCATGGACAAGTTCACGCACCTGATGCTGGAGCAGGCGGGGCTGATCGGGATGATCGGCAAGGCCGAGCGCGGGCCGGAGGCGATCGATGCGATCCGGGACAATCACGCGGTGTATCTGATCGCGGTGGGCGGAGCGGCATATCTCGTTTCGAAATCGATCAAGAAGGCGCGGGTTGTGGCATTCGAGGAGCTTGGGATGGAGGCGATTTACGAATTCGAAGTGAGAGACATGCCGGTGACGGTGGCGGTGGATCCGACGGGGAATTCGGTGCATCGAAGCGGACCACGAACGTGGTGCGCGAGGATCGGGAAGATGCCGGTTGGAATGTTGGATGAGGCGGTTGCCGGCTAGGCGCTCTGGGGGCCTCGTCAGTGCGGCGCTCAACCGGGCCGGCCGGGAGCAGCGAGCGAAGAATCGCGACGCAGGAGCCAGGCGAAGGCGTGCCTGACCAGGATCGCGCCGCCGGCGGTTGCGGGTTCGCCATGCGCGATCAGCACTCGCTCGATCGGCCAGGCAAGAATGCGTTCGAGAGCGGCACGTGCGGCCCGGCGATTGATGAAGGTGGCACGCCATTCGCGTGGGGCGCCGGGATTTGGCGCGGTGATGCCGTCGAGCCGGGCGAGAAGCGCGCGCCAGCCGCCACCCCAATCCGGCGGCAGATTCTGAACCAGGTCGGCGAAAATCACGGTGCGGCTCGGGCGATGGAAAAAGACGATCTCCGTCATCATGAAGCTGCCGCGCAGCATCACCTGATCGAGGTCCGCGGCCCAGGCCGGATCGGGTGTGTCGGCAAGATCGGCGTCGAAGTGGAGATTTTTTCGCCGACTGCGAAGGCCGGGCGAGGCGTAGAGGCGCGCGTGCGGCCAGGCGGATTTCCATTCCGCAAGAAAAACGTGGTGAAGGAGGTTGGGCGAAACGAGGTGGCGAACGGGGCCGAGGGCATCGACCTCGGTTTTGAGCGCGGGGGAGAGAGCAACCGGGGACCAGGCGAAGAGTCCGCCGCCCGACAATCGGATCAGCGCCATGCGGGTCGGATAGCGAAAGCCGAGGAAGAACGGGACGACGGGGCCTTCGACCGTCCAGATGCCCGGTCCGAATTGGCATAACAGGGGCCGCATATGCGGATCCTTCGGTGGCGTCATGGGCAGCGACACGCAAGGCCGGTCGCGGCGAGAGCGGGCGCCTGTAGCCGGGGCGGCGCTTGAGAGGCAGAGCCTCGTGGCGTAGGCTTGGCGGGTAGCAACGGCTGGTGCTTCGCTGATAGCGGGGACGCACATTGATGCGGGCTCGCCGGCGAGAGGCGCGGGCAAAATCGGCAGGAAGGTATGGTTTTCCGGCGGGCATCCCGAAGCGCACGACACGCAACCGTTGCGCGTCGAAGGAACGGAAAAGCATGAACCGAGTGAGCGTGCTGTTCCCTGCGAGGCAGCTCACTCGGGATGCGTTTCTGCTCTGCTTCTCGGCGTTTTTCGCCGATCTCGGCTATCAGGGCGTGGCGGCGCTGTTTCCCCTGGTGATCGTGCTGCGGCTGCACGCGGCGGTCTTCTGGTACGGCATCATCACCGCCGTCGCCTACGGCGCCGGCGCGTTCTTCGCGTATGTGGGCGGGCTTGCGGGCGATCGAGTGGACCGGAAAGCAGTCGCCATCGCCGGCAACACATTCATTCCGCTGATGGCGTTCGCCGGGCTCGCCCATGCGTTGTGGCTCTCGGGGCTGCTGTTCGCGCTCGGCTGGTGGGCACGCTACTTCCGGACCCCGGCGCGGCGCGCGCTGCTCGTCCAGGTGACAGCGCCCGAGCAACGCGGCTTGGCGTTCGGCTTCCTGCATGCGCTCGACATCGGTGGAGGAATGCTCTCGGCGCTGGCGGCGCTGGTGATGCTCGCGTCCGGCGTCGCGATCCCGATGGTCATGCTGTGCGGGGTGCTGCCGCTTGTCGTTTCGACGGCCCTGCTTTTCTTTGTCAAGCGCAAGACGCTGTATGCGGAGAGTACACCAATACAAGCGGCGAGTGCGGGGACGGTCCGATCGAGCGCGGCGGACCGGACGCTCCTGACATTCCTGCTCGCTTCGGCGATGCTGTATGGATTCAGCTTCTACAATCTCGGCTTTCCGATCCTGACCGCGACCCACGGCCACGCGACGAGGCATGCCTACGAGCTTGGGGTCCTGACATACCTGGTCTATCTCGGCATCTCGGCGGCGAGCGGCTATATGCTCGCCGCGGCACGGTTGCCGGCGCTCCGCTCGCTGTGGCTGCTCGGATATTTGCCCTCGGCGCTCGGCTCCGGCCTGATCGGCGTCAGCGCGCTGCTGCAGATGCATGCTTTCGCGTTCTATATTTTCGTCGGCACGCTCGGATTCGGCATGGGCAGCGTGGAGACGTTCGAGCCGACGCTCGTCTCGTCGCTGGTCGGCTCGCCGACGCTTTCGCGCGGCATGGGCTTTCTCTCGGTCTCGAGAAGCATCGGACAGTTTCTTTCCGATGTGATCATGGGTATCCTTTTTTCGGTGAGCCGGTCGGCTCCGTATTTCTATGCATTCGCGTCCGCGATCCTGGCGACGCTGGTGCTGGGCGTGGCGGAGGCGCGGTACGCGAAGGAAGGAAGCCGCGTCGGGGCGGGGCGATCGACGGCGGAGCACTCAGACTCCTCAGACGAGGCGTTCAGGTGATGCCGTGGGTTCGGGAATATTCGCTCGGCGCAGGTGAACGCCAGGCGGCGAGCGCACCTTCGTGCGGACGATAGATCTCGACCTGCAACGGATAGCAGCGGGCGAGATCGTCGGAGTGGGTGGCGCCGCAATCGCCGCCGGGACAGGACGAGAGCGCGGCGAGGAGATCGATTTCCGCGAAGAACTCGATGAAATCCCCGGGGCGGACCGGGCTCGCCTTCATGAAGTACTGGTGCGTGTCGCGGGTGAAGCCCGTGCACATGAAGACGTTCATCACGTCGTGCACATGGAGCTCGGCCTCGGAGAGCGGCATGTTGCGGGCGGCGGCGAGGGCGCGGGTGAGGTTGGAGTGGCAGCAGTGATGGTATTCGACGTCTTTGAGGAGGAGATTGGTGTAGGGATCGCAGCGCGTGCCGATGACGTCGTGCACGCCGGTGCCGTCGGCGTCCCAGCCGTACCAGCCGAGCGTGTCCGCGGTGATGGTGGCGAGGGGGCGAAGATTGGGCAGCGTGCTCCAGAGGCGATCGCCGGTCGTGAGGTGGGTGGCGTGAAACGCCCGTGTCTTGCCGCTGAAGAAGCGCTCGGAGAGATCGGCGGCGTTCCAGAGATTGAGATCCCCGACCTGCGGACCTTCGATGCTCACGATGCGGAAGAAATGCCCGGCGGGTACGCTGAAGGCGCGGCCGTCGCGTGGCGGGACGATGAGTTCGGAAAGTTTTCTCATATTGGAGCGTGCCGCCGCGTAGAATGCCGCGTTGAAGGGCGGCAGCCTGTCGAGCGCGTAGACGATGACGGAGGGTGCGTTGCGCCGCTCGGCCGCGTCCGCGGGTTCGGTGGTCTCAGCCGGTCTTTGCATGGTCTTTTTCCGGAGCGGTTGGGGGAGAGGCGAGGCGTGGCCGCCAGACTCAGGCGGGGAGGGGGGCGTCCTTGCGCAGCAGATTTTCGTGCTTGAGCTCGGCCCAGAGATCGGCAGGGATCTTTGCTGTCATCAGGGAGATGTTGGTCGCGACCTCCTCGGGGCGCACCGCGCCCGGAACGATGGCGGCAACGACCGGATGGCCGAGTGGAAACTGGATCGCGGCGGCGGGCAGCTTCACATGGTGGCGCGCGCAGACCTCCTGGATGCGCCGTGTTTTGTCGAGGATCGGCGGCGGCGCCGGCTTGTAGTTGTATTTGGCGCCGGCGATCGGGCCGGAGGCGAGGATGCCGGAATTGAAGGGGCCGGCCAGAAGAATGTTCATCCCCTTCTGTTCGAGCAGCGGCAGCAGGTCATCGAGCGGATCCTGCTCGAGCAGCGTGTAGCGACCGGCCAGCATCAGCGCGTCGATGTCCGTTTCGGTTACGAAGCGGCGAGCGGGGCCGATCTCGTTCACCCCGACCCCGATCGCCTTGACCGTGCCGGCGGCGCGGAGGTCGGCGAGCGCACGGTAGGCGCCCTCGACCGCCTGGCGAAAGCGCTCCTTGAACGCCTCTTCGCTGCCGTGGGTCCAGACATCGACGTCGTGGATCAAGGCGATGTCGATGCGCTCGATGCCGAGCCGCTGGAAGCTCTGCTCGAGCGCGCGCATCGCGCCATCGTAGCTGTAGTCGAAGCGCGGCTGCATGTTGAGCCCGCCGGCCCATTGCCCACGGTCGATTTCGCCGGGGTCGGTCGGGACGAGGTAACGGCCCACCTTGGTGGAAAGCGCATAGCTCGCGCGCGGCCGGCGGCGCAGGACGTGACCGAAACGGTGCTCGGAAAGGCCATAGCCATAGAGCGGCGCAGTATCGAACAGGCGGATACCGCGTTCATAGGCGGTCTCTATCGTCGCGAGCGCTCGGTCCTCGGGAATGCGCTCATAGAGATCGCCGAGCGGCGCGCCGCCGAGACCGAGGCAGGGGACGGTGAGGCCACGGCGGCCAAGAGGGCGGTGGTGAGCGAGATCCATGCGGCTGCATCCTTTCCAGGCGTTACCCGCGCGCCCCGAGGCGGGCGAGATTCTGCGCGGTGACCGAGGCGATCAGGATCACTCCGATCACCCCGGCCTGATAGATGGGATTGAAGTTGTTGTAGCTCAGTCCGTAATCGACGACCGCGATGACGATAGTGGCGAGTGCCGAGCCGACGACCGAACCGTCGCCTCCGAAGATGTCGGCGCCGCCCAGCACGACGATGGCGATGCTGAGGAGGTTTCCGGTCTCCGCCGCGTCCGGGCGCGCGGTGCCAAGGCGCGCCGCGGACACCGCGCCGGCGAGACCGGCGAGCAGGCCGGCGAGGACGAAGGTGAGGCAGCGGATGCGGCCGACCCTTATCCCGGCGAGGCGCGCCGCGAGATCGTTGGTGCCGGTCAGATAGAGCCGCCGCCCGTAGGCGGTGAAGAGCTGCAGCCAGGCGCACAGGAGGAAGGCCGGGATGTAGATCAGCAGCACCTGGAAGGGCAGGCCCGCGACGTTGCCCTGGCCGATGGCGAGGAAGGGGCGCGGGCTGGCGGTGAGATCGATATTGATGCCGCCGGTGAGCACGAGGGCCAGGCCGTAGAAGGCGAACATCGTTGCGAGCGTGACGATGATGGCGGGGATTCTCAGGATGGCATAGGCGAGCCCGTTCGCGAGCCCCATGACGAGGCCGGCGAGCAGGGCGACGGCAACTGCGAGCGGCCAGGGCAGATGATGCGCGAGCACGATGCCGAGAAGCACTTGGGAGAGTGCGGCGATGGCGCCGACGGAGAGATCGACCCCGCCATCTCCGCCGCAGATGACGAAGGTCTGGCCGAGGGCGAGGATGCCGATCTCGACCGCGAACACCGCCATCGAGATGAGGTTGGCCGGCGCGAGGATTCCAGGATTGGTCGCGGCGAAACCGCCGAGGGCTATGGCAAGAAAGAGGACGAGCAAAGTGAGCCGGGTGCGATCGATGCCGATGCCGCCCATCGCTCAGGCCGCCTCTGCGGGCCGGCGCCAGGCGTGACTGAGGCCGACCGATGCGAGGATGATGACGCCGAGCAGCACGCCGCTCCAGAAGGGCTGGATGTGCAAAAGCACGACGCCGTCTTCCACGAGTTGCACGATCAGCGTGCCGAGCAGGGTGCCGAAGATCGTGCCTTTGCCGCCGGAGAGCTCGGTCCCGCCAAGCACGACGGCGGCGATGACGGTGAGCACGAATCCGGAGCCGGTAGAGGTCTGCACGAGCGGGCTTTGGCCGAGCGTAAGCAGGGCGGCGAGGCCGGTGAAGACGCCGATCAGGACGTAGGAGCCGCGCTTGATCCACCGCACATTGAGCCCGGCGAGCCGCGCTGCCTCCTCGTTGTTACCGAGTGCATAGATGTGCCGGCCGAGGCGGAAGTAGCGGAGGAAGGCGGCGAAACCCGCCATCACGGCGAGCGCGAGCAGCGTCGCCATGGGCAGCGGCCCGAGCTTAGTCGTGACGAAGATCTTCGTGAGGATCGGCGGAATATCGGTGAGCCAGGTGCTGCCGAGGGCGATGAAGACGAACATGCGGTAGATGGAAAGAGTGCCCAAGGTGGCGACGATCGGCGGTACCGCGCCTTCGATGATGATGACGGCATTGACGAGGCCGAGAAACGCGCCGAGCAAGAGGAACGCCGGCACGGCGACGGCGAGGCCCCAGCCCGCGGCCAACACCTTGCCGCCGAGTGCGGCGATGAGACCGAGCATCGAACCCGTGGAGACATCGATCCCGCCCGTCAGGATGACGATGGTCATACCGGTGGCAGGGATCGCGGTGATCGCGAAGTCGACGAGGAAGCTCGTAACGTTGGCAGGATACCAGAGCCCGCCGTGCGACCCGAGATCGATGCCGAGGCCGAGCAGGAGAAGGGTCGCGAGCAGCACAGCCTCGCGGACGGAGATGAAGTGCCAGAGGGGCGTGGAGCGGAGATCGGGGTGCGCGGCGGGCGGGGCGCGGTCTGCGGCGAGCTGGTTCATGCGCTGGCGTGGGCAGGCG
>Ga0335075_10011746_pt1 | contig 13229 bp, 14 predicted proteins | sample Lox_Sample_24_FD_206723 | JGI IMG/M metagenome (GOLD analysis project Ga0335075, IMG submission 206723) | Soil microbial communities from Loxahatchee National Wildlife Refuge, Florida, United States - Lox_Sample_2.4 | ecosystem: Environmental > Terrestrial > Soil > Wetlands | place: USA...
GGCTGATCAACGAGCGGTTCGGCCGGTTCTGGGGCTGGTTCAGCGTGGGCGACCTGTTCCTGCTCAACTTCCTGACCATCGTCACCGAGTTCATCGGGGCCTCGCTGGCGCTGCGTTACTTTGGCGTCAGTCCCTACATCTCGGTGCCGCTGACCGCTGTCCTGCTGATCGCTATCACCGCGAGCGGCAGTTTCCGCCGGTGGGAACGGGCGATCTTCGTGTTCATCGCGACCAGCCTGGTGCTGTACCCGCTGGCCTTGCTGTCGCAGCCGCACTGGGGCCCGATCGGCTACCACCTCGTGGTCCCGGGGATCCAGGGTGGGGCCAGCTCGACCGCGATCTTGCTTATCATCGCGATCGTCGGCACCACAGTTGCTCCGTGGCAGCTGTTCTTCCAGCAGTCCAACGTCGTGGACAAGCGCATCACGCCCCGGTTCATCGGCTATGAGCGCGCCGACACAACCTTCGGCGCCTTCATTGTTGTCTTTGGAGCGATCGCGATCGAGATTGTGGCCGTCTACGCCGTCCACGGCACGAACCTGGCCGGGAAGTTCACCGATGCACTCGGGATAGCACGCGCGCTGGAAGCCCACAGCTACGCGTTCGGCGCGCTATTCGCGATCGTGCTCCTGGACGCGAGCATCATCGGCGCCTCGGCGGTGACCCTGTCCACCAGCTACGCGTTCGGTGACGTGTTCGGCCTCAAGCACTCGCTGCACCGCAGCTTCAAGGACGCCCGGCAGTTCTACCTGAGTTACGCCATCCTGGTGGCCGCGGCGGCCGGCATCGTCCTCATCCCCAAGGCTCCGCTCGGCCTGATCACCACCAGCGTCCAGGCCCTGGCCGGTGTGCTGCTGCCGAGCGCATCGGTGTTCCTGCTTCTGCTGTGCAACGACCGCGAAGTCCTCGGCCCATGGGCCAACAAGCGCTGGCTCAACATCCTGGCCTGCCTCATCATCGGAGTCCTGCTCACCCTGTCCGGCACCCTCGTAGTCAGCACCGTCTTCCCAAGTCTGAACGTCGGCACGATCGCGGTAATCACCGGCATCGCGCTCCTTGCCGGTGGCGGCGGGGCCGGCCTGTGGCTGGCTATCGCGCAACGCCGCAGCGGCCGGGCCCGGCCAGCGCCACTGCAGATGACACAGCAGGAGCGCACCAACTGGCGAATGCCCCCGCTCGCCCTGCTCAAGCCGGTGTCCTGGTCGCCGGGGACCAAGCTAGGCGTTCTGCTGCTCCGCGGCTACCTCGTGGTCTCCGTCATCTTGCTGATCGTCAAGGCGGTCCAGCTCGGCGGCGGCTGAGCCGCCGCCAGCCGCGTGTCACCGCTTGACGGTGCAGACGCAACCTGACATCCGGGCCCTCCGGAAAGACTCGTCGTATTCTATATTGTTCATATGAAAGATATTTCATGCATGCTGTCCTCAGGTGCCCTGCGGCCTGACAGCAGGACGAGTGATCAGCGTCTCGGCACGAGGACAGGTCATTCTGAACAAGCCGGGCAGCTCCCGGGGTGCCCGCGTAGAGACGGGTTCGGGTGATGCGGTGGCATACCAGCCTGCGGTTTCTGGCTGCTGCGCACCTTCCGCAATACACAAATACAGATGCCATCACCGGCACAGTGATCTTCCTAGCGTTGCTGGCCATTGTCGCGATCGCCGTGCTCCGGCGAATGTGATTCGCTGCCGGTCGCCGGCAGATCCCGCAGCGGGACCAGACTCGCCAGTACATGCGAGCCAGGCCCGCGTGAAGCGCCGAGGCGGTTCAAATCCCCTCAGACACCGACGAGTGGCCGGCAGCTCCACGACCATGGTCTCATTCGTGGTCTCGGCTCGCCCTAGTCCGGCGCCGTTCACCGGCGGCTGCTAGGCCAGTCAAAGGCGCCGACTTCTCGGTTAGTCGCCCTCTGCTGTCCAGGCTTCGATGCCTTCCCGCACGGCCAGTCCTGCGATGACGAGGGCTGCGGCGGGGTCGGCCCACCACCATCCGAGCCCGGCATTGAGGCCGACGCCGAGCAGGGCGGCGGCGGAGGTGTAGGCGCAGATCGCGCTTTCGGCCGCGTCAGCGATCAGGGCCTGGTTGTCGAGTTGCTGGCCGGTGCGGCGCTTGGCCAGCGCGAGCAGCGGCATGACCACCAGAGCGGCTGCCGTAACCGCGATCCCGGCCAGCGACTGGCCAGGACGCTGCTGGCCGACCAGATCGGTGACGCTCTCGACGGTGAGATAGGCGGCGAGGGCAAAAAAGGTGCCGCCGATCAGGCGCACGGCCCGGGTTTCGCGTTCCGGGCTGACAGCGCCGCGTAGGTGCCAGACGACGACACCCGCGGCGAAGAACTCGATCACCGAGTCGAGGCCGAACCCGATCAGCGCGATCGAGGAGGCAATGATCCCGCAGACGATGACGAGCGCCGCCTCGGCCGTCATCCAGGCCATGCTGGCGTACTCCAGCCAGAACCCCCGGCGGCGCAGCCGGGACCTCTCCTGCTCAGGCCGGTCCAATCGCGCGCCCAGGATGCCGCGGCGCCGGACGCGCCGCGGTCGGGGCCTATTCTGCTAGATCACGCCAGGCCGGCGCCGATCTTGCCCGGCGTCAGGTTGGAGCCTGGCGACCGGCCCGCTCCACCAGCCTTTGCGCGGCCGGCAAGTGACGAGCCCGCGTGATCGTCGTGACCGCTGGCAGACTTCAGCTGTGACGGTGGCCGGCAACCAGTGGCACAGCGCGCTGCTGCGCCGCGGCTTTGCGCTGGAGTATGCGACGCTGGCCTGGAACGTCGCCGGGATCGTGGTCCTGGCCATCGCGGCTCTTTCGGCGCGGTCAGTGGCGCTGGCTGGCTTCGCGCTGGATTCGCTGATCGAGATCGGTGCATCGGTCGTGGTGATCTGGGAGCTGTCCGGCACGGGCGAGGACCGCCAGCGCCGGGGGCTGCGGCTGATCGGCTACGCGTTCGCCGCCCTCGCGCTCTACCTGCTCGCCCAGTCCACCGTGGTGCTTGCTGCCGGGTACCGCCCGCGGCACTCGGTGCCCGGGATCATCTGGACGGCAGTGACCGCCCTGGTGATGTTCGCGCTAGCAGCTGGCAAGGCCCGCACCGGCCGGGTGCTGGGCAATCCTGTCCTGCGGACCGAGGGCCGGGTCACGATGATCGACGGCATCCTGGCCACGGCGGTGCTGGCGGGCCTGGTCCTGAACGCCGCCCTTGGCTGGTGGTGGGCCGACCGGCGCCGGGTACGTGCTTGTCTTTTACGCCGCCCGCGAGGTCCGGGAAACCCTGTTTGCTCCCGGCTGACTCCTGCCGGCTAATCGCCGCCTCCGCCGGGGTCGTAAGCCACTCAGCGGGGCAGGGAAGATCGGCAAGTGACCGTGGCGTGCTGCTGCCCGGCCGCTGTCGATGACCCTGATCTTGGCCTTCGGCCCTGTGCTGGCTACGGGGCTGCCCGCGTGGTCCAGGTCAGGCTGCCTGCCTCGGGAAGCTGGCGCGAGATCTGGCCCGCAACCAGGCGACCGAGCACGTCGGCGTCCTTGGCGGCCAGCTCCGGGTCGACCCAGCCCTCGATCTCTACCCGCAAGGTCCGGCCAGTCCAGCGCGCCCGGGCATGCGCGTGAATCACTCCCGGGACCGACCCGGCGGCGGCCTCGGCGGTAGTGATCACTTCGGGGTCCACGCCGTCGGCGAGGCGATGCACCACATCCTTGGTGATCTCGTATCCGACATGGCAGATGAACGCGGTCACCACCAGCCCCGCCAACGGGTCCCCCCAGGGCAGGCCGAGAGCCACGGCGATCAGGCCCAGCAGCGCGCCGGCCGAGGACAGTGCATCCAGCCAGGAATGCCGGGCGTCTGCGATCAGCGTGGCCGAGTTGATCCGCCTGCCCACAACAAGCTTGTACCGGGCCACGACCTGGTTGCCGATGATGCCCAGCAGCGCCGACGATGCCCGCCGCGACGTGGCTGGTGTGGCCGTGCTCGATGAGCTTGCGGACGCTCTCGTAGCCGGCGAACGCGGCGCTGGCCCAGATCACGGCGGCGATGCCGATCCCGGCCAGGTCCTCGGCCCGCTCCAGCCCGTAGGGATACATCTCGCTGGGCGGCCGCCGCGACAGCCGGAACCCCAGGAAACCACTGCGCTGGTGGACACGTCGGACAGGTTGTGGATCGCGTCGCCCAGCAGCCCGACCGAGCCAGTGAACACCGCCAGCAGCAGCTCAACCAGGCCGGTGGCTCCGAGGCCGATCGCGCTGACAGCAATCGCCCGGTTGGCCTGCCGCCGCTCGTCGGCGTCGTCGCGACCGCCTGCCAGCGGGAACGCCGCGGCCGGGTCACGCTGCCCCAAGGTCTTGTGCATCCCGCCAGAATAGGCGGGGCCATCAGACTATCCGGGCTGTCGCCTCAGCCACCAGGAACGACTGCGTGGGGGTGCTTAGAGCACGGCGGTGGCGACCGCGATGCCGACACCGATGAGGACTACGCCGCCAAGCAGTTCGCCCCGCTGGCCGGTCCTGGCGCCGATCCGGCCGCCCAGCTCCAGCCCGACCAGGGACATGATGACGCTCACGGCGCCGATGATGACCGCGGCCACGGCGAGGCCGACGTGGAAGGTGCCCAGGGCAAAGCCGACCGCGAGGTTGTCGATGCTCAGGGCCGCACCCGTGATCAGCAGCCGCCCGGTCCGCTGGCCACCCGGTGCGGCCGGGTCCTGGTCCTGGCGGCGGTGCGGGCTGCCTGACTCACGGCGTACAGGCCGGTCGCGATGAGCAGCGCGGCGCCGATCCAGTGCGCAGCATGGCCGAGGCCGCTGGCGAGGCTGCGGCCAAGCAGCAGGCCGAGGATGGGCATCGCGGTCTCGAAGAACCCAAAGATCACCCCACCCGCAACCGGGTGCGCGCATCGATCCCGCTGACCCCGATCCCCACTGCGGCAGCGAAGTTGGACAGGCCCAGGGATACAGCCACTAGCAGCAGGCCGAGCATCCAATCACCGCCTCAAGGCTCTCCATCCAGCCGTGGTTGCATTCTCGGCGGACCACCCGGGCTACGATGTCGACTCTCGCGGCCTGATACTCGCGCTCCTTGCCTTCCGACGAGATCCGCCTGATCGTGGGTGGACCTTCGCCGACCGGAGTGCTGATAATCCAGACGGCAGAACAGGCTCCCTGCTCAGCTTCGCGGTCGCGCCACAGAAGACGCACACCACCATCAGGTCATTATCCTCTCTCGACTGCAGCTGTCCGGACGTCAAGCCGTAGCTCCAGGGCCACGCCGTTTCACCGGGGTGCCCGCCGCGGCCGCGTGAAGCTTCCGCGAGTTGTCGTCGATCGCCTGCATGCCGGGCTGCGCGAACGGCCCGAGGCGCGGTTCGTCCCAGTCGTCCTGGTCTCGCGGCGGTTCAAGTCCCTCGAGCGCACTGGCGTCCGCGGGCCGCGGCGTTAAACACGGCCAGGACGGCGCTAGGCCGTCCGCATCGGCGTAGCGGATCTCTGCCGCTTCGTCGGTGAACCCTGCGGAGACCTCGACCTGCACCGTCGTTGTCACCGGCCCTCCTCGCCTGTCCCGGCACCCATCAGCAGGCCGGTCAGCTGCAGCTCGACCATCCGCATGCTTGCCTCGGTGTCACCGACCGCACCCGACAGTACCGCCTCGTGCTCGGCGGCGGCTTTCTGCAGCTCGCTGAACCGCTCCCACAGAGCCTTGACCACGGCGGTGGTGACGCCGCTCTGCTGTGCCTTGGCGATCTCGTCGGCGAGCTTCTGCAGCTCGGTGTCGGCCCGGGCGATGAACGCGGCGATCACCATCTCGCGCATTTCGTCCTGGTCGGCGATCGGCACCCGGTTCAGGTTGCTGCCATGCCCGAACCGCCCCACCAACTCCCGCAGCGCACCGAGCATCTGCGCGTGCTGGACCCCGACGAAGTACACGCCACCGGTCGGCCGCATGATGATCGGGGAAAACGACTCGATGTAGTCGCGTACCACGGCCCGCAGCTTGTCCCCGGACAGGTACCGCCGCCCGCGCTCGAAGCTGTCGCGGACCTCGGCCAGAGCTGCTACGACCTCGGCCTGCTCGGCCTGCGGCAGCGCCGCGATGGCGTCGCGGTTCGGTGCGATCCGCAGTGCTCCGGAGCCGGGGTCGGATGCTGGCGTGTCGTCGGGTGAGAACTCGATCAGGGCCAGCCCGGCCTCGTAGTCCAGGGCCACCCGCTCCTCGTCGCGGACCTCGCGGACCAGCCGCCGGGCAATTGCCCCGTCGCGGCGGCTCACGTGGCGGATCATCAGGACGGCCTCGCGCTGTTTTGCGCCCTCGGTCCGCCGCTGCTTGCGCGTCTGCCGCTCGCCGAGGGAGTACTTGCGACGCACCCCGGCCGGCCCGGTGACCCGCTCGAAGACGTCGCACGGCCTGCTGGCCTGCGGGCAGCGGGCCAGGTCCAGGCCCAGCTCACCGAACCACTGCCGGCACAGGGACGGGGTCACCTCTCCGCTGAACACGCTGTAGAACACCAGGTGCCCGAGCAGCGGCGCCCCGGTCTCCTCCAGCGCCCCGACGTACTCGGCGAACCCTGCCCTTGTGCGCGGCGTCTCGTGCTCGGCCTCGGTCATCGCCGCCATTTCAGATCACCCGGAACATGTCGCTCGCCTGGCCGGCGTCGGCCAGGTCGGTCACCTCGCGCACGTTGTCGGCCAGGGCCTCCAGCACGACTCCTGGCGCCCGCCCGACCTGGATGCCGAAGAGCCGGAACCCGAGCGCCGCCTTGCGCTCGTTCCAGGCCCGCATCCAGTCCTCGCTCACCCGGCAGATCCCGTCGGTGACCAGCGCGATATCCCCGCGCATCGCCCCGTCGTCGCTGAACTCGGCCTCCAGCAGGTCCATCGCCTGCCCGAGCGGTTCCTCGAAATTGGTGCCGCCGCCCCAGAAGAACTCGGCGAAGTCGAGCACATCTGCAATCCGGACCGGCTCACGGGCGGGGAACCGGAACACCTTGATCTCCCCAGCCGACGAGAACAAGATGCCGGCGAAGTCCCGCCGGGACGCCCGGGCCTGGTCGAGCATCGCCAGCGCGCAGCCCTTGGCCCACGCCTCCCCCGATAGCCCCGTCCCGGCGACCGGGATACCCATCGACCCGCTGCAGTCGACACAGCAGATGATCGCTCCCTGCCCGGCCTCGGTCTCGCCGCGCTGCTCGTATACGAACAGCCGCTGCTCGGCATACCGGGCCGCGAACACCGCCCGCATCACCGGCACTCCCAGCGCCGCCAGCTCGCTCGGGATCAGCCGTCCGAGGTCATCTCCGGCCTCGATGCCGACCAGCTCGCCGGGCACGTTTTCCATCCGCCGGGCCCGCTGCCCGGCGGCCATCTGCCGGAACCGCCCGATCAGCTCGATGAACTTGCTCATCCGCCCGGTCCGCAGCCGCTGCGCCAGCGCCAGCCGCTCGGCAAAGCTCATCCGCTGCGCCTCGCCCGGCCCGATGCCCCACGTCGCCATCAGCGCGGCTTCCGCTTGGCGCTTATCCGCTGCCTGCGCGGCCCCGGACCGCAGCGCCGCTCTCATCCCGGGCGCTGCCCCGGCGAGTGCCTGGGACGCAGCCTGGCCAGCTGCGGCCGCATCCTGCCCGGCCTGCTCAGCTGCCCCGATCGCGGCCGCCACGTTCTCAGCGGCTCCGTCCGGCACCGACCCGTCTTCACCGGCTGCATCCCCGGCCGCCGCCATGGCAGCCGCCACACCCTCGGCCCCCGCCCGCTGCTCCTCGGCGGCCTGGGCAGCGGCGTCGGCTGCCTGCTGAGCATCTTCGGCCTGCTCTAGCATCCGCCGCAGTGTCTCGGCCATGGCCAATACCGCCATCGCCGAGGCGTATGCGTCACCAGCGGTCTCCCGCCGGAGCTCGCCGAACTCGGGTGACTCCAGCAGCGCGGAGATCGCTGCCCGGTTGACCAGCCGCGAGCGGTTCATGTCGCCCTCCGGCCGCACCACCGGTACGGTCTTGTACGCGGCCAGGAACACATCGCGCACGAGGTCGGCCGCGTAGTCGTGGCGCTCGCCCAGGTCGCCGATCACGTTCCTGACCGCGGCGGCCTGGTCGGTGATCTCGCGCCAGGTCATCTCATCGAACCGGTCGGACTCGACAGCTCCGGTCTGTCGCGCGGAGGCGGCGAGCCCGAGCCAGCGCCCGGCGAGTCCGGCGAGCTTGGCCAGCGTCTTGCCGGCCATTAGGACTGCCCGCCCAGCTGCGCCTCGACGACGGCGGCGGGCACGCCCAGCGCCTCGACCAGGACACGTCCGTGCACGGCCCTCGTCCGTGCCAGTGCCGCATCCAGCGCCCCGGTGGCCCGCCCGGCGGCCTCGCTCGCCCCGCGCATCTCGGTCAGGCGGTTGGCGGCCCTGGTCAGCTTGCCATTGGCCTCCTTGATCGCCCATTCCGACAGGTGCTCGCGTGACTGTCCGTGCTTGGCGTCCAGCTCGGTCTCGATCTCACCGACGGCGTCGGTCAGATCGAGGGCCTCGCGAGCGTCGGGGTTGACCAGCTGCAGGACCTCGCGCTCGACCGCGCCCTTCTGTGCCACCGAGTCCCACAGCACCGCGCCGAGGATCTCCAAGTCGGAGTCGTCGACCGCGCCGCGCCCGGCCAGCCATGCCGACGCCTGCAGCAACCGCACCGACTGCTTCCACCGCCGGTCGCTGGCGACCAGCTCCTGTCGCCTCAGAGCCGCCCGCAGCGTGCACACCGCGTCAACGATCCCGTCCGGCACCTCGATCGCGGGCACCTCGGTCTCGGCCGCCACCCGCAGATCCGCAAGGTCGACCGTGGTCCGTGCCGGAGCCACCGCCGGCGGCGTCACCGCCGACTTGACCAGCGCCGCGAAGCTGGCCGGGTCGGCCAGGTAGCCGACCTCCAGCCGCACCAGCAGCCGGTCGTACACCGCGGCCAGATCCTCACCCGAGGGCAGCTCGTTGGACGCCGCCACCGCGGCGATCAGCGGGCACTGGATCGCCGGGCCGCCGTTCTCGGGGAAGTAGACCCGCTCGTTCAGGTAGGACAGGGTCTCGTTCAGCGCCCCCGCCGAGCACTTGAAGATCTCGTCGATGAACGCGATCTCGCACGTCGTCGCCCGCCGGTCGAACACCTGCGTGTACTCGCCCCGGGTCAGAGCGGCCACGTCGACCGGCCCGAACATCCGCTTGGGGTCGGTGAACTTGGACAGCAGGATCTCCCAGTACCGGGCGCCGTCGATGCGGCCGGTCAGCGCCCGCGCCAGCTGGCTCTTCGCGGTCCCGGGCGGCCCTAGCAGCAGCGAATGCTGCCCGGCCAGCACCGCCACGGCCAGCGCCCGGACCACCGCCGAGCGCTCGTAGAACTGATCCGACAGCTCAGTAATGATCTTCCGCAGGCAATCGGCGGTCTGTGGCATTTCGGTCTCCTCAACTCTCAAGGTGGTCAACCACCTAAGAGAACGTTAGCAATCACGAAGCAAGGTGGTCAACCACCTTTCGCCAGACTGGCGGTGTGTGCTTCGCAAGGTGGTGGACCACCTGTGGGATGATGGGCGACATGCCGAGCCAGCACGCGCACAAAAGCCACGGCTTCCGGCCGGACCCGGACGACTTCGCAGCAGCCGAGGCCAGCCTCAAGCAGCGCGGCCGGACAGTGGGCGCTTACCTGAAGGCCTGCCTGAAGTGGTGCGCCGAGGACCCGGACGCCGCGATCGCCGCGATCGATTCGCGCTGGCCGTCCATCAGGCCGCCGGGCTGGCCTCATGTGACCTCACCGGTCCCGGATCCCCCAGGCGCCGGTGCCAAGGACCTGCGCGCGGCGGAGCCGACGTAGCGCTCACGGTCGGCGCGTGATCCGGCTGCCTGTGCCAGCGCCCGCAGCCGCTGGTCTGACTCGGTCGCACCGATAACGCCGCTGCGGACAGCAGCCAGCAGCACCGCGCCGCTGGTCTCGGCGTCGATTGCTGCAGGCGTCGCGGGGCCGCTTCCGACGCGGCGGCTCCCGGAAACGGAAACGGCCGTTTGCGCCGCTGAGCTTCTGCCTGCCTTTGATGTCGGGCCTGCCGCAGCAGTGTCGCCGCTTCCGGTGGCGAGCGGGTGACAACGCGGGCACCGGGATGGCACGTCGTCGCCGTAGCGGCCGAGCATGCGGGTGCTCTCGTCGCAGCCCCCGCACCACGGCTGCCGCGCCTGGGCGCGATCCGGCGGCGGGGGCAGCTCGCTGGGCGACAGCCGCGCGGCCAGCACCGCGGCCGGGCTGCGCACCCCGGCGGTGTTCGCGCCCACGAAGTCAGCCAGCGCGGCTGGCGCCCACCCCGCGGACAGCGCGTCATCCACCGCGGGCTCCAGCCGGCGCCGATGGCTGGCCGTCAGCAGCCAGGCGGGGCCGAGCCGGGCGAAGAACTCACTCACGCCGCCGCCCGCCTCTGGGCGGTCATCCGCGGGCCCGAGGTCGTGGACGACCGCGTCGGCGGCGGACGGTTCTGTGGGTGGTTCAAAGGACGGTTCGGGTGCAACTGCTGCACCCCGTTTGCGCAGCAGTTGCACCCCGTTGGTGCGGTGGTTGCACCCCGTCGCTGCCGCGGGGTGCAATGGCTGCGCCCCGTCGGTCGCGTTATCCACAGGCGTTTCAGCCACGGGGTGCATCTGCTGCACCCCGTCATTCGCACCGGCCGTGACCTGGGTTCTCGCCGTGCGCATCGCCATGACGCGGGCGGTCAGGCCCGGGAACTGGCGCTCCAGGGCCACCAGGTCTTCGTCGTCGAGGTCGTCGCGGATCAGGTGCATGCCCAGGTCCCAGCCTTGCGTGCGCCGGTCGGCCCGCTTGATCTTCGCGGCGACCACCGCCGGGTCACCGGGCCGGATGATCCCGGCCTCCTCGAGCCGGTGCAGCGCGGTCTGTACGGTCCTTTTGGACAGGCACGTGTAGCGGGTCAGCGTCTTCTCGCTCGGGAACGTGTCCCTGCCGTCGGGGCTCGCGTGGTTGGCCAGCCCGATCAGGACCGCCTTGCAGGCCGGGTTCGGCTTCCCTCCGCCGTCCAGGGGCACGGGCGCTAGGTTGAGTGCCCAGGAGATCGCTTCGACGCTCACCGGGGCCGCCACCCTGCGGTGCTGCCGACCTGGAAACGGCTGAGCTGAAGACCCGGCAGCCATACTTGAGCCGCTGTCCGATTCTGGGAGCGAGATGGGAGCGAAGGCGCCTTGAAAGGTGCGGTCAGATGGGGCTTTCTGTGCCAAACTAGCGTTGCTGACCTGCTGTTATGCCCCTGATTATGGGCTTGATGAGCCGGAAAGTCAGGTTGTGGTCCTGGATGTCGTGGGTTCGAATCCCATCGCTCACCCCAAGTTTCAGCAGGTCAGAGCGCATCGATCCGGTCACTGCTGCCGTCAGATGGGGACGTTGATGGAGCCGCTTATGCGGTCAGGCTCACGCGCGGAGCAGCAGTTGCGGGCCCAGGGTGAAGTCCGGGTCGACCTGATCTTGCAGGTTCTGGCCGGTTGCTGAGTTGGCCCAGGCTGTGGCGTTGCGCAGGTGGAACTGAGTAGCCTGCCGGGTGAGCTTGGCCCAGTCTCGCGTGCGGGCGTCGATGGCGTGCCGGATGGTCATGAGCCTGGCTTGGGCTGCGCGGCTGAGGTCGGTGAGGTTGAGCGGCCGGCCCTGTTCCATGGCACGTATGGCGGGCTCGTGGCTGAAGCAGGCGAGCAGGGCATCACCGGCTTCTTCACGCAGGAAGGCGGTGTCCTCGCTGCTTTGAACTTTGTTGCCGAGCACGGCAAGGGGGACGTTGTAGTCCGCGGCGTAGCCGGCCCACTGCCGGTAGACGCCGAGGCTTTTGCGTGTCGGCTCGCAGACCAGGAATGTGAGGTCAAAGCGAGTGAACAGACCGGAGGCGAAGGACTCGGCGCCAGCGGTGGTGTCGACGATGACGTACTCGCCGGGCTGGTCGAGGAGATGGTTGAGGTACAACTCCACGGCGCCGGTTTTGGAGTGGTAGCAGGCAACGCCGATGTCGTCGTCGCCGAACGGGCCGGTGGCCATGAGCCGGGCTCCGCACGGGGTTCCGGCCGCCAGCGCGTGGATGGGATCGGTGCTGCAGAACTGCAGCAGCCGTGAGCCGTGCCCGGGTGGGGTGGTCTTGATCATGGCCGCGGCGGAGCTGATTCTCGGATTGTCTCCTCGCAGGTACTCCTTGATTTCGTGCAGCCGGGAGCCCAGCGGGGTCGGGGGCTTCTCGGTCCCGAGCGCCTCACCCAAGTGCTGGTTGATGTCGGCGTCGATCGCGAGCACCGGCAATCCCTGACCTGCCAGGTAACGGACGAGCAATGACGCCAGCGTGGTCTTGCCGCTGCCGCCTTTCCCGGCAAACGCCACTCTCACGAGACCTCCTTAGACTGAGAACCGTTCTCGATAGGGTGCTAGTGTTCCGGCGTGCGGCTGTTGGGTCAAGCTCTTCTCGCGCTAATGCCGCAGGAATGTTGGCACTGCCGCTAGGCCCCGGAGCTGCCGCTTGCCGGTAGCGCAGGCCACCGGGAAATAGGAGGGCCATGCGCGTGGGTGTGCTGCTGCTGGCGGCGCAGTTCCCTGGCCAGTCTGCCGGTGAGGTGCTGGCCGGGACGGTGGAGGCTGCGGCGGCGGCGGAACGGGCGGGCTTCGACGACGTGTGGGTGGCCGAGCATCATTTCATGTCCTATGGGGTGTGCCCGTCAGCCGTGGTGCTGGCGGCTTACGTTCTCGGCCGGACCGAGCGGCTCGCGGTGGGCACGGCGGTGAGCGTGCTGTCGACGCAGCATCCCGTGGCACTAGCGGAGCAGGCCGCGCTGCTGGATCAGGTGTCGGGCGGCCGGTTCTGGCTCGGGGTGGGGCGCGGCGGCCCGTGGGTGGACCTCGAGGTGTTCGGCACCGGCCTGGGCCGTTACGAGTCGGGGTTCGCCGAAGGCCTGGACCTGCTGATGAACGCGCTGTCACAGCGGCGGGTGTCGGCGGCGGGGCCGTCGTTCAGTTTCCGCGAGGTGGCGATGGTGCCCAGGCCGCTCACGCTGCCGCACCCGCCGGTCGTGGTGGCCGCGACAACAGCGCCGACGGTGCGGCTCGCCGCGGCTCGCGGCCTGCCGCTGCTGCTTGGCATGCACATCGATGATGAGGGCAAGAGGCAGCTGGTCGACTGCTACCGGGCCGCCGCACCCGGAATGGCGGGCCGGGACCGTGGCCACATCGCGGCGGTGATGGCCTACGTGGCCGACACCAGGGCGCA
>Ga0335075_10011752_pt1 | contig 13225 bp, 12 predicted proteins | sample Lox_Sample_24_FD_206723 | JGI IMG/M metagenome (GOLD analysis project Ga0335075, IMG submission 206723) | Soil microbial communities from Loxahatchee National Wildlife Refuge, Florida, United States - Lox_Sample_2.4 | ecosystem: Environmental > Terrestrial > Soil > Wetlands | place: USA...
CCCCTGTTGGTAGGCGTGGCCCATGAATTCCCAGCGGTCGCTGCGCGCTTGTTCGGCGACGCGCGTATAGTCTTCGCAGACGCGGGCATTGATCGCCAGCGTCGGGCGAATGCGCAAGTTTTTGAATAGATCGAAGAAGCGCCAGACGCCGACCCGCATGCCGTATTCGTGCCAACTCCAATTGGGTACGTCTGGCAGCAGCGTCTGTCCGGTGGGCGGCGCCAACACCTGGCGGGCCATCGGCTTGCCGATGTCCCACACTTCGAGATTGACGATGCTCCAGAATACGACGCGCGCGCCGCCGGGCAGCTTGAGCGGCGGCCGGTCGACAATCGCCGAATAGTCCGCGCGTTGGCGCGGCAGCATCGGCTTCCCGGCAACTTTCTTCACGGTCGCGCGTTTTTTCATCCCATCCACCCCAGTTGCCCAACGGCGACGCCGGTGGGAAATTTTGTGCACGACCATACGTCGCGCGTGCGGTACCGACAACGCCGCCGGTGGTGAGGCGGCTTGTCGCTTGCCCGATCACATCCCCGTTAGGGCACGCGAAACCGCATTGCAGTCGGCGGCGAATGGGGCATGTATGGAACGAAGGGGCGGGGGCATGCTTATCTTCCCGACCATTCGTTTTGCGCTATTGATCGCGGTTTGTGCCGGATTTTACGATGCCACCATCTGCCGCTTCGCCGCGCGTCCGCGGATTCGATCGTCCGCAAGACAGTTTGGTGAAGGCCGCCTGCGAGACGGACGATGCGCGCCAATTCTGGCTCGGCGCTTTTCGTGCCGTGCGCGCAGAAACCGAGCGACGCGCCGCGCTGCTCTCTGCCGAGGATCAGGTGGTGCAGTCGATGCCGGACGCGAGTCCGGCCAAATGGCACCGCGCCCATGTCACCTGGTTTTTCGAAGAGTTTTTACTGCGCAAGTTTGCGCACGGCTATAAGCCGTTCGACGAGCGCTTCGCCTACCTGTTCAATTCCTATTACGTGTCGGCCGGCCCGCGTCATGCGCGCCCGCAGCGCGGCCTGATCACGCGGCCAGACGCGGCGGAAGTGACCGCCTACCGGGCGCACGTCGACGATGCGGTCGCGAAGTTGATCGAATCGGCCAACGACCTGACGCCGCTCACTACCGTCATCGAGATCGGAATTAATCACGAGCAGCAGCATCAAGAGCTGATGCTCACCGACATCCTGCATGCGTTTTCGCTCAACGCGACGCATCCGGCCTACGATCCGCAATGGCGGTGGCCGCAGCCGAGAGGCAAGGCCGCCGCTCCGGGCACTCTGCTGGCCGGCATTCATACGATTGGGCACGCCGGCGGCAGCTTCTGTTTCGACAACGAGGAGCCCGCCCATCAGGTTCTGCTGCGGCCGGTACGGCTCTCGCGTCGGCTCGTGACCAACGGCGAGTGGCTCGAATTCATCGCCGACGGCGGCTACACGACGCCGACGCTCTGGCTGTCCGACGGCTTTGCCGCCGTGGAGGCGCAGGGCTGGAATGCGCCGGGCTATTGGAAAGAAATCGACGGCGCCTGGTTTGCGATGACGCTCGGCGGCCTGCGCCCGGTCGATCCGGCGCAGCCGGTCTGCCACGTCAGCTATTACGAGGCCGACGCGTTCGCGCGCTGGGCCGGCAAGCATTTGCCGACCGAAGCCGAATGGGAGGTCGCCGCCGGGACCGATGGCGCGCTGGATGATGCCTTCGGCATTGTCTGGCAATGGACGCGCAGCGCCTACTCGCCCTATCCGGGCTATCGCGCGGCCGAGGGCGCGCTCGGCGAGTATAACGGTAAGTTCATGGTCAATCAGCTGGTGCTGCGCGGGTCCTCGCTGGCGACGCTGATGGGGCATTCTCGAGCGACTTACCGCAATTTCTTTTATCCGACGGCGCGCTGGCAATTCAGCGGCGTGCGGCTTGCCGGCTACGAAGGCTGAGACTTCGCGATGAATCCAAAAGCCGTCTTATTCCGCCCCATGCGCCAAGCCGGGCCGGCAGACGATTTTGCCGCCGACGTGCTGGCCGGGCTCAATGCGATACCGAAAGCGGTGCCGCCAAAATATTTCTACGATCTGGCGGGATCGGCCTTGTTCGACCGCATCACGCAACTGCCGGAGTATTATCCGACGCGCTGCGAGATCGGCATCCTGCAAGACAATGCGCCGGCCATCGCCTCGATGTTCCCGCCCGGCTCCGCGTTGGTCGAATTCGGCTCCGGCTCAAGCCGCAAGGCGCGCATCCTGCTGAGCGCCGCCGCCACCATCGAGGCCTATGTGCCGGTCGACATTTCGGGAGATTTTTTGCAGCAGGATCTGGTGCAGCTCAAACGCGACCTGCCGCACTTGATCGTGCATCCGCTGGTCGAGGACTTCACCAAGCCGTTCGCGCTGCCGCCCGCTCTCGCCGGGTTGCCGCGCATCGGCTTCTTCCCCGGCTCGACCATCGGCAATTTCGAGCCGGAAGAGGCGCGCGGCTTTCTCCGTCACATCGGCGCCATGCTCGGCCCTGCCGCGCTGCTTGTGCTCGGCATCGACCTCGACAAGGACGGCGACACGCTATTTCGCGCCTATAACGACGCCGAGGGCGTGACCGCGAAATTCAATCTCAACCTGCTCACCCGCATCAACCGCGAGCTTGGCGGCGACTTCGATCTCGGCGCGTTTCGGCACAAGGCTTTCTTCAATCGCGCGCGAAGCCGCATCGAAATGCATCTGGAGAGCGTCAGGCGGCAATGCGTGCGCATCAAGGGCGAGACAATTGAGTTCAGCGCCGGCGAAACCATCCATACCGAGAACAGCTACAAATATACCGTCGAGTCGTTTCAAGCTCTGGCGCGCGGCGCGGGCTGGGCGCCGGTGAAGGTCTTCACCGACGGAAAGTTCGCTGTGCATGTGCTGCGAAGGATAGACGACTGAGGACAGACGACGGCTGAGTGGTGTGCTATCCGTCCTCTGTCGTCCGTTCTCTGTCTTCGGTTCTCTGTCTTCCGTTCGCTGTCTTCCGTTTTCTGCCGTCCGAACCATGCCCATCTGCGAAGCCGATCCCTGGCGCCTGCAATATTTCGTGCACGTCAAGACCGCGGCGAATATTCCGACCGAGGATTGCGACGCGTGGACCTGGTATCCGGCGTGCCGCTGGGTCTACGACAAGCTCGCGATCGCGCTCTCGCAAAACCTCGATGCCGCCCCGCACGGTGTCACGCCGCCGCACTTTCCGGTGTTCTCCAAGCCGGTGATCAATCTCAAGGGCATGGGCGCGGGCAGCCGCGCGCTCCGTTCGGCAGCCGATTACGAACGCCATTACGCGCCCGGACACTTGTGGATGCCATTGCTCGACGGCCGCCATGTCTCCTCCGACGTCGCCGTAGTCGAGGGCGAACCGCATTGGTGGCGCCACGTCACCGGCAAGCCCGCTGGAGAGGGCACGTTCGACTATTGGACCGTGCATGCCGAGCCCAATGCCGAGATCGAAGCAAAGTGCGGCGCATGGATTAGCAAGCATCTCGCCGGCTATACCGGCATGCTCAACCTGGAGACGATCGGCGGCACTATCATCGAGGCGCACCTGCGCTTTTCCGATCAATGGCCGGATCTCTATGGGCCGGGCTGGGTCGAGGCGCTGGTCGGCCTTTATGAACGGCACCAATGGGACTTCTATGACGAGGACCGCAGCGAGGGCTACAGCGTCGTGCTGTTCGGCCCAAAGGGCGACCGCTACCGCCACCCGCCGCTGCGGGTGGTCGAAGAGGTCAAGCGCATGCCAGGCGTCACCAGCGTGCAGATCACCTTTCACGAGGACTGGCCGCCGGAGCGTCACGCCATGCCGCCCGGAGGCTTTCGCCTAGCCATTGTCAACGGCTTCGATCTGGACAAAGCGCTCGCGGCGCGCGAGCGGCTGAAAGAGTACTTTTTCGCCGTCGCCGCGTAGGCCGAATTTCGCTTCGCTCCGTCCGGCCTAGCTCCTATAGTCCCGCTCCCGCAATCGTCGGGAGGAAATGCCTATGCGAATCTGTGCGGCGATACGCGGTTGTTTGTTGAGCTGCATTGGCGCGCTTGTCGTGTCATTTGCTGCCGCGCCCGTGACTTCGTTCGCCGCCGATCAGGTCAGAATCGGCATCGGCTACGGCCTCGCCTTCCTGCCAGCCTACATCTGCGAGGACCAGAAGCTGGTCGAGAAATATGCCAAGGCGCTCAATCTGAATGTGCACGTGAGCTACCCGCGCTTTCTCGGCGCTGGGCCGGTACAGGACGCGCTTGCATCGGGAGCGATCGACATCGGGCCATTCGGAACGGCGCCGCTTTTGATCGCCCGCGAGGGGGCAAAGGGTGCGAGCGAGGCGCGGCGCCAGATTTTTGCGGTTGCTGGAATGACGACCCTGCCGCTCGCTCTGCTGAGCAATCGGCCCGGCGTGCGCAGCATCGCCGATTTGCGCCCGTCCGATCGTATCGCCGTGCCGACATTGTCCGCGCCGCAAGTCTACGTCCTGCAGATGCAGGCGGAGAAAAGCTTTGGCGATTACCAGCGGTTCAAGAGCCAGATCGTTCAACTTTCGCCCACCGACGCGCTCACTGCGCTGACGGGCGGCAACGGCATGGTGACGGCATATTTCGCCTCGCCGCCTTATACTCAGATCGCGCTCAGCGATCCGCAGATCCATCAAATCCTCGGCTCCGAAGAGGTAATCGGCGGTAAAGCGTCGTTTCTCATGCTCGGCGCGACCAAGGCGTATATCGAGGCGCATCCGAAAATCCCGCAAGTTCTCGACGAGGCGATGGATGAAGCAGCGCGCATCATCCGCGACGATCCGAAACGCGCCGCTCGTATCTATCTGACACACGAGCCGTCGAAGGCGCTCGAGGCTGCCGACATCGCGGCGGTGCTGACTGCGAATAGGGACGAGTTTGGCAGTGCGGTCGAGGGTATCCAGGCTTTCGCCGATTTCATGGGCCGGCACGGCGAGCTGAAAACGCCGCCGCAAAGCTGGAAGGAGATCGTGGCGCCTTCGCTGTTGAACTCGCCAAGCGGATAACCGCTTGTCCGACCGCAGACCCAGCAGCCGGCACTTCGCGACTGTTTCAAGGCAAAGTTATTCGTTGTTTACGTTTGCGTCGCAGCCCTGCCTTGTCGATTCGTTGATTGACGGCGACGACCATTGCGGATGATTAATCAGGAAAATCATTGCGGCAAAGTTCGGCCCGCCGCACCGGGGAGTACGTCATGCCCAAACGCCGCAATTCTGCTCAATCCAGCCGCCGCAATTTCCTCAAAGGCGCGGGCCTTGCCGGGGCCGCCGCAGTTGCGGCCGGACCGCCAGTGGCCGCGGACGCCTTTCCGGTCGCGCCGCAGCAAAGAAGCAAAGCGGCTTTGCCCGGCCCGCGGCAGATCGCTGCCGAAACCATGGCGCCGGCCGATGATCCGGTCAATCAGACTTCGAGCGGCGGCGACTACATGGTCGATGTGCTCAAGTCGCTCGACATCGAGTACCTGGCGATCAATTGCGCGTCGAGCTACCGCGGTCTGCACGAAGCGGTCATCAACCACGGCGGCAACAAAAAGCCGGAAATCATTACCTGCGTGCACGAGGATATCGCCGCTCATATCGCGCAGGGCTATGCCAAGATCGAAGGCAAGCCGATGGCCATGGCGTGTCATGGCGTCGTAGGCCTGCAGCACGCGACCATGGGCATCTACAACACCTGGTGCGACCGGGTGCCGTCGCTCATCTTCGGCGGCAACATCATGGAGGCGGACAAGCGTGCACCAGGCGCGGAGTGGCTGCACGCCGGTGTCGATATCGGCCAACTGGTGCGCGAGTTCACCAAGTGGGACGATCAGCCGGTTTCATTGACGCACTTCGGTGAGTCGACGGTGCGCGCCTACAAGATCGCGACAACACCGCCGATGGGGCCCGTCTTTCTGGCGCTCGATGGGGAGTTGCAGGAGAACCCGATCCGCGATCCGCAAAGCCTGCGCATCCCCAAGTTCGAACCGGTGGTGCCGCCGGTGGGCGACGCTGCTGCCCTTGCCGAAGCGGCGAAAATGCTGGTCGCGGCCAAGAACCCTTTGATCATTTGCGATCGGGTGGCGCGAACGCCGGCGGGCATGACCAACCTGGTCGAGCTTGCAGAGACGCTGCAGTGCGGCGTCATCGACAATGCCGGCAGGATGAATTTCCCGTCGCGTCATCCGCTCAACCAGAGTTTCCGCAGGTCGATGATCGGCCAGGCCGACGTTATTCTCGCCATCGAGATGAACGATCTCTGGGGTACGCTCACCCACTTCCGCGACCGCATCGTGCGGACGTCGCACCCGGCCACAAAGCCGGGTGCCAAGATCATCACGCTCGGCGTGCGCGATCTCTTCCTCAAGTCCAATTATCAGGATTTCGGCCGCTGGCAGGATGTCGATCTCGACATTGCCGGCGACGGCGAGGCCTCGCTGCCGGTGCTGACCGAGGCGGTGCGGCGGCTAATCGACGACGAGACCAAGGCGGCGTTCGCCGACCGCGGACAAAAACTCGCCAAGGCGCATCTCGCGATGGTCGAGCAATCGAAGGTCGACGCGACCATCGGCTGGGATGCAAGCCCGATCACGACGGCGCGTATGTGCGCCGAGGTCTACAACCAGATCAAGGACGAGGACTGGTCGGTGGTAGGCACCTCGATCCGGCTCTCCTGGATGCACCGGCTATGGGACTTCAAGAAGCCGCACCAGTGGAACGGCAATTCCGGCGGTGCCGGCATCGGCTATAACCTGCCGGCCTCGATCGGCGCGGCGCTTGCCAACAAGAAACACGGGCGCTTCACGCTCTCCTTCGGCGGCGACGGCGACTTCATGTTCAGTCCCGGCGCGGTGTGGACAGCCGCGCACCACCAAATTCCGATCCTCTACATCATCCAGAACAATCGCGCCTATCATCAGGAATATATGTACCTCGTGGCGATGGCGGCGCGGCACGGCCGCAATGTCGAAATGATGGATATCGGCACCACCCTCAAGGATCCCAACATCAACTATGCCGAAGTTACGCGTGGTCTGGGCGGGCACGGCGAAGGTCCGATCACAGATCCCAAGGACTTGGCCCCGGCGCTCACGCGCGCGATTGCGGCGGTCAAGGCCGGCGGCCCGGCCGTTGTCGATGTTGTCACCGATCCGCGCTGAGGAGCCTTGCGATGAAAATTCTCAAAACCCTTGCGGTGAAGGTCCTGGCGGTGGCCGCAATAGGCGCGGCGGCGCTGACAGCGGCGACGGCGCAGGATGCGCCAAATGGCGACGCCGCCAATGGCAAACGCCTCTACCTGGCGGATCGCTGTTTCACCTGTCACGGCCGAGTGGGGGAGGGCGGCGCTTACAATACTCCGGCGCCAATCCTGGCGCACACGGCGCTGCCGTTTCAAGGTTTCGAGGGCCAGATTCGCAACCCGGTCAATGACATGCCGGCATTCCCTCCGGCGCTTCTGTCCGACAAGGACATTGCCGACATTTATGCCTTCGTGCGGTCGCTGCCGGGGCCCGGCTCGCCCAAGGATTTCCCCCTCCTGAACAATTGAGGCCGCCCTCGGCAAATGCTCATGGCCGGATTCGATGTGGCCATGGTGCCGGAATAAGGGCCGTGTCTTTGCGGCAATTGGCGAGGTAGTTATCTTCACGTAGATCAACTGGTGCAATCCGGTTGGCCGAGGATAGATTTGCCTGACAAAACCTTTACAGAGGGCGCCATGGTCGGCAAAACACTCAATGTCATCACCATTTGCGGCAGTCTGCGCCGGGGCTCCTACAACCGCATCGTCATGAACGCGCTGCCTGCGCTGGCGCCGGAGGGCATGCAGATTACGGAGTCGCCCCCGATCGGCGAGTTTCCGCTCTACAATGCCGACGTTCAGAACTCGACCGGGTTTCCGGCTCCGGTGCAGGTGCTGGCCGACGTGATCCGCGCCGCCGACGGGGTGATCTTCAACTCGCCGGAATATAATTTTGGCATTCCGGCTCCCCTGAAAAATGCCATCGACTGGGTTTCGCGCGTGCCGAACCAGCCCTTCGTCGGCAAGCCGGTGGCGATGCAATCGGCCTCGCCCGGCCCGGTCGGCGGCGCTCGCATGCAATACGATCTGCGCCGCTCGATGGTGTTTCTCGACGCGTTCACGCTCAACAAGCCGGAAATTTTCATCGGCAATTGTGCGCAGCGAATCGACGAAAAGACTGGAAAGATCACCGACGAGGCGACCGTCGGTTTCATCAAGCAGCAGCTCGCCGCCTTCGCCAAGTTCATCGTCGCGCACAGCGGCAAGAACTGAGCGGTATCAGAGCAAACCAGGAGAAATTCGTGTCCGACAATCAGCTCAACGTCCTTGTCGTGTGCGGCAGCCTGCGCAACGGCTCCTACAACGCGGCGCTCGCCCGCACGCTGCCGGCGCTGGCGCCGCCCGGCATGACGCTCAAGCCCGGGCCGGCCTGGGACAAGATGCCGATCTACAATCACGACATCCAGGATGCGAGCGGCTTTCCTGCCGACGCGGTGGCTTGGGCGGACGCTATCCGCGCCGCCGACGGCGTGATTATCGTGTCGCCGGAATACAATTGGAGCATCCCGGGCGGGCTGAAGAACGCCATCGATTGGGTGTCGCGCATGAAGGATGTGCCGTTCAAGGAGAAGCCGGTTGCCCTCCAGTCCTGTGCCGGCGGCGTGCTCGGCGGGTCGCGCATGCAGTATCATCTGCGGCAATGCCTGACGTCGATCGATGCGTTTTTGTTCGGCAAGCCTGAGGTGCTGGTCACTTTCGCGGCGAAAAAATTCGACGAGAAGACGCTCGAGCTGACCGATCAGCCGACGATCGACATCGTGCGCCAGCAGCTTGCCGGCTTCGAAAAGTTCGTCCGGCGCGTCGGCGGCAAGAAGTGAGCACGAGATAAAATGGGACGCCTCGACAATCGCGTGGCGCTGCTCACCGGCGGCGCCAAAGGCATCGGCCGCCATTACGCTCAGGCGTTCGCCGCCAACGGCGCCCGCCTGATGATCGCCGACATTGCCGACGGCAGCGAGCTGGCGGCCGAGATCGCGCGCGAGCACGGCGCCAATTCGGTCGCCAGTGCCGTCGCCGATGTGAGTGAGGAGGGCGCGGTCAAGAAGCTCGTCGCCGACACCGTCGAGCGGTTCGGCAGGATCGACATTCTGGTCAACAATGCGGCGCTATTCGCCCCGCTTGCCGAACAGAAGGTCCTCGATATCGATGTCGCGCTGTGGGATCGCGTCATGGCGATCAATGTCCGTGGCGTCTTTCTCATGACCAAGCACGTCGCGCCGCACATGATCGCGCGGAAATACGGCAAGATCATCAATATCAGTTCCGGGACGGTGGCCCGCGGCATCCCGAACTTCTCGCATTACGTGACTTCGAAGGGCGCGGTGACGGCGTTCACACGCTCGATTTCCCGCGAGCTCGGCGAGCACAATATCTGCGTCAATACGCTGGCGCCGGGATTCACGCTCTCCGACAGCGTGATGAAGGAAAATCCCAATCATCTTGCCCATTCGCAGCAGCCCTCGATCGTCCGCCGCGCGATCAAGCGCGACGAATATCCGGAGGACCTTCTGGGCGCGCTGATTTTCCTCGCCTCGGCCGACAGCGATTTCATCACCGGCCAGACCATCGCGGTCGACGGCGGGGCGAACAACACCTGACGGGTCGGCGCAAACGCCGCCTGCTTTCCATTGATCGAATGTGGTCGCGCGCCGGCGCTCGCGCTGCGCGCAATTGACATCGGTTCTTAAGCTTCGCTTAGCTTGGGCGCCGGTCCTGATCTTGGAGAAAGCAGCGTGTCCGAATCCGAAACGATGCATCTGGCGGCCGATCTTTCGTTTCTGCATACCGATTATCTGTGGCGCATGCCGGGCTCGTGGATCGGATATCCGTATTACGGCACTTCGGAATTCTACGAAGATGTCGCACGGATCGCCGCGCGCGGCGTCATGGACATGCTGTTCTTCGGCGATACCGGAGGCACGTCGGAAGATTTCGGAGGCAATCACGAGGCCGTTGTGCGCTACGGCGCCAAGTGGCCGCGCCACGACATGACGCCGATGATTCCGCTGATGGCGAAAGCCGCCTCGGGGGTAGGCTTCGCATTGACGCTCTCGACGACCTACCATCATCCATTTCACTGCGCGCGTCTGTTCAATGCGCTCGATCACGTCACGCGCGGCCGGATTGCCTGGAACGCGGTGACCTCGGCCTACAAGAACGAGGCCGCGAACTACGGCTTCGACGACATGATGGATCACGATGAGCGGTATGTGCGCGCTCATGAATTTCTCGAGGTGGCGTGCAAGTTGTGGGACAGTGTCGAACCCGAGGCCCTGGTGCTGGACCGCGAAAAGGGTATCTACGCCGATCCGGCGAAAGTGCACCGCATCGACCACCGTGGGCGCTATTTCAATGTACGCGGCCCATTGCCGGCACTGCCGTCGCCGCAGCGGCGGCCGGTCATCATCCAGGCGGGCTTGTCAGGACCGGGCATGGGGCTTGCTGCCAAGTACGCGGAATTGCAGTTCAGCACGCGGCGAACGATCGCCAGCATGAAGCAGCACCGTCAGGCGATCGACGCGGCATTGTCCGCGGCCGGCCGCAAACCGCGCGACGTCGGTATTCTCTGGTCGATTCGCATTCAAGTGGCGGATTCGGACGCTGATGCCGAAGCCAAGGAGAGCCGCTACCTCGATTCGATACCGCCGGAGGCGGGGCTCGTGGAAATGTCCGCGCAATATGGTGTCGACTTTTCGTCGGCCAAACCCGGCATGCGGCTCGCCGACTTTGCCGACCAGGTGCGCGCGCAAAAAGGCAATCTCGGCAGCTTCGAGGAGCTGCTCAAGACCGTCGATCCGGCTCAATCCTTGACCGACTTTGCGCGCCGGTTCCTTGTCGATCGGATCCTGGTCGCCACGGGCACGCCGAAGCGGATCGCAGACACTCTGGAGGAGCTGCACGCGGCCACCGGCGCCAACGGCGGCTTCATATTGGGCAGGGGATATTCGGCCATGGACAACATCCGCGAATTTGTTGAATACGTGGTGCCGGAGCTGCAGCGCCGCGGTCTCGCCAAGACAAAATATTCCGGCGCCACTTTGCGTGAGAATCTGAATGGCTGAAGTCCCGGTTGCATTAAGTCGTGGCAGCCCGGCGAACGCCGTATATGTTTGGCAATCCCTACTGGTGGACGAAGGACGCCATGACCATTCCTGATACGAAGGCTTTCTGCGCTTCTTCCGCGACCGCGCTGCGCCGCCGCGATTTTCTCCGTATGGCCGCCGGGGCCGGCATGCTCGCCGGCGCGCCCGGTGCCGCGACGGCGCAAACAGCGTATCCGGTGCGTCCAGTGCATGTTCTTCTCGGCTTCGCGGCCGGCGGAGCGTCCGATGTGATCGGCCGGCTTATCTGTGCGCACTTGTCGGAGCGCCTCGGCCGGCCCTTCGTCTTCGACAACAAGCCGGGAGCCGCCAGCAACATCGCGACCGAAATAGTGGCGAAGGAGCCTGCCGATGGTTACACGCTGCTGTGGTGCACCTCTGCCAATGCGATCAACGCCACGCTTTACCAGAACCTCAATTTCAATTTCCCGGGCGATTTTGCCCCTGTCGGCGGGACGTTCCAGGTCCCCAACGTTCTCGAAGTGCATCCGTCCGTTCCAGTGACGACAGTTCCGGAGTTTATCGCGTACGCCAAGGCCAATCCCGGCAAGCTCAATTTTGCGTCCGGGGGAATCGGCGCCACGCAACACATGTCGGCCGAACTGTTCAAGTTCATGACGGGCGTCGACATGCGGCACGTGCCTTATCGAGGTTCGGGGCCGGCGCTGATTGATCTGCTCAGCGGCCAGGTCCAGGTCATGTTCGATCTGTTGCCGGCATCGATCGGCTACATCCGGGCGGGAAAGCTGCGGGCGTTGGCGGTCACGACCGCGACCAAATCCGCGGCGTTGCCGGACTTGCCGACCATCGGTCAATTTGTCCCCGGCTATGAGGCGAGCACTTGGAATGGTGTGGTCGTGCCGAGGAACACACCGACCGACGTAATCGCCAAGCTCAACGGCGAGATCAATGCAGCACTTGGCGATCCGGACATCAAGGCGCGCCTTGCTGATCTCGGAGCGACCGGATTTCCGACCTCGCCCGACGAATTCGGCAAATTCGTTGCGCAGGAAGTCGAGAAGTGGGGCAAGGTCATCAAGTTTGCCGGCATCAAGGCTGGTTAACCGTTTCTTCTGACTCGACCCCACTCTGCGTCCGGCCGCATCTTGCCACAGGCCCGTGATTTGATCAGCGCGGACGGCGCTCACGCGCCGTTCTTGATTTTCGTCTCGCCATCAAACGGGTTCCTTTATTGTGAAAAAATATTTGTGCGTTTGCGGGAGGCAATCGCCGCGATTCGAAGCGCGAATCGAATCTCTTTCATTTTCAAACTGAAACCGTTTCGGGGTGTTTGCGTTAGAGCGTGGGGGGAACGAGAACGGAGCCTCAAATATGACACTGAGCAAAACGTTTCTTTGTGCATTAGCGGGCGGTGCCGCCCTGGCTTTCTCCGCTGTGAACGCATCGGCGGCGATTGTCTGCAGCGGCGACACGTGTTGGCATGCCCATGAATCCTACCAATATCCGCCGTCTGCCCACGTGATTATTCATGGGGATGATTGGCACGCTGGCCCCGGAATCAGGTTTCATGAGCACGAGGGCCGGGGCTATTGGAACGGCGGCCGTTGGACCGCCTGGTAAACGAGCCCATTATTGCGGCCGGGGCGAAGCATTTAATCCGTGATGTTGCAGTCAACCGCCCAATTGGCGGGGAGCGGGCGATCAGCGGGAAGCCATCTGCTCCGGCCGCGTTAGCACAGTCCTGCGAGTTGATGTTCTGCGGATTAAAGAGTCCGCAGTCTAGCCCCAGCCGTGTTCGGTGATGTCGAAGACGATGCCGTTCATGTCCTTGAATTTCTTCTCGGCATCGACGCCCGGGTATCGCGGCAGTTGCATGAAGAATTCGCCGCCGTGCTCCTTGATCTTCTGTTCAGTCTCGCCCTCGTTGTCGACGATGAAGCCGAAGTGATGCAGCCCTGCCCAGTCCGGGCCGCCTTTGCCGCCCTTGGTCCCTTCGGGAAATTGCAGCAGCGTCAGATTCATCACCCCGTCCGACAGCGAAATGGCGTTGCCGATCGGCGCCTCTACCTTTTTCAGGCGCTTGAG
>Ga0335075_10011753_pt1 | contig 13223 bp, 11 predicted proteins | sample Lox_Sample_24_FD_206723 | JGI IMG/M metagenome (GOLD analysis project Ga0335075, IMG submission 206723) | Soil microbial communities from Loxahatchee National Wildlife Refuge, Florida, United States - Lox_Sample_2.4 | ecosystem: Environmental > Terrestrial > Soil > Wetlands | place: USA...
TGGAGGACCTGGAGTCCGCGCTCAAGTCCGGTGAGCGGGAAGAGCTGCTGCTCATCATCAAGGGCGACGTGTCCGGCTCGGTGGAAGCGCTGGAAGACGCGCTGCTCCAGCTGGATGTCGGCGAGGAAGTCGCGCTCCGGGTCATCGGCCGCGGTGTGGGCGCGATCACTCAGGACGACGTCAACCTGGCGATCGCCTCCGATGCCGTGATCATCGGCTTCAACGTCCGGCCGGCCGGCCGGGCGGGCGACCTGGCTCAGCGCGAGGGCGTCGACATCCGTTACTACTCGGTCATCTACCAGGCGATCGAGGAAGTCGAGGCCGCCCTCAAGGGCATGCTCAAGCCGATCTTCGAGGAGGCGCAGCTCGGCACGGCGGAGATCCGCGAGATCTTCCGGGTGCCGCGGGTCGGGAACGTGGCCGGCTGCATCGTCAGGTCCGGCACCATCACCCGCAACAGCAAGGCCCGGCTCGTCCGGGACGGCGTGGTGGTCGCGGACAACCAGACGGTCGAGTCGCTGCGCCGGTTCAAGGAGGACGCTACCGAGGTCCGCGAGGGCTTCGAGTGCGGTATCGGCATCGGCTACAACGACATCAAGATCGGCGACGTGATCGAGACGTTCGAGATGCGAGAGAAGCCGCGGGCCTGAGCCCGCCGCGGCGGGCAGCGGCTCGGTAGATACCGGGACGAGGAGACACGGCCTCAGCGTGTACGTAGGGGCTCTGACCATTGATGTTCTGCTAGGCGACGTGCGGTCGCTCAAGCAGAAGCGGTCAGTGGTCAGGCCCCTCATCGCCGAGGTGCACCGGAAGTTTCCCGGTGTCGCGGTCGGCGAGACCGGGCACCTGGACCTGCACCGCCGTGCGGAGATCGGGATCGCCGTCGTCAGTTCGACTGCGGCTAATGCCAGGGACGTACTCGACGCGTGCGAGCGCTTCGTCGCGGAGCATCCCGAGATCGAGGTGCTGGCCGCCAGGCGGCGGCTGCTGACCGAAGAAGAAGCGGAGTGACCGATGAACCAGGCAGCTTCTGGCTCGGGGGGACGACCCCCCGCAACCCCCCGCGGGATGGGCTCGGGGGGACGACCCGCCGGTACACCCAGAACCAGGGCGCGCAAGCTCGCTGACCGGATCGCTGTGATCGTGGCGGAGATGCTGGAGCGCAGGATCAAGGACCCGAGGCTTGGCTTTGTCACCGTGACCGAAGCGAGGGTGACGGGTGACCTGCGGGAGGCGACCGTCTACTACACGGTGTACGGCACTCCTGACGAGGTGGCGGGCACGAAGGCTGCGCTGGCCAGCGCGACCGGGCTGATCAGGTCCGAGGTCGGCAGGCAGACCGGCCTGAAGCACACCCCGTCGATCAGCTTCAGTGAAGACAAGGTGCCGGACACCGCGCGCGCTATCGAGGACCTGGTGGAGCGCGCCAGGGCTGCCGACGCCGCTGTGGCGGCGGCGAGGGACGGCGCGGTTCACGCCGGTGACCCCGATCCCTACCGGACTCCGGCCAGCGAGCACGAGGACGAAGCCGACGAGGACGAGCAGTGAGAGCGCGGATCCCGTGACTGCCATCGGTGCGTCGGAGTGGGCGCTCGCCGTCAAGGCAATCGATGGCGCGCAGCAGGTCTGCCTGACCTGCCACGTTCGCCCGGACGCCGACGCCCTGGGCTCGATGCTGGCGGTCGGCACGGCGCTGGTCGCCGGGCGGCCGGGCACCGAGGTGATTGCCTCGTTCGGGGACGAGCCGTTCGAGCCGCCAGCCAGCCTGGCTTTCGTGCCCGGCCAGCAGCTACTCGTCCGGCCTGACCTGGTCCCGGCCCAGCCCGAGGTGATGGTCTGCTTCGACGCATCGGCGCTTAACCGGCTCGGCCTGCTAGCCGGGCCGGCCGCCGCGGCAGGAGAGCTGATCGTGGTTGACCACCACGCATCGAACACCGGCTTCGGGTCCGTCAACCTCGTCGACGCGGCGGCCCCCGCATCGGCTGTGCTCGCCGCGGAGCTGGTCAGCCGGCTGGGCATCGACCTGACGGCCGACATTGCGCTCGGCCTGTATGCCGGGCTGTCGGCCGACACTGGCTCGTTCAAGTTCTCCGCCACGCCGCAGGTGCTTGAACTGGCTGCCCGCCTGGTAGCGACCGGGATCGACGCCAGCGCGATCGCGCGCGAGCTGTACGACAGCGCGCCCTTTGGCTACCTGCAGGTGCTGTCCGTCGCCCTCGGGCGCGCGGCGCTGGAGCCGCAGGCGGCAAACGGCCTTGGCCTGGTGTGGACAACCGTTACACGCTCTGACCGGGCAGTTGCGGGCGGCCTTCCGCTCGAGGCGGCCGAGAACGTCATCGACGAGGTAAGGCGTACCGCCGAAGCAGAAGTGGCCCTTGTGCTGAAAGAGGACGACCACGGCGACTGGCAGGTCTCGGCCCGGTCGAAAACGCAGGTTGACGTGAGCGTTGTGTGTGCTGCGCTGGGCGGGGGCGGCCATACCCGCGCGGCCGGGTTCTCCGTTCCCGGCCGCGCGGGCATGGCTGTGCCGGCCGATGAGGTGGTCGCTGCGGTCCGGGCGCAACTGGATCGCACGTGACGCCATGACGACGGAGAGCGGCCTGCTGATTGTCGACAAACCCGAGGGCTGGACCTCCCACGACGTCGTTGCGAAGATCCGCAGGCTGGCGGGCACAAAGCGAGTGGGCCACGCCGGGACGCTGGACCCGATGGCCACCGGCGTGCTGGTCGTGGGCGTGGACAAGGCCACCCGCCTGCTCGGCTACCTCGCGCTGACGGAGAAGGAGTACACCGGCACGGTCAGGCTCGGCGAGAGCACCGATACCGACGATGCGCAGGGTTCCCTCGTCAGCCGCGTTCCCGTCATGAATATCGGCGAGGCCGAGCTACGGCGCGCCGCCCTGGGGCTGACCGGCGAGATCAGCCAGATCCCGCCCGGCGTCAGTGCGATCAAGGTCGACGGCCAGCGTGCCTACCGGCTTGCGCGAGCGGGCGAGGCGCCGCAACTCGCGGCGCGGGCGGTCACGGTGAGCAGATTCGACATCGAGGCGATCCGGCCCGCCGCCGCGGCGGACGGTACCGGACTGCTGGACCTCGACATACAGGTCACCTGCTCAAGCGGCACCTACATCCGCGCGCTGGGCCGGGATCTCGGCGCCGCGCTCGGTGTCGGCGGGCACCTGACCGCGCTGCGGCGTACCCGCGTCGGCCCCTACCTGGTGAGCCAGGCGAGGACAATGGCCGAGCTGGAGGCCGAGGCGGACGGCGCCCGCGCGGCCGGGCGCGGACCGGCGCTGCAGGTTCTTCCGATGGCGGCGGCTGCGGCGGCTGCGTTCCCGCGGCGGGAGCTGAGCGGAGCGGAGGCGCTGGCGCTGGGGCATGGTGCCAGGCTGGCTGCGACCGGGACCGGAGAGTCGCCGGTTGCGGCGTTCGGGCCGGACGGGTCGCTGGTGGCGCTGCTCGCTGACGCCGACGGCAAGGCGCGGTCGCTGGCGGTGTTCGCGTCCGCTGACGGACCAGGCTGACGCCGGCGCGCGCCCGGCGCGGCAGATGCCGCCCGGCGGGTCCTGCAGTGCGCCCCGCGGGACTGGCCGTGGCAGGCTAAGAGCACCATCGGCGCAGCGCCGGGGACTTGGGGAGACGAGCACATGCAGCGGTGGTTTGGCCTGGACGAGGTGCCAGCCGAGCTAGGCCGGTCCGTGGTGACCATTGGCGAGTTCGACGGCGTGCACCGCGGCCACGAGCGGATCGTCGAGCACGCGCGGGTCGTGGCGGCGGAGCTTGGGCTGCCGGTGATCGTCGTGACCTTCGACCCGCATCCGGACGAGGTGGTGCGGCCAGGCACCCATCCGCCGCTGCTATGCACCGCGGCTCGCAGGTCTCAGCTGCTCGCTGGCCTGGGCGTCGACGCGGTCTGCGTGCTGCCGTTCACCCTGGAGTTCTCCCGGCTCGGGCCGGATGAGTTCGTCCGGGCGGTCCTGGTGGACCGGCTGCACGCTGCGCGCGTCGTCGTGGGGGACAACTTCCGGTTCGGCCACAAGGCCGCCGGCGACGTTGTGCTCCTGGCCGAGCTGGGGGAGAAGTACGACTTCTCCGCCGAGGGAGTGCCCCTGCTGGCGGAGAACGGAACGACGATCTCGTCTACTGCGATCAGAGGGCTGCTGACTGCCGGCGATGTCGCCGGCGCCGCTGAGGACCTGGGTCGCCCGCACCGGGTCGAGGGCGTCGTGGTGCGCGGGCAGCAGCGCGGCCGCGCGCTGGGGTTCCCGACCGCGAACCTGGAAACCTTGCCGCATACCGCGATCCCGGCAGACGGGGTCTACGCGGGCTGGCTGGTGAGCCTGGACCAGGCCGGGTTCGAGACAGAGCGCTGGCCGGCCGCGATCTCGGTCGGCACTAACCCGACGTTCGACGGCCGGGTCAGGACCGTGGAGGCGTACGCGCTCGACCGCGACGACCTGGACCTGTACGGGGCACATATGGCCGCGGACTTCGTCGCGCGGCTGCGGGACACGCTGAGGTTCGCCTCGGTGCCCGAGCTGATCGCGCAGATGCGGATCGACGTGGGCGACGCCCGGCGGCTGCTGACGGCCGGCTAGGACTACGAGCGTTCGGTTACCACGCGAACGGACTGACCGATGCGACATCTGACGTGGGGAAGATCCACGCCAGCCGGACCACGGTGACCTGGCCGTTGACGACCTCCTGCTGCCGGTTGCCGCACTGAGTGAGCAGATCCCGGCCGTCGGCGCTGGCCCATAGCACGCCGCAGTACTCGGATGCATTCAGCGCGCTGGCCGGGCCGAGTGGGATCCAGCGCACCAGCTGCCCGGTCGCAGTGGAGGACTCGGCGACGCTGGCCATGCCGCTGGGCTGGCTGGCGGCCCAGCTACCCGGCGTGACCTGATTGGCCGGCGACGGTCCCACCGCAGCGCTGAGGTTGAGGTTGGCATCTGGTGTCATCGTCCCGATCCTGCGGTGCAGGGCCGTGTCGGGCCGCGAATCAGCTAGCAGCGACGACCCCGCCTGGAACGGGACGGCCGGGTCGACTATCCGGTTCACCAGTACCGGCTGCTGCGGTGGCTGTGAAGGTGACTGGGTGGTCGGCGAGCCGGGACTACAGTGCCCGGAACTCCCTTTCCCCTTGATGCGCACGCAGGTTGACGTCGCGCCGCCCAGCGGCCAGACAACTGCGAGGTTGCCATCCGGCAGGAACTGCAGCGGCGAAGTCAGCTGCTGACTGCCCGCCGCCCAGCGCCCGATCAGCGATCCGCTGACCAGGTTGTAGATGACCAGGGTGATCTTGCCGTCAAGCGCCTGGGCTTCCATTGCGAACCGGGTCCCGGCCGGGTTGACGACCAGGTCGGTGACCTGGCTCTGGGCTGGCAGGACGATGTGCGGCACCTGTGTCATCCGCACCAGCGGCCTACCGTCGTGGCCAGCCGCCAGGAGCCGCACCGCGGCGAAGGTGACTGTGCCGTCTGCCAGGTTCTCGGCTACCACGAACACCCGGTCGCTGGAGCTCGCAGCCGCGACGCCAAACGTGGCTGACAGCGACGGCGGCCGCAGCGTCGCGAGAATGGCACCAGTCCCAGCATTCCTGATCTGCGCCGTGGGCCCGAGCGAAAAGCTCACGTAGACGTAGGGCTGGCTGGGGGGCGCCGGGTACCGGCCGGATCCCCACGGGCTGGGCGGCACTGCCGTGCCCACGACGCCGGTGACGGCCAGGCTGATCGCCAGCGCGACGACTGCGGCCGCCGAGCCGGCCGCCGCGGCGAGCCGGCCGATCCGGGCCCTCGACCGGCGGCGGATGCTATCGAACGGGGGCGGCGGTTCCGCCCGCAGCGGCGCTGCCCACTCGTCGAACTCCCTGCGGAGCTGCGTCCTGTTCACTGGCCGACCGCCTCCGGGTGCTGGGACAGGCTTTTCTCCAGGTGCCGTCGGCCGGCGCCGAGCCTGGTCTTGACCGTGCCGGGCGGCAGGCCGAGCTCACGGGCGATCACGTTGACCGGCAGGTCGGCCAGGTAGTGCAGGACGAGAACCTTGCGCTCGCTCATCGGCAGCTCCAGCAGCGCCGCGCCGAGCGGGCTGAAGTGCAGGTCATCGCCGGGCTCTGAACTCGTCGGCTGGCGCAGCGCGGTGAGCCGCCCGATGGTGGTGAGCCAGCGCCGGTGCCGCCGGCCGGCGTCGATCGCCAGTCGCAGTGCGACCTTGCGCACCCATGCGTCGGGCTGGTCGTAGCCGCGGAGCAGGGTCCACCGCGCGAGGGCGCGCGCGAAGGCCTCCTGGGTGATGTCCTCAGCCTCAGCCCGGCCACCGATCAGGGCTGTCACCATCGCAAGCGTGCGGCCGTAACTGGCCTGGTAGAACTCCCTGAAGTCGTCGCTCGACCCCACATCAGCTCCTGTGCGCGGCGGCCCTGGTGCGATCAGGGACCCGGTCAAGACTTACACGCAGGCGGGAACGCCCTGGATTGCGATCTCGGTAACAGTCGGGTAACGGACGGGCGTCGGTGCCCGCCTGCAGCCGCACGGGAATCCGGCCTGGGTGCCGGAAAGCGCTGAAAACGCTTGGGTGGAGACTTAGGGGGCCTATAGCACCCCTAAGTCTCCACCCAAGTCCGTGTAAGCGCTCTCCGCGGCTCGAGAGCTGGAGCTGGCCCAGCTTGCTTGCCGCGCGTCCAGCGGTACCCGGGGCGCGTGGTACCGTTAGTCGTCGGCCGGAGCATCCGGTCCGGTTAGCTGTGCCCTCAGGCGGCTAACCAGCAGGGCAGTGACGGCTAGCGACAGTGCTGACAGCAACAGTGCTAACAGCAACAGTGCTAGCCAGCGAACGGTGCCACATATGAGTGCCTGTCCGCGCAGTGCCGTGCGATTACTACCAAAGCTGCTACGAAAAGGGAGCAACGTGCCGCTCGATTCCACGGTCAAGCAGGAGATCATCGCCGGGCACGCGACCAATGAGGGTGACACCGGTTCGCCGGAGGTCCAGGTTGCGCTGCTGACCCGGCGGATCGCCGACCTGACAGAGCACCTGAAAGTGCACAAGCACGACCACCACAGCCGTCGCGGGCTGCTGCTGCTAGTGGGCCGCCGCCGGCGCCTGCTGCAGTACCTGGCCCGCACAGACATCAGCCGCTACCGCGCTCTCATCGAGAAGCTGGGCCTGCGCCGGTAGCACGAGGCCGGGCGGCGAGGCCGTCCCGCTCTTCATGTCAGCGAACCGGGCCAGCCCGGACCGGGCCAGCCCTAGAAAGAGCGCTGGCCAGGGGCGGAGCGAGCGCCGGGCACTGGAAGTGTCGGTGCCGAGCGAACCCGCCCAGGTCAGTCATACTGTGGGTACTGGGCCACCAGTACCCGGGCAGCTCATGCTGCCCCGAGCATGGCTGGTCTGACGGCACACACAACTGGATAACGTCAGAGGTACAACGTCCCGCGGCTCCGGCCAGGAGCGCTGATGCGCCCTTCGGGCCGGTCCTCGGTAGTGGTTCTCGGGTCAGAACCGCCTGCATGCGCTGCATGCGGGCGGACAGGGCCGAGGGCTTCGATCGAAGACCGGCCGGCAGCAGACCCGGCATCGTGGCAGACGACCCGGCAGCGAGGCTGGCATCCATAGCCCAGCCGGCTGGGCGGGCGCTCCGAATTGCGGCGGACAGGCGCGGGACCTCAGTCAAGGAGGTCACCCGTGGAGGGTGTCTACACCGCCGAGGTCACGATTGACAACGGCACTTTTGGCACGCACAAGATCCGGTTCGAGACCGGCAGGCTTGCCAAGCTAGCGGGCGGCTCGGCCGTCGTCTATCTCGATGAAGAGACGATGGTGCTGTCCACGACAACGGCGTCCAAGGCCCCGCGTGAGGGCTTCGACTTCTTCCCGCTCACGGTCGACGTGGAGGAGCGGATGTACGCGGCGGGCCGGATTCCCGGCTCGTTTTTCCGGCGGGAGGGCAGGCCGTCTGAGGACGCGATCCTGACCTGCCGGCTGATCGACCGCCCGCTACGCCCGTCCTTCGTGCACGGGCTGCGGAACGAGGTGCAGATCGTCGAGACGATCATGGCGCTGCACCCGGATGCCCTGTACGACGTGGTCGCGATCAACGCGGCCTCGATGTCCACCCAGCTGGCCGGGCTTCCGTTCTCCGGCCCGATCGGTGGCGTCCGGGTCGCGCTGATCAAGGGCCAGTGGGTCGCCTTCCCGACTTACTCGCAGGCCGAGGAGGCCACCTTCGACATGGTGGTGGCCGGCCGGGTGCTCGAGGACGGCGATGTCGCGATCATGATGGTCGAGGCCGAGTCCACTCCGAGGACGCTGCGGCTCATCGCCGACCCGGCCAGCGGCGCAGTAGCGCCAACCGAGGAGGTCGTGGCGGCGGGCCTGGAGGCGGCGAAGCCGTTCATCAAGCTGCTGTGCGAGGGCCAGATGGCGGTCGCGCGCGAGGCGGCCAAGGAGGTCGCCGAGTTCCCGGTGTTCGTTGACTACGGCGAGGACGTGTTCGCGGCGCTGGAGGCTGAGGTCGGCTCCGACCTGGCGCAGGCCCTGACGATCGCTGGCAAGAACGAGCGCGGCAACGAGACCGACCGGATCAAGGCCCTCGCGACCGAGAAGCTGGGCGCGCAGTTCGAGGGCCGGGAAAAGGAGATCAGCGAGGCGTTCCGCGCGCTGAACAAGAAGCTGGTCCGGCAGCGGATCATCCGCGACGGGCTGCGCATCGACGGCCGCGGCCTGGAGGACATCCGGCAGCTGTCCGCCGAGGCGGGCGTGGTGCCGCGGGTGCATGGCTCGGCCCTGTTCGAGCGGGGCGAGACGCAGGTGCTCGGGGTCTCGACGCTCAACATGCTCCGGATGGAGCAGATGATCGACACGCTGAACCCGGAGCGCACCAAGCGCTACATGCACAACTACAACATGCCGCCGTACTCGACCGGGGAGACCGGCCGGGTGGGCTCGCCCAAGCGGCGGGAGATCGGCCACGGCGCGCTCGCCGAGCGGGCGCTGGTGCCGGTGCTGCCGACCCGGGAGGAGTTCCCGTACGCCATCAGGCAGGTCTCCGAGGCGATCGGGTCGAACGGCTCGACCTCGATGGGCTCGGTCTGCGCGTCCACGATGTCGCTGCTGGACGCGGGTGTCCCGCTGAAGGACATGGTGGCGGGCATCGCCATGGGCCTGATCCGCGAGGGCGGCGAGTACGTGACGCTGACCGACATTCTCGGTGCCGAAGATGCGTTCGGTGACATGGACTTCAAGGTGGCCGGCACCAAGGACATCATCACCGCGCTCCAGCTCGACACCAAGCTGGACGGGATCCCGGCAGCCGTGCTGGGCGCCGCACTCCGGCAGGCTCGCGGCGCGCGGCTGACCATCCTGGACGTCATGCGGCAGGCCATCGACGCTCCGGCGCCGATGAGCGACTATGCGCCGCGGATCATCACGATCAAGGTCCCGGTGGACAAGATCGGCGAGGTCATCGGCCCGAAGGGCAAGATGATCAACTCGATCCAGGAGGACACCGGCGCCGACATCACGATCGAGGACGACGGCACGATTTACATCGGCGCGACAGACGGCACGTCGGCCGAGGCCGCGCGGGCGGCGATCAACGCCATCGCCAATCCGCATATCCCCGAGGTGGGTGAGCGGTTCCTCGGCACCGTGGTGAAGACGACGACGTTCGGCGCCTTCGTTTCGCTGCTGCCGGGCCGGGACGGTCTGCTGCACATCACCCAGATCCGCAAGCTGCACGGCGGCGCCCGCATCGAGAACATCGATGACGTGCTCAAGGTCGGCGAAAAGATCCAGGTGGAGATCCGCGAGATCGACGATCGCGGCAAGCTGTCGCTGGTTCCGGTGGAGGTCGTAGAGCGGGAGGCGGCCGGCGAGGACCTCGGCGGCCACGACGACTCACGCTCCGATGACCGGGGCCCTCGCGGTGATCGCGGCGGCCGGGACCGGGGCGACCGGGACCACCACCGCAGCAGGCAGCGCAGCCGCAGCGGGCGCAGCGAGTCGTCCGACTCGGGCAACTCCTGACGGCCGGCCGCAGCTCATGACGACTGGCGGTACTAACAACCACCAAGACGGGAACGGGGCCGTCCGGCGCACTGTGCTGCCGGGCGGCCTCCGGGTGATCACCGAATCGCTGCCAGCCGTCCGGTCGGCAGCGTTCGGCATCTGGGCGGGCGTCGGCTCCAGGGACGAGGACCCGCAGCATGCGGGCGCCACTCACTACCTGGAGCATCTGCTGTTCAAGGGCACCAGGAACCGCACGGCGCTGGACATCTCAGCCGCGATGGACGCGGTCGGCGGCGAGCTGAACGCGTTCACCGCCAAGGAGTACACCTGCTACTACGCCCGGACGCTGGACCAGGACCTGCCGCTGGCCATCGACGTGCTGTCGGACATGGTGACCAGCTCCCTGATCGCGGCGAGGGACGTCGATGCCGAGCGCGGCGTGATCCTCGAAGAGATCGCGATGAACGAGGACGACCCGGCTGACCTGGTGCACGAGGCGTTCGCCGCGCAGATGTTCGGCGATACGCCGCTGGGCAGGCCCATCCTCGGCACCGTCGACTCGATCAACTCGATCAGCCGGGACCGGATCGCCGAGCACTATCGTGCCAGGTACACCCCGGACAGCCTGGTCATCGCGGCCGCGGGCAATCTCGACCACGACCAGCTAGTCGAGCTCACCGCCTCGGCCTTCGGCCCGGTGCTGGAGAGCAGCAGGCTGGCCGGTCCGTCGGCGCCCGCGCCGCCACGGCTCGGGACAACCGAGGCAGGTCTCGGCCACGGCACCGGCGTGCGGCTGGTGTCCCGGCCGGTCGAGCAGGCCAACGTCGTGCTGGGCTGCGCCGGGCTGTCTCGGACGGACGAACGCAGGTTCGCGCTCGGTGTCCTGAATGCGGCGCTCGGCGGCGGCATGTCGTCCCGGCTGTTCCAGGAAGTCAGGGAGAAGCGCGGACTCGCTTACTCGGTGTACAGCTTCAGCGCGCAGCACGCTGACTGCGGGCAGTGGGGCATCTATGCGGGCTGCCTGCCGGCGAAGACCGAGGAAGTGCTGGCGATCTGCCAGGAGGAAATCGCGAGGGTAATTGCCTCCGGGCTGACCGACGAGGAACTCGACCGGGGCAAGGGCCAGCTTCGCGGGTCGATCGTGCTCGGGCTTGAGGACCCGTCATCGAGGATGAGCAGGCTTGGCAAGTCTGAGCTGGTCTATCCGCGGCTGGAGCCGGTGGACGAGATCCTGGCCGAGATCGACTCGGTCAGCCACGACGACGTGCGGGAGATCGCCGATGCGATCCTCGGCCAGCCGAAGGCGCTGGCGGTCGTCGGCCCGTTCGACCATGACGCCCCGTTCGCCGGTGCCCTCGGAAGCTAAGTTCACCGGCGTCGAGCGAGTCAGGGCCTAACCGTACGGGCCGTTCGCCAGGGGTGCGGTACCGTCGGGGCATGCCCCCAACGGACGCGCCAGGGCCGCTGATCGGCCGCGGCCGGAGCGCGGATGTTTTCGATCTCGGCGGAGGGCGCGTTCTCCGGCGGTACCGGTACGCAGTCGATGTGCAGTCCGAGGCGATGATCATGCGCCATGTGGGGCAGGCGGGCTATCCGGTGCCGGCGGTCTACGACACCGACGGTACTGACCTGGTCATGGAACGGCTCGACGGGACCGACATGCTGGCCGCGATCGTGCAGCGGCCGTGGACTGTACGGCGGCACGCTCGGACGCTGGCGGATCTGCACAACCGGCTGCACGAGATCCCCGCGCCGCCGGGCTGGCGGCCCGGGCACGGCGACAAGGTCGTGCACATGGACCTGCACCCGGCCAACGTCATGCTGACGAGCCGGGGGCCGGTGGTGATCGACTGGCCGAACGCGCACGCCGGGTCTCCCGGCGCGGACGTGGCCATGGCATACCTGCTGATGACGACGTCTGACCTGGATCTCGTCCCGCTGTGGCTCCGCCCGGCGGCGACGTGGCTGCGCCACGTCCTGGTACAGGAGTTCCTGCGCGGGGTGCGGGACGAGCCGTGGGCATACGTCGCCGTGACCGCCGAGGCACGCCTCGCGGACCGCAACACGCGCCCGTCCGAGGTGCCACGCCTGCACCGAGCCGTCCAGCGGGCTGCGGGTGCGTACCCCCGAGAGGCAGACGGCCACGTTCCGGGCAGTAAGGGCGGGGGCGGAAACGGCCGCGTCGATCCGGAGCAGGATGCCGGCTGATCGTCAGGCCGCTGGCGGTGGCAGCTTCGAGGTCGAGTCGGCCAGCCAGGCCCTGATCTGCTCGCCATGCTCGTCGAGGCCGGGCGGCGGCAAGTCGTAACGCAGCTGCGTCGCGGAGAAGGTCAGCGCGTTGCGGATGCCGGGCACCGCAGCCTCACCTCGCCCGGACAGCACAACCGGATCCAGGCCGATCTCCTCGGCGAACGTGACGCCGCCCGCGATGCTGTTGATCGGTCCGCACGGCACCCCGGCCGCGATGAGATCGCCGAACCACTCCGCCGCGGTGCGTTTCGCGAGGCGCTCGACCAGTAGCGGGCGCAGTTCGGCGCGGTTCGCGGTCCGGCCAGAGTTGGCCGCGAACCGGTTGTCGTTAGCGAGCTCAGGAGTACCGAGGACGGCGCACAGGTTGCGGAACTGCGCATCGTTGCCGGCCGCGATGACCAGATCGCCGTCCGCCGTTGGCAGCGGCTCGTACGGGAACAGGCTCGGATGCGAGTTGCCCATCCGGTGCGGCACGACGCCGGCCGAGGCGTACGCGCCGGTCTGATTGACCATCCCGGCGAGCGCGGTGGCCATGAGGTTGACCTCGATCAGCTGGCCCTCGCCGGTCAGATGGCGGTGCTCGAGCGCGGCGAGGATGCCGATCGCCGACTGCAGCCCGGACATCACGTCGAAGATCGCGATGCCCGCGCGGTAGGGCGGGCCGTCGGCGTCGCCCTGCAGGCTCATCAGGCCGGACATAGCCTCAACGATCAGGTCGTAGCCCGGCAGGTGCGCACCGCCGCCCGCGCCGAACCCGGTGATCGACGCGTAGATGACGGCGGGGTTGGAGGCGCGCACGGCGTCGTAGTCGAGGCCGAACTGGCGGAGCCCGCCGGGCTTGAAGTTCTCCACGAAGATGTCAGCGCGGCGCGCGAGTTCAGCTGCCGCGGCCCGGTCGGTCTCGTCGCGGAGGTTGAGCCGGATTGATCGCTTGTTCCGGTTGATGGACAAGTAATAGGTGGACA
>Ga0335075_10011754_pt1 | contig 13223 bp, 13 predicted proteins | sample Lox_Sample_24_FD_206723 | JGI IMG/M metagenome (GOLD analysis project Ga0335075, IMG submission 206723) | Soil microbial communities from Loxahatchee National Wildlife Refuge, Florida, United States - Lox_Sample_2.4 | ecosystem: Environmental > Terrestrial > Soil > Wetlands | place: USA...
TCCAGACGAACCTGCGCATCGCCCACGCGCGCACGATGCTGCGGGCTGGAGACCCGATCGCCGCGGTCGCCGCCTCGTGCGGGTTCGCCGACCAGTCACATCTCACTCGCACGTTCCGCCGGGCGGTCGGGGTCACCCCGGGCCGCTTCGCGGCCGCGTGACCGACGCCAACAGCGCAATTTCGTTCAAGACGCGGGCACCCGCGGATGGGAAGCTCGCGCCATGGCGGTGACCGACTTCGACACCAAGGCGGCAGTGGTCGTGCGCGACGATCTCGCCGCCTGGCAACGCCTCAACGTGTGCGCGTTCCTGATCAGTGGCGTGGTCGCGGCCGCCGACCGGGCTGCGGTCGGCGGGGACTATCTGGATGCCGACGGGAATCGCTACCTGCCGCTGCTCGTCCAGCCGGTGCTCGTGTTCGAGTCGACCGCCGCCAAGCTGCGGACGGTGCGTGAGCGCGCCGCCCGCCGAGAGGTTCCGATCGCGCTCTACACCGCCGAGATGTTCGAGACGGGCAACGATGAGGACAACCGAGCCGCCGTCCGTGCCGTCGCAGCCGAGGATCTGGACATCGTCGGCATCGCGCTGCGGGTGCCGCACCGGGACGCCGACGCCGTTTTGAAGGGCCTCGGCCGGCACCCGTAGCGCGTCAGCTGGGCGCCGGTACGGGTACGATCGCACTGTGGATCTCGGCCAACCGTCGTCCTACCTGGCGCTCGAGCGCGGCACACCGGTGTACAGCTCCGACGGCGTCGAGATCGGCAGGGTCACGCACGTGCTCGCGGTGGAGGCCGAGGATGTGTTCGACGGCATCGTCATCGGTGAGCATCTGTTCGGCCACGATCACCGCTTCGCCGACGCCGACGACGTCCAGGAGGTGTTCGAGCGCGGCGTCGTGCTCACGCTCGACCGGTCGGCGTGTGAGCACCTGCCCAAGCCCGAGGCGAATCCGGCGGCGATGCGCGACGACCCCGCCGAAGCCGACTCGGAGTTCCGGCACGCCAAGCTGCGGCGCGCGTGGGACATCATCTCCGGCAATCAGTGACGCGGCGGGCCCTGACCTAGTCCGGGGACGACGGGCGCGGCTGACCCGAGCCCGGATGAGGAGACCCCTTCGACTGCCGGTGGCCCGATTTGCCACGGATGCTCGTGCGGGTCGACTGGCGGCCGGTGCGATCGCCGCGGGCGGCCCGGCCGTCGGTCGCGCCTGCGGGACCGGTGCCGATCACGTGCGTCGCCGCCAGCCGGCGGAACAGGCCGTCGACGGCCATCAGCTCACGCTCGGTGCCGCGCTGCACCACCTCGCCCCGGTCGAGCACGACGATCTGGTCGGCGCGTCTGGCGGTGGCGATGCGGTGGGCGATGATGATCGAGGTGCGGCCGCGGAGCAGCCGGTCCAGCGCACGCTCGATCAGCAGCTCGGTCGGGCGGTCGATGTTGGAGGTCGCCTCGTCGAAGATCAGGATCCGAGGGTCGGCGAGCAGCGCCCGCGCGATCGAGATCAGCTGCCGCTCGCCGGCGGACAGGCCGCTGCCGCCCTCACGGATCTGGTGCTGCAGGCCCGCCGGGAAGCGGGAGGCGACCCGGTCCAGGCCGACCGACGCTGAGATCCGCTCGAGCTCCTCGTCGGTGGCCTCCGGCGCGGCGAAGCGGACGTTGTCCGCGATCGTTCCGGAGAACAGGAACTGGTCCTGGAGCACGACGCCGAGCTGGCGCCGATAGGCACGGAGGTCGAGCGTGCGCAGGTCGAGACCGTCGACCGTCACCGCGCCGTCGCTCGGGTCGTAGAAGCGAGCGACGAGCTTGGCCAGCGTTGACTTGCCGCCGCCCGACTCGCCGACGATCGCGCAGCAGGAACCCGCCCGCACGGTGAGGTCGATCCCGTGAAGCACCTCGTTCTCGCCGTACGCGAACCGGACCCCGTGCAGCTTGAGCTCCCCGGTCAGCCGGCCGGGCACGGTCGCGTCCGGCGGGCTGGCGATGTCCACGTCCTCGTCGAGCACCGAGGAGATCTTGACCATGGCGGCCTGGCCCGACTGCATCTGCGAGTAGACCTCGGACAGCGACTGCAGCGGCTGGAAGGCCAGCGAGAGCAGGAAGTAGGCCGCGGCAAGCGTCCCGATCTGATTGGACGGGAGGATGTGGGCGCCGACGGCGAGAACCGCGACCGTGGAGACCACGCCGAGCAGCTCGATCGACGGGAAGAACACCGAGACGATCTTCTGGGCGTAGATGTTGGCGCGCCGGTTGCCGCCGTTGAGCTCGTCGAAGCGCGCGCGGAACGTCTGCTGGCGGCGGAACGATTGCACCACCACCATGCCCGCGATGGACTCGGCGACGTGCGCGGTGACGCCTGCGATCCGGTTGCGGACCTCGAGCTGGGCATGGGTGGAGGTCCGCTGGAACCAGCGGCTGAGCACCATCGCCGCCGGCAGCACGACGAGCGCCGCCAGCCCGAGGCGCCAGTCGTTGATGAGCAGTGCGAGCACCGCCGCCGGCAGCAGCGCGCAGCTGGTGACGAGCGTCGGCAGGCCTTCGGAGAGCACGTCGGAGATGGCGTCCATGTCGCTGGTCAGACGGGCGATGATCCATCCGGCGCGCTGCTCGGAGAAGTACCGCAGCGACAGCGTCGTCAGGTGGTCGAACAGCTCGCGGCGCAGCCCCACGACGATGTCCTGCCCGAGGATCGCCATCCCTCGCGTCATGACCCCGTAGAGCACGAAGCCCGAGACGCTGACGGCGACGAACGCAGCCAGCGTGAGATCGAGGGTGGTCGTGTTGCGCTCAGCGATCCCGTTGTTGATCGCCACCCGCACGAGCAGCCAGCTGCCGGTCTGAGCCAGCGCCTCGCCGATCGCGCATGCGAACACACCGGCGACCCACAGCCGGCGCTGCACGACGAACCGGCGCAGGCTGAGCAGGCCGGTCGGGGCAGGCGGACGCGCCGCACGCGGCGCCGCGAGCTCAGGCAGCGCCGACAACGGCGTCCTCCCCGAACAGTCCGGCGAATGGTCCACCCTGCTCGATCAGGCCCTCGGGCACACCCTCTTCGACGACGCGGCCGTCATCGAGCACGGCGACGCGATCGGCCAGCGCCAGCGTCGAGAGCCGCTGCGTGGCAAGCAGCACCGCCCGCCCGCGCAGGCCGTCCCGCAGACCGGCCACGATCTCGCGCTCGAGCTCGGTGTCGACCGCCGAGAGCGGGTCGTCGAGAATCAGCACCGGCGCGTCGGTGAGCAGCGCGCGGGCCAGCGCGACCCTCTGGCGTTGACCTCCCGACAGGTTCACTCCGCGCTCCCCGATCACGGTGTCCAGCCCGTTCGGCAGCGAGGCGACGAACTTCGCCACTCCGGCCAGTTCGAGCGCGCGGGTGATGGCGGCGTCGTCCGCGTCGGGGCGCCCCGCCAGCAGGTTGGCTCGCAGCGTCTCGGAGAACAGCACCGGCCGCTGGGTGACCAGCCCGACGGCGCCCCGCAGCTCCGCCAGCGCCAGCGCTCGCGTGTCGCGCCCGGCGAGGCGCACGACGCCTCCGGTCGGGTCGTAGTGACGGGCCAGCAGCGAGAGCAGCGTCGACTTGCCGCTGCCCGTTCGGCCACACACCGCGACGATCTCGTCCGGCTGCACTTCGAGCCTCACCCCGCGCAGCACCTCGGAGCCACCCGGGTAGGAGAAGTGGACGCCGTCGAACGTCACGGCCAGCGGCTCGCCCGGCGGCAGCGATGCGGCGCGCTCCGCCGTCACCTCAGGAAGCAGCGGAATCTCCTCGAGCCACGAGAACGCCCGCCCGGCCGAGGCCAGAGCGCGCTGTCCGAGGTCGAGGATCAGCCCCATCGCCTCAAGCGGCCACACGATCTGCAGCAGCAGCTGGATGAACAGCGCCAGCTGGCCGTAGGTGAGCGTGCCGTTGATCACCGCTCGGCCGCCGAGCAGCAGCACGACGGCAACCGACAGTGAGGGCAGGTAGAAGACGGGCGGCAGGAAGGTCGCCTCCACCCGGGCCTGGCGGATCATCTCGTCGCGGATGGCGGTCGCGCGGTCGGCGAACCGCTCCTGGATGATCTCCTCGCGTCCGAATGCCTGCACCATCTCGATGCCGACCACGGCCTCGTTGGCGGCATCGGTGAGGTCGCCCTTGCGTGCCTGGACGGCGCGGGAGATCGGCGCCACGCGACGTCCGAAGCGCCACGCGAAGTACGCGATCGCCGGCATCGGCAGCGCGCTCCACAACGCGAGGATCGGGTTGGTGGCGACCAGCAGCACGCCGGTTCCGACGATCAGCATCGCGCTCTGGATCGCCTGCACCATCCCCCAGCCGATGAAGTAGCGGATCGGATACAGGTCATTGGTCGCCCGTGACAGCACCTGCCCGGTCGGCTGGCGGTCGTAGAACGCGCGCGGGAAGCGCAGATAGGCGGCGTACAGCAGCTCGCGCACGCGCGCCTCGATCTCGATTCCGACGCGGGAGGTGGCGTAGCGGCGCAGGTAGTTGACACCCGCGCGCACGAGCGCGAGGACCACGATCAGGATCAGCAGCGGCGTGAGCGGCTCGCGGTGGGTGACGATCGAGCGGTCGATCGCGCGCGCCACCAGCACCGGGATGATCAGTGACAGCGCGCTGTAGACGAACGCGTAGGCGAAGCCGATCAGGCTCAGTCGGCGCTGCTCGCGCCACAGACGCAGGATGCGACGGGCGGTCAGCGCAATGCCGAAGGGCTCGGGATCGAAGCGCTCGGTGCAACCAGGCGGCGTCGGCGCGTCGACGCGCTCGCGGCCGCGAACACGACCGGTGCGGCGCTCACGCCAGCGGTCACGTGCGGCAGGGCTCATCACTGCACTCAGTCCTCCATCGTGCCCCCGGTTGGGGCGGTCGGCTGGATTCCTCGCCGTCGTCCGACCGCGTCGGGGCGGGATGCACCGGTTGCGCCCGTACCCCGGGCGCACCCACTGAGACTAGACGATGATCCGGCCACGGCTTCCGGCGCGTGCACCGTCTGTGGGCTTGCGATGATCCGGCCGTGATCGAACGTCGCACCGTCACCTCGACCAACTCCCTGCTCACGGGTCTCGAGTGGCCCGTCTTCGAGGCCCGGGGATCGCGTGACGGTCCACGGCTGACGCTGATGGCCGGCGTCCACGGTGCGGAGTACCCGGCGATCGCCGCGGTGCGCACGTTCATGCGCGAGCTCGACAATTCGGCGCTCGCGGGTTCGATCCTGGCGGTGCCGATCGCCTCGCCGACCTCGTTTCGTGCCCGCTCAGCGTTCGTCGTTCCCGAGGATGGGCGAAACCTGAACCGCGCGTTCCCAGGCCGCGCGGACGGCTCGTTCACCGATGCCCTGGCCGATCACATCTTCCAGACGTTCATCGCCGGCGCCGACCTCCTCATCGACCTGCACGGGGGAGACCTGTTCGAGGCGCTGGAGCCGTTCACGATCTACCAGGACTCGCCCGCGCGCGAGACGGCCCACCGCCTGGCCTGCGCGTTCAACTTCCCGTACGTCATCCGCGAGCGGGGAGGCGACCTGCGAGGGATGACGAGCGCGGCGGCCGCCGACGCGGGGATCCCCGCCGTCATCGCCGAAGCGGGAGGCTGTGGCCTGCTGGAGCCGGAGGCGGTGCAGCTGCATCTGGAGGGGTTGCGCAACGCGCTCCGCGCGACCGGGATGCTCGACGGGCCAGCGGTGGCGCCGGCGCACGCCCAGCATCTGGCCGACGAGTTCCGCTGGGTGCGCTGCGCGAATGCGGGGTGGTGGCAGCCGGAGGTCGGGGTGGGCGCGACGGTCGAGGCCGGTGCGCGCCTGGGCGCGATCCTCGATCCGTTCGGTGACGAGCTGGAGCCGGTGCGGGCGCCGCTCGCCGGAGCGGTCGCCTTCCTCACCACCAGCCCGGCGGTCGATCGCGACGGCCTGCTGCTCGCGATCGCCGGCGAGCTCAGCCCGGTGGGCAGCTCTCGATGATCTCCGCGAGCGCGTCGATCGCGCGTCCGGCTGCCGCCGGCGCAAGGTTGGCGTAGCCGAGCGCGAGCGCCCCCTGGTCACGGTCGCCGACCGGCGCGCCGAGGGCGATCCCGCGGGCGAGCGCGTCTCCCGCGACTGCCATCTCGCTCACGCCCTCCGGGAGCTCGAGCAGCACGAACAGCCCGGCCGAGACGCCGCTCACGCGGAGTGTCGGCAGCCGCCCTGCCAGCGCCTCGAGCAGCGCGGCACGCCGCTGGTGATAGCGACGACGCTGGCGGCGCAGATGGCGATCGAGGTCGCCGCGCTCAAGGACGTGAGCAAGCGCGAGTTGCAGGATGGGGGAGGGCGCGCCGCCGCGCCGGCGCGCGGTCTCGAACACCGCCCCGGTGAGACGCTCGGGCATCACCAGCCAGCCGATGCGCAGCGCGGGCGACAGCGTCTTGCTCGTCGATCCGGCATACGCCACATGCTCCGGAGCCAGTCCCTGCAGACAGCCGATCGGCTGGCGGTCGTAGCGGTACTCGGCGTCGTAGTCGTCCTCGACGATCACGCGAGTGGAGTGGCCGGCCCACGCGATGAGCTCGCGGCGGCGCTCCGCCGAGAGCACCGCGCCGGTGGGGTACTGGTGGGCCGGCGCAACCGCGACTGCGCCGGCGGACTCGGGCAGCCGTGCCACGACGAGGCCGTCGTCATCGACGGGCACTGGCCCAGTGAGGAGCCCAGCCTCATATGCGGTCTCCTCGGCCCCGGGCCAGCCGGGCTGCTCCACGGCAACCTCAGCCACCCCCTGTCTGGCCAGGGTGGCCCACACGAGACCCATGCTGTGCCGCGTCCCCGCGGTGATCAGGATCCGGTCCGGGTCGGCCAGGACGCCGCGCACGCGGGCCAGATAGGACGCCAGCGCCACTCTGAGCTCCGGCATGCCGGCCGGATCTGGCAGGCCGAGGCGGTCGGCTCCGACCGAGCGCAGCACCTGACCGATCGCAGCCGCCCACGGGGCACGCGGAAACTCAGCGACAGCGGGTGTGAACGGATTGAGGTCGTAGCGAGGCGGTGAGGCCGGGCGCTCCTGTGTCCGTCTGCCGGCGGGTGCGGCGGCCAGCGGCGCGACCGTCGTGCCCCCGCCCCGACGGGTCTGCAGATATCCCTCGGCGGCGAGCTGCGCGTAGGCCTCGACGACCACGCCCCGCGATACCCCGAGCTGCGCGCACAGCGACCGCGTCGCCGGCAGCCGGGTCCCGGGCGCGAGTCGGCCGGCGCGCACGGCCTCGCGCAGGGCGCTCTCCAACCGGGCGCGCTTCGAGCGGCCCGCCGCCCCCTCGAGGTCGAGATGGAGGTCCATTTGGCCCTAGATTCTTGCATCAGATTGGACCTTCTACACGAGCCAAGTGAGGCGTACGGTGTGGCCATGCCCACGAAGAGAACCCGCGTCCGCCGCGCTCCCGCGCGCGGCCTCTACGAACGCGAGCAGATCGACGCGATCCTGGATGAGGGACTCGTCGGACATCTCGGGTTCGTCGACGACGATCAGCCGTTCGTGATCCCGACCCTGTACGCACGGGTCGGCGACATCGTCTACGTGCACGGTTCGGCGGCGAGCCGTGCGATCCGCCGCCTGACGGACGGCATCCCGGCGTGCCTCACCGTCACCCTGCTCGATGGCCTCGTGCTCGCCCGCTCGGTCTTCCATCACTCGATGAACTACCGCTCCGTGGTGGTGCTGGGAACGTGTCGTCCCGTCGAGGCGCCCGAGGAGCGGGAGGCGGCACTGCTCGCGTTCACCGAGCGCATGGTCCCGGGTCGCTGGGACGTCGTGCGGGCGCCGTCGGCCAAGGAGCTGAAGGCGACCCGGGTGCTGTCGATGAGCCTGGAGGAGTGCTCGGCCAAGGCTCGGACCGGCCCGCCGGTCGACGACGAGTCCGACTACGCGCTCCCGGTGTGGGCGGGTGAGATCCCCCTGCGCACCGTCGCGGGACCGCTGAGTCCCGATCCGAGGCTGACCGCCGGCATCGAGCCCTCCGGCGAGATCAGCGACTGGTCACCCACGGCCGACCGGATGCCCGAGCCCGTCGCGGGCTGAGTCTGCCTCCGTCGCGATCATCGCTACGGTCGTGGAGTGCGACGGGCAGCCGGTGCTCTGACCCAGATCGCGCGCCTGTTCGGCGTGCTGGTGACCGTCGTCGCGGTCGTCGGCTGCGGCGCGACACACGACCAACGGCCCGGGCGGTCCGAGCATCGTGGCGCCACGGCCGCGGATGTCGTCGGCGCTCGAACCGCGCCCGGGTCCCCGCAGACGCTTCGCGCCGCCGCGGTCACCGCGCGCGGGCTGTCGGTGGACCAGCTCGCCGGTCAGCGCGTGATCTACGCCTACGCCGGGTTGCGCCCGCCGCCCTCACTGCTGACGGCGGTCCGGCGCGGGCAGGCCGGTGGGGTGATCTTCTTCAGCTGGAACATCGCGAGCGTCGCGCAGATCCGCGGGGTCATCGAGCAGCTGCAGCGCGCGAGTCTGGCCAGCCCCCTGCACGACCGGCTGTTGATGATGACCGACCAGGAGGGTGGCGAGGTCCGCCGGCTTCCCGGCGCGCCGACGCGCTCGGAGAAGCAGATCGGGGAGAGCCGGGATGGCGTGGCGCTGGCGCGGGCCGCGGGGCGGGGTGCCGCGGGGGAGCTGCGCTCGGTGGGGATGAACGTGAACCTCGCGCCGGTGCTCGACGTCTACCGCCACGCGGGCAACTTCATCGACGAGTTTCAGCGGTCCTACTCCGGCAACCCGGCGACCGTCGGACGGCTCGGGAGCGCGTTCATCGCTGCCCAGCAGGGGAGCGGGGTGGCGGCGACCGCCAAGCATTTCCCGGGGCTGGGGGCCGCGGCGCGCAGCCAGGACACCGATCTGCGGCCGGTCACGCTCGATGTCCCGCTGACCCAGCTGCGAGATGTCGATGAGGCGCCCTACCGCCCGGCGATCGCCGCAGGGGTGAAGCTCGTGATGGTCTCCTGGGCGCGATATCCCGCGCTCGACCGCACCTACCCGGCCGGGCTGTCCTCGGCGGTCATCCAGGGCGAGTTGCGCGGGCGGCTCGGCTTCCAGGGGGTCACGATCACCGACGCGATCGGCGCGGGCGCGCTGGTGCCGTTCGGCAAGCCGAGCCAGATTGGCGTCATGGCCGCGCATGCGGGCGCGGACCTCATCCTCTGCGCCGGAACCGGACCGAGCGGCAGCTCGCCACTGCAGGGCCTGTCGGTACTGCACGCGCTTGCCGCCGCGATCGGCGACGGCGGCCTGACCAGGTCCTCCGCGGTGGCCTCGGCCGCGCGCATCCTCGCGCTCAAGGCGCACCCATGACGACCAGCGCGGATCGCTCGCCGTTCGACGAGGTGCTCGATCGCGGGCGGACGAACTCGATGAAGTGGGCCGGTGGCGGCATGATGCTCACCCCGGAGCAGGTCGCCGCGGACCCGCTTCCGATGTGGGTCGCCGATACGGATTTCAGGGCTCCACAGGCCGTGATCGATGCGCTCGGCGCGGCCGTCGAGTATGGGGTGTTCGGCTATCCCGCCGGCCCCACCGCCGGCTACCTGGAGGCGGTGCTCGGGTGGCAGGCTCGGCGCTTTGGCTGGGAGGTCCGGCCGGAGTGGGTGGTGCCGACCGCGGGCGTCATCACGACGCTGAAGACCGCGATCCAGGCGTTCTCGGTGCCCGGGGACTCGGTGCTCATCCAACCGCCGGTCTACGTGCACTTCCACAACGACGTGCTGATCAACGGCCGGCACCTGGCGCTCGCGCCGCTCGAGCGGACCGACGACGGCTACCGGCTCGACCTGGGCACGTTCGAGGCCGCCATCCGCTCTGACACCAAGCTGTTCATCCTCAGCCACCCCCACAACCCGACCGGCAACGTCTGGTCCGAGGAGGAACTGCGGGCGATGGGAGAGATCTGCGCCCGTCACGGGGTGCTCGTCATCTCCGATGAGATCCACGAGGACCTCATCATCAACCCGGCGAAGCGACACACGCCGTTCGCCAGCCTCGGCGCCGAGTTCGCCGCCAACAGCATCACCTGCACGTCGCCGAGCAAGACCTTCAATCTCCCTGGCCTCCAGTGCGCCAACGTGCTCGTGCCCGACCGCCGGCTGCGTGAGCAGTTCGCGCGCCAGTACGAGCGCAACCTCTTCCCGGTGGTGAATCTGCTCGGAATGACGGCTGCCGAGGCCGCCTATGCACACGGTGAGCCGTGGCTGGAGGACCTGCTCCCCTACCTGCGCGCCAACCACGCCCGTTTCGCGGACGTGGTCAACGACGCCACGACACGGGTCCGGGTGCTGAGAGCGGACGCGCTGTACCTGGCGTGGATGGACTGCCGAGCGCTCGGCCTGGACGCCGAGGCGCTCAACGACTTCATGCTCACCCAGGCCCGCGTGTGGCTCGACAAGGGTGAGAAGTTCGGTCTGGCCGGACACGGCTACATGCGCGTGAACCTGGGCTGCCCGCGCTCCACGGTGGACGAGGCGATCCGGCGGCTCACCGCGGCGCTCGGTCAGGACGGTGCCGGCAGCACGTCGTAGGACGCGGCGATGAACTGCCCGTGCGCGGCGACCGTGTCGAGTCGCAGCCGGGTGGAGTCGATGCGGCGGGGCAGCAGCGGGGCGCCGCAGCCGAGCGTGACCGGCGCTATCGACAGCTCGACGCGATCCAGCGCGCCGGCCTCGAAGAACTGGCCGGCCAGATCACCGCCACCCGTGACCCAGATGTCCCCGCCGGAGGCCGCGGCACGGATCTCGGGCAGGGCGTCGGGAACCGGTCCGCTGAGGAAACGGACGTCGGCGCCGTCGGGCCGGGGCAGCTCGCGAGTCGTGAACACGAACGTCGGCCGATCCCCGTAGTAGCCCTGCCACTTCTCGGGCTCCGCGAGCAGGTTGGCTTCGCGCAGCACCCATTCGTATGTCGTCGAGCCCTCCACATACACCGACACGTGCTGCAGGAAGCGCGCGTACTCCTCGCCCTCGGCGTCGTCGTGTTCGACCGCGAACAGCCAGGTCAGCGAGTTCTCGCTGTCGGCGATGAAGCCGTCCAGGGTCGTCGCGGTTCGGTAGATCGCACGTGACGTGGTGACGGGCACGCGCCCACGCTACCGGGGCGACCGGCCTGATCAGCGGGCGTCGTGAAAGATGATGCCGAGGGCGGTCCGCTCACCCCGGGTGAGTGTGCTGACGCCGTGGCGCAGTCCGACCCGGTGGTAGCCGCGCGCGCCGCGGTGGGGGCGCTCGCGCGTCGGGAAGATCACGAATGCGCCCTGCGGCGGACGGAGCACGTGCGCACGGCTCTGGGCGCGAGGTCGCTGTTCGACGAGGACGAATTCACCGCCCTCGTACTCGCTCTGGCCCGAGAGCACGGTGAGCACCTGGAACGGGAAATAGACGTCGCCGTAGAGGTCCTGGTGCAGCGCGTTCCAGTCGCCGGCGTGATAGCGGAGGATGAGCGGGGTCGGACGCTCCTGCCCGGCCTCCCGGCAGCGCTCCAGCAGCTCCTCGTGCGTCGCCGGGAAGACCGGCTGATCGCCCGACAGCCGCTCGCCCCAGGCGTTGGCGATCGGCGCCAGGTGCTGGTAGAACGCGGCCCGGGCCTGCTGGATCGCATCCGGCAGCGGATGCGCGAAGTAGCGGTAGCGCCCGTCGCCGAACCGGTGTCGGGCCATGTCGATCGTCGAGCGAAAGCCGTCGCCGTCGAACAGGTCCGCAAGCCCACCGCACTGCTCGGCGGTATAGACACGCTCGGTGATGGCAAAGCCGCGCTCGTCGAGCTCGGTCGTCAGCGCCGGCCAGTCGAGCTCGTGCACGCGGTCGGCGACGGCCGGGGTCCGGGTTGTGGTGGTTGCGCTCACGGGTCGATCCTCCGTCTCGGTTGCATCCGGTCCGTGCTTCCCATGAGACGCGGCGGGCGCCGGGTTCGTGAGATCGCTCTGGGTCCCGAGGGCTAACTCTCGAGCTCGTCGGTGAGCGCTCGCGCCAGGTGCTCGGCGAGCAGGTCGCGCGCGGGCACGCGAGGCTCCGTGCTCGCGAGCATCGCGATCCGGTAGGCGGGCAGCCGGACGGGCAGCGTCGCCACCGGCGGGTCCTCCAGGCTGAGCCAGCCTTCCGGGACCACGCTCAGCCCGAGCCCGGCGGCGACGAGCTGCCGGATCGTCTGCGGATCACTCGTCTCGAACAGCGGGAGCGGGCTGAACCCCGCTTCGGTGAATGCGCGGAGCAGCAGCTCGCGCAGTGCAGTGCCTCGCTCGGGCATGATCACCGGCCGGCCGCGCAGCTCATCGAGTTCGAGTGCCGCTCCGCCGCGCGCCCGCTCGGACCGGGCGAGCGGGTCGTCCACCGCGCTGATGAGCCACAGTCGCTGTTCGGCGAGCGTGCGAACCGAGACCTGCGCGGGCAGCTTCGGCCGGCTCTCGGAGATCGCGAGCACCGCGATATCGGCGGTGCCCGCGGCGAGCTGCTCGGTCACCTGAGCGGCCGCGCCGTGGTGGAGCGCGAGCTGCACCTGGGGGTGGTGGCGGTGGAACGCGACCAGTGCCTCGGGCAGCGCCGGCGCGTCGTAGACCGTCGCCGCGACCCGGACGACCCCGCGGGCGCCGTCGAGGTGCTCGCTGACCGCAGCCCGCGCCTCGGCGAGCTCGCCGAGGATGGCGCGGGCGTGGCTCAGGAACTCGACGCCGGCCGGAGTCGGCTCGACCCCGCGGGGCCCACGGCGCAGCAGCGCCAGGCCGAGCTCCGACTCCAGCCGTGTGATCTGCTGTGAGAGCGCCGACTGGGTGACGTAGACCTCCTGGGCAGCCCGCACGAAGCCGCCGTGGCGGACGACCGCATCGAGGTACTCGAGCTGGCGCAGCTCCATCCGGCCCGGGACGCTAGCTGGCCGCGACCGCCGTGGCGGCCAGCGCCTGCCCGAGCTCCGCCGCCAGGCGATGCTTGGGCCGGGAGCCGACCAGTCGCAGGATCTCGACGCCGTCGCGGAAGACCAGGAAGGTCGGCATCGACAGGACCTGGCGCTCGACGAGCGTCTGCTGATTGGCGTCGGCGTCGATCGTCACGAACAGGGCGTCGGGCCGCTCGGCGGCGAGCGCGTCGAGGATCGGCGCCATCGTCCGGCACGGCGGGCACCACGCGGCCCAGAAGTCGACCACGACCGGCCGGTCCGCCTCCAGCACGCGCGCGGCGAAATCGGAGTCGGTGACGGTCTGCAGATGAGCGTGCATGGTTCCCCTTCCGGGTCGTTGA
>Ga0335075_10011755_pt1 | contig 13223 bp, 10 predicted proteins | sample Lox_Sample_24_FD_206723 | JGI IMG/M metagenome (GOLD analysis project Ga0335075, IMG submission 206723) | Soil microbial communities from Loxahatchee National Wildlife Refuge, Florida, United States - Lox_Sample_2.4 | ecosystem: Environmental > Terrestrial > Soil > Wetlands | place: USA...
CTCGCGGGCCTCGTAGATGCCCTGGGTGAAGATCAGCATTTCCTGGTTCTGGCCTGCCTGGCGCAGGGACTGCATCGCCGACTGATGGGCGATGTGGTAAACGCAGCTCCCGAGCACGAACGCCACCGGAACGGCGCCGGCCGCCAGCAGCCGGAAGAAGTCCTGGGCCGACAGGTCCGAGGTGAACGCCCGGCCGTCCGGCGCGCGGTGGGCCCCTTCCGTTCCGCCCGCGCCGGCCATCGCGCGCACCGCGGTCCCGGTAGCGATGAACTCCAGGACGTCCTGGCCCCACACGTAGCTCTGCATGCGCAGCTGAACGCCGACGATGCCGTCGGCGCCGAGAAGGTCCGCCTCGGCCCGCATCCTGGTCATGGCCAGTTCCCTGGCGTTGTACATCGCCTGGGTCAGCACCTGCAGTTCCTGGTTCTGCGACCATCTTCCGACCTGCAGGCCAATGTGATAGATGGACGAACCGACCACGAAGCCGAGCGGCTCGAACCCGGCCTCACCGAGCAGCACGTACTCGGAGACCGACAAGTCAGAGGTGAAAACCCCCGCCGGGGCGGCGCCCGCGGTGTTGGCCAGCCTGCCGGCCGCAGCCTGCGGCTCCCAGGCGCCCGCGCCGCCGGCCGGGTTGTTGCCGAAAACTGGCATGTGAGTGTCCTCCGGGCCGATTCGCTGGGCACGCGCTAGTACGCGAAGCTTATCGCCAGAGCCAGGCGCCATGGCATGACACGCGCACAGTCGGCGCCCGGCCGCGAGGCGCGCCGGAAAATACGCCATCGCCCTGGGACGGGCGTTCCTTTACGCTTGACGCGGCAGGAGGAAGGAGTGGTCGTGGCGGAGACGATGAGCCCGGCGCGGGCGATGTGGACGATGTTCGAGCCTGTCCACGATGTCACGTACTTCGCGCCAGAAGCGCTGCGCGCGTTCACCGAGGCCGGCCTGCGCGGCTACTGGCGCGGTTACTTCGCCGGGCGGGCCGCGCCGCTGGGCGGCGCGCGGCCGGCGGTGGTCACCGCGTCGTTCTACAACTTCGCGCCGGCCTTCGTCGCCCGTGCGATCCCTGGCGTGTGGGAACTGATCACGCCGCAGGATGCCATCGCGGTCCGTGAGGCGGGCGCGGCAGCCTCGTTGCGGCGGCTGCTTGGCGGCCGGGAGGCCGAGGCGGCGAAGGCGGCGGAGCTGCTGTGGCGCGCGGCGGAGGACCTGGACTTCGCCGGGCGTGTGCTCTCGGCGGCGAACTCCGAGCTGCCGGTCTCCGGAGATCCCCTGACCCGGCTATGGCAGGTCACGGGGCTGCTGCGCGAGCACCGGGGCGATGGTCACTTCGCCGCGCTTGCCGCCGCCGATATCGACGGCTGCGAGGCGGTCGTGCTGCGGTGCGCGAAGGACATGTCCCGCGATCTCATGCAGCCGGTTCGCGGCTGGACCGACGAGCAGTGGAGTGCCGCGGCCGCCCGGCTGGCCGTTCGCGGCTGGATCGGCGAGGACGGAAAGCTGACCGCGGCTGGCCGCGCCGCGCACGACGCGGTGGAGGCCGCCACCGATCAGGCCGCTGAGCGGCCATGGAACCGGATGGGCGCCGTCGGCCTGGCGGAGCTCGCCGACGTGTTCATGCCGCTCGCCCAGGCCTGTGCCGCCGCGCTCCCCGAGGTGATGCCGGTCGGCCGTCTGCGGCCCACCCGGCCCTGACCCCGTCGGCGCACGCGGTTAGTCCGCCGGACCGGGATTGTCGTCGTCGGGGCGGGCCGCCAGCGAGAGCAGGCAGGGACGCAGCAGCCGGATGATCCGCTCCGGGTCGGCGGTGGCGAGCTCGTCGGACTTGATGAGGTGCCGGCAGACCGTGACGCCGAGGGTGACGGCGCTGATGAGCGCGGCTCGCAGGCCCGCGTCGGCGGCGGGGATGGCCTGGGCGATCTGCGCTTCGTAGCGGGCGATGCCGTCGCTGGCGGCGCTGGCGGCCTCGGGATTGGTCAGCATCGAGCGCAAGAGGGCCAGCGACGCCATGGGCGTGCTGGCGAGCCGGTCGGCGAGCCCGGCGAGTATCTGCTCGGCTGCCTCTGCCCCCGTTCCGTTGATTTCGGGAACGGGGGCGGCGTCGATCACCCGCCGGTACAGCTCCTGCTTGGCACCGAAGTAGTGCATGACCAGGCCCGCGTCGACGCCCGCGGCCGCGGCCACGGCCCTGATCGTGGTCCGCTCATACCCGTCGACGACGAAGACCCGGGAGGCGGCGTCGAGGATGCGCGCTTCGGTGCGGCGGCGTTGCTCGGCGCGCGAACCGGCCCTGGGAGTGGTCATTTTTTCATTCTACGGGTGTTGACCTGGCGAGCTATTGCGTTCTACGCTTGTTCAATGAACATGCGTTGAATGAACCGGCTGAACGAAGGAGAGCCCCCATGCAAGCCGACACGCCCGCAGACGTCCTTGCCCGCCGCCGCCAGCTGATCCTGAACAGGGATGCCGACGGGTTCGCCGCCCTGTTCGCTCCCGAGGGGGTGATCGAAATGCCCTTCGGTGGCCCGATTCCCGTGCGCGTGGAAGGCCGGGAGGCGATCCGCGAGAACGCGCGGCAGGTCGTGGCGTTGCCGCTGCGTCTTGAGGACTTCGAGGTGGTGGAGCTCCACCAGACCCAGGACCCGGAGGTGGTGATCGCCGAGACGCGGACGAAGGGAACCATGACCATGACCGGCCGGTCGTTCACGGCGACGTCCGTCCAGATCTTCCGCATCCGGGAGGGGCAGATCCTGCTCTTTCGTGACTTCGCCGACCCCCGCGTCCTGGCCGACCTGACCGGGGAACCGGGTGCGGGAAGTTGACGTGAGTACCGGACGCAGGGACGTGCGGCGAGTCGAGGCCGGGGCCGGCGAGCCGGCGGTCGTGCTCGAGGCGGGGATGAACAACGGGGCCAAGTCCTGGGCGCGGGTCACGCCGTTGCTGGCACCGCACCTGCGCGTTGCCGCCTACGACCGGGCGGGGATAGGCGGGAGCGCCCCCGCGCCAGGGCTGGTGACCATCGACCGCCAGCTCGGCGACCTGGCCTCGGTGATCATCGGACTGGCGGCAGGACCGTGCGTGCTCGCCGGGCACAGCTGGGGTGGCGTCCTGGTCCAGTTGCTTGCGTTCCGCCGTCCGGACCTGGCCGCGGGCCTCGTCCTGGTGGACCCGGGGCACGAGGAGATGGAGCGCCTGCTGCCCCCGCCGGTACGGTGGGGGTGGCGGGTCACGCGCGGCGTCTTCCCGGACGAGCTGCGCGCCGACGCCCCGGTGACGATGGCGGCGCTGCGGGAACTGCGCGCCGCCCCGACGTCCTTCCCCGACGTGCCCGTTGTCGTGCTGAGCGCCGCCCGCGGCTTCCCCCGCCGGTTCCGCGCGGGCTGGACGCGCCTCCAGGCAGAACTCGCCGCGGCCGCACCGCGGGGACGCCACGTCGTCGTCGCCGGCACCGGCCATAACATCCCCAGGGACCGGCCCGACGCCGTGGCCGACACGATCCTGGCCGTCGCCGCCCAGGCGCGCTTAACGTTCACTAGGCCGGGTGATACCTCTTCACCCGGTCATGCGCCGTGGCTCGACTTCCCCGCATGGCGTTACCGGGTGTACTTCCGACCCAAATACGGGCGCTAATGACACCCAATCTTTCCCGGTATGCGGATATGTCGGGATTCGGGGTGGTGGGAGGCGTGGCCGGGGGCGGGTTAAGGCCGGCGGGTCACGTAATCACCGGCATCCGCAACCACCGGCATCGGTAACCACCGGCATCGACCCCGGCCCGGTGGGGTTCCGGGTGTGAACGCGTGCGTTTCATGGCTGTATGGATCCCCGAATTCGCTATACGTCCGGGGGGGAGCCGGCGCGGCGCCGGGGCGGGCCGCACCGCTGAGGTCACGCCCGCGCGGCCCCGCTACGCGCCCTCGCGGTAGGCGATGGCGGCCGCTTCTGTGCGGCTCGCCGCGCCGAGCTTGCCGAGGATGTTGGAGACGTGGACGCTCGCGGTCTTGGGCGTGATGAACAGCTCGGTGCCGATCTCGCGGTTGGACATGCCCCTGGCGAGCAGGCTCAGCACCTCGCGCTCGCGTTCGGTCAGCGCGGCGAGCGGGCTCGTGTCGCAGTGACCGCCCCGGTCGCCGTTCCCCGGGTCAAGGCGGGCACGGCGCGCCAGGTCGTCGAGGGCCGCGCCGAGGGGTGCCGCCCGTAGCAGCGCGGCGGTGCCGCGCGCCGCGCGCCAGACGGCGGCGGCCTCGTCGCGGCGGCCGGCCTCGACCAGCGCCTCGGCGAGTCGCCACTGCGTGCGCGCCGTCTCGTACACGTAGCCGGGCCCGAACGCGGCCAGGACCCTTTCCCAGTGATCGGGGGAGTTCCTCCCCGTGAGGCGCGCGTACTCGGCCTCGCAGTGGGCGAGCCAGCCGCGGCCCTCTGGCCCGAGCACCGCCTTGGGCCGGAGCGGATAGCTGGCGCCCTCCGTGGCGACATCGAGCAGCGCGCGGCCGGCGGCCGCTTCTGCGTCCGCGGCGGCGGTGTCGCCGGCGGCGCGCAACTGCGCCGCCCGGTCGGCTCGGGCCGCGAGGGCGATCGCCGTCACCCGGATCACCGACGGGCTGTGGGCCGGCCACGCGTCCGCGTCGATCGCGGCTTCCGCCTCGGCCAGGGCACGCTCGCAGTCGCCCTGCCACAGCGCGTGCTCGGCGAGGATCCCGCGCGCGATGTACGCGACGAAGACGTCGTCCCAGAACGGCTCGAGCCAGGTCCGCCGTTCGCCGACCGTCGGGTTGCCGCGGGCCACGTCGATGAACAGCGCCATCGCGGACAGCACCGCCTCCGCTTGCCTGGTGACCAGCACGGGGAACCCGTCCGCCAGCTCCTGCGCGGCGTCCCAGCGCCCCTCGGCGAAGTGGGCCTGGAAGTGCAGGTGCTGCAGGTCAAGGCCGAACGGCGCGAGGACGAGCCCCGCTGACTCCGCCCATTCCATGCCGCGGTGGGCGACGCGGCCGGCCTCCGCGAGTTCACCGCGCGCCAGGTGCTCCGCGGCCAGCTGGAACACGGCCCGCAGCCGCACGCCGACGGATCCGGCCGCTCCCGCCTGCTCGATAGCGGCGGTGAACATGCCGATCGCCTCGCCCGAGCTGCCCGCGCGGAGCGCCAGCTGCCCGGTCGTGGCCAGCGCGTCGGCCTCCACGGAGGCCGAGCCGGCGGCGCGGGCCGCGTCCCTGGCCCGGCTGGCCCAGTCCCTGGCGTCGTCGTAGCGGTGCGCGGCCATCAGCGCGATCGCGTAGGTCGCCATCGCCCGCGCACGGTACCAGGTCGGTGGCTCGTCCAGCGTGTCCCGGACGGTCGCCTCGGCCACCTTGAGCGCCTCGGCGTACCACTGCGTGTTCTCGCTCTGCAGCAGGTGGTACGCGAGCCGTTCGCCGACCCGGCAGCGCAGTTCGCCGTTGTCCGCCGGCCCTTCCTCGCCCGGCACCCAGTCGCGGATGCGCCGCAGCAGGTGCACCGCGCGGGGCACGTCGCCGCTCGTCGCGGCGGCCAGCGCGGACTTCAGGCCGAGCTTGCCGCGCGACATGCCCGCGATCCGCTCCGCCCCGTCCACGCGCACCCATAGCTCAAGGGCCAGGTCGTAGTGGCGGTGGGCCTCGGCCGGGGCGCCGATGCGCTCGGCCTCGTCGCCGGCCCGGACCGAGGCGGTGAACGCACCGGGGATGTCGTGGCTCGCCATGCTGTGGTGGGCGAGTTCTGCGGCGGCCCCGGGCACGTCAGACAGCAGGCCCGCGAGCCGCGCGTGCAGCCGGGTCCGCTCGCCCGGCATCAGGTCGCCGTACACGGCCTCGCGCAGCAGCGCGTGCCTGAACCGGTACCCGTCGGGCCCGTCGGGAGCGAGCAACTGGTGGCCCGCCGCCTCGCGGAGCGCCTCCTCGTAGGCGTCGTCGGGCAGGCCGGAGGCCGCCCGGACCAGGTCGTCGGCGGCGCCGCCGCCGGCGACCGCCGCCGCCCGCAGCACCTGCTGGGCCGCGTCGGACACGCGTTCCACCCGCGAAAGGAGCAGCGCGGCCAGCCCGGTCGGCAGCGCGCCGCCCGTGGTGTCATCGGCGCTCCACGAGGCGGTGAGCAGTTCCTCGGCGTAGTAGGCGTTCCCTTCCGCGCGCTCGACCAGCGAGTTGAGAGCGGCGGCGGACAGGCGCGACGGTGCGTTCGGCAGGTTGGACAGGATCTCGGCCAGCGCCGCGGCCGACAGGGGCCCCAGTTCGACCAGCGCGACCATCGGCAGCCGCAGGAGCTCCGCGATCACGCCGCGCAGCGGGTGGCGGCGGTGCAGGTCGTCGGTGCGGTACGTCCCGATGATCGCCACGCGCTCGCGGTGCAGCATGCGGGCGAGGAACGTGATCAGGTGGCGCGTAGTGGCGTCGGCCCAGTGCAGGTCCTCGATGACCAGCAGGACCGGGGCGTCCGCGGCCAGCTCGGACAGCAGGCTCAGCGCGGCGCCGAACATCTGCTGGCGCGTCAGGCCCGCCCAGTCCGCCTCATGCGCCTGCCCGTCGCCGTCCGGCAGCAGGCGAGCAAGGACCGGGCGCCCCTTGATGGCCTTCTCGATGTGCGGCGGCGCCGAGCGGAACGCGTCCGCGAACGGCAGGTAGGGGACGCTGTCCCCGATCTCCGCGCACTGGCCGCACAGCACGGTGAACCCGTCGCGCTCGGCAATCTGCATCGCCTCGGCCACGAGGCGGGACTTGCCGATGCCCGCGTCGCCGCTGACGAGCCCCGTCACGGCCCGGCCCGCCGCGGCGTCGCCAAGCAGGCCGCGCAGCCGGGCCAGCTCCGCGTCGCGCCCTACCAGCATGCCCATGCGCCTATTATCTGTCAGTGCCTGACTTTATGGCGAACCGATTACCGCCAGGTCCGGCCGTGAGGGTGCCAGCCCGGTGGGGCCGTGAGGGTGTCAGCCGCCTGCCGCAGGCCGCTGCTTCCTGGTGCGCCGTAGGCGCGGCTAAGCCATGCGGAGGCACCACAAGTCGTTCGGGATAAGGCTTTTAAGGAATTTTCCTCATGATCTGCGGCGGGTCTTACTGCGAGCCTGGAAGGAGAAACGGAGGGAGAAACAGATGAAGACCACAGTGCGGCGGGTCGCGGGCAGGCTGGCGGGCGCCGTTCGCGAGATGCACGAGGCGCAGCGGCTGACGCTGGTGCTGCGGACCGCCACGGACCGGTACGTCGAGCACCCTGACGCCGCGCCTGACACGTACGACGAGTTCCTGGCGAGGACGTCCGGGGTGCTGCTGCACGAGGCGCCCGCGCGCACGCGGATCAAGCGGGCCCTGCGCGGCTAGCGGTCGCGGGCCGTGCCTGGGCGGGACAATCGAGGTATATTCGTGGCGGCGGTGTCGGCCGCACCCGGGTCCGCGGGCAGAGCTTCAAGCTCACCGGTGCGAGCGATTACATCCGTAGGCACGTCTTTCCAGCCCGATGAACGCGGACCCGCGGGCGCCGGGGAAGGACTGCCTTGTCTGACCAATCAGGGCCCGCCGCCCACGACGACGTCCGTAACCTGCCGGGCCGGCCGAGCCTGCGCCACCTCAAGCTCGAGGCGAAGCGGCGGCTAGCCGCGGGAGAGTTCACCACCCTGCACGATGCCCAGCTGGCGGTTGCCCGCGAGCACGCGATGAGCAGCTGGGCGGCGCTCAAGGAGCACATCGAGGCCGCCGAGGCCGAACAGAGCCACGCGCTCGCGCAGGTGCGCTGGGTCTTCGCCCGCTACGCCGGGGCCGACGGGCCTGGCTGGACCGCACCGTCCGGCGCGGAGCTGAGCGCGCACTTCACGGAAAGCATGCTCGGCCTGGTGTCGGCGGAGACGATCGCGCAGACCCTGGGCGGCATCGCGGGCAGGCTGCGCGAGGACCTGGTCGTCACCGACGCCGGCGTGACCCGGCTGCGCGCGAAGATCCCTGACCTGCGGGTGGAGGCCACCGTCGAGCCGCAGGCCCCGTACCGGATCGACACGCTGCGGCTGTTCCCTGACGAGATGACCATCACCGACGCGCGGGTCAGCGAGCCGCCCTCCGCCGGCTCAGGGCCGGTGCCCGCGCGGGTGCCCGCCATCGTCGAGGACGCGTATGCGAAGTTCGGCCTGGTGGGCCTGACGGCCGCGGGTGACGCGGACGGCGGGGTGTGGGCCTTCTCGCGCGGCTGGGCCGACCTTGAGCGGAACGCCCCGCTTGGCCCCGATCACCAGTTCCCGGCCGGCGAGATCACCGCACTGGTCACCGCCACGGCCGTGCTGCGCCTGGTCGCGGAGGGCGCCGTCGCGCTCGACGACCCGGCGAACGCCCACCTGCGCTCGCTGCGGCTGGCCAGCGACGCCGTCACCGTGCGGGAGCTGCTTGCCCACACGGGCGGCGTCGAGAGCCCGGCGTCGCTGTGGGCCGACTCGGCGGGGGACGTCGTGGACGCGCTTGGGCCGGTCGCGGGCTGCTCCGGACCGCGCGGCGAGTACGCCCACAGCGACGGCGGCTACGCGGTGCTTGGACAGCTCATCGCCGACGTCACCGGAACACCGTTCGCCCTGGCCGCGACCCGGCTCGTGCTCGAACCACTCGGCATGGCCGACTCGTGGTTCCCGAACGAGGCGCCGGCCGCACCGGAAGCGGCGCGCGGTTACCGCCTCGAGGCGGCGGACTCGCTCGTGCCCGAGCCGCCGCGGGTGTTCGCGCTCCAGGGGGCGGGCGGCCTGTGGTCGACCGGGCCGGACCTGGTCCGCTTCGGGTCCCGGTGGCGGACGCTGCTGCCCGGGGAGCTTGCCGAGCAGGCGCTCCGCCCGCAGGCTCCGCCGCGTGACGCCCCCGAGGAGACCGGCCTCGGCTGGGGGCTGCGGCGCCCGATGGACCTCGCGGGCCAGGTCGGGACCGGGCCGGGGTGGTCGGCCTCCCTGGTCATGCGGCCGAGCACCGGCCGCACCTTGGTCGTGCTGACCAACCGCCTGTTCCCGGTCCTGGCGGTGAACGTCGACCTGATCCTCGCGACCGCCTGAGCACCGTACGGCCGGGACCGCTTCAGCCGGCTAGCTGGCTGAAGCGGTGCCGGTAGGCCTGGGGGGTGGTGCCGGTGCGGTCGGCGAACCAGCGGGCGAAGGTGCGCGGTGCCATGTGCACCCGCCGGGCGAGGTCGGCCACCGTGAGCGGCTCGCGCAGGTGCTCAAGCGCCCAGTCGCGCAGCACGGCCAGGTCGGGCCCGTCCGGCGCGTCGTTCACCAGCACGGGAACGAACTGCGCCTGCCCGCCGTCGCGATGGGGGGCGACGACCATGTGGCGGGCGACCCTGTTGGCCACCGCGGCGCCGTGCTCAAGGCGGATCACGTGCAGGCAGGCGTCGATTCCGGCGGCGGTGCCGGCGCTAGTGATGACCGGGCCCTCGTCGACGTAGAGCACCTCCGGGTCCACCTTCACCCGCGGGTAGCGCCGGGCAAGCTCGGCCGCGTACTTCCAGTGCGTGGTCGCCCGGCGGCCGTCGAGCAGCCCGGCCGCGGCGAGCACGAAGGCCCCGGTGCACTGGCTGAGCACCCGGCCGCCACGGTCCACGACCGCGCGCAGCGCGGCCAGCACCGGCTCCGGCGGCCTGGTGTCGATGTCGTCCCAGCACACGACCACGGCCAGGTCGGCGGAGCGCAGCCGGTCCACGCCGGGCATGCCTCCAGCGTATCCACGTACCCGGCAGGAAAGTACCGCTGACTGTCATTCCTGCCACTGGTGCCGCCGTCCGCGGTGAAGCAGGCTTGGCGGCATGGCTCCACTGACGTCGGATGCGACCAACGGTTCTGATGAACTGGCGAAGGCGCCGGGCACCCACCGCCCCGGCCTCTCCGCCTGGGCCGCGCTCCTGGTCGTCTGGGTGGTCTGGGGCTCGACCTACCTGGCGATCCGGGTAGCCGACCGGTCCATACCGCCCTTCGCGATGGCCGGGGCGCGGTACCTCACGGCGGGAGCGGTGCTCTACCCGCTGGCATGGCTCGGCAGCCGCCGGAGGCAGGCGGCGGCCCCGTCGATGGCGCGGCCCCCGGCCGGGTCTCTGGCCGCGTCGCGGCTCGCGCAGTGGGGCGGGATGGCGGTGGTGGGCACGCTGCTGCTCGCGTTCGGCAACGGCGGCGTGTCCTACGCGGAGCAGACGCTGCCCTCGGGGCTTGCCGCGCTGCTTGTCGCCAGCGTCCCGCTGTGGATGGCGCTCGCCGACCGGGTCATCAACGGGCAGCGAATCCCGCCGAGGGGCTGGATCGCCCTCGCCCTCGGCCTGGCCGGGATCGCCGTCCTCGCCCGGCCGTCCGGTGACGGCTCGGTACTCCCGGTGCTTGTCGTCCTCGGGGCCAGCGTCAGCTGGGGCATCGGGTCGGTACTGGCCGGCCGGCTCCCGGCGCCGGCCAGCCCGCTGGTCGGCAGCGCGATGGAGATGCTGAGCGGGGGGATCGTACTCACCGGGCTGGCGGCGGCGACCGGTGAACTGGCGCGCGTCGATCCCGCGCACGTCAGCGCGCAGTCACTGCTCGGGCTCCTCTACCTGATCGGCCCAGGGTCACTGCTGGCCCTGACCTGCTACGTGATCGCGCTGCGGCGGCTGCCGACCGCGGCGGTGTCCACCTACGCCTACGTCAACCCGGTGGTGGCCGTCTCGCTCGGCGCGCTGTTCCTCGGCGAGCGGCCCACGCTGGCCACGCTGCTCGGCGGCGCGGTCGTGGTCCTCTCGGTCGCGCTGCTCCTGATCCGCCGCCGGGGAAGCCGGGGCGCCTCGGCCCCGGTAGGCGGCGACGCCGACTGACGGCACCGCCAGGTTCGCCGCGTGCGGACCGGGCATTTCCTCGCGCCGGCCGGGTAAGCCGGGCGAACGGGGCGTCGCGGTGGGGCGGTCGCAGCGGGGCGGGGGCGGGGCCCGGCGTCAGTTGGCGGCGTCCGGGGTGAGGTCGAGGGCGGCGATGTAGCCGAACGTCATGGCCGGGCCGATCGTCGCGCCCGCGCCCGCGTAGCTGTGGCCCATCACGGAGGCGCTCGCGTTGCCCGCCGCGTACAGGCCGGGAATCGGGGTGCCGTCTGGGCGCAGCACCCGGGCACGGGCGTCGGTGCGCAGCCCGCCCTTGGTGCCGAGGTCCCCTGGCACGATCTTGGCGGCGTAGAACGGGGCGCTGGCCAGCGGGGCCAAGTTGGGGTTGGGCCGCACGCGCGGGTCGCCGTAATAGCGGTCATAGGCCGAGTCGCCGCGGCGGAAGTCCTCATCGCGGCCGGCGCGCGCGAACTCGTTGAACCGGGCCACCGTCTGGGCGAGGCCGTCGGGGTCGACGCCGATGGCGGCCGCGAGCTTACCGAGGTCAGGCGCGCGGAAGACCGCGCCCGCGGCGTACCAGCGGCGGGGGAGCGGCCGGCGTGGAGGAAGCCCCGCGAAGACGTACCGGTCACGGTAGCGCTGGTCGAACACCAGCCAGGCGGGGATGTGCGGGTTGTCCGCCGTGTTTCCCTCGTACATGGCGTGCACGGCGTCGACGTACGGGGCCGATTCGTTGACGAACCGCCGCCCGGCGCCGTTGACCATCACGCAGCCGGGCAGGCTCCGCTCCGCCAGGCAGAAGTACGGCCCGCCGGACAGCGGGATCGACGGACCCCACCAGGCGTCGTCCATCAGGCCGGTCGCGGCGCCAAGCCGCTGGCCGGCCTCGATCCCGTCGCCGGTGTTGCCGGTCCCGCCGGTCGTCCAGTCGGTCCCGATCGGCGCTCGCTGGTACTGCCTGCGCATCGCCTCGTTGCGCTCGAACCCGCCGGTGGCGATCAGGACGCCGCGCCTGGCCCGGATGAGCACCGGCTGTCCGTGACGGACGGCCAGGACCCCGGTGACGCGGCCGCCCGTCACCACCAGGTCGGTCAACGGCGAATCCAGCCACACCGGCACGCCGCTGTCGAGGAGCCCGGCCCGCAGCCCCGCGGCGAGCGCCTGCCCGAGGCTGAGCATCCGGTGCCCGAGCAGCCGGGTCCTGGCCACCCGGCCCGCGACCTTGACGCCGGCGAGCATGGCGCGCGGATGCCTGGGTCCGAGGGTCAGCCAGCGGTACTCGGCCTGGGTGACCGCCACGCCGTCGGGAACCGGCAGGTAGGGCCGGTTCAGCCGGGCGAGTTCGCCGCCGAGCACGGACCCGTCGAACGGCGCCGGCTCGATGCTGCGCCCGGAGGCCAGCCCGCCCGGCGCCTCGGGATAGTAGTCGGCGTAGCCGGGCACCCACGCGAGCCGCAGCGGTGTCGCCGCGAGAACGAGGTCCAGCATCGCCGGGCAGTGCGCGAGCAGCGCGTCCCGCAACTCCGCCGGGACGTCTTGCCCCGCCACCCGCGCCAGGTAAGCACGGGCGAGTTCGGGGGTGTCGGCGACCCCGGCGCGGCGCAGCACCGTGTTGCCCGGTGCCCATATCCCGCCACCGGAACGAGCGGTGGAACCTCCGAACGACCCGGCCTTCTCGAGCACGACGACCGTCGACCCGCGCCGCGCGGCCGTCAGCGCGGCCGTCATGCCCGCCGCGCCGCTGCCCGCTACCACGATGTCGAACTCGGCCCCGTGGTATTCGGCCCCGTGGTATTCGGCCCCGTGGTATTCGGCCCCGTGGTATTCGGCCCCGTGGTATTCGGCACTGTTGGATTCTGCGCGGTTAGCGTCGGCGCGCGCCCGCCCGTCCGCCATCGGCCCTGTTCCCATGCCGCCTCCTGGGTCAATACTAGAACATGTTCCAGTTTGGCGCACGGAGCGGAAGGGGGGCGTTACCCCGTGGACTGGGAGATCGAGGCCGACGTGGTCGTGGTCGGGTTTGGCGCGGCCGGCGCCTGCGCCGCCCTTGAGGCGGCCGCGGCCGGCCGCTCGGTGGTGGTGCTCGACCGGTTCACCGGCGGCGGGGCCACCGCCCTGTCCGGCGGCGTTGTGTACGCCGGCGGCGGCACGGCGCAGCAGCGCGCGGCGGGTGTCACCGACACGGCGGCGGCGATGTTCGGCTACCTCCGCACCGAGGTGGGCGACGTGGTGCCGGCCGAGACGCTCCGCCAGTTCTGCGACGGCAGCGTGGCGATGCTCGGCTGGCTGGAGGGCCACGGCGTGCCGTTCGAGGGCAGCCTCTGCCCGGACAAGACGTCGTACCCGACCAACCGGCACTACCTCTACTACTCGGGCAGCGAGGCGTCCGCCAGGGCCGTCGCGCCCCCGGCGCCGCGCGGCCACCGGAC
>Ga0335075_10011756_pt1 | contig 13222 bp, 11 predicted proteins | sample Lox_Sample_24_FD_206723 | JGI IMG/M metagenome (GOLD analysis project Ga0335075, IMG submission 206723) | Soil microbial communities from Loxahatchee National Wildlife Refuge, Florida, United States - Lox_Sample_2.4 | ecosystem: Environmental > Terrestrial > Soil > Wetlands | place: USA...
GTGCCTTTATCAGCTCGCCAGCGTGGGGAGCGGGAATTCGACCTGGGCCGTCGGAACGTCTTTGGATGACGGGCTGATTGCCCTGGCTGGTCCGGCACCGCGCTGAGCTCGCGGCGGGCAGCGCGCCACGCTGGACGGCTTTACGGCGCTCATCCCAGTTGCGTGGTTGCCGAGATGAGCGCAGGGCGTCGACTCCGCGGCGCCTTGTCACCCGGCAATCGATGAATGTGCTCCTGCAGGCCCTCGAACGCCAGGGACTCGTCGTCCGCCGAACACGGGCACCGGTCGGCCGGGCGCTGCCGACCGAGCTGACCGCCCGGGGCGCCGCCGGCGTGCCCGTTCTTGCCTCGCCTCTGGCCAGTCAGCTTGTCGATCGCGTTAGGCGGCGCCCGCTGCTAATCGCAGCCAACGCGGCCGCCGGTGCCACGGTACTCGCCCTGCTGATGGTTCACTCGCGAGCTGAGCTGTGGGTGATGTACGCGGTAGCGATCTTCTACGGAGCCGCATCCGCAATTACTGGGCCAGCCGGATCCGCCCTATTAAGACCGGACAGAACCTGTTGCCTAGCCGCTGGCTGGCTGTCGGCGCGATGAACGGCGTGCCGCAAGAGGCTGCTGACGACGCCGCTCGGTGGAGGCGCACATCGCTGGGATGTCAAACGCGCATGCGCACAACAGCGCCGCAGCTTACATAGCGGGAAGATCAGCTAGCGCTGCGCGTCGGCTGACGATAGTCCCCTGCAGCTAGCACACACTGGGTATCGGGTGCACTGGCAAGGACCTGTGAGCGGCGCGTGAGGGCGCGCATGAGTGCTGGCTGCCCGCAGCTCATCGTGGCGCAGAGCACCGCGCAGCCGGTCCACAGGGCCGCTGGACCGAGGGATCCGATCACCTCCGTGGCGAGGACCGGCGCCAGCACCGTCGCGGTTCCCCAGCTGAGCCCGTAGACAGCGAGATAACGTGCAGTGGCTCCCGGCGGCGCGAGTGCAGCCACAACTGCGAATGCGCGCCCGGACAGCAGGAGGTTGCCGGCGCTCCAGATAGCGGTCGGTGCCAGTAGCCCTGCTAGCGAATGCGCGATCGCGTATCCGGCCAGGCCTACGGCCATCAGGGCGAATCCGGCGCCGCACGCGACCGGGCCGGGCAGCCGGGCGAGCATCGGGATCCGGAGGGCCGGCCGGATCACGACGAGAGTCACGGTTGCTGTTGCCATCACGAGCCCGGCGCTCGCGGGATTCAGCCCGCGGGCTGAGAGAGACAACGGCAGGGCGATGAGGATCAGCATGTATACGAGCGCGAACACCGTGCCTGCCGCTGTCATAGCGAGCAATGCCGGGTCCCGCCAGGGCGACCCGGCTGCGCTGAGCGCTGGGCGGTCACCGGTACGAAGCGGAAGCAACGTTCTGGTCGGCAGCCGGCCCGAAGCGGGCAGCGCTAGGCGGACGATCAGAGCGCAGGCTAGACAGGACGCCGCGTCGACGATGAAGAGCCAGCGCAGGCCCGAGCGCCCGACGGCGTCGGCGATCAGGCCGGCGCCCATATTGCCGACTGCCAACGCGGTGGTCAGCAGGGCGTACGCGTGCGTGCGCTGGTCGGGCTCGGTGACGTCAGCGATCATCGCCTGACTTGGCGGTTCGTAGAGCTCGAAGGCGAGGCCGAGCAGGACCGCGCAGACCGCCGCGACAGCGAGGTCGGGTGCGGCCGCGATGCCGACCTGCGCTGCCGCGCATCCGGTCAGGCCGGTCAGGATAGTGCGGCGCCGACCTAGCCGGTCAGCGAGGTGGCCGCCGAGCAGTCTGCTCGCGATGGTCGCCACGCCGAACAAGGCCGATATTGCACCGGCGGTCGCCAGGCTGGCGCCCAGGGCCTGACACAGCATGACGGTGAGGAACACCAGCGAGAAGGCGCCGAGCTGATTGACCGCGCGCGCGGCGGCCAGGACGCGGACCTGCCGCGGAACTCCCCCGTGCCGGCGGGCCGCCGTGATCGCCATGACGCCAGTCTCTAGCTTTCGTAACCAGCAAAACCGATATTGTCAGTCACGAAGGTTAGAGACTTCAGGAGTGACTAGTCAAGTGCGTTTCGATAGTCACGTCGAGTTGCTGCTAAAAGTGTCGGTGTCCCTGTCAACGAGCTCACCGACGGTGAGCGGCGCGGAAAGTCCTATACCGCGCCGACAGGCTCCGCGGAGGCCAGAGCTGTGGCCGCGGTACTGCCGTCCGGCGGCCGGGTGCCCGCGGAGCTGCCGGCCGTCAGCGCCGTAAGGCTGCCAGCCCGCTGAGGGTCGGCTCTCTTCGCCAGGAGGGGTGTACACCACCTGGCCGGGCCGGGCCACGATCACTCGACCGTCGCGGGTGCCGATCAGCGCGATGCCCTCGGTGATCAAGAGGGTCTGGCCCGCGGCGTAGGAGTACCTCCCGGCGCGAGCTAACGATCAGGCCGGCCCGGTCGGGTCCGCCAGTATTTCGGCGACGGCCTCCTGGCCGTGCTGGCGGGCGCTTTCCAGTGGCGTCGAGCCCCATTCGCTCCTGATGTTCGGGTCGGCGCCGAGCCCCAGCAGCAGCCGGGCCATCTCCACGTCACCAGTCTGGGCCGCCTCGTGCAGCGGTGTGAACCATTGCTGCTCGAGCGGGATGTCGAGGCGCCCGCGGGCGTTCACGTCGAAGCCGAGCTCGGCCAGCAGCGCGATCGCTTCGAGCTTGCGGCCGGATGCCGCCCAGGCCATCAGGCCGGGTCGCCGCTCGCGCGCCTCGGGGGCGTGGGCCCGCAGCAGCGTCGCGGTGTCCCGGTCTCCGGCGAGGACAGCGGCGATCAGCGAGTTGACCTCGTCGAGCGCCGGCGGGGCGGCGCCGTGGGCAACCAGCCACTCGGCCAGCTCCGGGTACCCGCTCAGCTTCGCCAGCTCGGCCGGGGTGAGCGCGTTGGAGTTCCGCAGCGCCGTCGGTCGTCCGCCCGGTGCCGCGTACGGCGCACGGAAGTCGACGCCGTGCCGCACCAGCAGCCGGACCCGGTCGCCCATGTCGTGCACGATCGCCCACCACAGCTGCCCGCGCAGCATCTCCCCCGGCGAGTCGGCCTTGTCCCCGAACCGCGCCGCCCACGGCCCGCCGTTCCCGCTGCCGAGACCGTGCTCGAACAGCAGTACAAGATGCCGGTCGTCGCGGCCGAACTGGCGGTCATACAGCAACTGGCCGTCGTTCGCGTCGGCGCCCGCGGCCAGCAGCAGCCCGGCTAGCGCGAACGCATGCGGGTGCTCGTCCTCGTCGTGGCTGCCCAGCACGCAGGTCGCTGCCGTGTACGGCGGGTACAGGCCGTGCCACAGGTACCCGGCGTTCGGGTCGGCGCCGTGCTCCAGCAGCGCCCGCGCCGTGCCGAGCGTGGCTTCCAAGCTGATCTGCGGGTTGTGCCGCGCGCTCGCTAGGTAGAGCAGCGGCTCCCAGCCGTACGGGCCGCCCTCGCGGCTGGCCAGCGCCGGGTCGGCCGCGAGCTGCGCGCGAACCGACGCCTCGTCCGCCACGGCGGCCGCGACGTGGATGCTCGAGTGCGCCAGCTCCGGGTAGGCGGCCAGCACTTGGGCCGCCCGTTCCCAGCGCGAAGGCTCATCGTCGCCGCCGAAGCGCAGGCACGCGAACGCGAGGAACTCGCCCGCCGCGCCGACGGTCTGTTCGACCTCGTCGGGTGACCGGCGGTACCGCTCGATCATCTCCAGGTGCTGCCGGAGGCGCGCCCAGGAGGCGAAACCGTAGTGCCGGGCGACCACGAGCTGCGCGCCGGTCAGCGTGACCGGGTGCGCGCCCTTCGGGTGATGCTCGGCGACGAGATCCAGGGCTCCGGGCACGCCCGCGCGCGCCAGGTCACGCACGTCCTTGGCCTGCTTGCGCAGCTGCTGCAGGTTGGCGTCGTTGGGCAGAGATACGGATGGCATGTGCCAACCCCCTTTCACCGCCTGCGGTCCGCATCGTCAGGCCGAAAGGAGGCTGAATAGCCAATACCATTCGTGACACCTTGTTCGGGTGGGCTCGGCCCTGTCCGCGGACCCGGCGGCGCCCCGGGCGCCGGGTACGAGACTACACACGTCCGCCGGGATTCGAACGCAAACTCCATCAGCAGGGCTGGCCGTCGGCGGGGCGCTCAACCCGTGGCTTGAGACGAGCGGGGCGCAGGTTCCACTTCCGGGCCGATGGCTCGCCCGACACGGCTGCCTAGCGTTCATCTCATGAAGACGACAACGACCACGTTCCCTGGCACGCACGAAAACTCGCTGACTGGTGTGGCCGGTGAACAGCGACCGCCCAGCCACGCGCGCCCGGCCGCCAGCGGCCAGCAGAAACCCCGCGTGTGGCCCGCGCTGTGGCTCTACCTCCTGGTGACCTGGCTGGCCGGCGGCGCGCTGATGGAACTGCAGCCGCTCACCCACCTCTCCACCCAGATAATCGAAATCAGTCAGTTCGGCCCCAGCATCGCCGTCCTGGTCGTGCTGGCCCGGCGCCGTGCAGCCGCGCTGCAGCTGTGGCAAGGACCCCCTGCCGCCACGCTGCGGCGCATCGCCGCCGGTGCCGCGATCGTGGCCGCCGTGTTCGGCTTGTGCCTGGCCGTCCTGGCACTAACCGGACACCCAGTCCACATCACTAGCCCGGCATCACTCGGCGAGCCCTTCTGGCTCATCGCTGCCGCCCAGCTCATTGGCGCCTGCGGCGAGGAACTCGGCTGGCGATCCTTCCTCCAGCCCCACCTGCAGCAGCGCTACTCCCCCCTGATTTCCGCCATCATCGTCGGAACCCTGTGGGGAACCTGGCACGTCATGTACCTCAGCGACGGTCCAGTGTTCTTCGCCCTGTTCCTGCTCCTGACCATCGCGCTCTCCGTCATCATGGCCGAGCTGACCCGCGGCGTCTCCAGCCTCCCCGTCGCCGGCATATTCCACTGGCTGATCAACCTGGCGACATTGCTGCTGCTCAACTTCGCCAGTGGCAACCTCACCGACATCATCACCCTGACCGTCGGCTTCACCACCGCAGCCATCCTCATCAAAGCCACGACGGCACTCCGACCACGCGCCACCAGCGAGAACAGCTAGCAACCACCCCCTTGTCGCAGGACAGCCCAACCTGCCATCAGCCTTCAGGATCAGCAGCCGCTTAGACGCGCCGATCGACTCGTCTGCCAGAGCCTCACGTCCGCGCTGGGCCTCAGGTGACAGGGACGCTAGCTCAGGCCACGGTCACTGATGGCCACCTCGCCGTCGTACACCGAAGGTTTCATGGCCGCGCTGCACCCGGCCGCGAGGAACGCGGTTCCGAAGCACAATTCGGTCCAGGACAGATCGGCCAGTTCTTCCCGCATGGCTGCGCCAATCGCCTCCCACGGACTTCGCATGATCCACTCATCTATGGAGGCGAAAGGCCGCACGATAGCGGTTCCGAGCTGCGCGAGCCACCGAGGCGTGTTGCCGGGAACCTTGAGATCTAGCACGACCCAACGTCCGCTTCCGGAGAGGGCCGCGGCGCCGTGGGCGATGACCTCTGCGCACTCGGGCACCTGCGACATGGCGTACGTGGACAGGATCGCGTCGACCTCGGCTGGGAATTCGAAGTCGACCGCGTCGGTCTGCACGAGGCTGACATTGCTCCAGCCGTTCTTCTCTATCCGGTCCTGGGCGCGGGCGAGCATCGCGTCGGTCAGATCGACGCCGACGATCCGGCCCTCGGGACCGATCGCCTCCTCGATCAGCTGGAAGTTCAGACCTGTGCCGCATGCGATGTCGACCACGCTGTCACCCGCGCCAAGGCCGAGCGCTCGTACGGCCTGGAGGCGTTGTGCCCGCTGGGGGTAGCCGGGCGCGGGATAGAGCCGGGAGGTGATGTCGTAGTGCTTCGCCTTCTTGCGGTATGTCTTGATCAGGTGCTCTCGCGTACGGTCAACCTGACTCACGGTGCCTCCTCGATCTCGGCAGCGTCGCGGTAGGACCGCGCCACCATTTAAGACTCCGCGCCTTCCCGTGTAGAGGATTCGACCGCAGCCTTGATCGCCGCCATCTCGCGATCGCTTACACGCTGAACACTGTTCTTGAGAGTGCGGGGAATCGCGCGCATGATCCCCGCGAGATCGACCTCAATCCACATCATGGCTTCGGTCTGCCTATCGTCCACAGGCTTAAGTTCCATTGCCCAGCGCGCCGCGGAGGTACCCATTGGCCCGGCGAACGACACATAGCGAGGCGCCTCGACGGCGGTCACCTGCTGGCTCCGGCCGCGAGTCAGCCAGAGGATCCCCTTCGCCCGCTGGTCAACCCGCGCGCCAGGCTGAAGCGGAGCTCCTCCGCGAACCTGGCATTCCAGAACCGTTGGAGCCCACTCGGGCCAGCGTCCGACGTCACAGACATACGCCCACACCTCACGGACGCTGCTGACGATTGTTATGCGGCTCTCGGTTCTGAATGTCATCGAGCGCATCTTCTGTTGATCACTTTCTGGTCGCATAAAGTCTCTCGCGACGCTACATCCTGACGGATTACGTGTAAGTGCGCTCCGGTGGCGGCAGGATCAGGCAGATCTCGCCGCGTGAGCCGCAGCTGCGAGGCCACGTTTGGTGTCACGGGCCGAGGCGGCGGACGGTTCAAGCCCGGCCGGTGATCTTTCCATCGCGGTTGTTCACTCCGAGCGGCACAGACTTTCTGTGCCCGTGGCCGGCCAGCGCGTTCGCTATCTCTCGTGTGGTTTGTTCCCAGCCGCGCAGGTTCGGCCGCCGCTCTTGTGCCGCGGCCCGTAGCCGATGCCGGTGGCGCTCGTCGCCCAGCCAGTGCCCGATTGCGGCGGCGAGGGCAGCCGGATCGTCGGAAGGGATCAGCTGGCCAGGGCGGGTGCCATCAGTACTGGAGCCGAGCGCTTCGGGCAGGCCACCCACCGCAGCGGCTATGACGGGCACGCCGTGGGCGAGCGCTTCGGTTACGGCCATGCCGTAGGTCTCCGACCGGGACGGCGCGACAAGCAGGTCGGCGGTGGCATAAGCGTGGCTGAGCACTGCGCCGGTGAGGACGCCGGCGAGCCGAACGCGGTGGCCGTAGCCGAGACGAGTAATACGGGTTTGCAATTGGCCGACGAAGTCCGGGTCACGGTCGAGCGGTCCGGCCAGCACGCAATGCCAGTCCAGCTCACCCAGCTCGGCGAGTGCGTCGACGAGGAGGTCCTGCCCCTTGTGGCGACCGAGGGTTCCGACGCACATCAGGTGACCGCGGACGGGCCGCGCGGGCGCAGCGACGCGATCGACGCCCGGCCGGGCGACGTGCACCCGGCAGGCCGGGATGTCGTATCGGGTCAGGACCTGCTGGCGGGTCCATTCGCTGGTAACGACCACGCCGGCGGCCGCACGAAGCACGACCCGTTCGGAGCGCTGCACGCTAGCGTCATGGCGTGTGTCGAGGGCGGTGGCCAGGGGCATGTGCAGTAGCACTGTCATTCGTATCCGGCCAGCGTGTGGCAGCAGCTGCGCTGCAGTCGGTGCGGCGATCAGTCCATCTATCAGGGCGATCTCACCGTCGGGGATGGCGCACACGATGCGGGCTAGGTCGGCGCGGGCGCGCGAGTCGGGTACCGGCCACGCCGCGGCGACCGTCGTGACCACCACCTCCCAGCCGGCCTCAGCCAGTCCGGCGCAGACCCGCCGGTCGTAGATGTTGCCGCCGGTAGGCTGCCAGGGATTGTCGAAGCCCTCGGGGACTACTACGTGAACACGCACGATGCTCCCGCCGTCGAGAGCGACTGCCGCACTGAGCCAGCCTCCAGCCGGTCTGAACTACACCCGCCGCCGATTCGTTGTTGTACCTGACACAGGATGGTACGGAGAAGCGGTGGACACGGTTCGAGCCAAGGCGATCAGCCTCCCCTCGCATGTGCGCTGTGCGGCAGGTAGCCCGGCTGGCAGCGGCTCGCGGAGCCAGCACCGTGCGGGATCTGATGTGAGAGAGGATCAGCGAGCACCAGCCTTGACGCCGCTAGAGCGGGCACGGGCAGCCGCCTTCCGCGCGGGCGAGTATGTGGGCCAGGAGAGCTTCATGCGGGCGGGCGAGGTCCGCATGCTGGCGCAGCAGGCCTGGGTCGACCGCGGCGTCAGCGTGCTCGACTTGTGCTGCGGAGCCGCGGGCCCCGGCCGGATGATCACGGCGGAGTCGGGCTGCCGCTACCTGGGCATCGATCACTCCCCCAGCGCACTGGCCATCGCCCGGAAGCTGGCCGCGAATCTCCCCTGCCGTTTCGAGCAGGCTCACATCCCGCCGCTGCCCGAGGGTCGCTTTGAGGTGGTACTCCTGCTGGAGACGATGTTGGCGTTTCCCGACAAGCATTCCTTGGCGGTCGAGGTGGCGCGGGTGCTGGAGCCGGGCGGGCGTTTCGCCTTCACGGTCGAGGAAGGTGAGCCGCTCACCGAGCAGGAGCGTGCGCTGATGCCCGGCGCCGATACGGTCTGGCCCATTCAGCTGGCGGAATTGACAGCTGTGCTGCGCGAAGCGGGGCTAGCCGTGACGTGGCGGCTTGAGTGCAGCACCTCCCATCAGGCAACAGCCGCGGCGCTGCTTCGCTGTTATCGAGCTGATTCACTCCAGATCGCGGCCCAGATCGGGACGCAGGCCGCCGCCGACCTGGTCACTTCGCATCGACTGTGGAGTGCCTGGCTCGCCAGCGGGCGGGTGCGCAAGTTCGCGATGGTAGCCGAGAAGCAATGATCTGCTTCGATGAAGCGTCGCCGGCCTCCGGCTATGACCGCTACCTGGCCGCGAAAACGACCGTGGATGACCGGGCGCTGAACCGGCAGGTGCTGGCCGGGCTAAGGAGCCTGATGCCGGCGGGGGCGCCGCGGGTGCTGGAGGTCGGCGCTGGGCTGGGGACGATGGTGGCCCGTCTGCTGGACTGGGGAGTCGTTGGGGCCGGCGAGTACGTCATGCTGGACGCGGACCGGCAGCTGCTGGATTGTTCCCGCCGGTGGCTGCGCGACTGGGCGGCCGCGCGGGGCCTGCACAGCGACCTGCTGCCGGATGGCCTGCAGGTGGGTGATCTGCGGGTGCGCCTGGTGCACGCCGAGCTCGGCAGTTACCTGGAGACCGCTCATGCGGAACTGGCCGATGTGCTGATCGCCAACGCCGTGCTGGACCTGGTGGACGTGCCGGCCGTCCTGCCCGGCTTGTTGCGGCTGCTCGGCCCCAGGGGCGTCTACTGGTTCACGATCAACTATGACGGCGAGAGCATCTTCGCGCCCGGTCACCCGCACGACGACCAGGTCATGCAGGCCTACCACCGCGATATGGACGAGCGCATCCGCTACGGCCGGCCGGCCGGGGAAAGCCGTACGGGCCGCCGGCTGTTTCACCAGCTGCGGGATGCGGGGGCGCCCGCGCTGGCGGCCGGGTCGTCGGACTGGGTCGTGTACCCGGCCCCGGACGGGAACTACCCGGACGACGAGGCTTACTTCCTGCACAGCATCCTCACCACGATCCGGGACGCATTGCGGAATCGGCAGGACTGGGTGGAACCGGCGGACCTGGCCGATTGGCTGGCCGAGCGCCGTCGGCAGCTGGCTGCAGGCAAGCTGGTCTACATCGCTCACCAGCTTGACTTCGTGGGCCGCTCGCCCGGCTAGCGTTACGCCAGCGTACGGCGACGGGAGTCAACTCGTCTGGCCACCGCTGCCGGAGCCGGGCTGACATCGCCCGTGGGAACCGTCAATGTCCGGGATGTCAGCGACGCAAGCCAAGATCTAGTCTCAGAGCTGAGATGCACGCCGCGGGCTCCCCGCTCAGGCTGCGCACGAGGACGGCGCTGCCCCCGCCGATCACCGGAACGTAAATGTCGCGCTGGCCGGCCGGCAAAACGACGTCCCTGACAGCCGTTCCGAGCGCAAGCTGCAACGTACTCGCAGGGCCGGTGTACGAGAGCCGGATGATCCAGGCGTCGCGGAAGACGTATCCACTGAGCGGAATCCTCGTCGCTGCCGACCGCACCGGCCAGCATGGCCTTGAGCGTGCAGGCCGGACACTCGACGCCCCGACGTCGAGCGCCGGCCGCAACATCCCCCGGCTGTCAAACATCATCAGGTTGGTGACGGCCCCCACGGGAACCGTCACGAAGCGGATCCGGGCACGTTCCGGCGCGAGCGGCCCGAGGACGACCGACGTCTGCGTGACTGAACCGCGGAACCCGGCATACATCACGTACCAAGGTGTGGGCGCCGACAAGATCACGGTGCCGGGCCTCGCCTTTTCCAGCGCCGACCGGGCAGTGTCAATGTACGAGCGCGTCCTGGCGCTGGATGTGTCGCTGAGGTAGGTGGCCCCGGACCAGATCGAGCCGGCCAGGAACGCTCCGGTCAGGGCGAACGCGCTGACCGCCACCGGCACCGGCCGCGACCGTATGACGCGGTAGGGATCCTGCTCGCCGATGACCGGCCAGAACGCCAGCCCGACACAGACAGCGAGGACGGGTGCGGAGTCGGCCAGGTAATACGTCTCGGCACCCAGCAGGCTGGCGGGTAGCTCGGTGAGCCGCGAGATCGCGACCGGTCCGAAGTCGGCCAGCAGCAGCCAGCCGGCCAGGATCAGCCAGGACCGGAGCGCATGCCGCCGATACCACAGGCTCGCGCCGATGATGAGAGCAGCCAGCACCCAGGTGACCTGGGTTAGTACGGGAGTCTCGGCTGCGAAGCCGTAGTCGCCACCGGGTGCGAACCAGCGCCACTGTCCGCCAACTGCGGCCGGAACGAAGCCGACCCGAAGCATGGTCGCAGCCAGCGACAGCACGCTCGAGACGTGTCTCGGGTTGATCGGCTGCTGGGATGATGTCTGCAGCTTGATCAGGAAGAGGGCGACGTACGCGGCGGTCAGTACCCCATAGGTCGTCCAGGCTCGCCAGAAACTCCGGAGCGTCCGCCCGACCGCGGTCGGCCAGCGGCCAGGCACAAGATATGCCGACGTCAGGGCGAAGAGAACAAGCGGCAACAGGGTGCCCTGCACGTCGAACAGCAGACCTACACCGAGCCATACGGCTGCGGCGACGACATGTCCGACGCGTCCAGAGCGGACGTACCTGACGTGGGAATAGAGCGCCGCCAGCATCGTCAGCTGCAACGGCAGCCAGTCCGTCACGGTGGTCCAGAACGACAGCCCGGCGAGCGTCAGCGGCGTGAACAGGAAGATGATCAGCGGGATCAGGATCGCCGGGCGGCTGCCGAACAGGATGAGAAGCAGCCGCAGCATCAGGACGCCTGCCACCGCCAGTGCCGCAGTGGTCACGATGGAGGCGAGCAGCCAGTCGTATGGCGACAGCCGGGTCACCAGCCAGAAGACGACCAGGCCACCAGGCCTGAGATGGCCGCCACTGAAGCTGAATAGGTAGTTCAGGCTCAGCCCGTGCGACAGCGCGCGATCCAGCAGCTCGAAATCATCCTGCCGGAAATAGAAGCGCGAGAGCAGGCAGGCTTTCCAGCACAACTGCGCCACGATCAGCACGACGGCCGCGATCATGACAGGATTCGTCCGGACCCACCCGGCTGAGCCGGTGGCACGCTGAACTGCCGCAGCAGGTAGCTGCCCTAAATCCGGCACGGCCCGTAGCCTTCCACGCTTACAACCGAGACACCCATGTTCACAGCGGCCGCGATAGCGCGCCTCGGTGCGGCGGGCTCGGCGGCGCGGTCAAGTCAACGCGATAGCAGATCATGCCCGCCGCGCCGGGCCTTGGTGGCGAGGTAGGCGGCGTTGGCCCCGGTGAGGTGGAGCGCGGTAGGCACCTGTCTGGCGAACTTGCTGCCCAGGCGGGCTGGGCCGGTCAATCACGAACGGCCTCCAACGCCCGCCGCGCCGGATCGCGTCGTCTCATCTCGCGCGAGTGTCTCGGGCCGCGACGGCGGCGAACGACGTCCCGCAGCAGCAGGCCAGCGCCGGGGGCAAAGGCGACCAGCATGAGCACCGCATAGAGGGTGGTGACCGTGATCCCGGTGGCCGCGCCGAACCCGGCTGCGGCGAAGGCCCAGGCGGCAGCGCCCTCGCGTGGCCCCCACCCGCCGATATTCAGGGGAATCGCCGTTGCAGTCTGGACCACCATCAGCAGTGCGACCAGTTCGCCGAGGGGTGCGGTGGACCCGGCAACCCGGGCGGCGATGACGAACGTGGCCGTGTGCCCTGCCACGACCAGTACCGAGGCCAGCATGAGCTGGGGCCACACGTCTGCGGCCAGCAGCCCGCAGCGCAGGTCCTCGGCAATCGCACGGGCCGCGTGTCCCAGCCGCGACCGGCCACGGCGAACTGCGCCCCACACCACCAGGGCAGCGCACCCGGCTACGCCCGCGACGCCCGCCAGAACATACGGCAGCGCGGGCCGGACCGGCGAGGGCAGCGTCAGCAATACGACAGCGGTCGCCACGGCCTGGATGATCTGACCGCACAGCCGTTCCCACGCCACCGAGCGCAACCCGCGCGGCACGTCTCCGGCGCGCATGCCGTGCGTGACCGCCCGGTGTACGTCGCCGAGAACCCCTCCGATAAGCACGGAGTTGAGAAACAGGGAACGGTAGTAGGCGCCGATCGCGCTCGGCAGGCCAATGTCGATGCCGAGTGCCCGGGCGACGACTCGCCACCGCCAGGCAGAACACACCGTAGTCAGGACAGTGAGCGCGACGGCGGCCACGACCGCCGGCCAGGTGACCGCCCGCAGGCCGTCCTCGAACGGCGCCGCGCCTACCAGTCGCGTGAGAAACCACAGCACGGCGGCGGCGGCGGACAGGCGCAGCAACAACGGGCCGGACCGGCGGACGCCCGGACCGATCCGGTCCGGAACTGAGTGCACGGACGCCATACCGGTTACACGGGCCGGCTGGGCACATAGTTCAACCGTCCTGCCGCGACAGCGGCGCGACCTCGCGTCCGGCCGCGGTGAACCAGCGTGACCGCGGACCCGTTGTCCGCGTAAGGTGCAGTCCCCATAAGGTGCAGCGGCAGACGGCTAACGCAGACGGAGGCGCGGTGCGTGCGATTCGCCCGGTAGACGGAGAACCCGCGCGTGAGAGCCCGGTAGACGAAGGGCCCGCGCGTGAGAGCCCGGTACATAAAGGGCCCGCGCATGAGAGCCCGGTAGATAAAGGCGCGCAGCCTGCGATTCGGCTTGCGGCGATGCTGGGGTTGCTTGCCACAGCCGCTGTGCTCGATGTCGTGTCCGCGACGTCAGGTCTCGGCGTCGCTGGCT
>Ga0335075_10011757_pt1 | contig 13221 bp, 12 predicted proteins | sample Lox_Sample_24_FD_206723 | JGI IMG/M metagenome (GOLD analysis project Ga0335075, IMG submission 206723) | Soil microbial communities from Loxahatchee National Wildlife Refuge, Florida, United States - Lox_Sample_2.4 | ecosystem: Environmental > Terrestrial > Soil > Wetlands | place: USA...
CGTGAACGGCCTGCCCGCAGCAGGCAAGACCACCCTCGCCAGGGCCCTGAGCCGCAGGTTGTCGCTCCCGCTGTTCAGCAAGGACGTGATTAAGGAGGCGCACGCTGAAGTCTTCGGGGCCCAGCCGCCGGACGAGCGGCCACAGCGCGCGTGGAACAGCCAGTTCGGCGCCGCCGCGAGCGCCGCGATGTGGGCGCTGCTGGCCGACTCGCCTGGCGGCGCCATCCTTGAATCCACCTGGCCGAGCCGGGAGACCTGGGGCTTTGTCCAGGCCGGGCTCAACGCCGCCGGAGTGCCTGCGCCCCGGCAGATCTGGTGCGAGGTGCCGCTCGCTCTCGCCAGGGAACGCTGCGCCGCGCGCCACCCGACCCGGCACGGCATCCATGGCGAGCCGCCTGATGAGGAAGAGTGGTCAGGACGGTGGGCACTGGCCACTCCCTTGCCGATCCCCGACACGCTTCACGTAGACACCACGGGGCACGTCGACTTGGATGCAATTGCCCAATGGTGCGAGCGTCCACGCTGAGGCCACTTATCAATCACAGAGGCCAACTGCCGATCACGGTCACACCAGCACCTGGTCGCGTGACGGCCGAATGTCGGTGGGGCAGGTTAGCTTTCCCATATCATGGCGATAGAGACTGGTTTTACGCATCCTGCCCCTGTGCCGGCCGAGGCGTTGTGGACAATCGACCGAGCCGGAACGCTGGCTGCCTACGACGGCTGGACGAGCGCGCCTGCCGCGCGGGTCGATGTGAGCCTGCCGGCCGACCCATGGCCGTCGCTGCTGTCTGGCGGCGGACTGCTGTGGGCGTACACGACCGACGGTCACCTGGCCATCGTCGATCCCGTCGCGTGCAGCGTGGTGACTCGGCTGACCGTGCCGGAGGCGAAACGGCCCGGCCTGGTCGCGACTGGCTACGCGCTCGGCGCACTGTGGTTCGCCCGGGCCGAGCAGCTGTGCCGTGTGTCGGATACCGGCGAACGAATGGTCACCGAACTCCCGGACAGTTTCGGGGTCGGGACAGGCCTTGCCCCGGCCATCGCCGCCACCAGCGAGTGGCTGTGGCTGGGCAGCGGGGACCGCTGGCCCGACCGGGGGAACCGGCTGCTGCGGGTGGACCCCGCCACCGGCAAAATCACGCTGAGCGCCCGGCTGCCCGGCGTCCACATCGACAGCCTCGCCGCCGCGCCCCAGGGCCTCGTGGTCACCGCGGTGAGCCGGCCCGACGTCTTCGTGCTCGATCCCGACACCGGGGAGTTGCGGTGGTCCGCTCAGGTACCCGACGGCAGCCAGATCGTCATGCTGTACCCGGCCGGGGACGGCGTGTGGGCCGTGGGCGCCAACGGGACCGCCATCCGGCTCGGCGATCCCCGGACCCCGGTCGCCGCGACGGTGGCGTTCGGCGACAACTCGACCCCCTACTACGCCGCCGCCGGCTTGGGATCGCTGTGGATCGCCGACGAGATATGGTCCACGGTCATCCGGGTCGACGCGGGTACCGGGCGCATCCTCGCCCGGATTCCGGTGACCGCCGGCGAGCCGGACAGCCCCGCGTTCTTTCCCGTCGCCGGGGAGTCGGCGGTGTGGGTCCTCGACTACAACGGGGCCGACGGCTTCTCCCGCATCGACCCCGCCACCAACCAGGCCGTGCTGGTACGCGAGTCCGGTGTCGTGAACGACTTCGACGCTGCTGTCGCGCCCGCGCCCGCCACGGGGTCAGCCGAGTGACTGAGCAGGATCGTGTGGCTGCCGAACTTGCGCACGATCCGGTTGGAAAGGCTACAGGCGTTACCGGCGAAGCCAACTATGCCAGCGCCGACGTTCTGGATGATTTCCTTTCCGAGTTCTACTAAGACCCGGCAGACTCCACGATCGTGAAGTCTTTATTCCTGGTGAAAGAAATTCCTCATATACCGTAGTAATAGTCGTGCTCGAGCCGCCTGCCGCCGCAGGTGACTGGCGCGCCCGCCCCGGCCTGGAATCGGCCACGATCGCCGGCGGCAAGATCATCTACGCGGGCTTAAGCGCACGTCGCCGTCCTGCGCGGAGGCGGCTGGCGAGGTCGGTCTTAGTCAAGCCACGGTTATGCGGCTGATCACATCGCACTATGGAAAGGCACCATCCCCGCCAGCCGGTGCGGTATGGCCCGGGACGCCAGCTCCTCGCCTGGCGCACGTGAAAAATCACGACATCAAATAAGCGGCGAGGCTGCCTTGTGCCGTTATCGCACCGCCGTCAGCGGACCGGCGGACCAAGCGCGGGGTGATTCACGAGACGGCCCGTTCTGACCGTTCGCAGCCCGAGCCAGCGCCGGTGGTCATCCAGAGGGACCGCGAGCTCATCGGCGACCTCGAGCATCTGCCGCAGGGTCCAGTTAGGCGCGATCTCCATGATCGGCTTACGGTCCGATCCCACGAAGCTAGTCAGCCTCGGGAAATAATGGATCGTGCTGATCTCGCCCCTGGCCGCCTGCTTTTCCGGCAGGTACCACCCCTGCTTGGCCCGCACCACGCTCTCGGTGATCTCAAGCCGTACCGCGCGCAATCGGGCCCAGGCGATCACCGCAATCGCCAGCGGACCGCCAACAAGCACCAACAGCGCCTGATCTGGCTGGATAACCGCAGCGACGATGAATATCCCGGCTAGTACCGCACAAGCAACCAAGATACTAGTACCGCACAAGCAACCAAGATACTAGGCCGCAACAACCCCGGCCTGATCGTCCTCATCTCACCCGCCTCAAGTGCCGGGCCAGCCATCAGCACGGCACCAGCTTGATGCTGCTCAAGAAGCTACAATATGCACTCGTAGCGAAGCCGACGCCGCCGGTTACTATAACGTTAGTCTGCCAACATGATAGGTCTGCGCGGGCTTGCCGAAGGCGGCGGTGATCCCGGCACGGTCCGTGAGCCCAGGATAGAGGTGCGTACCAGGGAAGAGCACGACGAAGTTCGCCGTTGCCTGGCCCGGGTCGAACCACGCGGCCTTGACCAGGGTGAACTTGTGCGTGACCTGACCGCTGCGAACCTGAACCGGCCTGATGCTGACAGTTCCGCCGCTGGTTAGCGTGACGACGTTCGCCCCCCAGTAGCCAGACAGGCCGTCGCGCAGGTGGTGCGCTTCCAGCCAGGAGGTGAGCTGCTGGTTCTGCGCCGGAACGGACGGCTGGGTGATCTCGTAGGCAAGCCCGGCCAGGTAGCCGCACAACACCACGGCCAGCGTCGGCAGGAGCACCCGCCGCAGCCGGATGGCTAGCAGCGGCCCGCCGAGCTGCCGGCCGGCGAGAACGGCCGCAAGCGGGAGCACGGGGGCGATGTCATGCGCGTACAGGACCGTCTCGCCCCGGACGCTCACCAGGTAGGCGCCCACACTGAGCACGATGCCGGCCAGCAGGACCTGGGACACCAGGTCCGTATCGCGGAAAAAACGCCACGCCGCCAGGACCACGCCACAGGCCAGGAGAATCACGCCCACGATGTGCAGGATCGTGAAGAGCATCCCGGCGGACAGGCTCATGCCAAGGAAATCACCGCCGGATATCAGCAGTACACCCTGCCCGGTGATGCCGACGTTGTGTCCCAGGATGGTGCCGAGCGGAGACAACTGTGTCGAGGGGCCACCGCGTAGAACCCGCCCAGGTCGTGGATGATGGACAGCGCCACCGGGCCCGCGACGCCGGCGGCGACCGCGCCAGCGCCCAGGGCGATGTCATGCCGCTGCGACCCCAGCGGCCGCCGCTCGACGACCACGGCCCGGAAGACCCGGACTGCGCAGACGATGATGAGTGGCAGCACCGCTACGGTAAGGACGACCAGGTCACCCACTTCCGCCAAGGCGAGCAGCAGCGAGGCGATCACCACGGCGTGCCAGCGGGGCTTCGCGCGGTCCAGAATCAGCCAGGCCAGCAGCACGGGTACCGACGTCCCGAAGTGATCCGGTGACGACAGCAGGATATCCGTCCCCGAGTTGAGCTGCGGGGCGAGCATGATGCCGACCGCGATCCCCGCGCGCAGCGCCCCCTCCCGCCCGGTGGCCCTGCCCTTGGCCAGCCAGGCCACGAGCACAAGCGCTAGCGTGTAGGTCAGCGCTGCCGCCACGTGCACCACGTTCTGGTTGAGCCCGCGGACCAGTTCTACCAGCATGTATTCGGGCAGCTCGGTGAAGTATAAGCTGGCGTCTCCGAGCGTCCAGCCGTGCAGCAGCGGGTTGCCGTGCAGCATGTCCCAGGCTTGCAGCGCGCTGCTCGCTCCGTCGGAGTTGACCGCCCGGGTGCTGGCTAGTCTCAGGTACACCGCGAACGCCGCCGCCGCGCCGAGTACCCACGCCATGACGGTCAGCCAACGGAGGTGAGCTGTCACGGGACCCGCTGCCCGCGTTCCGTCATGGTCGGGCACCCCAGAAGAGGCGCTTCTGGTGGGGAAAGAGGTACTGCCGGCCGGATTCACGGCCTCTATTGCATCATGTGCTTTACCCCAGAGAGACACGAACCTACCGTTCGGGATCTAAAAAAGACCTGATCACCGACGGAGATCGCGCCCCCGGAGAGGATGCCACCCATCGTCCACGTGAAGGCCAGGCGCGGCCAAGTCCTTTCCCGCCGCCTGGCATCATCGACGTATGACTGTGGTGAAGATCAACGCGATCACGGTGCCCGCGGACAGTGGCGACGAGCTGGCGCGCCGGTTCGCCGCGCGGGCCGGCGCGGTCGACGACCAGGAGGGCTTCGAGGGGTTCGAGCTGCTCAAGCCGACCGACGACCGCACTACATGGCTGGTGATCACCCGGTGGCGGGACGAGGAATCGTTCAACGCGTGGGTGAGTTCTCCCGCCTTCGCCCACGGGCACCGGTCCGCCGCCGAGCGCGCCGGCGGCGAGGCGCCGCCGGCGGTCGGCACGCATAGCGAGCTGTGGTCCTACGAGATCGCGGGCGGCTCGGCGGCTAACCGCTAGAAAATTAATTCTAAGGCCCCCGGCACAATACGAGCGCCGGGGGCTTTGTCATTCCGGCACAGGAACTTAATCTCCGCGTAACACCTGTTGACAGGCCATGAACAGGTTTCTAGCGTGAACGTTACGCCTGCTGCGATTCTATCGGGCCGCGTGTGTAATTCATTATTGCCGTTAGCCGCGAGAGGTTTCCGGAATGGCAGAAATTGTGATCGGCATAGCCTCGTCACATACACCGCAGCTGAGCTCTGGGGTGGATATGTGGTCCGATCACGCGGAACGGGACCGGCGTAATCCGCAGCTGCTTGGCAAGGACGCGCGCTTCCACACCTACGACGAGCTGCTCGCGACGGCCGACCCGGGGCTCGCCCGGGAGCTCGACCCCGCGGTGTGGGAGGAGAAGTACCAGCGCTCCCAGGACGCGATCGGGGCGCTGACCGCGTATCTGGGCAAGGCGCAGCCGGACCTCGCCGTGGTGATCGGCGACGACCAGCGGGAACTGTTCCGTGACGACGGCATCCCCGCGTTCGCCTGCTTCACCGGCACCGAGCTCGTCGACATGCCGCCGAGCGGCGAGGCGCTGGCGCGCATGCCCAAGGGCATCCGCGCCGCCTCCTGGGCCGCGCACGCCGATCACCCCGAGCACCACCCGGTCGGCACCGAGCTAGGCTCCCATCTCGCCGAGCATCTGGCCAGCGAGGACTTCGACATCACCGTGTTCTCCGAGCAGCCAGCCGGGCGCAGCCTCGGACACGCGTTCACGTTCCCCAGGTACCGGCTCGGCCTGCCGGCGACGACACCGATCGTTCCGGTCTTCGTCAACACCTATTACCCCCCGAACGTGCCGTCCGCCGCCCGGTGCTACGCGCTGGGCCAGGCGATCCGCCGCGCGGTCAAATCCGCACAAAACGACGCCCGCGTCGCCGTCATCGCCTCCGGCGGCCTCAGCCATTTCGTGGTGGACGAGGAACTCGACCGCCGGGTCCTGACCGGAATTACCGCTCGCGATGCCGGAATTCTCGGCTCTCTGTCTCGCGGGCAGCTGCGGTCGGGAACATCGGAAATCCTCAACTGGATTGTCGCCGCCGGGGCGCTGGAAAACCTCACGGCGACGGTCCTCGACTACATCCCCGGATACCGGACCCCCGCCGGGACGGGGGCCGGAATGGCTTTCGCGCGATGGGAAGTGACCGGCCAGTGAGCACGCCAACAAGACCAGTAACCGAGTCAGCGATAACCGGAATTCGCCTCACGCCAGGGCGCATGACCCTGGTGACCGGGGTCTTGGTGTTCGGCCTGCTCGGGTATTCGATCCCGTCCAACATGCTTACCCCGCTGCTTGTCGAACTCGAGGCGTCGTACCACATCAGCCCGGTCGCGGCGATCTGGATCAGCCTTGCCGCCCTGCTGTCCGGGGCGGCCTTCGTACCCTCGCTGTGCCGGATGGGCGACGAACTGGGCTGGAAGAAGTCCATGGCGATCGTCGCCCTCAGCTGCCTGGCCCTCGGCGGCGTCATCGCCGCGGTCAGCGCCCAGCTCTGGACACTGATCATCGGCCGGGCGGTCCAGGGCGTCGGGCTGCTGGTCTTCCCGATGATCGCGGGCATCATCAATGACGAGTTCCCAGTGGTCAGGCGGAAGGTCGCGATCAGCCTGCTGAGCGCCGCCCTGTTCCTTGGCACCGGGATCGGCGGGGTCATCGCCGGGCTGCTCGTCGAGCATCACTCGAGCTTCCGCATCGTGTTCTGGGGCTCGGCGCTGCTTCCGTTCCTGGGGATCATCGCGGTCGCGCTCGGCGTGCCGCGCGGCCGCGGCCGTGCCCCGGGCGCGCCGGAGAACTGGCGCCGGGCGGTCGACCCGCCGGGCGCGGTCGGGTTCGCGATCCCGGCGATCGCGCTGGACATCGCGTTCAGCGAGGAGCCGACCTGGGGGTGGGCCTCCTGGCAGGTCATCTTCCTGATGGTGCTGGCCGTGGTGGTGGCCGCCGGATGGGTTCTCGTGGAGCGGAGGGTGGGCCGGCCAATGGTCGACCAGAAGGTGTTCTGGTCCCGGCCGATCTGGGTGAACAACGCCGTGTCCATCCTGGCCGGGTTCGGGCTGTTCGGCGCGCTGGTCGCGACGTCCACGTTCGCGCAGCTCCCGCGGGTGCCCGGGCTGAACGGGCTGGGCGCGTCGGCGGTCGCGGGCGCGTGGGTCATCGTCCCGGCCGAGTGGGCCATGCTGATCATGGGCCCGATCACCGGATTCATGTCCCGGCGGGCGGGCAAGGGGCCGTTCCTCACCCTGGGCGCCGTCACCGAGGCGCTCGGCCTGCTGCTGGTGATCGCGTTCCACGGCTCGCTGGCCGAACTGGCGATCTGCATGGGCGTCACCGGCATCGGCATCGGCATGGTGTGCTCGGCGTTCGGCCTCATCTACGTCGAAGACGTGCCGCCGGAACACGTCGGCCGGCTGTTCGGCATCTCGCCGATCCTGGCGACCGGCGTCGGCGGGTCGATCGGCGGGGCCGTCTTCGGAGCGTTCCTGACGGCCAACCACCTGCCGCCCAAGCCAGGTTCCCCGCCCGGCACCCCGCTGCTGCCCTCGATCCAGGGCATCGAGGGGTTCTGGGGGCTCGCCGCCGGGCTGAGCCTGCTCGGCGCCGCGTTCGCCGCCGTGTACCTGGTCACGTACTGGGCCGGGTTCCGCGGCGGCGACAAGGCCATGGTGCGGCGCCCGGCGTTCGAGGAGAAAGTCCCGGCATGACCACCGAAAGGATCAACCTTGTATAACGGCGTTCCCGTGCTCGACGTACACGGCCACGTTTCGGTACCGTTCTCCGCCAACTCATTCCTCATGCTGATGATGGGCTCGAACACGCCGATGGACTCCCCCATCGGCCAGCCCGCGGCGGGACCCGCGCGGGTGTCGGTCGAGGACTTCCGCGCCGCCGCGCTCGGCCACGTGCGCTACATGGACGAGCGGAACATCGACGTGCAGGTCATCGGGCCACGCCCGTTTCTCATGATGGGCTGGATGGAGCCGCACCTGCTGCCCGCCTGGACCCGGTACGTCAACGACATGATCCACCAGCAGTGCACCATGTTCCCTGACCGGTTCCTCGGCGCCTGCATGCTGCCGCAGGACAGCTCCGCGCCCGACCTGTCCGGGTGCCTGGACGAGCTGAACCGGTGCGTAACCGAGTTCGGGTTCGCCGCCGCATACCTATCGCCGGACCCGGCGGGCCGGCGGACCACGCCCGGGATGCACGAGCCGTACTGGTACCCGGTGTACGAACGCGCCCAGGAGCTGGGCATCCCGCTGATCGTGCACGGCACGAACTCGCTGGACCCGCGGTACCGGGTGGTGCCGCACAACTACCAGCTCGGCTTCCTGACCGAGCAGTACCTGGCCGGGCAGTTTCTGTCGCACAGCGATGTCTTCTCGCGGTTCCCCGAGCTGCGGGTGATCATCTGCCACTGCGGCGGTGCCTTGGACAGGTTCATCCCCACCGATCACCACATCGCGCAGAAGGACCTGTCGAACAACCTGTTCTACGACACCTGCGGCTACGACCTGATCTTCCTGGAGGCCGCGATCAGGCAGCGCGGGGTGCCGCGGATGGTGTTCGGCACCGAGGCGCCGGGTTCCGGACGGGCGGTCCGGCCCGAGACCGGACGGACCAGCGATGACCTGGTCCCGGTCATCGGTGAGTTCGGTTTCCTCACCGAAGAGGACAAAGTCGCGATCTTCAACTCGAACCCGGCCCGGGTGGTGCCGGCGCTGGCGAAGGTCAACCGGTGACGGGAGGCCGCATGGACAACAGGGACGACGCGACGCGGGCGGAGACGGTCGGCAGCCTGCTGCGGTCCGAGGATGTGGTCCGGGCCGCCCGCCGCGGCAATCCCGCGGATACCGCCGTGCTCGACGACGCGGCCATCGACGCGATCAAGCTGCAAGAGGAGATCGGGCTCGACGTCATCACCGACGGGGAAGTCCGCCGGACCGCCTGGGCGCAGACGCCCCGGTTCCTCGACTGCTTCGCGGCGACCAGGGGGCGCGGGGCGCTGAACTGGCGGGGCGGCTCCGGCACCTCAGGCGCGCGGCCCGCCTCGGGCGCGCCGCCGGCCTCGGGCGCGCCGCCGGCCGGCGGGGCGGGGTACCCGGCGGTGGTGCGGCGGGTCGCGGACGCGCCCCGGACCGGAGGCATGACCGCCGAGTACGCCTTCCTTGCCCGGTACGCCAGGACGCGGACGAAGTTCACCATGGCCGCGCCCAGCTACCACCGCCGGTACTGGTCACCGGAGCACTCGGGCGCCGTGTACGCCTCCTGCGAGGAGTATCTGCTCGAGATCCGCGACTACCTGCGCGAGGTCGTCGACAGGCTGGTATCCCTTGGCTGCGACTACGTCCAGCTCGACGCGCCGAACTACGGGTCCTTGTGCGACCCGGACACGCGTGCGGCGATGACCGCCGAGGGCCGCGACGCGGACGCCGAGGTCGCCTTCGACGCCGAACTGGACAGCTCGCTGTTCGAGGGTCTGTCCGGGGTGACCAGCGCGCTGCACATCTGCCGCGGCAACGGCCCCGGCGGCGCGTGGCATTCGGCCGGCGGGTATGGTGCGATCTCCCGCGTGTTGTTCCCCCGGCTCGCCTTCAGCCGCCTGCTGCTCGAGTACGACTCCGACCGGGCGGGTTCATTCAAGCCGCTCGCGGATGTGCGCCCGGGCACGGTCGTCGTGCTCGGCCTGCTCACCACCAAGGCCGATGACCTCGACGACGAGGAGAACGTGACCGACCGGATCCGCGAGGCGACGCGGTTCAAGCCGCTGGCGGAGCTGGCGCTGTCCACCCAGTGCGGGTTCGCCTCCGTCCCGTCCGCGAACCCGGTCACGCCCGACGGACAGCGCGCCAAGCTGGAGATGGTGGTGCGGCTTGCCCGCCGCACCTGGCCAGGCTGACTGTCATTAACTATCCCGAACGGAAGGGCGCTTACTCGGATAAGCAGTGGTTCACTGCGCGCTGGGGCTGGGAAATGGCTGGCCGCCTACGTCTGCCTGGCCGTTGGCGACGAGCCATGCGAGTGCCTCGTGCAGGGCGTCGAGCGAGGTGTACCGCGGCGCATACTCGAGCACCTCACGGGCGCGGGCAACGCTAGCGGTGATGCTGCGGAATGTGTGATCGCGGGTGACCTCGGCGTGCCCAGCTCCGGCCCGGCGGGTGAACTCGTCCCAGTCGATGAAGTCCAGAACTGGTTCACGGCCGAACCACCGCGCCACGCCGGCCGCCAGGCCTCGCAGCGTCATCGCCTGCGCGGCGACCACGTGGAAGCTGCTCCCGATCGCCGCCGGCCGGGACAACGCGGACTCAAAGGCCTGCGCCACATCGTCGGCGTGAACGTGATGCAGGACGCCGAGCCCGTGATCGGGCAACGCGAGCGGCTGGCCGGTCGCCAGGGCAGTCCATGTGGCGGGGTCGAGGTTCCCGGCCGGGGTGATGACCGGCCAGCCCGGCCCGCTGATGTGACCCGGGTGCAACACCACGGCCGGGACGCCGCCCGTCCGGGTCTCCTGGTGCAGCAGGGCCTCGATCTCGGCCTTGCCCGTGCCGTACTCGCCATAAGCGGTGCGGGGCTCGTCCTCCGTCACCGGCACCCGCAGCGCCGGACCGTGGACCCAGATGGTTCCGCAATGCACCAGCAGCGGACGCGACGGGCGCAGCGCCTCGATTAGCTGCAGTGCCGACGCCCTGGTGAAGCAGATAAGGTCGATGACCGCGTCCGGGCGCAGCGCCGCTATGCGGTCGCCGAACGTTCCCGCCGCATCTTCCGCCTCCCGGTCGGCGGTGACCGTGGTCACCGCCTCCCACTGCGGGCTGGCGTGGTACGGGCCGCGGGTTCCGCGGCTGACCGCGATCACCTCATGGCCGCCATTCACCAGCCGCGGCACCAGGTACGTGCCGATGTGCCCGGTCGCTCCGATGACAACCACACGACTCATCGGGCGGTCCAGCCACCGTCCACGCCGGCATCGCGGGCCTTCGTCAAACCACGCACCTCGCAGATCGTGTCGGGATGGGCCAGATCACCATAACAGAATGGGCCAGATCACCAGGGAAGCCGGCCGCCGGGAAATCGGGGCGCGCTGGCAACGAGCATCAGCCCAGCGGTGACTGGAAGTACCAGAGGTGGCCTTCCAGGTCGCGTGCACCGTACTCGCGGACGCCGTAGGGCTGGTCGACGGGCTCCTTGATGATGTCGGCGCCGGACTTGGCGCAGCGGTCATGGTGCGCGTCGGCGTCGTCGACCACGATCACGGTCATCGCGGTGACACCGCCGAGTGCGCGCGGAGACCGGTACCCGTCGCCCGCGGGGTGGAGCCAGATGACGTGGTCGCCCGCCCGGACCTCGCCGTGAACTGGCCGCCCGCCGGGATCTCGCTCCAGAGGGCCGGCGGTGAGTCCGTAGACCCGGGTGAGGTACTCGTGCGCGGCTGCAAGATCGTCGTAGACAAGGAGAGTGGTAGTGCTGCGAATGGTGCCGTCGAGCATCGACATTTCCTCCATGGTCGCGAATAGCTGGGCAGGTGAGGGGTTTTCCCGTCTGGCGAGCGCGCTGGCCATCGCCGACAGCCGGGCGCAGAGTCGGCTGGCGATCTCCGCCTTGGCCTGGGTGTGGCGCAGGTGTCTGTCGACAGCCGGCACCAGCTGCCACTCCGGGTCCTCAAGAACGGACGCGATCTGATCGAGCGGAAAGCCGAGACGGCGCAGCAGGCTCACCCGGTAGAGCCTGACCACGTCCGTACTGTCGTAGAGCCGGTGGCCCGCCGCGGTCCGCCGTGATGGGCTGAGCAGGCCGATCTCTTCGTAATAGTGCAGGGCGCGGACCGTCAGGCCAGTGGCCTTCGCCAGTTCTCCGACCTTCCACGCCTGCCCCGAAGCGCCAGGTCCTTGGGTTCCCACGCAGCCCACGCTAAGACCTCACGCAACGTCAGGTGCAAGCCGCTTATCGACCCGCCTGCCGAGGAGCCGTGCATTCAGGTCCGGGTGAAGAGGAGCCGGTGCCGCATCTTGGTGAGACGCCGACCCGGATGCCTCACATTCGCGCCCCTTGCCTCGGTCTGGATGAGACAGGGCACCGGGGCCGGGGAACGGGTGTTGTGCCACGAGATGCCACCTTCCGTTCAGATGGACGATGAGAAGCTAACCGCATATACAAAGAGGGTTATTCAGGCTCTCGGATTGCCTCGCCCCCTAGGCGTGGCGCCCGGCTTCCCACGGCGACTGAGCACTTTGTATGCTTCCCGCATCCCCATAACGGGACAAACCAGGCGCGAAAGTGGTCACCGCGCATACAAAGTCGACGGAAGTGACAGGTGCGACAGGCCGCGATGCCTGCGGAATCCCGCGCTCCATCACCTGAATAAGCCTCAAGGTATAGCATTCACATTCGAGAAACACCGCGACACGGCATGGCGTGTTCCGGGATCTAATGTCGCGTGTCTAAAGTCCTTTTTGTGGTTGTCGCGAGTGGCAGGTACGCGGATGGGCTATTCGGGAGCTAGCTGAATGCTGGTGACCCGATACGGGCACGCGCTAAGCGGATCAGGACGCGTTCGCGACGAGCTCGACTTCGAAGCCATCGATGTTGGCCAGGTAGGCGGCGTAGTGATCGGGGCCGCCGGCGTGGGGATGCTTGTCGGGGAACAGCAGCGTCCAGCCGTGGGATGGTCCCTCGGCGGCGAGGTCGTCGACATCGCCGCGACCGCCCGCGTGGAACGCGAGATGGTTCAGGCCGGGCCGGAGCCGGTCGTGCTCGGCCGCGGACAGGACCGGTGACTGCTCGATAACGAGGTACGTGCCGCCATGGCGCCAGCTCCGGCCGTCCGGCCAGTCCTGGAACTGTGTGTAGCCGAGCCGCCCGAGCAGCCATCCCCATGAGGAAACGGCCCGCGTCAGGTCGGGAACCCACAACTCGACATGGTGCAGGCCTCCGATTTCCGGATCGCTCACGGCATGACCATACCCGTCGGCACGGAGTAGGGTCCGGAGAGTGGAGCTGGCTGTCCCCGTACCCGGCGGAGAACTCTGGGCCGAAGACACCGGCGGCGAGGGCACGCCGCTCGTGCTCGTCCATGGCGACTGGACGGACTCGGGCATCTGGTCGCCGCTGACCCGGCTGCTGCGCGATCGCTACCGGGTGATCAGATACGACCTGCGCGGCTTCGGCCGTTCGCCGCGGCCGGTCAATCCGTTCACGCGCCTCGATGACCTGCTCGCGGTCCTCGATCATC
>Ga0335075_10011758_pt1 | contig 13220 bp, 14 predicted proteins | sample Lox_Sample_24_FD_206723 | JGI IMG/M metagenome (GOLD analysis project Ga0335075, IMG submission 206723) | Soil microbial communities from Loxahatchee National Wildlife Refuge, Florida, United States - Lox_Sample_2.4 | ecosystem: Environmental > Terrestrial > Soil > Wetlands | place: USA...
GGTGGTGCGCGACGGTCATGAGATCGACCACCGCCTCGATTGCGGTGTTGAGGAGTTCGAGCGCTAGCACGGCCGCGACGGTCACACAGATAACGGCGACGTAGGCGCGCGCGAGGCGTAAGTAGAGTGTCGCGAAGAGCACGAGGGCGCCGGCGACGAGGTGGATGCGCATGTTGCGCTCGGTGCGCGTTGCGTAGATGATCCCTTCGAACGCGTTTTGGAACGCGTTCCAGAACGCATTCTCGCGTACGCGCTTGACCTGGGCGGGGAGCCGAATGGGGCGCATCAGGTGCAGGTCTTCTCGGCGGCGGCCACCCTAACCCGGGTATGGCCAGCGCATTCCAATCGCGTCCGCCAAGCGCCGCTCCTCCGCCTCCATCCGGCGGCGCTCCCCGGGCTTCTCGTGATCGTGGCCCAGCAGGTGCAAGACGCCATGGATGAGCAGCCGCTCCACTTCCGCCTGCAACGACGCGTCGTAGGCCTTGGCTTGTCGTGCCGCGGTGTCGAGGCTAATGACGATGTCGCCAAGGAGCCGTTCGCTCTGCGTACGGTTCTTACGCTTGAACGCCTGCGGTTCGAAGAGTGGAAAGCTCAGCACGTCGGTCGGGCGGTCCTTCCCACGATGCGCGCGATTGAGCGTACGAATCGCGCGATCGCCGACGAGTGAAATCGAAAGACTCGACGTCGGTTCGTCAACGGCCGCAAGCAGCGCACGTACCGTTTTTTCGATCTTCGCTTGCGAAAGATGCCATTTGCGCGTCGTGCGGCGGAGATAGATCGGCACCTACGCGAGTTACTGGTTTCCCAGGCTGCCGCCGAGGCGGCTGTAGGCGCGCACGATTTTGGCGACCAGCGGATGGCGCACCACGTCGACTTCGGTTAGTTCGCAGATCGCGATCTCCGGGATGCCGTCGAAAAGCGCGTGCGCCGCGAGCAGACCGGATTGCACGCCGCGCGGGAGGTCGATCTGCGTGATGTCGCCGTTGACGACCATCTTCGCATTCGGGCCTAAGCGGGTGAGAAACATCTTGAGCTGCTCGCGCGTCGCGTTCTGCGCCTCGTCCAAGATCACGAAGGCGTCGGCGAGCGTGCGCCCACGCATGTAAGCCAGCGGCGCGACTTCGATGACGCCGCGCTCGAGATAGCGCGCAACGGTCGTGTCGTCGAGGAGTTCGGAGAGCGCGTCGTAGAGCGGGCGTAGATACGGGTCGACCTTCTCGCGCATATCGCCCGGAAGGAAGCCGAGCTTCTCGCCGGCTTCTACTGCGGGACGCGAGAGGATGACGCGCGCGATCTCCCGGTCGCGCAGCGCGCGAACGGCCATCACCATCGCGAGAAACGTCTTCCCCGTCCCCGCCGGGCCGATGCCGAAGGTGAGCGCGTGACGTTCCACCGCCTCGACGAAGAGGCGCTGGCCGTCGGTTCTCGGACGAATCTGTTTGCCGCGTTGCGTCGTAAAGAGTGTCTTGGGTACCGAGAGCGCATCGCGGGCAGCAAAGGCGATGTCGTCCGGGGTGATCTGTGCACCGGCCAACGCTGCATCGAGCATACGCCGCACGACGCTCTCCGCAGCGGCGACATCTGCGGGTTCACCGGCGATGACCAATCGGTCACCTTGCGCGTGCACGGCGACCGCCATCCCCTTTTCGATTGCCGACAGATTCTGATCGAACTCTCCGAAGAGCCGGACGTGATCAGTCAGCCGTGTCAAATCGACGGCGCGTTCAGTGGTCGAGGGCAGCGGATGCTCCTTGCAAGGGCTCTCGAATTCGGCAAACCGGTGTACGAGCACCTCCGCCTCTCTCGGCGCCTAGGCAAGCCCGCTCTCGCCGGGAGTGATTCGCTAGCGGTGCGTTAGCGGTCCGCCGAGCTCATCGCGTAAGGCGAGCGGCGCACCGAGGGCCTCCATGGTAACGATCGCGCGCAACAACGAGGAGCGGCCGCGTAAATCGGCGAGCAGCGGGTTCACCGGAGGTGCGGGCGTCACCGCCAGGGGCGCGGTGGGGCGCGCGGGCGGCGTCGGACGATCCGGTGCAGATTGCACCCGAGCGGCCGGCCGCGCCGCCGGTGTCGCGGGGGCAGGTGGCGGAGTCGGTTGCTGCGCTGCCGTGGTCGCGAGCAGCGCGTTGGCCCGCGCGCGTAAGTCCTGGCCGGTCTTGCGCGTAGCGGGATTGGGACTCGATTCCATCGCCGCCGCCCGCTGGAGCATCGTCTGCGCGATGCCGCTCGCGCCGGCTCTTCCCGCGAGCGCTTCGACGACGGTGCTCAGCAATTCGTACATCTGCGGCTACGTCGCGGGCGGTGCCGGCGGAGGCATCTGCGTCGGAGGTTGCTCCGGCGGCGCGACCCCTTGGCTGATCGCTCCGCGCATCTCGGTGTCGGACTTGATGTTGTTGAGCCGGTAGTAATCCATCACGCCGAGGTTGCCGCTGCGAAACGCCTCGGCAATCGCTTGCGGAATCTGCGCTTCCGCCTCGACGACTTTGGCGCGCATCCGCTGCGTCTCGGCCTTCTGCTCTTGTTCGCCGGCTTGTGCGGCATATTGGCGCTCGGAGGCTTTTGCCTGCGCAATGCGCCGGTCGGCTTCGGCTTGGCTCATCTGCAGTTCGGCGCCGATGTTCTTGCCGACGTCGACGTCGGCGATGTCGATCGAGACGATCTCGAAGGCCGTCCCCGCGTCGAGCCCTTTGGCGAGCACGTTTTTCGAAATCCGATCAGGAAATTCGAGGACCTCTTTGTGATCGATCGCCGCGCCGACCGCCGAGACGACGCCCTCACCGATGCGCGCGACGATCGTCGGCTCCCCGGCGCCGCCGACGTAGCGATCGAGATTCGTGCGGACGGTGATCCGCGCTTTGACGTTGAGCTGAATTCCGTTCTGCGCCACGCCCTGGAAGAAGGGTGTCTCGATCACGCGCGGTGTGACCGAGGTCTGCAGCGCGTCGAGCACGTCGCGGCCGGCGAGATCGATCGCCGCGGCACGCTGCCACTCCAGCGGAATCTGCGCGCGCTGCGCCGCGATCAGCGCGAGGGTGACGCGTTCGACGTTTCCGCCGGCCAGATAGTGCGACTGCATCTGATCGACGGTCAGCGGCAAACCCGCCTTGCGCGCGCGCACTAAATTCGTCACGATCACGCTGGGCTGGATGCCGATGAGCCGCATGCGAAAGAGCGCGAAGACGTTGAGTGGAACGCCCGCCGCGATCGTGCGAATCCACAGCCCCACCGGAACGTAGTACAGAAAGATCGACAAGAGGATGATGACGACGACGACCGCCACGACGACGCCGGCGCTGACTAGACCCGCTGTCTCCACGAAAGACTCCTAACGCTCGGATGAGAGAGGACGCACGAAGATGCGCGCGCCCTCGACGCGCGTCACGCGCAGAGGCGTTCCCGCTGCGACGAATTCACCCTCGGTGAGCACGTTGAGGCGCTCGCCGTCGACGGTTGCCACCCCCGCCGGCCGCAGCAGCGAGGCAGCCTCACCGGTGTGCCCGAGAAATTGTGTGTAACTCGTGCTGGCGACGTAGTCACTGCCCTGCGCGCTCGAGAAGACGAAGCGCCGCATGAATGCGCTCTGCGGGAAGGCACGCAGCGCGAAGACGATGGCGATGACGGAGAGCACCAGCGCAATTGCCATCGCCTGCGCGGCGGCGTAGCTGAACGCCAGGCCTCCGAAGGCAAAGAAGACGGCGGCGAGCAGCGCCAGCGCACCGATGATCCCGGAGATTCCGTGCCCCGGGACGACGTGCAGCTCGAAGAGGATCGCAAGTACGCCGAAGACCGCGAGCACGACGACGAAGCCGTTGGAAAAGCCGGCGTAGACGTGCGCGCCGAAAAAGAGCGCCAGCGCGCCGACCCCGACGAGACCCGCCAGGCCATTCAACGTCTGCAGCTCGATGATGAGGCCGAGCACGCCGATGGTGAGCAATATCCCACTGACGTCGGGGCTGCTCGCAAAGCGCGCGAGCTGCTCGCCGAAGGTGTATTGCTCGGTGCGAAGAGGCAGCCCGTCGAGGTGCGCGACGCGCAGGGCGTCGGGTAACGTCGGTGCGATCGCATCGGCATAGTGCGCGCGCAGCGCCTCATCGGCGGTCAACGTCAGAATCGCGCCGGGGGCTTTGTACGCCGGAAGGTTCACGTTCGCGTCGACCATCGCCGCCGCGAGCACCGGATTGCGATGGTTGCGCGCCGCGGTCGAAGCGAACTCGGCACGCAGCGCCGAGACGGTCTTCACCGTCTTCGGAATCGGCTCGGCGGCGCCGAGGCTCGAACCGGGCGCCATGATGATCTTCTGTGCCGAGATCGTGATGAGTGCACCGGCGGAATACGCCCGCTGCGCGACAAAGGCGACCGTCGGAACCTGCGCGCGCAAGAGCGCGTCGCGAATCTCGAAGGCTGCGTCAACGAGGCCACCCGGCGTATTGATCTCGAGCACCACGGCCGCCGGACGCGTACGGTTGGCGTCATCGATTGCGCGATCGACCAGGTGCGCCATCCCGGCGTCGACCGTGCCGTCGATCGGGACGACGAGCACTTCACGTGAGGCATTCACGGGCGCCGCAACACCGGCTGCAAGGCCGGCAAAGCCAACCAAAAACGCAGCCCCGAAGAATGCCAGGCGCGCCTTTGCTCCCATACCCGTTAGTACCCGGCGCGGCAGACCGAAGTTACGACGACGGTGCTACGCCGTCGTGAGGCTTTTGAGTTCTTCCAAGACGACCGTACGGATGGTGTTTCCGTCGGTCTCGCCTTTGAGCTGCGGCATCAGCAGCTTCATGGCGGCGCCTTGATTTCGCTGGTCGGAGGGGAGGGCTTCGAGCGCGGCGCGGACGGCGGGACGAATCTCGTCAGCGGTCTTCTCGCGCGGCACGAACGCCTGCAAGAGATCGCGCTCCCGCGTCTCCTTGGCGACGAGCTCCTCGCGCCCGGCTTTGGCGAATTCGTTGATCGAGTCCGTGCGCTGCTTGACCAGCTTGCGGATGACGTCGAGCTGCTCATCGGCTTCGAGTTCGCGGCCGGCTTCGATGCGGCGGTAGGAAAACGCAGAAAGCGCGGATCGAAGGGTATCGACCCGCACTTGATCTTTCGCCTTCATCGCCTCTTTGAGATCGGCTGTGATGCGATCGCGTGGTGTCATGCGCTCTGCGGCCTAGCTGCGGCGCTTGCGTGCGGCCGCCGACTTCTTCTTCTTGCGGACGCTGGGCTTCTCGTAGTGCTCGTGCTTGCGGGCTTCCGCCAAGACGCCGGCCTTCTGGGTGGCCTTCTTGAAACGGCGCAGCGCACTCTCAATGGTCTCCCCTGGTGCAACGCGGATCTCCAATGAACAACCCCCTCTCTACAGCCGCCGGGTCTGGCGGAAATACGAACGACCTCTTCTTTTATCATAGCGTGACCCCGCAGTCAACGTTGCCGCAGCCCCGGAAAGCGGTTATACTCCGGGTATGAAAACAGCCGTCTCCCTCCCGGACGACCTCTTCCGGCGGGCGGAACGGCTTGCCACGAAGTCGGGCCGCTCGCGCAGCAAACTCTTCGCCGAGGCGCTGGACGAATATCTCGCGCGTCACGCCGGTGACGAAGTAACCGAAGCAATGAACCGCACACTGGACGAGATCGGTGATGCCGGCGACGGCTTTGCACGGGCTGCGGCGCATCAACGTCCCTTACCGCGAGGAATGGATGTCGAGCGACGAATGGACGTCGAGCAAGGAGAGATTTGGTGGGTCGAGTCTCCGGAACCGGCCGGTTCCCGGAGCGGATTTCGCCGTCCCGTCGTCATCGTGCAAAGCGACGCGCTCAACGGTAGCCGTCTCGGCACGATCGTCTGCGTCCCGTTGACGAGTACTTTGAAATGGGCCGCGGCGCCCGGAAGCGTCCTCCTCGACACTGCGGCGACCGGTTTGCCGAACGATTCGGTCGCCAATGCCGCTCAGATCACGTCGCTCGAGAAGGCTTCGCTCACCGAAAAGAGCGGCAAGCTGCCCGGGGCAAAGCTCAAATTGGTACTCTCCGGAGTCGACGTCGTTCTCGGAAGGTAACCGCGAACTACCCGGGAGGCCAGGTCATGTGCCGGCCGCCGAGGATGTGCAGATGGAGGTGGGAGACCGTCTGGCCGCCTTCGGTGCCCTCGTTGACGACGATGCGGTAGCCGGCGGGGGCGGCGCCACGCGCGACGGTACTCGCCAAGGTGAAGAGCCGCCCAACTTCGTCAGGCTCGGCGGCCGCGACGAACTCGCCCAGGTTGTCGGCGTGGCGCGCCGGGACGACGAGCAGATGCGTCGGTGCCATGGGGTTGAGATCGTAGAAGACGACCGCCTCGTCCGTACGCATGAGCTCGCGCGCAGGGATCTCCTTGCGCACGATCTTGCAGAAGAGACAGTCGGGCCTGGTACGATCGATCACGGCGTTGCCTTCGGCTTCATGAGCTCGAAATTCAGAATGGAGTCGGGGCGAGCAATCACACCGCCAATCGACGACTTCATCGCCAGCGGCACGGTCGTGTGGACGATCGAGACCGCCGGCACTTGGTCGTGGATCAGGTCGTTGGCTTGCATGTAGATGGCGTTGCGCGCCGCGCGGCCAATCGTCGTCTGCCCCGCGAGCATCAACTTGTGAAACGTCGGATCGCGCCAGAACGAATAGTTTTGCGCGGAGCCTTTGATCGCACTGTCTTGGTCGAGAAGGTCGTACATGAAATTGTCGGGGTCGCCGTTGTCGCCGATCCAGCCGATCAGACACATCGGATGCTCGCCGTTGCGAATCTTCTGCAAGTAGACGCCCCACTCGAACGGTTCGAGCGTCACCTCGATGCCGGCGTCGTGCAAGTCGGCCGCGATCGCTTCGGCAACCCGTTGCGGCTCGGGCATGTACGGGCGCGGTGCAGTTCCGTAGTAGAGCTCCGTCGAGAAGCCGTGCGGAAAGCCCGCCTCCGCGAGGAGCGCCTTTGCGCGCGCGACGTCGTGCGGATACGGCTGCAGCCTCGGATCCTCACCCAGCATACCGGGAGGCGTCCAATTTCCGGCAACGACGGCTCCCTTGGAGTAGAGGCCGTGGACGATCGCACGCACGTCGACGGCATACGCGATCGCGCGGCGCACACGCACGTCGCCGAAGGGTTTGCGTTCGAGATTGAGCGCGAGGTACGAGACGTTGTTGCTGGGCTGCTCGTAGATCGTGATTCCCGGCTGTGCGGCGAGCGCGGTTGCGTCATCGGGACGCGGGTCCGTCAGGCCGTCGATGTCGCCCTTCTCCAAAGAGAGGACGCTGGTGGCTTGGTCGGGGATGTCGCGCACGATCACGGTGTCGTATGCGGGCTTGGGCCGCCAATCGGGATTCGCGGTCAACGTGATGTGGTCGTCCTTGACCCATTCGCTCACCTCGTACGGGCCGGTGCCCACGGGCTGCAAGGAATAGGCGACCGCGTCAGCCTTGATGGCGCGCGGCGATCCGATGGCAAACGACGGCATCGCGAGGTTTCGTAAGAAGGGACCGAACGGTTCGCGCAAGGTGAAGACGACCGTCCGCGGGTTGGGAGCGCGCACATCGACGATGAGCCCGGGAAATCCGCCGAACTGGCTCTCGTAATATTCATACGGATAGGCGCCACGGTAGGGATCGTTCGGCAGCCGCCAGCGATCGAAATTGAATTTCACCGCGGCGGCGTCTGCCGGCGTCCCATCGGTGAAGCGCACGTGCGGGCGCAAGACGAACGTCCACGTCTTGCCGTCGGGCGAGCTCTTCCACTGCGTCGCGAGCGCGGGGATCACGTCGAAGGTGCCCGGCCGGAAAGCGACGAGCCCTTCGAGTACTTCTGAGGCGATGTTCAAGGAGAGGCCGTCGGTCTCGTGCGCCGGGTCGAGGCCGACCGCATCCTTGACGCGCGCGATGATCAGCTCGTGCGTCGCCGGCGCGCTCGCCACTCCCCCACCGCAAGCAGTGAGTATAAAGACGGCCAACAGCAGGGAGGCGACGGCATTCATGGTGCTTGGACGATGAACGACCAGCTGCGCTCGCCGACGTTCCCGGCGGCATCGGCGACGCGCACGGTAACGTGGATCTCGCCTTGGGGTAAGTCGACACCGGGGCTGTAGGTGATGAACGTCCCCGCGCGCGTCGCCGAGGCCGTGACATCGTGACCGTTGACGAGCAGCGTAATGCTCGACGAATTGATGTCGAGATCGCCGGGAGAGACGAAGGTGGCGTAGATGCTGGGGCGCGTGTTGTTCACCGTCTGCCCCGGCGGCGGCGCGACCTCGGTTACCTGCGGCGGCGTCGTCGAAGCGGAGAGCTGCGTCGGCGCAGTGGCTCGCGGCGCATCGTTGCCGTTCACGTCCAAATGGCCGTACACCGGAATCTGTAAGACGTTGAAGCGATCCGGGATCGTCATCTGACCGACGTACGTTCCCGGTGTCTGCTCGTGCATGGGGATCCCCACGACGTCGTCGCCGACGTCGAAGGTCGCCGTCCCCCCGGGCGTTCCAACGAGTTGCACGGTGAACGAATCACCGGCGCGCAGCGGATGCGTCGCCGAGATCGAAAAGGCGGTAATCGTCACCGTCGTCGCCGGCGCTTTGGTCTGCAGCGAGGGCCGCGAGGCGATGATTTCGCGCAGCTCGCCGCTCTCCGGATTGCTGCGCACGCTCACGTAATCACCGACCTTGAGATCGTCGAGGGTCGCCGGCGCCGTGTTGAGCGTGATCGTCGTCGAACGGGACGGCGTGATGACGCGCCCGTTCTGCAAGACGAAGGCCGAGGGCGAGACGGCGGCAATCGTGCCGCTCGTCGACTTGTAGAAATCGTGCACTTCGACAACGCGCCCGTCGCGCGTGAGCACCGCGCGCAGGGCATCGCCCACGTGCACGTCGGCCAAGGTAGCGGCGGTCTGGGAATGCACGGTCGCGTCTTCGACGTAGACCAGCGCCCCGGACGTGATGGAGATCGTGCGCGAGATGCCCGCAGCGATGACCGTAACCGAGGGGGGCGCCGAATTCAGATCGATGGCGGAGACGACGCCGGTGACCGTCGAGCCGCCGTCTTGCGAAGGCTGCTCGGGCCCGATGTTCTTACCGATGTAGCCCGAGACGATCTCGAGACGCGCCCCCGCTTGGTCATAGGAGACGACCGCACCGACTGCCGCCGTGAGGACGCGCAGCGGCACGTAGAGGACTGCGCCGCGCCGAATCACCGGACCGTCGAGCCGTTGCGGTGTTCCGTTGACGAGGATGACGTCGCTGTTGAGCCGGAAGACGACGCTGCCTTCGGGAAGCGCCGCCGTGAAGCCGGAGCTGCTCTCCCAGACGCCGATCCCGAGGGCGGCAAAGATCGCCCGCAACGGCAGGTAGACGCGGCCACCGACGACTTGTGGTGGGGTCTCGGTCTGCAGTCGCTCGCCGTTGATGAAGACCTCGATCGTACGCACCGGCCGTTCGGCGGTGGCGGTTGAGGGAGCAACGAGCGCGGCACGCACGGAAGCAGACGCGGTCGCGCGCGTCGTCGCGCCGGCCGCTGCCGTATGGAGAACGGAGAAGAAGACGGTGAGCGCCGCCGCAACCCTTGCCGGTCGATTCATCGAGCCTCGCTTTCCGCCAAAACTTCTCGATACACCTCGGCGGTCGCTCGTGCGCAACGGTCCCACGTGAGACCGCGCGCGATCGTGCGGAGTGCGTCGCGGCGCCCCGGCTCCGGTTGCTCGAGCGCCTGCGCCATCAAGGCACTCAGCGCTTGCGTATCGCGCGCTGGGAAGCACTCCATGTGCGGCGCGAGGACGGAGGGGGCAGCTTCGGCGGTGGCGATGACGCGCACCCCTACCGCTGCTGCCTCGAGCATCGAAAGCCCGAAACCTTCGCAAAGTGCACCGTGCACCAGGGCAACGCTTCCCGCGTAGAGCCCTGCAAGACGCTCGTTCGTCACGTCGCCGAGGAAGCGCAGCGTCCCGTTCCTACGCGTCGTGTGCCACGCGGGCGGCAGGTCGTCGTCGCCGGTGAGCCAGAGATCGACGGCAACGTCCTCCGGAAGCGCCGCCCAAGCGTTGAGCAAGGTCGGCAAATCTTTGTGCGGCCGGTGATTTCCGGCATAGAGAAAATACGGCCGCTGCGCGATTTCGGGGATGACCGGCGCGAGATAGACGTCGTCGACACCGAGCGCTACGACACGAACCTTTTCCGGCGCGACGCCGAGCAGCGCCCGCAGATCGCCGATCGTCTTCTCGTCGTCGGTGAGGACGCGTGCTGCGCGCGCGCAGACGGAACGCACGACGGTGTGATAATACGGCCCCACCCGCCGTTTGACGAACTGCGGAAAGCGCAGGTGGATGAGATCGTGGATCGTGATGACGAACGGCCGCGGCGCGAGCAGCGGTGCGTAGAGCGAGAGGAAGTGCGTCAGCCGCGGCCTCGCCCGCGCGAGGCGCAAGGGGAAGACGAGTTGCTCGTCCAGCGAGAAATTTGCGCCTTGCGTGAACGTCGCAAAACGCAGGTCCGGTGCAACCCCTGGGAGGCGCGCCGTCATCTGCGCCGCATACGCCTTCATTCCCACCGACATCGGAGGCGTCAGACGCGCATCCAGTGCGATGTCGATCATCGCCGGACAAATGCTTTGGCGCTGGCCGCGGCCGGATAGAGCGCGGAGCCCAGCGCGATGATTAGGCCGCGCCACCCGTCGCGCCAAGCGCCGCGCACGCCGAAGAGCCAGACCAGACGCACCGGAGCTAGCACCGCATCGCGCGCAAGCCGCAGGAGGCTCGGCCGCAAGCCGCGCGCTTCGATCGTCGTGTACTGGTGCCACTTGCGCCAGTACGACCCCAGCGTCGGATACGAATCGTGGAGCAAGGTGCCGTCGAGCGCGGCGAGTTCGCCTTCAACCTGTAAGCGCTCGTGGATCTCTGCGGTCCCGCCCGCCGCCGGTCTTCCCGCGACGCTCGCCCGTTCGGTACGGACGAGACGCAGCACCGCCTCATCGCCCCAACCGGCGCCGTGAATTGGCCGCCCGCAGAAGAACGTCGTGCGCCGCATGCGATAGCCTGCCGTCTGCGACGACGGCTGCGCCGCCGCCAACGCCGCGCGCAGCGTGCCGTCGAGCTGCTCGTCGGCGTCGAGCATGAAGGTCCACGGCGTGCGCACCTCCGCGAGCGCGAAACGCCGCGCCTGCACGAATCCTTCCCATCCCCGCACGTGGATCGTGGCCCCCGCCGCCTGCGCCACGGCGACGGTCGCATCGGTGGACTGCGCGTCGATGACGAGCAATGCCGATCCCGGAGTCACGCTTGCGAGCGCACGAGGAAGGCGCGACTCCTCGTTGCGGGTGAGGACGACGAAGGTGACGTCGGCGGGATTCAGGTCGCGCTGCGAACGCGGAGTGGTTGCTCCGTCTGCACCGCCGGCTCCGTCGTCTCCGCACGCAGTCTCGCATGCGCCAGCGCGGCGCCGATGAAGTCGCGGTAGAGCGGCGACGGCCGGGTCGGGCGCGATTTGAATTCGGGATGTGCCTGCGTCCCGACGAACCAGGGGTGAGCGGACGGCTGCAGCTCGATGCACTCGACGAGTTTGGTGTGTCCGTTGACGTGGTGCCCCGAGAAAAACATCCCATGCTCGGCAAAGAGTGCCGCATAGCGGTTGTTGAACTCGTAGCGGTGACGGTGCCGCTCGCTGATCTCGAGCGTCCCGTACGCCCGCGCCGCCAGTGAGCCCGGCTCCAAGGTACAGTCGTAGGCACCGAGGCGCATCGTACCGCCCATCATCGACATCGTTCGCTGCTCGGGCAAGAAGTCGATCACCGGATCGGGTGTGGTTTCGTCGACCTCGGTCGTCATCGCGTCGGAGAGGCCGCAGACGTTGCGCGCAAACTCGATACAGGCGAGTTGCATCCCGTAGCAGATGCCCAAGAACGGCAGCTTCGTCTCACGCGCAAATTGAATCGCGCGCAGCTTCCCTTTGACGCCGCGAGCCCCGAAGCCGGGAGCGACGAGGACGCCGTCGACGTTCGCGAGCGCCGCCGTGCCGCTGTCTTCGATCGTCTCGGAGTCGAGACGGCGGATTTCGACGGCGGTGTTGTGCGCGATGCCGGCGTGATAGAGGGCCTCGTTGATCGAGATGTACGCGTCCTTGAGCTCGACGTATTTGCCGACCAGGGCGATGCGCACCCGGTCCTCGGGATGCATGATGCGTTCGACGATGCGCTCCCAGTCTTCGATGTCCAGGGGCCTGGTCGTCAGGCGCAGCTTGCGGATGACCGCCTCGGCGAGGCCTTCGCGCTCCAAATTGAGCGGGACGCGGTAGATCGTCGGCGCATCGCCGTTTTGCACGACGGCGCGCGGGCTCACGTCGCAGAAGAGGCCGATCTTCTCCTTCATCTCGACGGGGATCGGCGTCTCGGCGTTGGTTCTCACCACGATCGCGTCGGGCGAGATACCGATGGCGCGTAGTTCCCGGACCGAGTGCTGCGTCGGCTTGGTCTTGAGCTCGTCGGCGGCACCGAGATGCGGCACCAGCGTGAGATGGATGAACATCACGTTCTCGTCGCCGACGTCGTAGCGGATCTGGCGAATTGCTTCGAGGAAGGGGAGCGATTCGATGTCGCCGACCGTCCCGCCGACCTCGACGATGCAGATGTCGGCGCCGGATTTTTTGGCGACGCTGGTGATCTGCGCCTTGATTTCGTTGGTGATGTGCGGGATCACTTGAACGGTGGCCCCGAGATAGTCGCCGCGCCGTTCCTTATCGATCACCGAGGCGTAGATCTGGCCGGTGGTGACGTTGTTCGTACGGGTCAGCGACTCGTCGATGAAGCGCTCGTAGTGGCCGAGATCGAGGTCGGTCTCCGCACCGTCGTCGGTCACGAAGACCTCGCCGTGCTGGTACGGATTCATCGTCCCCGCATCGACGTTGATGTACGGGTCGAGTTTCTGGATACAGACGCTCAAGCCACGGCTCTTGAGTAGCCGGCCGAGCGAAGCCGCCGTTATCCCCTTTCCTAGCGAACTCACGACACCGCCGGTAAAGAAGATATATTTGGCCACGATGGGAGCTAGCGCTTCGGCGGTCCGGATACCGGCTCCCGCGTGAATCTTAAGAAACCACTCACCCGGGAACCGTCACCGCGATGAAGCGCTCGAGCCCGCCATAATCCTCGCCGATCTCGATGTGAGCGCCGCGAAGCGCGCGCTCGACCAGCTCCGACAGCGGCTCGATCGTATCCGGCGCAGCTTCGAAGAAACAGCTGGC
>Ga0335075_10011759_pt1 | contig 13220 bp, 12 predicted proteins | sample Lox_Sample_24_FD_206723 | JGI IMG/M metagenome (GOLD analysis project Ga0335075, IMG submission 206723) | Soil microbial communities from Loxahatchee National Wildlife Refuge, Florida, United States - Lox_Sample_2.4 | ecosystem: Environmental > Terrestrial > Soil > Wetlands | place: USA...
CCCTGAAGTTGGTCACGACGATTGATTCCGGTCGTTTGAACTTCACTCGAGGGGGGGTGGACGGGCGGCTGGTTCTGTGTATATTGAGACATAATGCTAATAGTTTCTGTCGTACTTCTGTTGAAAGGCCTTTGGATATTGAATCTTTGGTCGAAAGTTGGCCCAGGAGATGGGGAGGCGTGTTTTATAGCCCTGGTCTGAGGGACTCTAGCCTGTTTTACGGAGCCACCGGCATTGAGCCTTTTCGTTCCAAGTACGTTTCACAAATTTTTTTTTAACAGCAGTCCCTGCAACATCTTCTGACAACACGGCCAAGAAGCGCACAGGTAGCAGTACCTTGCATCCAACACCGAGACTCCGAGGGTTGGTTGTGGTGTGTATGTGCACATACCCGCATCATAGATTTTGGGAGGGAAATATGAAAATCATTGGATTTAAGCGAATCTCTCACCTTGCAAGCTCTTGATGAGTTCTCTTATAAGCCTCGCACACTTCTCTCTTCCGGAAGACCTATACAAGGCTGCGTAAAACGAATTACAGGTTTCAGGGTTCGACCGTTGGTAGGCAGAGATAGAGCTGGAGCATTGAGTCTCCGAGTATCATGCACGGTAGATCACAGAAGGCCTATTACCGCCAAAGAATTCATGTAGCGTTTCAGCTTGAGTGCCATCGTTGACCTCGCTCTCCAAGTTCATCGGGATCGGAGACGATAGACATCATTGTGATAGTGCAAGTGGGCTTCCCGAATCTGTAATCCGATCACTTGTTGAAGAGGAACCTTGTCCATTGGGAAAGGCGTATGTATTCTGAACCTTTGTATTTGAGTCTGTGTTGAAGGTATTTTTGAAGAGAAGGCCGTTGTTGGAGGAAGGCAAGGCCGCATAGACCCGTTTCCAACATAGATGGAGGAGGTGAAAAGTACCTAAGTCCTGCCCTGGCCTCGCCTCTCAAGTAGTAGGGTCCTATCCAGCCCATAATAAATATCAGATTGCTTCTCTGGCATTGGATACTTTCAATGGTGATATTATTGTTACTAGCGTTTCTGTTGTCGACTTCTCTTCTGTCATTGCCTCTATTGCTTCTCTCATAACATCCCTTGCGCTTGCCTATTCACATCATCGCTTACTCTGAGGCCAGCTCCATGCACTTGCACGAAAGAGAGCTGGTGATTTTGGTGGAAAGGTGGATTTCGAGACTGGTTTATATATAGGACTAAGCCGCAGCTAGCTAAGTAAGGAATGCTTCATTTACAATATCTCTACCTAGCATTGCCTTCTTCTTTTCTTAGTAAAATGCATGACTTAATTAACTATGGCGATATGGTGTAATCATTCTTTCATTATAACTGGCATTGCCATCATAGACATCTTGAGCTGTGCATCTGTCACTTGGAAAGAGTGAATTTTGAATGTTGCCTCCTATGAACATAAAAGGTGGAGCGACAAGAACAACCAACAACGACATCACCATAAACTCTCACACCCAACCGAAAAGTCTTCTTATCATTGTTTCTACGCACTATCAACCAGTCTCCAATTAATCATCAAGTCTGAACTATATTCTTGGTACTGCACGAAGAAACTGAGCTATTCCCTGACGCGTCCTTATTTCGAACAAATACATATCCTGTAGGGCCTCCCTGTCAGTATGGCTCTTGTTCTCGTTGGCCTTTCTAATCTTCTCCTGCTGTCTCTGTTGCGTTTACTCCTAACGCACGTAACATGTTCAAACATCGTGGAATGTCATTAAACCATCATAAGCTTTTAAATACTTTACTAAACAAAAGCAAGGATTTATTCGACTAGAAAGCCAACTTATTCAGACGTCTGATTTTGCAACTGCTAAGTCTGCTCGCTCTTGAGACCTGATCACCATACAAACACAACTTTTCGATCCACTGAATCTGATCAAACATAAGAAGAGCATAACCCAACCTTGCCTTTCAAAAGTCTAGCATGACACCTGTAGCTAGCCTCACAGATCGGTAAGGCTCTCAGTAGTCTCTTTCGAATGCCCACCTCCATGATCAAGTAGCAGAGACTTCATTGCATCCTTGAAATCATAGAAAAACAGTGGATCACGGCCGCGCAGACATCGGCAGCGAAATATTGCGCCAGCAACTAGACAATGAGGCTGGCGGACTATCACGGAGGGTTCGAGCACTTATTTCCTTGTCTTCTCGCGGAGCAACTTTGAAACACACTCAGTCATGAGGTGCTGGGTTCGATGTTTAGATGCCTCTGGGATGATTCTTTTTGAAAACCATGGGACTCATACCACATATGCTTGAAAGGTAAGAGTACATCCGTTGGGAGTCTGCTATAGACGATAACTATCATCTCCTGACTTTCTTTTTTTCTGGACCATCCTCCTCTTCATCATCGCTGAGCTCTGCGTACTGCGTCTTTGGCTGTGTGGCCTTCCAGGCATTTGTGAACAACGGTTCCTTCTCTGCTATCTCTGCGTACTTCAATAGGGCCTCCCGCGGATCTTCATCTCGCATGCTACTTAATGGTATACTCTCCTTGATATGCGCTTCATCAGGCTGACTCTTCATGAAAGGTGTTTGCATGGGGATCTGGGGCCTACGAGGGTCACGACTTCGTCCAGAAGCAGTCAGACCAACAGTAGGATGGCGAGCAGCATACGATGTGGATATTACGTTACCAGTAAGTAGGCCATTCGGATTGACAATGCTATCACCGGAGACGCCAACTGACTGATCCGTGGTGAAATTAGGGTCATCATCGACATGTCTTTTCTTTGGGGCACGTGACATAACTTCTTTCGCACCACGAAAGGACGTATTTGGATTATAGAGGACGTGGACTTCGGCGTTTGCAGATCCAGTAATTATCTGATTCAGCTTTTCATGCCATAGAACGGTGATGAGGGGCGATCCAGGAGTAACAGGTGTCACAATCTCTGGCTTCAAGTTACCCGAGTTTAAAATATGAAGATGACCAGTTGCAGATCCAGTGATGATACTCGAGGAATTTGGTGCATACTTGATGTTTGTGACCGAGTAATGGCCCGATGTCGAGGGATGAGGCACTGTCACCACCGGAGCCTTGAATTTTCGAGTATCCCAAAGCTTTATCAAATCATCACCGCCTCGTGTGACAATCATACGACCATCAGGACTGATATCTATTCCACCAGTCCAAGTATCTGGTTTGTGGGCATCTCTGATATCAGCAATGGGTCTCACGTACGGTCCATCTCCACTCCACATAACAAGGCTTCCATCGTATGCGGCAGCAACAAGCATATTATTTCCGCCTTGCTTCGGGCTTCCCCATGCAACAGCCGTCATTCTTGTTCTCCCTGCTGAGCCTGCGACACGAGACTTATGGACGATAACCTCCTTCTGGCTTCTCTTAAAATTGACGTCCCATATCCGAAGAGTACTATCCGTTCCCGCAGTCACACATATATTTCGGTCCACAGGATTCCATGTTCCCGTGGTGATCTCTGAGACATGCCCCTTGGTGTTATGCATATCTCTCAAGTACATGTCGCCTTTGATAAACTCCACTGAAACCTCTCCATCCCTAGTCAATATTTTCGCCTGCGGATGCGCCGATACACATAGCAGCTGCCCGCCTGCATTTGGGTTGAATTCAACATGGTGGATAGGGTGCGTCTCGGAGTTTGCGGAGGACTTTTGAGCACTTGGATCAACGCTTTTGAAAGCTCGGAGGGTCGTTGGAGTCATCGACGCAAAGTCATGAAGCTTCAATGTGCAGTCATTCGATCCGGTGATCAATCTTGAACCCGAAGGATCTAGTGTAACGGTTGTCACGGCTCGCTCATGGGTTTTAAGCACCAGCTCGTGAGAGATCGGGTACTCGTCATCGTCGTCGGATTGGTCGTCCGAATCTTCGTCGTCATCAGAGCCAAAATCTTTTGATGCAGGCTCTTGTACTCGTACCTCTGGAGTATCATCGGGTTTTGCCTCAATGGCTTGAAGAGCTTCAGAAGCAGGCAGCTTTTCCACAGGGCGCTTGGTACGGTTGATCTGGGCTTTAACGTCTGCCTCTTTTGCCTTCTTTCCAAATGAGGCCGGTAAAAAAGCTCTCATAGGATCATCTTCAGCCAGCTCAGGCGTCTCCACCTCGTAATCTTCATCGTCACTCATCGTAGTGTCTCGTGTGGGCGACTTGAGGTCGATGTCGGACGAGGCTGAAATTTGTGCTATGCGCCACTAGTGCGATGGGACTGCGGCAGCAAAAATGACGACAACGCGAGCCGTAAAATTTCAGGTAACAACACCATTAGCTGCTCTTGCGACTCATCATTCCAGTATTGATTTACTTTGAGCTATGTATCACTCCTCTATGATTAACTAGCGATCCGACTCGGCGTTAAGAGCATTCACGCTCACAGCGCGCAGATTGGGTACCCTACCGATTTGAGCGCCTCTTTTCTACTATGTATATATCGTCGACCGCTGTCGCAGTGACAGCATCTGCATCCACACCTTCACCTTTGTTACGAGCTACGGCCTTACATGCCTACGGGACCGGCATTTCGAATATCTCAGGAGATGGAGACACCCAGCTTCAACGGTGGTCATCCTTCATCGGGATAATTACAGCTATCGTTGGCAACATACTCATATCTTTCGCCCTAAATATACAAAGATATGCGCATATGAGGCTCCACAAAGAGAAACAAAAAAGGCGCGAGCGGTTAAAGAGGGCATCCAAAAACTTGAACAATGGCTACGGCACGACAGCGATAAACGGAAATGGTAAGGGTCACGCGATACCGAGGGAGGACGCAACAGAAGATGCAGAGCAAGAGACGGATCCCCTGACAAGGTCCTACAATTCTTCAGACTCGCAAGATACAGTTTGCCCAGATGATGGTCTTATCCAAGATCCAACCTATCTCCGATCGCCCTACTGGTGGGCAGGCATCATGCTTATGACGATCGGAGAGACTGGGAACTTCTTGGCATATGGATTTGCACCAGCATCTATCGTTTCGCCTTTAGGCGTTGTGGCTTTGATCTCGAATTGTGTCATAGCCCCATTCATGCTGAAGGAACATTTCCGATGGCGAGACTTCTGGGGTGTAGTAGTTGCTGTTGGCGGCGCTGTGACTGTTGTTCTCAGCGCAAAGCAAAAAGAGAAGAAACTAGGTCCACACGAGGTAATTGGTGCCATTACGACGACAGAATTTGAAGTCTATATGGGTGTCACCATACTATTGATCGGTATACTGGCGTGGGCAAGCCCGAAATATGGTAATCGGACCCTCTTAATTGATCTTGGTCTAGTTGGACTTTTCGGCGGATATACAGCTCTTTCTACAAAGGGTGTGGCCTCAATGCTCTCATCAACCCTCTGGAAGGCCTTCACGACACCAATCACCTATGCGCTCGTGGCCATTTTGATTGGGACGGCCATCATGCAGGTTAGATATGTCAACAAAGCACTACAGCGATTCGACTCAACACAAGTCATTCCAGTTCAATTTGTATTATTCACACTATCAGTAATTGTTGGGAGTGCGGTGCTATATCGTGATTTCGAGAAAACAACTGCTGAACGAGCAGCGAAGTTCGTCGGAGGTTGTTTGTTGACTTTCTTTGGAGTATTTCTCATCACGAGTGGACGAGATAGTCGGATTGATGAAGAAGATGAAGATGGTGAGGAAAGAATAGGACTCGTCGCACAGGATACTGGTGCGGAAGAAGAGTTTTACCAGGATCAAAATTTCAAGCACAGAAATTCGCAACATATGCAACATGCCGTGCAAGAAACTGTAGATGGCGTGGGCGAAGTCGATCAGATATCGCCTAATTCATCACAGAGATCCTCACATGTTAGCTTTGCGGTGGCGCCAACTCGACCAGCAGTTCGACTTACGCCTTCCACTGAGGCATCTTTCAACTCGGCTGAAGACTCGTCTCCATTGGCGAATAACCCTTGGAAGTCTTCGCAGGACGACCTTCTCACTGCACAAACACACCTAGAAATGCAGTCCACAACTTCATCATCTGTAGTTCCTTCAGAAGCTCAGACTCAGTCATCTTCTACCTCCCTTCACCCAACCACGCCTCACACTTCAACACATGGTGATCCACACACTCATCCACACGATCAGAGTCCGAACGGACCTCCACACGCAGATACTCTGCGTCCTGTAACACCTGCAGCACGACATTCCATGTCACTCATGCCTGGTCCTCTCATCTCACCACTCTCTTCATCTCTCACTGTTGTCGTAGCAGATTCGCTGAGAAGGGGTGTGGATTCACCTTTAAGGAAACGCTCAATCAAACGGCCACGGCTATCAACCCGTAAGAAGCTAGGATCAGAGCGACATGGATCGGAATCTGCTACCGAGGAAGAGTCGCCCGTGACAGGGCCGGGTACAAGTCGGTCGTTAGGCTCGAGCAGAGGTGAGGAATTGATGAAACGCAGCAGGGCACGAAGTCTAAGCAATGCCTTTGACTTTTTGAGAGGGAAAAGACCTAAGAAGGATGATGGATACAGAGATGGAGATCCCGGCCCAAGTAGGCAAACTTCTTGATTTTACATAATTGATGGTAATCTTCTCTTGAGATGATGCGGAGAATTTGGCCCACATTTTGCATTGGGTTGGTGCATAAGGTTCATTAGCAGGATGCATTGGATGGAGTGATAGGATCATGAATGTCTACGACAATCAAGTCACTTATTGTACAGAAGCACCTCAAAGAGGCTTTAATGACTAATAAGCAATAAAAAACATCTTCATAAGCAGGGGCAACATAAAGAGCTTTGGTCATTTGACTAGCAAATGTGGACAAGCAAACATATTCCCTGCGTCCAGGCAGGTCAGATTCCAGTCTGAGATGTTTTCTAAATACGCCCGCGTTCTATGTATGCAAGGTTTGTGATGCCCCCCTCCCCCCGTATGCATGCGCCATTTTACACCATGACTCGCCAAGCCTAGCAATGTCAGAAGACCCAAGTAATCATCCGTTCCAGCCGGGAAAAACCATGCCCGTTATGACTTCAGAATGAACTCTTTTTTTTTTTTAATGCGTAGAGCTAGCCCTGTAGGCATAATGTTGTCTCGGACAGAAGTCCGCAACGAGAGGGGCGAATCGGTTCGTGATCTGATGTCATCACGCTCGTGACAGAATATACGAGTGACAGCCTTGCAGTGGCGAGGCTAGGCGCGGGCGAGATTGATACGATGTTTTGATTGGGAGGGTGAGAGGGTTTTTGAAGGGAGGAGAGTTTGAGATCTCAGAGTCCGCAGTGCTCGAGGAGGCTGCCGAGGCCGATGAGCAAGGCGTTGAAGAGGTCGTAGGTCTCGGAGATGATGGTGCGGAGTATGAGGAGTATCATTTTTGGGTTTGATGGAGGTTTGGTTTCTGTTTGTGTGATAGTAGTCTTGGAAGATGGTAATATAGATATAGATGTAGACTGCTATGAAGGAGACAAAGAAAGAGGAGAGCTCCTCCTTATACCCTCCATCCCAAGCGTAGTGTCGAGGCTGAGACATACGATCATTTCCAATCCGCACAGAGTCATACCTCATAGACTGGGTTCTGTCACATGCCAAGAACGGCAGTGCAGAGCGTGTAGAGCACATGTCCAATTATCAAGTAAGCAAACATGTTGCCTGACTCCTTGGCTTCTATGGTGATGCACCAACGTCCCGTGTCCAGAAGGCTGTGCAAGACATCCACCCGCATCTTGCGGGGTTCTGAACTAATTATGACGAATAATGTTTGACTCAGGCCCTCCATCGCTAATGCCGCAGGGAGCCGGGGGGTGGATGACTAACAAGGACGGGGCCAGGCACTTCAGCCACCATAAGGCATAAAGGAGAAAAGTTCAGCCTTGGAAAGCTGTCCTCAATTCATTTTGCTGCGTACGGGCATACGGGCGAACCATCAGCCTCGCCATACCCGCTCCATCTCCACAAAGCACAATCACTCATTGCCCTAAAGACGCCATTCATGACACGAATCCCGACAGTCTTCTAGGTACCATCTTTTACTACAACCTCATTCATCGTCCTACCGACTGGCCCTTCTCCACTCGGGGCTCTCCCAAAGCCCACGCCCACACAACCTCTCGATATCCTACACACCGCACATACACTCCCCCCCAAAAAAATGAACGACACCGAAACCTTCACCCTCCTCCCCCTCCACCTCGACCCCAGCTCCAAAGCCATCACCTCGCAAAGCCCCTCGCGTGCCCTTGCCGCCGAGCTGCAAACCCTCAACGCCCTGCACCGCTCCCTGCTCACCCTCGAGACGCCCGCGCCGCCGCCGCCGATCCCCGTGAACCCGAAGCGTACGGCGCAGATCAACAAGCTGCGGGAGACAGGCAACACGTCCTTCCGGCGGGGCGCGCCCGAAGAGGCCATCAAGTACTACTCGCTCGGCCTGCAGATGGCCCTCACACGGCCCCTCTGGGAGCCGAGCGGCCTGGTAAGGGACGAGGTCGCCGGCCTGTATGCCAATCGCGCGCAGGCGCATATGGCGCTGCAGGCGTGGCCCGAGGGTGCCGTCGATGCGGAGGCTAGCGTCGAGGCCAAGAAGGTGGGAAATGCAAAGGCGTGGTGGCGCCGGGGGAGGTGTTTGCTCGAGATGGGTAGGGTGCAGGAGGCGAGGGAGTGGGTGAGGCAGGGGTTGGAGATTGAGGGCAAGGAGGGGGAGTTGGTTGCTTTGTTGAAGGAGGTGGAGGAGAAGATCGCCAAAGACGAGGGGAAGCCGTGATGGGGGTGAGTGAAGGGGGATGCGTTGCGTTGGGGGTGGTATTGAGAGGGGAGAGATGGATTGGGTGATATAAGGGGGAGTGGTGAGGTAGTTTGGTACTTCACGTCGGGCACATGGAAGGCGGAGATGCGGCATGATGGCTAAAGGCGAAGCTAGCGTAAGTTAAGTTACTGCAATGCATAAGGAGGCATGGGAAGTGTATGATTTGCGTATAGAGTCGGAAGTGTCTCTTCACAATTGGCATTAAAAGGGCGTTAAGAAGCATATTATCGCAGGAGAGGATTGTGAATACGAGCTTTGATTCATTCCAGTTGATCGTGCACCCTCAATTACTAAATCGCTCGTCCTAGATAGTATATCTAAATTGCGGGTGTCTATGCCCCTGCAGATTCTGATCCCCAATCAGCCTCTCATCCCGCTCGCCCCTATCCCTTTTCCGATTCTCCAACTTGCAATAGACATCGTCGTCGCAGTAACGATCAGACAGAGGATCAGAACACCAATATTGATAGCATATTGAACATAGGTCCTGTTCCGAGGTTCAAATCTGTCACTAGGCCATCAATTCTAGTATTGGTCAATGAATGCTAGCAGCTAAAGTCCAAATAGCAAAGGACCACTCTTTTGTCAAACTTCCTTGTAACTCTGGCATCGACAATGGGATCGATTTGGATGACTCCACCGGCGGTATCATACTTCTACTGATGCCGGGTTGAGTACTTCCTTCGCCATCTTTGGTCTGTATGTTCCCTTCCACTGTATCGGAGATCAGAAGAGAAGAGAATGAAAAAGTTCGCCTTTACAAGAGGAGTAACTGAATTTATAATGCCTTGCAAATTAGCGGCAAAATGATACTAGAAGAAACCTAACCAGATCACTTGCAAGCCCTAAGAAGAAATGAAATAGGGACGCCATTCGCGGCAGTCCTGTCTAGAACCTGTCTAGAATGGCCTTCAACTCTCCACTGCAAATTAGGTTATGTCCTCAACATTATGGCGATGGTTATCCGCAAGAGCGGGGCAGAATCCTTGCAATGTAATTTTCTACAAACAAAACTTGACAGTTAACCGAAACCGGATATGCCTAACCTTGAAAGGTGAACCTTAGAGGAAATTGGGTAACGCATAGAAGATAATCAAGGCTCGTACAGTTCTGTTCCTGGGATTAGGGAACAGAAAATCTGGGAACCACTGGTTATGGCACTAACCATTGTATGCTGCGCTTGTGACTGGCAAGGCGTTATTTCCAGACAAATCCACTGGGTAGGCCAATAGGAGCTTGCCATAAGCTTTCAATATACGAACATAATTCGGGAAGTGGCTGAGGTGTGGAGATATAGATATATAGCATTCTAATTTGTGTTTTCGCGGGTGGGAAGGACCCAAATCGGGCTTAGCCTTCTTGACTCGTGACTCGTTACCTAAGCAATATTACCAACTGTAACTGACAGAATTGTACGCGATATTAGCAGTCACGCACACATAAAGTTCGCAGCGGATGGCTTCTACTCAGGCTGTTAGGCCTGCACGCATATGCATTCAATTGATTGTATTAATGATTGCTTAGTTGACTCAACACTACGGATGCTCCCCTATAAGTAGAGGTATCCCAGCCACCTCATCTATTAGGTAATATCCCACATTACGTAAGCACTTCCTAACAGTAACTAACAGAAATAGACGCGATAGTAGCAGTCACGTACATATAAATGTAGCAGCGGATGGCTTGGGTTCAGGCTGTTAGACCTGTATATGTATATATATTGATGGATGCTTATACAACAATGACTCAGGGTGCTCCCCTATAAGTAGAGGTTCCACCTCATTTATTAGGTAATCACCCCCTTGATATCACCATGTTACGTAAGCACTTCCTGACAGTAAGGAGGCCCTTAAGGCCACGGCTCTCTCTCCTTCTCTTCCTGCTTCTCTTCTTCTTTCCCCAGCTTAGTATCTTCGATTAGTTGCAATCTACAAAGCGGATTACTCTTGCATTTTGTACGTGCCGTCACAGGTTGCGTCGAAGAATTCGTCAATAAATATGGTAGTGGCGAGGTACTACAAAGGAGATCATGCTGACAAAGCAGGCCTTGCCAATTGCATTCACAAGCATGCAAATATTTGTAAGGATTTTTCAGTCTAAAAAACAAATTAAACCAAGATGAAAGATCGGTTGCCTTAGCCTTCTGTAAGTAACGAAATGGCAATTCTCGATTCTGCGTTAAATGGTACATATGGTAGATTACCTTTGCACTCTCGACGCAATACAATATCTTAGTTGCGAAGGTCTGATGGCAACGAGAATGGAATGAATGGATATGTAATAAGGGCCAAGTGAAAATGAAATAACCTATTGTTACGAACCTAGCACTAGAGCCTTAGGGCCTGTTCGTTTGGGCAACGTCGGTACTGTTTCCTATCAACGGTACCAACGTTGTAAAAACACCGAACACTCAGTCAATTATAGGAAGGTTGATTCTTAGGAACATTGAACTTTCAATGGTGCTGTTGAAACTTTATATGGCGACCGATCAAAATGAGTTTTTAGTCAATTTGATCAAAAAACTGCCAAGCCATTGACTCCACCATCCGTAGCTGTATGTGACGGCACGTACAAATTGCAAGAGTAATCCGCTTTGTAGATTGCAACTAATCGAAGATACTAAGCTGAGGAGAAAAGAAGAGAGCTTTGGAGAGGGTGGTTGTCCCTTATGTACACAATTGTCCCACTTGCCTCTGACATCACCCCTGTTAACTGCAGTTGTCGAGCACCCGTAATCAGGGGCTGTGGCAGTGATCGCAGTGTGCATGTAACATTCGTCGCACAACCTGCGTTTGGAATATGTGCTGACACCAGTGGGCATCTGCACGCAATGCGGGAGTCCTACAGCTCGGAGGCCCTTAGGTAGTGTTCTTGCGAGCTAGTGCGCGATTGTAACTGATTCGAGTCAATTATAACGCTGGTTTGCAAGCATTGCTATCAAATTGGTAAGGACAATTGAAGTTTGGTAGCAAGATAATTGATTCGTTGAGCTCATCCGCAATTCTGTGAGACATTCATATGTATCCCGGAAGTCAAAAACACCATTGCCTATACATCCCACCTAGCTCCTCCAATAGCAACTCCAGCTCCTACACTGTGCAGCAGAAAAACTATAAGGTAGTTGTATTTATGGCCCTCCTTTCTCAAGCACAGTGCAATACCCTACAAACAAAAACCCTCTTCGAAATGCTCGTTCCCTCTTCCTAATCCTTGCTGTTTAATAAAGCAACTCTTTCTACCACAAGGTTGAGTTTTGCATCGTAAATCTCGTAGCCGGTATAGTCCTTGGAGAAGACAACAGAGTACAGAAATGGGGCATCATCTCTGATCTTAGTTGGCTTGGACGTCCGGAAATCTAGTATGATGTAGTCCCGGATTTCTCCAGATACAATCCATGGGTAATATGTCCCTCCTGGTCGGAATCTCTCAATATGCTCAAGAAGATCAGACCCATCTCTAAGGCATTCGATTGCCCATTTGACAGGCTTGATATAGAAGTCCACCCGACCGTTAGAAGACGTGCCACTCCACTTAGAGGTAAGGAATAGCTTCTGTCCAAATATGTGATAGCAAGCACGAAAAAGCTCCTGTGTATATTGTGCTTCCTTGGGCGGTACCACCGCACCTGCACGAAGAGTAGGCTTAGTAGAAGAGAGTAATGCTGGAGAGAATTTGCGTATTGCCTCAAAGCAGAGCTGTCGTACAGAAGAAAATCGGTCTTGCGGAAATTCTTGAACGTTGCTACTTAGCAGAATTTTCGCAAACCTCTCATGAAGCTTTGATGGAAATATATAAACTCTCTTCCCGTTCGCCAACAACTCTGCTTGCAGCCATCCCTTCTTGTAACAACGATCGAGGGCCTTCAATGTGTCTTCTGACTGGCCAGAGGCAGTAACGCCTTTATGGAGTGTGAGGTCTGAACTGGACTCCGATATTTCTTCTGACTGGCCAGAGGCAATAACGCCTTTAAGAAATGGTATAAGGTCTGATCTGCTTTGCAAATCTTTTATCCTTAGTAGACTTCGGCTAAAACCACCATATCCATAGTTCAAAGACCTAACGAACTCTTCGTCATCGCTTAACACTTTTAGAGCTGCATTAAGGGGTACTTCCAAGTTGCTTGTTCGAAAATCTCTTAGGTCCTAACCTTGTTAGTTGGCATGGTTGTCAAGCTGGCTAATACTAACTTTTGAATGAATTAGCACTTCCATAACAGCTCTTACTGCTCCAGGATGTCCATTGGTGAGCTCCCATATATGTTGCATTAGCTCCTTCGATGGAATGAAACCATTTCTATCACCTTTGCATAATCGTGCCACGGCATCATTGAATTCTTCACGATTGAAATACAAGGAAACCTTTGGGTTTGTGTAGGATAGTGACTGAATAGAGATCCTTTGATCGGGTCGAAATTGAACTGGGGCTGATCCCATTTCGACGG
>Ga0335075_10011760_pt1 | contig 13220 bp, 16 predicted proteins | sample Lox_Sample_24_FD_206723 | JGI IMG/M metagenome (GOLD analysis project Ga0335075, IMG submission 206723) | Soil microbial communities from Loxahatchee National Wildlife Refuge, Florida, United States - Lox_Sample_2.4 | ecosystem: Environmental > Terrestrial > Soil > Wetlands | place: USA...
ATTCGCGCTTAAGAACATTGGAACAACGAATTGAAGAGCTTATGTAAGTCACTTCCACTCACCTCCGGTCTACCAGCAACAGCACCCACAAGGCATTAAAACCATTGAATGCAGATAAATGATGACCAGAATCTGCTGCATGAGCCGCCTAGGAGCGGATCACACTCTTGGCGGATTCTTCAACTATGCTCCTGGACGATCGCTCCGAAAGTAGTACTCTACCCCATGTTTACGCTATCGGGCTTTTAAATCTTATCAAAGTAAAAGCATAAATATTGATTGGCGGAGGAATCCGTGTCCGTTTTGGGGGTTCTCTGATCAATCAAACTGGCTTTGACGTGCACCAACGATACCCCTCAGAGCTTTCGCATCTTCTATTGCTTAGTACTAAACCTGCTCGTCTTAGTTCTATTACGCTCTTATGTCCTTTGCCAGGATGTGATGCTATGACTCCGGAAAAATATAGCCGATCATTAATGAAGAGGATTTATATCTGTTTGATCTGACCAGTGACGACACGTTTCTCTTAGCTCGTCTAAGCCTAAACATGTTCATTTGTGTCTTTCGTCAGGAACTGGATAGCGATAGTTTAAAGAACCGTGTGTCTAAAACACCAACTAATTAAACTGGATTGATGAGCTGGTACTGAGAGAGCAAGCCGGGAATGCGTCTATATCCCATATTTATTAACTTCTACATCCCATATATTTTTGGATTAACTCATCATTAAACTGTTGATATATTCAAGGCTGTCAGTTGTAAGACGGATATTACACACGGCATTGAATGGTGTATTGATCAAAGAATAAAGCGTATGGGAAATAAAAGTGGTAGAATCAGCACCGGTATTGAGGCGTTGATTAATGACGAGATTGATGGTCATATAGTCAGTTACAGAATTAAAGGGATCAGCGGGGCGATTGATCATGAACTTGAAAAGGGCATGAACGAGCTTTAAGAAGGATGAGGTATTTATCATTTAACGGAAAGTTTAATGGCTTACGTACTGTCTTAAGGAACAGAAAAGTCGATGAAAAGGGTGATCAAGAAGAGAAGAAAGAACGCAGTAAAAGAATTGTCGATTAAACGGGAGATTGATAACATTAACGGCAAGATTGATTTGGTGGCTAATCCGGGGGATAATGATGATAGTTGGATGTTCAAGGAGCGCTAGCGTTATAAAACTGAAAACTACGCTTAATAGGTCCATATATTTCCATATATATATGTCAACTCACAGCGATTATTAGAACCGACGGTTAACGAGGGCATTTAGCCAAGCAAGCTCCGATTCCCTAAATTGACGAACTACGGGGATAAGAGACTTTATATCCGAAATACCAGAGAATCGAGGCTCTCCCTTGAGCTTGAATAGGGATTCGGCGTCTTCTCGCAAAGTAAGATACATGTCTGATTGACGTCGAGCGAACGCCGCGTATCCAGGGTGAGTGCATCTCTTTGCGACTGTGCCCCAAGCTTGCTGCATGGTCCTAAAGGTTTCAATACAGCGAATAAACTCCGCGTGTTTCATCTCGAACTCCTCCATCCACCGTTGCATCTCTGCCCATGCGCGATGCCACTGCACGCGATCCTCTGCATGAAAACTGATCAGCGCATATGAATAAGAGAGATGATCAGACTCAATACCTTCTACTTCCCACTCTTCCACCTCAGCTTCTGTAAGTCCGATTGTTGGAGACCATAGTTTCCCCGAAAGTCCATCACGCGTCTCAGATTGAACGTCCATCTGATCAGCTGGAGAAACAGGAGAAGTGGATAGTGAGGATGTAGGATGTGGAATCCCATCAGCTAACACAGGAGGCGGTGCCGGTAGGCCAGAAGACGAAGATGATTGGGTGAAAGATGCTCCTGATATACCCAAAAGCTCCCAGATAAGTCCATCGGGCCGATATGTATCGCCGAGGACGCGCTTGTCCATAGTAGACTTTCTAAACAGGTCTGAGAGGGTGAGGCGAGGATATCGAACTTCGAAGTTGTCGTTAGTATTCCCGAGAGCGCATAGTGCCTTCCGAGTTAGATTATAGACTGCGAGGACTTGATCACGCGTGGCTTCAGCTGTGTCGATCTTCAGATGAGAGCGCGTGTTGGCCTTTTGGCCCTTCGTGTCCTTTCGCTTTCTGCGGTACATTGAAGAAAGACACTTCATAAGTTTACGGAGCTGGAGGATGCCTTCGCAGGCATGTCCTTCTCGAAGCTTCTTCTCTTCGTCGCCAAGGACAGTGAGTGAGTATCGTGCTCGTTCTGATTCCGAGAAGTGGGAAGGAAGGAAAAGAACCTCATCTTCGACTTCGGCAGGGTCTTGCGATTGTATGAGTGATTCGACTTGGGGCATATGGATTGACTGGAGCTTGCGCCATTTCTCCAGGCGCTGAGAGATGCTGACTTTTGTGAGCTTGATGTCCTGCTCCGTGGATAGGTGTGGGCGATTCTTGTAGTTCTCTTTCATAAATGCTAGCGATAGCCTGTGGAAATGTTACATTGTTAGCTATAAGCTGTTTAAATTAACTGAGAATATACTTACTGCGCCGCCTGTATGCATATGCCTTCTTTCAAAAGGTAACTGCACTGCATCTGAAATAGTGCTGGCGGGCTCGGAGAACCGGTGAGTTTAGTGAGGCTCTGGTGCACCGACTCAAGCGAAACCACTGTTTGTGGTTCATTGTCACTAACATTGGATAAGAATGACATTAGCGACACTTACCTTTCGAGACCGAATGTCGGTAAACACTCTTAACCTCCCCATCAACTATCTTTGGCATCTTATCCATGTGATACCATTCATGAACTCGATCAGCGTGAATGTCAGATAGCTTCTTTAGATGCTCGTGCTTCTTAAGATAGAGTGTCCATGATGTAAAGAGATCATTCGCAGTGGCTCTGGCTGTCATCGTAGATTAGCAGCGAACACTTTAGATTATATATTACTCACCAGTACGAGTGGTTTTCTTCCAGTTCCAGTAATTATGGTGTTCAATTATCTTGTCATGACGATTCCCGGAATTCATTTGCTTGGTCTGGCCAGCCATCTGATTGTTCTCCGACCAATATTGTTCAGTACCACTCCCATGGAAATGGCCAGAACCGACTTGATAGGCTGCGCTATAAAAATACATGCACAAATCCTTATGATCAATGACATGTAGTGCATCGATGGAAAAGCGCGCCTTCTGAATTAGGTGGAGCTTGTCTGGATGCTTGGCTGTGAATCGATCCTTGGCTTTCACATCAAATGAGCAAGCGGAGTCATATGAAATGTCGATATCGATCTCATCGAGGTGGCGGCGTGAGAATGCGAGGGCGAGGGCATAGTCGGTATAGGCGTAGCTAGCGTTAATAAGCATCTTGGTATGACGAGGAAGGGAGAGAATGGTACTCACCGTTCACCTAAGTACATGTCCACTGAAGAGTGAACTAGACAATGTCGACACATCACGTTAATGAGACCAGTTTCATCATTACCAATGAATTTCTTTCGATCTTGGAAGTTCACGGCTGAAATATGGTTACACACCGACTTCTACATACGCTTCTCAGAACAAAACCAATGGGTACATCATGATAAAACTTACCTCTTTCGTCGTCGGTGTGTTTGAGAGATGTGCTTCGTACACTGCCCTGATAGGAAAGTAGGCTTCTCCGTTCAACAGGGACTTATCAAGGGGGTCCGAATTCTTCTTATAACGGTTTGCATGGTGATTTCCATCAACCGTGTACCCAATGGAATGGATATGACTATAATACGTCAGGCTTTATGCAGGAATAAATGAAGTTACTATTTACCGCAGATCACCAGGTAGATGTTCCACCGATGGCGGTTGGTTAACGCCTGGGGTAGGACAAGAAGGGCATGACACAATGAGAGGAAATCGTAAGTGTGGAAGTACAGCTGGTAGACCAAGTGCCACTCCAGTCCGGCGCTTCACTTGCAGAGTATCCCATACACGGGTGACCCTTAGAAATGCTTTGTATGGGTCCTGAAGACAGTTAGAATAGTATAGACTAACTGGAAATGACTTACCGGTACTTTCACAGTAGTTACGTTATCAGTGAGTCGGCGTAGGCTATAGATATAGTCGTAAGCTCCACACTTTGACTGTAGGTTATGCATATGGAATTGCTTTAGAACGGCGTGCGTGAATGCTGATTTATGATCCAATGTTGTGGCAGGGAAAAGACTGGCATTCATTAGCTGTTCGATATGATCCGGGGCATCAAGACAGCCACAGAAGCGAACTCGAGTATCGTGCACGCCATTTGTGTGTGTAATGATAAATCCAGTATCGTTCTTCGTACCTGAGCAGGGAAGTCCATCATGATGTTCGAGCTGAATGGCACTTCCACCGCAGAGCTGGGAAAAGTCCCGTTGAACCCATATTGCCTTATCAGGAAGCCAAACCAATGCCCAGTGAAATGGGTTACGATAATGCTCTTTGACGTAGCAGGATTCACAGGAGATGGGGTACCGGAAGCAACCATCGTAACGACAACTGACAAGACAAAACCCTTTGCCGCACTTGCAGAGTTTGTCTGCATAAGGATTGTCATAGCTGCGAAGAATAAGTTCCTGAAGCCGTTCTTCCAGTGCCATTAGTTCATTAATGGCTTTCCGAGTCTATCCATTGAATAAGCATAAACTAAGTGCTACAATTGGAAGTACTCACCTGGGTTTGTTCTTCTTTAATGTTGCGCTCAAGTTTTTCTTCATTGGCTTCGACTTCAGTTTCAGCTAGGACGTTAATGATTGGAGGAGGTGCCAGCAGAGGAATAGATGGTGGCGGTGGTGGCGGTGGGTTAAAAACAGTCTTGATAATACGACTTCTCGATGTTATGTGGTGAAATGTGGATGAACCTCTAATGGAATCCTCGACTTTCCGAAACCGTGTATGGTGCTTCATCTGGACCTCAAAGGACCGTTTTTTCTCCCTTTTAACCACCATCCTTGCAAAGTTTTATCACTTAACTTGAATTGTAGGATATTAAATAGGAATACTCACCCGGAGATGAGAGGATGGAGACGGGGAGATGGCCAATGGAGAAGGCACCCAAATAGTGTCAAACCTAACAGTGTAGGTAAGCCATATTTGGCGAAAAGGGAATGGGATTTTATACAAGGTGAGAGAATTTAATATTTACAAAAAGTTACTAAGAAAATAGCGATAAAGTAAATAATAGTTTAAGATCAATGTCACCGGTAGAATGTACAATATGGAAACAGTCAAGAATGATAACAAATTACATGAGAACTTGATTCGTTTGATAAAATTACGCAGCAGGATCAAAACAAGTAGCATCATCGGAATCAAATTCAGTTAGAACACCTTCCTGCTTAATGACAAAAGAATCACCGTCCTTCATATCTGCGATGGATATTGGGGAGAGCCAATCAAGTTTCTTCCAATGACTGCTGCGGAAAAGAGGATCGTTCTTCTCCAGATAAAGATAATTGAGATTCAAATCTACGCCAAACTTAACCAAAGTGTTAAAGTGTTCATTGAGGACCAATAGAAGCTCGAGTCGAACCCCAAGGCGAATGCGGATAGGCATTTTCATACCAAACTATGTGCACGTTTTAGTATGAGGAGACATTAAATAAAAATAAAAATGCTTACCAAGTATATTTTCACATCAACGTACTTAGAGTACTCGGATACAACAGGCGCATCAGGCGGGGAGATATTCTCCTTGTCTGAGTCAGCTAAAGTCAAATCAATAAAGGTCCTCTTCTTTTCATTGGCAGGGTGGAGCGGAGAATTCTCGGAATCAGTGATGTTGATAACAGGTCCAGGCGTCTTCCCAGCTCGGAGGCGACGATTGGTAGGTGAAATTATCTTGTCTGAGTCGCTGATAACGATAACAGGCGAGGTCTTGATGGAGCGAGAACGAGAGTGAGATGGTCCAGCATGAGATGGACGTCTTGAATTTGATGCCCCGGCCTCGGCTGAGATACGTTCGTGAGCTTCTGTAAGATAATGTAAGTAGTAAGTACAAGTATAATAAGATAATTATGTAACATACTTTTTGCTGCCTTCGCAGCAAGTGATGACACCATAGCTTTCCCCCTCTTGGCCCTAAGTTCGGCTAAAAAATGGGCAAGTTCCATATCGTCATCCGAAAACTCTTCTTCAACTGGAGCACAGATAGGAGTAGGCGGACTCGCATTGGGAAATTCATCCAGAAATCTCACTTTGGACTTCCGAGATCTTGGACGAGTGGCTGTGGCAGATCGACGAGCACGTCGATTGATTGGAACCGGTGAGGTGGCGGGTGATACTGCTGGAGCGACGTTTGCAATTGAAGATGGCTGCAGTGGGATTGCATTACGAGGTGATGTGGATAGTGCTTCTGAAGCTTCACTGTTAGGATTGGAAGATCTTTGAGTTTCCTCACGAATTCTCACGGCAGCAACGGCGATAGGATTAGTGAATATGATGTACGGCGAGAGTGGTCCGGTGACCGGAACAAGATGTCTTTTGCCATCGGGCGCGTAGCACTGATTGAGTATTAATTAAAATTTATTTAAGATAGATTTAAACTTACAACTGATAACCAGGCTCCGAGATTTTGTGTATCAGGATTACTCGAGCCACAAACAAAGGTGTAACCCCTGAACTCGTGGCCCAAGCTGCCATAACAGGAGAGAAGTGTCTGGCCAACAGGCTCCGGGGGCGCCATTGCCATCAAATTTGCTTTGATGATCGAATTGATAATCTCGAGTTTCTTAGTTTTGGTGAGTCCGTCAACTTCGGCCTTCAGTTTATGATAGGTAACTTCATGTGTATTCGATACGTGGGGAATATCAGAGTACTTGAATCGAGTATTATGAAAGAAAGCAGGGGGCGGAAGAGTAAGGTGTTCAACTGGAATGAGATTAAGGGTGGGAACATAAGGTGGTGCGTTTTTGTTGGGTTTGGATTTTGCGACCCTGGATCTGGGCATATTGAATAAGGGTAGATGCTAAGTGAAGCAAAAGAGTTGGGGAGTTGGCAATAGTGGGTATTGACTGCTAAGACGCAAAATCTGGCTCTTGAATATATATTATGATGAATCTCATGAAACGTCGGGCCCAATTGTGACTTAGAGAAAATGACGGACTCCGGCAAACTTGAAAAAGAGGCACATCTGTCTACAAAGTAAAGCGTGAATTCAAAGTACTATGAATTACATGAAGGGGAATCAAGGGGAATCGAGAGGAATTGCGATGCGAGTCGAGGCAGTCCGACTGAGTCAAAGCCAGATTGATTTAAGAGAATCTCAACCTTCAAGTTGGTGGAGGTCTCGAATTTCTTTGTATTGAATGAGGGGTAAGGCTGTGTTACTGAATGTAAAAAAAAAGTCACATCTTTAAGGAAACTGCCCTCACAAAGCGCTCTTGTGCAGAGAGTTTCTCGGGAATCCAGGGTCGGAAGTAGACATCTTAGTAATTGATGGCCTAAAGTAGTTACGCCACACGGGGTTGACGAAGAAAGTTAAGTAGAACTAACTTGGAACAAAAGAAAGAGAAATGAATAGCTGCCTGAATCAAATGGGGAGGCGGAGATAGACCTGTTCCTTTCGCGTCTGTTCCTTTCGCGTTCGGTTCGCGTTCTGGACAATTTTAGCCAAACGTCCAACTGAATGTGACGTTCGATCGAATACCTTGTCGAATCCGAACTGAACGCAACGTTCAGTTCGATTGATTCACGTTCGATTCAGTCGAACTCTTGCCTAATAAGGCAAGAATTCGGCAGAATCGAGGACTTTGCCAAACGCAGAAGCGAATTCTGCGTTTGGTTCGAGCAAGTGCTGAGAACTGCGAACCGAACTTCAGTGTTTGGTTTGGGCGTTCGTGTTTCTGAACCGAGTCGTAGCAGGTCTAGGCAGAGGAATAGAAATATCATAAACACAGCTAAGATTTCGGGTGGATTGAAAAAAAAATTGTCACTGAACAGATTCAAATGAATTTGCATCTTCATAAGGAGTGAATTCTGGATTTGATCAGAAAAACAGCTACGTTTTAGATGTATCTAGGAACAGTGATGAAAAAATAAGTAAAATACACTTGGAACAAAAAGACAGGCATACGGAGAGAGTCATTCCAGCCATGCAAATAGAAATAAAATGCAAGATAAACAAATGCAACTGGAATTGTAAAATCAGCGAAGTGAATAATATTGATGTTTACTTGAGATTGATCTGGCAACAAAAATCGAGTTATTGGGCTTGAAAAACTCGGGGCGCTAGAAACTGGCCAATGAAAATATCCCAGGGAGGAGAGGTAGCGCTGGTTGAATTTGGTTCAGACAAAAGAGAATGCAGGCACATTTAAAAAAGAGCCGAGTTTAGTGTTGCCATGAATGAACTGCCATTTTCTCTGGAGATTTGATTAATCCCTGCATTTGGAGGGGTCGCCGATGCGAAGCTAGACGCTAGACAATGAGAGAATCAATGGGCTAGAAACTCCATTTGGTGTTCTCAGAGCAACTTCAGAGTTAAGCGCGATCAGGCATCTGAATGTATCTCAGAAGTCCGCGAATCAACTGAAGCACATCTGTAGAATGAAACGCTTCTGGTTACAGCCGTCAAATAGCCTCCGGACCTGACAATTGCCATTGTTGTCAGGATTAATCACGATATTGATGATCCGACATATCCTGGTGGCCGAGTGCTGGCACTAGTACCTGATATAGATAGGCCAGCCACGTATAGCACCAAAGTTTCAGTCTGTTAGTATTAATGTTAAATTTCTAGATAAATACCGCTTGTTCAGTTTGCTAATATCAGCCCAAGCAAGAGCAAAACTTACATAAGCCATCTACGTAGTGCTAAAGATCATATCTTTTGATATATTTCATAAGAAGATCTCTATTCATTGATCTTTATTCAAACCTCAAAATCTAGCCCTTTCAAAACTCGGCAACTCGGCGGGAATTTGCCCGTTGTTTACACTGCCCCTGAAGTTGAACTCTGGATTCTGGACCCTTTCCTCTTGAGTTGAAATCGAACTTTGGCTCGCAACTCTGTCTTTTGAACTCGAACTACTCCAATCTATCAACTTTAGTAACTTTCTCCCCACCGTCACCATCAACATCTTTCAACTATTAACATCTCGCTACTTTGCCACATGTCCTCTAAACTGCTAAAAATTACCACTAGCAATGTTGGACGACCTAAACCTTGGACTAAGGCGCAGCAAGAGGAGATTGATAATTCTCTTCCAAAGTGGCACGAATTTTCAATTGTCAAGCATGGTGACATTGATGGCCATGACGCGAGGTTCATTAAATGGAAGAAAAGTGAAACCGAAAGGCTTCTTAAGTTAGATACATTCAAGGTATTACCCGGCGATGTGAGTACTTAATGACGCTAATCAGATTGTATGCTAATCATTACTGGCAGATGACTTTAGCGATTGCAAGAGAGACCATTATACGAAAATTTACCAATTATAGGAATGCCAAGAAACGTAGTTCAGAGACACGTCTAACCGAGACAGATCTCTATGACGCCATGAAGCAAGCTGCAAGTGCTCTAGTCGATCTAAAAACATTCAGTAAAGGTCGGAGTCTCTTCAAGAAGAATCATTTCCCCCAAATCACTACACTGCGGGATACAATCGTTAGGGAGACACCGAGTATCTCCAGGGTTGGCGCTTTTCAGAAGGCTATGAAAGTCTTATGGGATGGAGCCGATCAAGAATACTGGGAGACACGCGCTGTTGGTGAATCTGAAGATATTTTCGAGTAAGTGCTGCAACGTTTTAATTTACATTGGCTAATTTTACACGGTCAGGAACCAAAGAAACTTTGGAGAACATTTATATGCCAGCACTCGGAGTTTATGCCGGGTGGGGGGATTAGGTAAGCTTCAGATGATGGTCGTCTACGCATTTCGGGATGACTTGGACCACATCTCATCTGGGATGTAAGTATCTCTTTTTAAAGTTTAAACTTTCTCATTATTTTGTGTAGAATCGAAGCTCATCATGATGATGATATTCCTGATTTTCTTTCCCAAGACGACTTTGCAAATCTGCAACGCAGATATGAGTGTTGGGCTGTAGATGTCATTCCTGAGAGTAAGTACTATTTATTCGATACATTTCATATATTAAATACATTAAATCTACAGAGAAGAAGGTTTATTCGGAGCAGAACTATGTAATAAGCCGAAACAGCGAAGGTCTTCCCCTATTCCCTAACATAGACTTTGTAAAGGAGAGTCTCGAAGTCATTAGGAAGGTAACAGAAGGCTATTTGGGTTATGTATGGGGTAAGTTATACTCAGTCTATTTCCCTCCGTATCAATATGGCTTACAAATTGCTATAGAGTTCTGTAGACCTGGCGAAGGATCAATACCTTGGGAAGTGATCACGGCAAACCCAACTCTCTATTACGATACAAAGCTCTACAAATTTCGCGTGGCACTTCCAGACGCACTTTCGAGTATCGAATCACTCATGCTCGCAGACGCTTTGTCCCATGTGGACTTATCAGCACCTTTCCATTTCTTTCAACGGAATACATCTCGTCCAGACTCGTCCTCAGTAGGGGATCCACATGATTCATCACCTACCACTTTATCACCATCCCCTCCAACTGCCGGCGCTCTTCCACGGTCGGAATCGTCTCAGCAGACATGCATCACCCATTCATCCCTCGCCAAAGATATCATACCCTCACATACTATTGAAGATTCTCTGGTTACAACATCTCCATTTTTCAATATTCATCTTTCTGCGACATCTCCGATTCTTAGTCTATCTTCTGTGGCACCGTCACATTTCACATCTCTTAATACTACTTCGCTGCTTTTAAATCCTCCTTTGGATCAGACTACTACTACCAACTTGCTATGCCCATCACCAGCCGCTGACCCTCAAGGAGTGTCTCAAACCGCCATTCCGCCGTTACCAACTCCAGAATCGGCTACAATCACTGTTCCGATAACGTTATTGTCTTCGACCAACTATCCGTCGCCCTCAGTCACCAATCCTCCCCCATCACTTCCAATTAGCAGTGCAGTGCCGTCTATCAATCATGATCTTTCTCCGGGTCTTATCCCAGCTTCTCTTGGGGTAAATACCTCCCCAGCACCATCCAACATCACCATTGCTGCCACCAGTGCCACCTCCGCCAATCTTCTGCCTCTGCCTCCACTTCCAGTTATCGATCCAATGTCAAAGGATCTTGATTCTTATCCAGGGGTTAACCAGGCCTCCAGGCTCAGGGAAAACAATCTATCATCTTCCCGTCAGGCATCCGGCACCATTCCGCTGCAAGTTGGTACTACAAACCATAACTGTGACTCACTTACTTTCCTTTCGAATTCAAACACAACATCACCACCAATTACTTTGTCATCTCCTCAGTTATCTCCGTTGGTGGTATCAGACCATTTGCTTAACATGTCCCTAGGCGAATCCAATTCTGGATCATCTGTGTCACTTGCGCCTCTTCTCATACAGGGTGACCCTTCCGACCGTGAGGCTATTTCCAAGGGCAGGGCAAAGAGAGGGGGTAGAGGTAGTAGGGATAGGAGCGGTGGGGAGAACAACAATAAGACGGCTGGCAGAGACACTGGGCCCAATGCCGGTGCCGGTGGTGCCGGTGGCACTGACAAGACTTCCGTTTCTGGACGGCAGACACGAAGCAGGCCAGCTCGGGCTGTGCCCTCTACACAAGCTGTCTTGTCAGTTAGCGCTAATGCTGAGCCTACTCAACCGAATGCCAGAAAACGAAGTGCACCACAGGAAGTCCAATTAACTGATGGTCGTCACGGTGTTATAAGAAGATGTTTGTAAGTGGCTTTGATCGTTCTTATGTTTTCACTAAAGCCTTTAGGGGATATGTCGGTGGTGCATATTTCACACCACACAGAGGCAACAATAGGCCTGAGTGGATAGAAGATGATATGATAGTAGACTGACCAGAACGGGTTATCAGTGAGTATGCTATTATCTAACTTTACTAGCTATGACTGACGTTTTAATCAAAACTTTAATCTCCTCATCAATAGATGTCTTTATCGACACTTATTCACTCGATTACTTTAATCACTACATTAATCCGCGTCTCAATTTTCGCTCGCTGTCACTCGCTTTAATCACTTCATCAATCAGCGTCTCAATCGAACCACTAGTCTTCACACCAATCAGTTTCTCAGTCAGCACTTTAACCACTGCATTAATCGCCATCTCAATCTATGCATTGGTCTTCAAGTCAATCGAATTCTCATTTGACGCTCTGTAATATTTCTAGAATTCTCCAAACGCTCATCACTGTGCTTCTTAATTTGTCGAATTTCTTTCCCTCCTTACTCCAAATACTTCAGATCAGCTTATTAGTTTATTGCTGTAAAGTTTGCTGTACTCGACGTATCACTGGTACGGGGGCGTGCTGAAAACGTGAAGCGCCCGTTGCACCGCCACAACTCCTCTCCTCAATTTCGAGATTCGAAGTTTATCGGTGCATTAATCAATATTTTCACTTTTCCTATTAATTAGTGAGTTAATCAATACACCCCTTTTGTATTTAATTTGAGTATTAATCTTTTATTTAATTGATAATCCCTCAATTTTACGGTGCTTCGGGAAGGCCAGCAATCTCAAGTTTGATCGCAAGTTTAACGTCATATTTTCCAAACTGTCCTTCCCAGGGGTATTAATCTGGTTAAATGGGATGGTGTTTTCAATAGGCAAGTCATCAATCTGGGGCTATCAATATTGTTGAAGCTAACGAGAGGAAAAGGAAAGCTTTAGGGTTACCTAGTGCTAGGAGTACGAAGGAAGTAAATGGCGATGATGAAGCCAGCAAACGTCGGAGACTCTTGCAGCAATCCATCGAGGCCGAGGTAGAAGAAGAAAAGGGATCTGTAGAGAAGTACATCAAGGGGAAGAGGACGACACTGAACTTCTTCTTGCTGAGCTAGAGAAGATCAAACGTGAGCGAGCAACTGAGAAGGAAAAGGTAGAACAGGAGCCGAATGAGAAGACTCGAATGGCAAGGGCCCTAGGAAGGGATCGCCACTGCTAATCCATGAATGAATCTCGCTGCCGCGTTAGGGCATGAACGGGCCACGACAGGTACGGGAGTGGCTGGCTCGTTTTCCGTTAAGAGGAGATGGGATGACGGTGAGTTGCTCAGCATGCGCCATGTTTCTCGCCTTATTTCTTTTTTAGATCGGATATTCCAAAACCAGGCCTTGAATGCTAAAGACAAGC
>Ga0335075_10011761_pt1 | contig 13218 bp, 13 predicted proteins | sample Lox_Sample_24_FD_206723 | JGI IMG/M metagenome (GOLD analysis project Ga0335075, IMG submission 206723) | Soil microbial communities from Loxahatchee National Wildlife Refuge, Florida, United States - Lox_Sample_2.4 | ecosystem: Environmental > Terrestrial > Soil > Wetlands | place: USA...
CCGAGCAGGACAGCTCCAGCGCCAGCTCCTCACCCAGCGTCCTATCCCACGCCGCCGGCAGCCCGCCCGCCGGGCCGCCCCCGTCCGCCCCGTCCGGGCCGCCCCCGTCCGCCCCGTCCGGGCCAGACCCGCCCGCCGGGGCGGACACCCCGGCGGGGGACCGCCGGGACGGGCGGGCGGGGCGGCGGCGGATCATCTCCTGGGACGCGGCGATCTTCTGCGCGCACGCCCACGACTCCACCGCCGCCCAGCCGCCGACCGCCAGGATCACCTCGGCGTCGCCCTGCCCGGCGTACCGCTGGTCCCGCCCGGCCGCCCGCATCAGCCGGGCCGCCTCGCCGGGCGACGGGCGCGGCCGGTCCCGCCCCGGCCGGCTGTCCTGCTGCCCGGCCCGGGTGCCCCGGTTCCCTGCCCGTCTCCTGGTCATGATTCGAATACTACAGCGGGACGGTGCGTGACTGCCAGTTTCCTGCCAGCGTGTCGTCATCTTTTAGATTCTTTTTTTGGCAACACGTTGCAGGGCTCGCGTCCGGGCGGTAGTGCGTTGCCGCTGGGCTCATCGGGCGCCCGCGACGGATCTGCGGCATCGAGCTCAGCCGTCGGGCGCGGGCCTCCCGCAGCAGGACTTCGCACTCCGGACCCCGGCACCTCCCGCCACGCTCCTGTTCGCTTACCCTGTCAGGCAAGGTCATCCCGTCGGCTGTCCTCGCGCTCTGGACGCGGTACTAGCCGTGCAGGCGCAGGCCAAGGACGCCGGGCTGTGCCCCAGCGGCGGCTTGACCTAGTCGCGGAGTACTCTCAACCCATGGTGATGCGGAACAACGCAGGATGGAGCGGCGGCGCTCGCAAGAGCGCGGGTACGAGCAGGCTGCGTCGGCGAGGCATCAGCCTGATCATGCTGGGCGCTTTCGCGCTTGTCGTCGGCGGCGCGGCGGTCCAGGTCGCCCGCGCAGCCCTGGCTGCGGCAACGCTGGTGCTCATCGGGGTCGTCGTGTGCCTCACCGGATGGCGCACGCTGGTGATTGCGCGTCGCCGCGAGCACTCCCATCCGCCTCGGCATCCGCATCACCTGCCATTTGAGCGCAAGAACGATGTCACCGCGTCGGCGAAGGCACCCGAATCCTCCCAGAACAGCAGATGACCCAGTTCGGCAAAGAGCACGAGCCTGGCCCCGGTGATGTTGCCGGCCAGCAGCGTGGCGTTCCGCGCGTCGACGATGGCATCCGCGCCACCATGAAGCACCAGAGTTGGGGCTTGGATGCGCATCTGCCGCGCGGAGCCCGCGTACCACGCGCCTGCCGCGGCCTGGGCCGATAGGGTTTCCCGGCCAACTGGATGGTGACGCTGAAGCTCGATGAGGCGGGTGAGTAGTTCCGGCTGGCGCCGGATGGCCCACGCGGACAGGGCGTTCTGCGTGTGGCGTCGCAACGCCACCTCGGCCGTCATGCTGGGCGTCGCGGCGATCAGCCTCACGGAAGCTTTCGGCATCGGGTAACCGAACGGCCAGCCAGGTGTGGTGCATGCGAGAACCAGGCCGGCGACCAACTCCGGATAGGCGATCGCGAGTTCCTGCGCCACCATGCCGCCCAGGCTGACTCCCAGCACGTGAGCACGGCGGATTCCGGCGGCATCGAGCACGGCGACCACGTCGCGAGCCATGTCGGCCACGGCGAAAGAGCCGATCCGCCGACCACTCTGCCCAGTTCCGCGGTTGTCCATCAGCACCAGCCGGAAGCGGCGCTGGAGCCTCCGCAGGACCGGGCCCCACCCGGCACGATCGAACCCCATCCCCTGGATCAGCACGAGCCACGGACGCCACCAGCACGCTGGCCAGCGCAGCTCATAGGCGATCCGCAACCCCTCGTTACTCGCATACCGGGTCCTGGCCACCGCCGCCTCCCGGGAGCCATGCTTGCTGTATATATCAATCGCTGCTAAGTATATCAATCACGCGAGACCCGGCCACGACCTAGGAGTTAGAGCGAGCTCTAAGTCAAATGTGACGCTGACGTGCTGGAAACCCAGCGAGTTCAGCATGCTGTCCAGCATCGACCTGGTGTTGGTCTCCGCGTCCTTGACAAGGCTGCTGGCCTTGGCCGCGGTCGCGATCTTCTGCTCGGCCAGGATGTAGACCTGCTGCTGGGAGTTCGGGTTCCCGCCGAAGAAGTTGCCGATGCGATTGAACAGGCCCTGCTGCTCGGCGTAGACGTAGGACTGGCTGACATTCAGCACGGGCGTTTCCAACTGGGCCTTCGGCAGTTTGATCGTCACCCTCTTGCTGGGACTTACGGTGATCGCCGATCCCTTCAGGCCGGAGAAATCGACGTAGGCGATGTCCGTCCCCTGGCCGATGAACAGCGTCTCGCTGCCAGCCAGGAAACCCGGCAGGATGCCCTCGCGCTTGGTCAGGTCCACGACCACCTGGAACTCGCCGCTCGCCGCCTCGTAGCGGCTCAGCTCGGTGATCGACTTAAGAATGGCCGGCTGGCTGCTGACCGTGGTGGTCTGCGCGAACGGATTCCTCAGCTGCGGGAGGAGGTGGACCGCGGACAGGATCAGCACGACGACAACGCCGGCCACGGTGGCGATCGCGACCGTGCCCACGATCCTGGTGGTACTCCGGAACATGAGCGCCCAGCTACCCGGAACATGCCCGCATATTCCGCCAGTAATGGGCAGTTAGCGTGCTATGGCAAGACGAAAGGTCAGGTGGCCGAGGTCACGCTTGGGTGGCTGCCTGCTGGTGATCCTGTTGTTCATCCTGGTGCTGATCGTGCTATCGGTGCTGTTCGGCGGATTCCAGAAGGGCACCAAGGTGAACGGGATGAGCACGGTGGGTATTAGTCGCTGGTGTGACACGCCGTGCGGTTAACCCGGCACCGCTGACCCAGCGCGAGATCGACGCGCTGGTGCTGTGTGCCGAGCACAACGGGATCCCGTTCGACCTGCTCGCGTCCGTACTCGGCGTGCCCGATATCCGGGTCGGCAGGGTCGTCCGTCGCTGGTGCGACCTCGGCTGGGCCGCCTCCGGCCGGCTCGGCAACGGACCCGACTGGTGCTGGCTGCTTCCCGCCGGGCTGCGGCTGATCGATTCCCCTTACCGGACCGCGCCGCCCAATCCGGCCCTGCTCGCGCACAGCCGCGCCGTGCTCGCCGTGCGGCTGCGTTTCGCTGCCAGCGATCCGACGGCGCAATGGCGGCCGGAACGTTCGTTGCGCGGATCGCATATAGCCGACGGTGAACTCTGCTGGCCGCTCGGCGGGCGGTTCGGCGGTCAGGTGTGGGCGATCGAGGTCGAGCTGACCCCCAAGTCCTTGGGGCGCACCGGGCAGATCATCAGCGACCTGCTGCGCAACCCGGCGGGCTACGCGGCCGTGGTCTACCTTGTCTCGCCGCCGGCCCGCACGGTAGTGCTCCGCGCCGTCGCCGAACTCGCACCCGCGCAGCGAGCCCGCGTCAGCGTCCGGCCGGCGCCCGCTGAGGCCTTTATAGTCCTGCCATGACCATCTTCGACGATCTTTCAGCAGAACAAGACCGGCTGGCACAGATCCTGTCCGGGTTGACCGATGCCCAGTGGCTGTCGGAGTCCGGGGCCTCCGGGTGGACGGTCTCCGACGTGGTCCTGCACCTAGCGCAAAGCGAGGAGGGCGTCGTCACCGCCGCCGCCGGCGGAACCGGCCTGACCGGGACCGCCGGTGCTGACGTGGATGACTGGGCGGCGGCGATGGTTGCGGCGGAGCGTGCCGCGCCCGCCGTCGTCTTCGCCCGGTGGCAGCGGGCGCGGGCAGAGGCCCTGGCGGCGTTGCGTGCCGCGCCCGCCGCCGAGCCATTGCAGTGGGTGGTCACAGCCATGAAACCCGCCACGCTGGCGACCACCCGGCTGGCCGAGCACTGGGCGCACGGCCTGGACATCACCGGGCCGCTTGGCATCGGCTTCCCTGATACCGCCCGGCTGCGGCACATCGCGTGGCTCGCCACCCGCACGCTCCCGTACGCGCTGGCACGTACGGGAGCTTCCGCTGGTCCGGTCCGCGTGTCGTTGACTTCGCCAGATGGCGATGACCGCTGGTCATTCGGGCCCGACGACGCGGCGTCGGTGATCAGCGGCCCGGCCGGCGCGTTCTGCCGCGTTGCCGCGCAGCGGCTCGCACCCGCCGCGTCCGGCCTGACGGTGAGCGGCCCGGACGCCGCCACCGCCCTCACCGTGATCCGCACCTACGCATAAGCCGCGTTCTTCGCCTCAGAGCGGGGCGCCGCGAGGATCTGCTCGTCACGTCACAGTCTGGGATCTACCGGTTCGGATTCCAGGGCAAGGACGGCGAAAACGCACTCGTGCACGCGCCACAGCGGCTCGCCGCGCGCGACCCGGTCCAGGGCTTCGAGGCCGAGCGCGTATTCGCGCAGCGCGAGCGAGCGCTTGTGGCCGAGCGCACGCCGGCGTAGCCGGGCTAGGTTATAAGGCTCCAGGTAGTCCGGGCCGTAAATGATCCGCAGGTACTCCCGGCCACGGACCTTCAGTCCTGGCTGGATGAAGCCGTCAGACAGCCCGCCGGAGGGCTTGACGACCATGCCCTCTCCTCCCGCCGACGTCAGCGACGACCACCACGCGACGCCGGCCGCCACCGACTCCTCGTCACAGACGTCGACCACACGGCGCCGGGTCACCGAGAACAGCGACGGGTCCACCGCGGCAAGCCGGTCTGCGACCTCCAGGTGCCACAGGCGCGGCCGGTGGTGATAGACGGCGCCATCGGTGGCGAGCACCTGGAACGGCGCCACCCGCACGCCGTCCAGTCCCGACGTCTCCCAGCAGTACCGCCGGTACGCGGCGACGAACGCGTCCGCGTTCCCGAGCCGGGCACGAGTACGGTCGAGCAGCTCCGCGGCGCCGCCGGGCAGCCCGCGGCTGGCGAAATCGGACAGCGCGGACACCGCGGCCGGCAACGCGGCACGCGCCGCCGCTCCCACGGCGGCGTACTGGTCGCGCAGCAACCGGCCGGCCTTGACGCTCCACGGCAGGATCTCAGCGTCCAGCAGCAACCACGACGTGTCCAGTTGCTCGAACAGACCGGCCTTCTCCGCCGTGTCCCGCACCCGCGACACCAGCGATGATGTCACGTCAGCGGGAAAGAACGAACGCCCGGTCCGCGTCCACACCGCCCCTGAGTCGCGCCCGATAGACAGCACGGCGCGCGACCCCATGTGCTTCTCCTCGCAGGTCACGGACGCGACACCGTCCGCGCGGTACGAATCGAAGGCGGCCGACGGGTGCTCAAGCAGGTCGCCGTCGGCGACCGTCGCCACCGGTGCCATCGTCGGCGGCAGGTACAGCAGCACCCGCGGGTCCAGCGCGAACCGGCTCATCACCTCGAGCGCGGCCGCGGCGTGGCCCTCACGCACGCTGATCCGGGGCAGGTAGGCCGTCTCGATGACGCGCGAACGCAGCACGTCGCCGATGTCGAGCACGCCAGGATCGCGGGTCTCGGCAACCGATGGGAACGGCCTGGCCGGTGCGTAGTGAACCCTGGCAGCGGGCACAGACACCACCGTTCGTTCCGGATATCTAAGAGCACTGAGCTTTCCGCCGAAGACGCAGCCGGTGTCCAGGCACATCGTGTTGTTCAGCCATTCGGCGGACGGCACGGGGGTGTGGCCGTAGAGGACCATCGCCCTGCCCCGGTACTCCTCCGCCCAGGGGTAGCGCACCGGCAGGCCGTACTCGTCGGTCTCCCCCGTCGTCTGCCCGTACAGGCAGAACTCGCGGACCCGCCCGGACGTCCGCCCGTGGTACCGCTCGATCAGGCCGGCGTGCGAGACGACCAGGCGGCCACCGTCAAGCACATAGTGGCTGATCAGACCGTCGAGGAACGCCGCCACCTGTGCGCGGAACTCAGCCGTCTGCGCGCCCAGTTGTGCCAGCGACTCGGCCAGCCCGTGGTCGACCTTCACGTTGCGCCCTTGCAGCGCCCGCAGCAGCTTGGCTTCGTGGTTGCCCATCACGCACAGCGCGCTGCCCGCCTCGACCATCCCCATGATCCGGCGCAGCACGCCGGGCGTGTCCGGCCCGCGGTCGACGAGGTCACCGAGAAACACCGCCCGCCGGCCGTCCGGGTGCCGGCCGTCCTCATACCCGAGCTGGCTGAGAAGCTCCTCGAGTTCAGAACAGCACCCGTGCACGTCCCCGATCACATCGAACGGGCCGGCCAGATCGCGCAGGTCGTTGAACAGCTTGGTCCTTGTCACCGTCGCCGTTTCGATCTCGTCGACCCCGTGCAGCGTGTGAACGTAGCGGAAACCTTCGCGCTTGAGCCCGTGCAGGCCGCGCCTTAGCTGATCGCGCTGGCGCCGGATGACGGCGTTCGGAAAATCACGGTCGGGCCTTCGCGCGTTGCGTTCGAGGCAGACGCTTTCCGGGACGTCGAGAACGACCGCAACCGGCAGCACGTCGTGCTCCTTCGCGACGGCCACCAGGGAGCGGCGCGCCTCCGGCTGGACATTCGTCGCGTCGATCACGGTCAGCCGCCCGGCCTCCAGCCGCTTGCCGGCGATGTACTGCAGCACGTCGAACGCGGCCGGCGTGGCCGACTGGTCGTTTTCGTCGTCGGCCACCAGCCCGCGGCAGAAGTCCGACGAGAGCACCTCCGTGCGCTTGAAATGCCTGCCGGCGAACGTAGACTTCCCCGAACCGGAGACGCCGACGAGCACCACCAGGCTCAGCTCTGGGATGTTCACGCCGCCTCCTGCTTGGTGAACACAGCCATCTGGGTGGCACCGTCACCCACTAGCTGGAACGCGGCCGTGTACCCGTAGCCAGCGCACACCCGGGCGGCCCAGTCGCCGAACTCGGCTCGGGTCCACTCGAATCGGTGGTCCGGGTGCCGCATCGCCCCTTCCTTGAGGCCCGGGTAGTGGATGTTGTACTCGGCGTTCGGAGTGCTGACCACGACCGTGGACGGTGCGGCGAAGCCGAACACGGCACGCTCAAGCGCGGGCAGCCGGCCCGCGTCCACGTGCTCGATGACCTCCATCAGCACGGCCGCGTCCAGCCCGGTCAGCCGGTCGTCACGGTAGGTCAGCGCGGACTGGAACAGCCTTATCTTGCTGTTATCGTTGTTGCTGTTACCACGGCTGCTGATATCACGGCTGCTGATATCACGGCTGCTCTCGTGGTTGCGGTCGAGACGCAGGCGGCGAGCGGCGAGCTGGAGCGCCCGCGCGGACACGTCGGTGGCCACGATCAGGTCGATATCCCTGCTCTTGCGCAGTTCCCTGGTGAGCGCGCCGGCCCCGCAGCCGAAGTCGCCGACCGTCCGCGCCCTCTTGTCCTTGAGTATTGCCAGGATCGCCTCGCGCCGCTGCACGGCCAGCGGCCTGCGAGCGGTCTCGTCCTCTGAGGTTTCGTCTTCGCCGACCGCGTTGTCCAGTTCCTCGCCCGCTTCGGCAAGCCTGGCCAGGGCGGATTCGGCCAGCGAACGGCGGTGGGTCAGGTACCGCCGGGTGATCAGCACCTTCTCCGGGTGCCCGGCCAGCCAGTCACCGCCGGCCCTGATCAGCTTGTCGATCTCGTCGGTGGACACCCAGTAGTGCTTGGCGTCGTCCAGGACGGGCAGCAGCACGTACAGGTGGTTAAGCGCGTCCTTGAGCGTCAGCGTGCCGGTGAGTCTTAGGTCCAGGTAGGGCGAGTCGCCCCACTCGGGCGGGTCGAGCTTGCGGGCGGTGGCCGTCGCGGTCCAGCCCAGCGGCTCGAACAACCGCCGCGCGAGCTCTGGCCCGTCCTTGCAACGCAGCGAGGGAACACGCAGCTCTAGCGGGATCTTCGCGATTGCCAGCTCTGGCCGCGCGTCGCACCGGCCCGTCAGCGCGGTGCGGAACGCGGCCTTCATCGCCACCGCGAGCATGCTCGACGCGGCATACGGCCGGTCGTTCACATACTGCGTGAGCTCCGCGTCCCTGCCGCGGACCAAGGCGATCGGGTCTACCTCCAGCAGCAGCGCGACCGTGCACCTCGTGCTGGTGGCCTCCGGATAGAAGACGTGCGCCACCCCCGCCGACACGTCGAACGACTGCAGCCTGTCCGGATGCTTGTGCAGCAGGAAACCAAGGTCGGTGGCCGGTTCGCGGGTCGTGGTTATGGTCAGCAGCACTCTTGAAATCTAACCCGCGGCCCAAAACCATTTTCGCTTGTTGTGCTCAGTGGCCAGGTGCGCCGCGCTTGGCTCCGGCAATTAACAGGTCTATTGTTTCGTTAAGAGTGAGGATACCTGGTGAAGGGCTCTAGTGGAGGCATATGGCCGCTCAGCCGGGCACGCTCAGGCCGGGCACGCTCAGGCCGGGCGGGCGGACCGCACGCGTGCGGGAGTCCGTACTAGCGGCGGTGCTCACCGCGCTGGCAGATACCCGTTACCGCGACCTGACCGTTGAGCAGGTCGCGCAGCGCGCCGGAGTTGCGAAGACTACCGTCTACCGGCGCTGGGGCAGCGTCGAAGGCCTGCTGCTCGACCTGATGCGCGACCAGACCGCCAGTCGCGTCCCGGCACCGGACACCGGCGACCTGGACACGGACATGCGCGCGCTGGCCCGCGGCATTCTCACCGCGTACCAGGAGCCGGCCGTCTACGCGATGATCTCCGCCATGATCGCCGCGGCCGTCCATCTGCCGCAGGCCCGGCAGACGCTATCGGAGTTCTTCATCACCCGCGTCGCGGACATGGGCATAATCGTCGAGCGGGCGGTGCGGCGGGCCGAACTGCCGGCCGGCACTGACACCGTAGAGGTGATCAGGATGCTGGGCGCGCCGTTCTACTACCGGATGTTCATCACAGGCGAGCCGGTCGATGAGGCCCTCGCTGACCGGGCCGCCGCGGCAGCCGTGGCCGCCGCCCGGGCCGGGGTACTCGTGCATGGCGGCTAAGTGGGTGCTGCACGTCGACCTCGACCAGTTCATCGCGGCCGTGGAGGTACTCAGACGCCCTGAGCTGCGCGGACGGCCCGTCGTCGTCGGCGGGGATGGAGACCCGGCCAAGCGCGGCGTAGTAGCCACCGCGTCATACGAGGCCCGCGAGTACGGGGTGCATTCCGGGCTCGCGCTGCGGACCGCCGCCAGGCGGCTGCCGCGGGACGCGGTCTTCCTGCCGGTGGACCGGACCGCCTACGAAGCCGCGTCCGAGCAGGTGATGGACGTGCTGCGGGCGTCGGGCGCGGTGGTCGAGGTGATGGGCTGGGACGAGGCGTTCGTTGGCGTTCTCTGCGACGCGCCGGAAGAGTTCGCCCGCTCGCTGCGGGAATCGGTGCTGGAGTCAACGCGGCTGTCGTGTTCGGTGGGGATCGGGGAGAACAAACTGCAGGCGAAGATCGCCACCGGGTTCGGCAAGCCGGCCGGCATATTCCGGCTGACGTCAGCGAACTGGTACGAGGTGCTTGGCGCCCGGCCGACCGATGCGCTGTGGGGCATCGGGTCGAAGACGTCGAAGAAACTCGCCGCGCTCGGCATTGCGAGCGTGTCGCAACTGGCTGAGGCGTCACCGGATGAGCTGGCGGCGGCGTTCGGGCCGATGACCGGGCCGTGGCTGGTCATGCTGGGCCGCGGAATCGGCGACAGGGACGTGGACCCCTCGCCGTACGTGGCGAAGGGACACGGGAAGGAAGAGACGTTCCAGGTGAACATCGCGTCGTGGGATCGCGTACGCGGTGAGGTGGGGCGGATCGCCGGGCTGCTCGCGGCGGAGCTAGCTGTTTCCGACCCGGACCGGCCGATCGCCCGGGTCGTGGTGAAGGTGCGCTACGCCCCGTTCATCACCGAGACGCACGGGGTCGCGGTGCTGGATATGACCCTCGCGGAAGCGGCGCTAGCCGCGCTGGACCGGTTCACCGGCCGACGCCCGGTCCGCCTCCTAGGCGTCCGCGCCGAGTTCGCCTTATCCCGGGCGGGCCCTCACAAGGGGCGGGACATGACGACCTCGTCCAGGGCGGGGTCGGAGGGCAGCGGCTGGCGCTCACCGGTCAGCGCGAAACCGCAGCGCTCATACAGGCGACGGGCCGGCTTGTTGCTCTCGGTAACCCAGAGGTTCAGGCTGGTGATGCCTGCCTGGCCACTGGCCCACTCGGTCACCCGCGCGATCAGCGCCTCACCGACACCTCGTCCTCTGGCCTTCGGGTGCACCCACATGGAGACAAGCTGGGCTCGGCCGGGGCCCTTCACATACCCGCCGGCCAGCCCTGTCGGCTCGGCAGTGCTGACCTCCGGCAGGTAGGCGAAGAACAGCGAGCCCCCCGCGGCCCAGTCCCGCCAGCGCTCCTCGGACCGCGTCACCTCTTCCGCATAGCTTGACCCGAACGCGGTTGGCGCGTCCCGCAGGGCCGCCAGCCGGATGTCGCGCAGGACCCGCCACTCCTCGACGTTGACAGCTCGCACCAAGACCATGAGGGTCATCGTTCCCGGCAAGCTGCACGATCGCCAACTCCTTTTACGTGATACGCGCGAGAAATAAGGAGTGGGCCACGAGCGCGAAAGGAATGTGGCACGCGCGAGGAATATGGGGTGACGTGCGGCGTCGGCCTCAACCCGCAATCAGCTGTCGTCGCGCGGGAGCCGACCGCGTTCGGCGGCCTTGGCGATGCGACGAGCCTCCTTGAGGGAGACGCCGCGCGCCCCCGGCGGGAGGCGGTAGATGGTGGCGCCGCCCAGCAGCGCGTAACCAAGGACGCGGACCAAAGGCGCACCGGGCCGCGCGGGGCGCTCGAATCCACGCATCTCGTTCCCGCCCAGGATCGAGAACCCGCCTAGTTCCACCTCGATGCTGTCGGGCACATAGACGTTCGCGCCGCCCAGCAGCGAGAACAGGTTGAGTGTCAGTTCACCGCCCTCGACCTCGTCCCCTTCGCGCGATACCCGACATGTCGCGACCGCTAGGTTACGCCTTTACGATAACTCTGGACTAGAGGCGGGGAGTTGAGCGTGACAGGACGACAGTGGACGACCGCGGATGTGCCCGATCAGGCGTGGCGTACGGCGGTTATTACCGGGGGCAATACCGGGCTTGGACTCCAGGTCGCGCGGGTCCTGGCCGGCCGCGGCGCGCGCGTGATCATCGCGTGCCGTGACCGGGAGAAGGCCCGCCGCGCGGTGGCAGAGATGGCCACCGCCGCCAGGCGGTCGCGGCAGGCCGTCGGCCTGCGGGAAGGTCCGACGCCGGACCTGCATATCGTAGAGCTGGACCTGGCTCGGCTCGGCTCGATCCGCGACGCGGTGGTGGAGCTCAGGTCCCGGTTCCCTGTCATCGATGTACTGATCAACAACGCCGGCGTGATGATGACGCCGTACACGCGCACCGAGGACGGCTTTGAGCTGCAGTTCGGCACCAACCACCTGGGCCACTTCGCGTTCACCGGACTGCTGATCGACCATCTAGCCCGCAGTCCGGCTGGCGCCCGGATAGTAACCGTCAGCAGCCTCGCGCACCGCCGGGGTTCGATCGACTTCGACGATCTCATGTGGGAACACGGGTACAGCCGCGCCGCCGCCTACGCGCGGTCCAAGCTGGCGAACCTGCTGTTCGCGTACGAGCTGAACCGGCGGCTGACGAGCACGAGCGTGCCGATCGTGTCGCTGGCCGCGCATCCCGGGTACTCTAGCACCGGCCTGACCAGGAACCTGCCGTCGCCGCTGCGCGCCGGGTCACGCGCGGCCGAGCCGTTCATCGCGCAGAGTGCGGCGATGGGCGCACTGCCGCTGCTGCGTGCGGCCACTGACCCGAGGGCGGCCGGCGGCCAGTACTACGGGCCGGGGAACCTGCTGGAGACCAAGGGGCACCCGAAGCTGGTCAGGTCGAGCGCACGCTCGCGCGACCAGGAACTGGCACGCCGTTTGTGGGAGATATCAGAGAAACTGACCGGGGTAAGCTACCCACTACCGTGACGCAGCGGGCCAGCCAGTCGTTGAGCGGCGCGCTGGCCCGGAAGAACTCAACCAGGCGGTCCTTGGCCGCCGCGGTGGTCAGCCAGTCCTCGACCGGCCACTGGTGCCAGGATGTGATGCCCTTGTACCGGAGCAGTTCGATGCGGGGGTGGTCGGCGCTGAAGCCGCGCGGGGCCGACTTGAGCACGCCGTGCCCGTGCACGGTATGGCCGGCCGCCGTTATCCCGGCGACGGTCTTCTCCAGCTCGCCGCCCTTGGCATCGTCGTGGACCGCCTCTCGGTAGCGGGCGATCCCCTCGGTGTCCATCTGCCACATGCCGGCCCCGGCGCCAAGGCCTTCGGCTGCCAAGTGGATGTAGCAGCCATGACCGAGCGTCGCACCGATGTTCGTTTTGTACGGAGTCTTGTCCTTGCTGAAACGCACGTCCCGGTACGGCCGGAAGATCTTCGGCTCGCCGAACTCCCCCGCCAGCTCCTCGGTGAGCTCGCTCATCGGGCGCAGGATTTTCTCGTCGTAGACGGCCTTGTGCGCGGTCCAGAAGCTCTTCGTGTTGTCGGCCGCGAGGTCGTCGAAGAAGTCAAGCGCCTCTTCCGGCCAGCCGTTAAATGCCATACGCCAAACCCTAGTGCCGTACCGTGACCCCATGGTCAACCTCACCCACCTGGACGATCCGCTGTTCGACGGGGCGGACGCGACTAAGCGGGATCTCATCGGCTACCTGGAGGCGGTCGCGGACCGGCTCATCGGCCAGCTCCGCGACCGCCCGCTGTCGGTAATACGGGTCCGCGCCGGCCAGCAGCCGTTCATGCAGAAGAACGTCCCTGACTATGCCCCTGACTGGATCAAGACCGTGTCCATGTGGGCACAGTCGTCATCGCGCGAGGTCCGGTACGCGCTGTGCGACGACGAGCAGACGCTGATCTGGTTCGGGAACCAGCGTGCGGTCGAGTATCACCCGACGCTGAGCCTGGCCGGGTCGCTGGACCGGCCGAGTTACCTGGTGCTGGACATCGATCCGCCAGAGGGTGACGCGTTCCGCCAGGCGATCGGCACGGCACGTCTCGTCCAGCACGTGCTTTCCGATATCGGCCTGTCCGGTGCGGTAAAAACCAGCGGCTCAAAGGGCGTGCATATCTACGTGCCGGTCGATGCCTCCGCCGAGGATGCCGCGGCGGCGACACGCGCGATCGCCGCGCGTGCCGAACGGCTCGATCCGGACCTTGCCACCACGGCGTTCATCAGGGCGGACCGGGCCGGCAAGGTGTTCATCGACTCGACCAGGGCCGGCGGCGCGACCGTGGTG